>JACDJC010002341.1_pt1 | contig 15037 bp, 14 predicted proteins | sample 7454191 | NCBI WGS metagenome assembly JACDJC01 (sample SAMN14253291, study PRJNA609438) | sludge metagenome | isolation source: sludge after 25d culture with pyrite and EDTA | collected 2018-12-20 | reverse complement strand
GGGGCGCAAAGTGCAGGGCGGCCAGCGAATTGACGTCGTCGTTGGTGGTCATGGCCATGAGCTTGCCAATGCCGCTGATCTCGACGCGATCCAGCACGTTGTCGGCGAAAATACTGGCGTAGAAGGCGGGAATCCCTGCCATGCGCGCAGCCTGGACATTGTGCCGGCTGTTATCCACCATCATCACGGGAAAGCCCTCGTCGTGCAGGGTCTTGGCCATGTCGCGCACCCAGTATTGCCCGCCCATGAACAACACGCCCTGCGGGTGCTCCTTGGCCAGGCCCAGGCGCCGCGCGATCAGGGGCGCAGTCAATCCATACAGGGCCACGGTGCCGATAATGACAAAGAAGGTTTGCGGCACCAGCACTTCGGAACCGGCCAGCCCCACTTCCTCCAGACGCAGGGCGAAGATTGAGGCCACCGCGGCCGCCACGATGCCGCGTGGCGCCATCCACGACAGGAACAGTTTTTCCTTGGTGCTAAGCTTGCTGCCGAAGGTGGAGGCAAATACCGAGGCGGGCCGCGCAACGAATACCAGCACCAGCAGGAACACGATGCTGGCGAATCCAATCTGTTCGAGGTCGGCAGGCTTGAGGTGGGCAGCCAGCAGGATGAACACGGTGGCGATCAGCAGCACCCGCAGATTTTCCTTGAATTCGACAATGTGCTGGACCGATACGGCTTTCTGGTTGGCCAGCACAAAGCCCATGATGGTGACCGACAGCAGGCCGGATTCGGACTGTAGCAGGTTGGAACCGGTGAACACGCCCACCACGAACATCACGGCCACGGGGTTGTGCAGGTAGTCCGGGATGTAGTCCCGCTTCATGCAGAAACCCAGCACCAGCGCACCGACAAATCCCAGCACTGCGCCAATGATAATGGTCTTGAAGACGATGGTGGCCACGACTATTTCGTGCTCGGTGCCCGAGTAAACCAGCACCTGAAACACCAGCACGGCGAGCATGGCGCCGATGGGGTCGATGACGATGCTTTCCCATTTGAGGATGGCGCCGGTTTTTCCGGTGGGCCGAATAAACCGCAGCATCGGGCCAATCACGGTGGGACCGGTGACGACCAGGACGGCGCCGAGCAGAATCGCCAGCGGCCAGTCGAGCCCCAGTATCCAATGTGCGGCCAGGCCGCCGATGAGCCAGGTGATGGCCGCGCCCAGTGTAACCAGCCACGCCACCACGCCGCCGATTGCCCGCAACTCCTTGACCGACAGGCTGAGCCCGCCTTCAAACAAAATCATCGCCACCGCAAGCGAGACCACGGGGTAGAGCAAGGGCCCCAGCAGTGTGCCGGGGTTGACCCAGCCCAACACCGGGCCGGCCAGAATGCCGCACACCAGAAGCAGCAGGATCGACGGGATGCGGATACGCCAGCCCAGCCACTGGGCGGCGATGCCCAATGTGATGACGGCACTCAGGCTGATTAAGGCGTGTTCAACCATAGGGGGTTCTCAAAAATCTTCGTTCTTATGCGCGGGGTGCGCGCCTGTTGCTGAGGGCGGCCAGTTCGCCCAGGCACTGGGTCTTGAAAACATCGCGGCGCTGCATGCCTCGCGGTAGCCAGCGCAATGCACGCAGCCAGCCGACACGGCGCAGGGCAAGAAGCACCCCCTCACGCACGGCTGCCGTTTCCTGGGCCAGCACGCTATTTACCTCCAGGCTCAGTTCCGGCAAGCGGTCCTTGAAGAAGTGTGCGGTCGAAAAGAAATAAGGCAGCCAGTCGCGGATTTGCGCCTGTTCCAGCGACATGACGCAGATCGGATCGTCTTCAAAATCGATGGCGCCCAGGCCATGCTCGGACGACCACACCAGATTGCGGGCAAACGCCTGGCTGAGATATTGGCCGGCCTGGTGAACCTGCTGGATGTAGTCCGCGCCGAACTGCCAGTGAGCCCACTTCGCATCGACATCGGCATGCCGGATCAGCAGTTCAAGCGTGGTATGGCCCAAGTCGGAAACCAGCAGCCAGTGTTCGTCATGCGCCAGTACCTGCGGCACACGCAGGCCGGCGGCGGCCAGCGTGGCCAGGCGTTGCGCTTCGTTGCGGATACCTGCGGCCCCGCCCTGCGGACGCACCGGCTGCATCGCAGGTTGCCGCAACAATCTGGCCATGCCGGCCAGCAGCTGGTAGCGCCAGGCCGGGGGCTGCGGCACGCTCAGCTTGAGCCACGCCGGCTGGCCCTGCCATTGCACCGGCAGAATATGCCGGCCGGCCTGCACCATTGCCGCCACCTCGGCGTCGATGTCGGCGCGACTGCCCAATTGTGGGCGCGCGTGCGTCATCCTGTCGCTCAGCTCAAATGGTCCGGCGTTTCAAGAGGGGTGGGGCTCGCCGGATCGTCATGCATTTCGGGCTGGAACCAGCCGAGCTTCTCGCGCAATTTGACGACATTGCCGACGATAATGAGCGTCGGCGCCTTGAGTCCGGCGTTTTCCGCCAGATCGGGCAGCGTGCTCAGGTTGCCCGTGATGACACGCTGCGTCGGCAGGGTGCCATGCTGGATGATGGCTGCGGGCGTCTCTGCAGTCAGGCCGTGCTTGATCAGCGCTTCGCACAGCAACGGCAGACCTTTCAGCCCCATGTAAATGACGATGGTCTGGTCTTTCCGGGCGATGCCTTCCCAGTTGAGATTGAAGGTGTTGTCTCGCAGGTGACCGGTGACAAATGCCACCGAATGCGCATAGTCGCGGTGGGTGAGCGGGATGCCGGCATAAGATGCCACGCCGGCTGCTGCGGTAATGCCCGGCACGACCTGGAACGAGACGCCATGCTCGACCAGGGTTTCGATTTCCTCACCGCCCCGGCCGAAGATGAAGGGATCGCCGCCCTTCAGGCGCAGGGTACGCTTGCCTTCCTTGGCCAAGCGCACCAGCATGAGGTTGATTTCTTCCTGCGGCACCGCGTGGTCGTCACGCTCCTTGCCCACATAGATGCGCTCGGCGTCGCGCCGGCACATATCGAGAATCGGCTGCGATACCAGACGGTCATACACAATCACGTCGGCCTGCTGCATCAAGCGCAGTGCGCGGAACGTGAGCAAATCAGGATTGCCGGGGCCGGCTCCGACCAGATACACCTCGCCGCGACTGAGGTCATCCCCACCGCCATCCTCGATCATGGCCTTGAGTTGTGTCTCGGCCTCGACGTCGCGGCCGGAAAACACCATTTCGGCCACGGGCGACAAAAACACTTTTTCCCAGAAGGCGCGGCGCTGTTGCGGCTTGATCGCTTCCCGAACCTGGTTCTTGTAACGTGAAGCCAGTGAGCTCAGACGGCCATAGGCCGCCGGGACCAGGGTTTCCAGCCGGGCTCGCAGCATGCGCGCGAGCACCGGCGACTCGCCGCCGCTCGAAACCGCCACCACGATCGGCGAGCGATCGATGATCGAGGGCAGGATGAAGCTGCACAGCGCGGGCTTGTCTGCCACATTGACGGGGATATGGCGCGCCCGCGCCGCGTCGGCAATGGCCTGGGCGACTGAGGCATCGTCCTCGACCGCAATCACGGCATCCTTGCCATCAAGCAATGCAGGGCTAAACACGTCTGCCACATGATTCAGATGATCGGTATGAGGCAGGCGCTCGAAGCCTTCGTGAAGCTCGGGTGCAACCACATCGACATGAGCGCCGGCACGAAGCAGCAACTCAGCCTTGCGGGCAGCCGTTTCGGACCCACCCACCACCAGGCAGCGGCGCTCACGCAGATCAATAAATATGGGCAGGTAGTTCATGCGATTTACTCGATAGCGGCGTCGGATTCAGGTCCGGTGCCGGATTCAGATTCAGATTCAGATTCAGATTCTTGGGAATACGGCGGGATGAAAATGAAGCGCATGTCGCCCGGTTTCATTTCAACAAAATCGAGCGTCACGCCTTGCAGGTACGGTGTGCTGGAAGCCGCAATCAGAATTTGAATGCCATTGCAGATAAGCTGTTCATCGGCCTCGCGTTCCTGGTCAAAGCCCATGCCGTAATTCACGCTACCGTCATCTTCCTGATAAGCGGCCACGCGCAACACCATGTCGATGGCATCCGGGTTGTTGGCAGCCGCGCGAATCTGGGCTGCTGCTGCGTCGGTGATTTTGATCATGGTCGTATCCTCACGAAAATCATGCTGCAAAAAAATTAATTCGTCGTGTGTGCCTTGTGCGCACGCACCTGGTTCAAAAAAGGTGCGATCCAGCCCTGTGCGCCGGTGCCGCGACGATGCACATACCCGGCCAGCAAATTGTGTTGCTGATAACCGTCGTGCTGGCCGTCGATGCCATGGCCGCGCTTCACCTGATAAGCGTATATGGAGTCGGCGGGCAGGTTTTCCAAGCTTGAATAATGAAATTCATGCGCAGGGATGTGGGCGGTTTCCTGCCAACGGTCGTCGCCCGTCGGCTGCAGCTGTGCGTACCCGCGGCCAACCGGACGTTCATGCATCACGGTATCGCCTGGCACCACGCCGACCATCTGACGCGTCTCCCCTTTCCAGTTAATACTCTTCGACAGATACATCAGGCCGCCACACTCGGCATAGGTAGGCAGCCCGGCTTCAATGGCATGGCGAATCTGGGTACGCAACGACGTGTTGGCTTCAAGCTCCGTCATGAACATTTCAGGAAAGCCCCCGCCAATGATGAGTCCATCGACATCCGGCAGCGTTTGTGTATGCAAGGTATCGAATTCGACCAGGTCCGTGTTGGCTGCACGCAGACTGTCGATATCCTCGTTGTAATAGAAACCGAAAACCTGGTCGTGCGCGATGCCGATGCGCACTCGCTCGGCCGGCACACCCGCTTCAGGTGCTAACGCGATATTCAAATCGGGTGCGCTGTCTGCAATCGTCAGCAGACGATCAAGGTCGACCTGCGCCGCCACCCGCTCACCCACATGGCGGATTCGCATGCGTGCGGCATCCTGTTCGTTGGCCGGCACCAAGCCAAGGTGGCGCTCGGCGATCTGCATGCTGGCGTCGTGCTGGACCGCGCCGATCACCTCGACGTCGGTGTAATGCTCGATCACCGCACGTAACTTGGATTCGTGACGGCTGCCGCCGAGATTATTGAGGATGACACCGCCGATACGGATGTCACGATCGAATGCCTGATAGCCCAGAATCAGTGGCGCCACCCCGCGCGTCATGCCGCGCGCGTCGATCACCAGCACCACCGGTGTGCCGAGCAGCTTGGCCAGTGCCGCGTTGCTGTTGCTGCCGTCAAGATCAAGGCCGTCGTACAGGCCCTTGTTGCCTTCGATCAGGCTGATGCGCGCATTCGCAGCAGCCCGGGCGAACTGCTGCTCGATTTCGCTTCGCTGCATCATGTGGAAATCGAGGTTGTAGCAGGGACGCTGCGCCGCCATGCCCAGCCACAGCGGATCGATATAGTCCGGGCCCTTCTTGAATGACTGCACTGCATGGCCGCGTTCATGCAGTGCCGCAGACAAGCCGAGCGTCAGCGTGGTCTTGCCGGACGATTTATGCGCAGCAGAAATGAAGACGCGGGGCATACGATCTTTCATGAGGCTTCAGCCGCATAGAAAGTCGGAGTCCTCTTGTAGGGCATACGATCTTTCATGAGGCTTCAGCCGCATAGAAAATCGGAGTCCCCCTGTGGGACATTTGAGCCCCACGCTTGTCAGAATCGTTTGAAGTGGCGTGCTGGTTCATTCCGGACGATCCCCTGCCAGACGGATGCCTGGCAGGTTATGGCATCAATGTTCCAGTTTGGCAACCGTGGCGTCGTCCAGACTGGCCGGCAGCAAACGCAGCACCTTGACGGCAAAGACGGTAACCAGCAGCGCGATGGCCACGCCGCCCAACCCCAGGAAGAACTCAAACATGGTCGGCGAATAGGGGTGGATCACACCGTCATAGAAGCTGCTCTTCACCGTCATCCCTGGGAACATGTCCAGCGGATAGGCCTGTGCGCCGATGATGGTGACGTACATCTGGGCAATGCCGCCCAGAATGACAAGTGCGCTGGCAATCATGATCCAGCTGCGTTGCCTGCCCAGGCCGGTCAGAAGAATCACCAGCGGGATCACGCAGCCGATCACGATCTGTCCCACCCAGAACAAGGTGGTGATGATGCCGCCATCGCGCAGGATGAAACTTTCGACACTTCCCAGCTTTGCGAAGTACAGATTGGTCAGGTGATACACAACGACAAAGTAGAGTACCGCTGCGACGAACACCGCGAGCAGGGTCTTCAGCCGCATCAGCACGGCATCGCCAAGCGGTCGTCCGGTCCAGGCGTAGGCAGCAACCAGCACCATCAGGTAGATGGCCAGCCCGTAGGCGAACGACATGATGATGAACATCGGCGCCAGCATCGAAGTGCCATACAATTCACGCGCGATCAGGAAGCCGAACAGCGAACCGGTACCGGTAGTCAGAGTCAGACGCCAGATGAAGGCTGCCGTACCCGCCGCCTTGGAATAGGCCTTGACGGTGCGGTCCATCATCGTCCACAGATAGATCCCCACCAGCACGAAGAAACCGCTATAGAGGAACACATTCCAGGTGAACATCGAAGTTAAGTTGAAGTGGGTCATCGCCACGATCAGGCGATCTGAACGACCCAGGTCAAGCACCAGCACCAACAGGCCGCCCAGCAGCAGCGCCAGCGCCAAGATCGCTGACAGCGGCGCCAACGGCTTGTACATCGGCTTGTTGAACACCGAGGCAATCGATGCGATGTTCAGTGCCCCCGAAGCAGCGACGATCAGGAACACTGCAAATACGTGCGGTAGTCCCCAGACAATCTGGTTATCCATGCCGGTCACGACGTGGCCATGGTGATGCATATAATTCCAGGACAGTGCGCCAAACAGCACGAACAGGCCAAGAACACCAAATAGCATCCAGTATTTCAGGCTGCTGCCTTCTACTTCGCGGAAAGTAATGCTTGCCATGTTGTTTTAGATCCCGTGATAGCGAACGCCGAGATTGAGATTCAAGTCAGCACGTACCTGCTTGGTCGGCAGCTCGCGCAGACGCTTTGCAATTGCACTGTCTGGATCGTTCATGTCGCCGAAGAGGATGGCATCGTTGCCTGTAGCAGTGCAAGCTTCGGCGCAGGCGGTCGTGCCATCGCCACGGTCGAGCTTCTGTACACAGAAGGTGCATGCCTCGACGCAGCCCACGCCCCGCGGGACATCCGGTTTCTGGGTATCGTTCAGCGGTTCATGAACCAATGAACGCGCCTTGTAGGGACATGCCATCATGCAATAGCGGCAGCCGATACAGGTGTGGCGGTTGACCAGCACGATGCCGTCGTCACGTCTGAACGAGGCACCAGTCGGGCAGACATCGATGCAGGGCGCATCTCCGCAATGCTGGCACAGCATCGGCAGGTTGGTTTCATTCTGCGTCAGCGGATCCTGCAGTTCGAGCTTGCGAATCCACTGTGGCGCCTGCCTGGGATGCGCACTTTCGGCGACTGGAGTCCAGCCGTTTTCGGTGCTGCATGCGGTCACGCAGTCATCGCAGCCGGTCGCGCACTTGGTCGCATCGATCAGCATGCCCCAGCGCACGGCGCTGCTCGCTGCCTGGTCTTCCGGACGGCCATGCGCCACTTCGTACAGAATCATGCCCGGCGCGATCGCTAGACCGGCTGCGGCCGTGGCCGCACCGATAAAACGGCGACGTTCAGGCGAATGGGGCACTTTCTCGGACATCGTATCGTGTTCGTTCATGGGACTACCTTAGCCATCTCTTCAGCACTTACCTTGGCGCCAGCGCTGGCCGCCAGCATATTTTTCATGTGTGCTGTTTCAGCGTTCAGCGGATGCATGGCCATCGAACCCTTCGGTTTGGTGGAATGGCATTCAAAACAGTCAATCTTTACTGCCGCATAACTGTGGCAGCTCACACAGAAGTCATCTTTTGCGGTCGCAACGCTGCCCGTTTTTTCACTGGCGTGGCAATTGATGCATTCCTTGAGGCTGTATTTTTTCGTACGAATGCCTTCGATCACCGTTTTATCACGATGGCCTATTAGCACCTTCATGTGATTGCGCCGCATGTAAGCCGTGTCTTCCACACACTGCTCGCCCTTTGCGGCTTTCGTAATGACCGGCTTGGGTGCACCGCTGGACTTGGGCTGGGTTTCAGACCCGGCCCAAGCCAGAGTTGCGGTTGTCAATGCAACCACACCCAAAGCAAGAAGACGTTTCAGCTTGCCTGTCACGATTTAGTCACCCATCCCCATGATAATGTAGCCGGTCGGGCAAACTTCGGCGCAAATGTGACAGCCGATGCACTTGGCGTAGTCGGTGTCGACGTAACGTCCCAAGGTGGGATTGTCCTTCTTCTTCACCTTGAACACGGCGACCTGCGGGCAGTAGACCACACAGTTGTCACACTCGAAGCACTGGCCGCACGACATGCAGCGCTTGGCCTCTTCGATGACGTCTTTTTCCGACAGCAGCTGCAGACGCTCTTCGAAGTTGCCCAGTGCCTTTTCCTTGTCCAGCACGACCACATCACGGACATGACGCGGCACGTTGGTAAAGTGGCCGAGGAACAAATCTTCGTGCGGGATGATGTGACGGCCCGAACGATCTTCGAAGTTGTGCAGGACGTCCTTACGCTCCGAGGTGCCCCACGCCTCACCATGGATTTCGCAGTTGTACTCGTGACCCGATTCGAGCCACTTGCGGATTTCGTCGAAATGATGGACGTCCACTTTCGGCCGCCTGTCGAGTTCCTTCTTGCCTGCCAGGAAAGCGTCGATGCCTTCGACGGCGATGGAGGCATGACCAATTGCGGTGGTCAGCAGATGCGGACGCAGCACGTCGCCGCCGACGAAAATCTTTTCGCTGCCGGGGAAGCGATAGTTCTTGTCGGCCTTCATCAGACCGTTGTTGTTGTTAAATTGCTCAAGGCCGGTGAAGTCAACGCCCTGTCCGATCGCAGACACGATCAGATCACCTTCGATGTCGCGCTCGGTACCTTCAATGATCTTGGTTTCCTTGCCTTCCATTACAAAGTCGGCCACACGCAGTGCGGTGGCACGGCCATTTGCATCGACAACCACGGCGACCGGGGTCACGCCGCCGATGATTTCGATACCCTCCTGCAACGCGTGTTCGACTTCATGCTTGTTAGCTGCCATCTTGTCCATGGTGGAACGCGACACCAGCACCACCTCGGCGCCTTCACGGGCGGAAATCGAGGCCACATCGGATGCCATGTGTCCTGCGATGACGGCCTCCGGACGATCGTCATGGGTGCCGGTCTTGGTGACATTGCCGAGACGACGCGCAACCGTGGCCACGTCGATCGAGGTGTCGCCGCCACCGATGACGACCACGCGATTGCCGACGTGCTGCAGACGGCCTTCGTTAAAGGCACGCAGGAACGCCACCGCAGTGACGCAGTTGGGCGCTTCGGCACCAGGGACCGGCAATGGACGGCCTGCCTGGGCGCCCATTGCCATGAAGATGGCATCGTAATCCTTGTCGATCTGCTCGAAGCTGATGTCGGAACCGATACGGGTTTTGAGACGGGTTTCAACACCGAGGTCGATGATGCGCTTGATTTCAGCATCGAGCATTTCACGCGGGGTCCGGAATCCGGGAATGCCATAACGCATCATCCCGCCAAGTTCTTCATGCTCGTCGAAAATGGTCACGCCGTGACCGCGCAGACGCAGCTGGTATGCTGCGGCCAGACCGGCAGGACCGGCACCGATCACGGCGACTTTCTTGCCGGTTTCGGCAGCCGTCGAAGTGTAGGTCATGTTGTTCTCGATGCCCCAGTCACCGATGAAGTGTTCGACCGCATTGATGCCAACATGATCTTCGACCATGTTGCGGTTGCAGCCGGATTCGCACGGTGCAGGACAGACGCGGCCCATCACGCCGGGGAAGGGGTTGGCTTCGGTGACGCGACGGAACGCATACTCCTGCCAGGTCACGCCTGCAGGCGGCTTCTCGATGCCACGTGCAATATTGAGATAACCACGAATATCTTCACCAGCGGGACAGGAACCCTGGCAGGGCGGCGTGGAAAGCAGGTACTCTGGACACTTGTGCGTCCAGCTTGCCTGGAAAATGATGTCCTGATTGGAGCGGATGTCAGCCTCAGACTCGCCATCCTTAAAACGACGCCATTGTACGCCTTCGGTTTTTGCTTTGCTCGTCGTGACAGCCATGTTGGTTCTCCTAACACTTACGAAATGAATTGATCTTTTTACCCGCTGGTCAGTCGAGCTTGATCGCCTTGCTGACCAATTGATGCACTCCGCCCACCATGCTCATGTCGAAGCCATATTTGGGCAAAACCTTTGTGAACTGCGCCTTGCAGATCGCGCAGATCATGGCCATGAAATTGACCTGATGTTCCTTGACCACATTGTTGAGCGCAGTCACACGCGGCAAGGCGCCCTTGACCCGGACTTCCATGAGGTCATCGGTCAGGATTCCGCCGCCGCCGCCGCAGCAGAAGGTGGCTTCACCAATCGTGCCGTCCGCCATGTCGTGGTAATTGTTCACCACCGACTTGATCAACTCGCGCGGGATGGTGAACTGTCCGCCCGGCTCAGTTCCCATGCGCGACGCGCGTGCAACGTTGCATGAATCGTGATAGGTCACGACCAGATCGTCATTTTTGGACGGATCGACCTTGATCTTGCCGGACTTGATCAGATCGTTGGTCAACTCGCAAATGTGTTGCGGCTGAGGATAAGCCGGATCAAGCTGCTTTTGTAGCTCGATAGAGAACGGATCGTTGCCGCCGTAGCCGATACCGGTCAGCGTGTTCCAGAAGCTATAGGCCACGCGCCAGGCATGGCCACACTCGCCGACCACGATACGCTTGACACCGAGTTCCAGCGCGGCGTCGCGGATCCGCATGGCGACCTTGCGCATGACTTCGTAGTTGGCATCGAACAGGCCGAAGTTGGCGGCCTCCGATGCGTACGAAGACATAGTCCAACTAATGCCCGCAGCATGAAAGACCTTGGCATAGCCCATCAGGGATTCCACATGAGGCTCGGCGAAGTAATCTGCGGATGGCGTAATCAGCAGCACTTCAGCGCCTTTGACGTCCAACGGAATTTTTACCGCGACACCCGTATCAGCTTCGATGTCCTCTTCCAGACCTTCCAGCGTATCTATCAGCGCGGGGCCCGGGAGTCCGAGGTTATTTCCGATCTTCTGGACTTTGCCAATAATTTCGTTTGAATATTTTTGCCCCATGCCAACATGGTTCAGGATCTCACGACCCGCCATGGTGATTTCAGCAGTATCGATGCCGTATGGGCAATACACCGAGCAACGACGACATTCCGAGCACTGATGGTAGTAGGTGTACCAGTCGTTGAGGATGTCTTTGGTCAGGTCTTTAGCGCCTACCAGTTTGGGAAACAGCTTGCCCGCCGTGGTGAAATAGCGTCGATAAACCTGGCGCATCAAATCCTGGCGCGCCACCGGCATGTTTTTCGGATCTGAAGTACCCAGGTAGTAGTGGCACTTGTCGGTACAGGCGCCACAGTGCACGCAGGCATCCAGAAAGACTTTCAGGGAACGGTACTTGCCAAGCAGGTCGCCCATCTTGTCGATGGCGCGCTCCTTCCAGTCTTCACTCAACTCGCCGGGGTAACCCAGGAATTCCTGAATCGGCTTGGAGGCAGGAAAGGTCTTGACGTGCGCCATCACACCTTCCCGAAGCTTGGGAACTTCGATTTCGTCTTTGATTTCCGGAACATCAAATACTGGAGCGGCCACTTGTTAAGTCCTTTGTCCGTGCTTATTTATTGTCACTAAAACCAGGCGATCAGCTTTTCTGCTCAAATCGGGCAGCCCACGCTGCCAGATGGCGTTTCTCGCGCGGATTGTCAACCTGGTTACGCGTTGGGCTGAAGAACACGCCCGGCGCATGCAGCAACTTGCTGATCGGAAAAATCAGCATCAGGAACGCCACCAACGCAAGATGCACCATCAGGATCGGATCTTGTGGGACGGGCTGGATATCCAGATACATCAAGCCCAAAAAGAAAGTCTTCAATGCCACGATGTCGGTGTGCACAACAAACGTCATCATCATCCCGGAGAGGCCAATTGCAATCAGCAGCAGCAGCATGAGAATGTCAGAAGGCGTGGAAATGTAGCGGACACGATCTACCAAAAAACGCCGTGCAAGCAATCCAGTCAGACCAACCACCATCATGATGCTGGCATATTTGCCAAACGGCTGAATAATGTTGACCCAGAACCACACCGGCTCTGTGAAATAGCGCAGATGGCGGGCCAGCACCAGAAACAGGCCGATGTGGAACATCCAGCCAAACACCCAGATCCATTTGTTCGATTTGAACAATGACTCGAAAACCGTCACTTCCTTGAGCATGCGGTAGACAACTCCGCTACGCGTTGTAGGCGCAGGCGTGGTCGGGATTTTCAGCGGCGCGGGTGTACGGCCATAGTCAAGCACCTTGTAGGCCACCCCGACCACCATCACCAAAGCCGCAACGTAGAACATTCCGGCATAAATCATCGTCAATGTAGACAATCCCAATCCCCTAACTACGTGTCTGTTTTCAAATTAAACGCGGCAAGCATGCAAAGCCTTGCTGCCAGGCATTCGATTTGAAAACACACCCCAATCAAAGTCGCCCCGGAAACATCACCAGAGCGACCCGAAAAAACTTACGGCTTAGATACAGCCAGTCGGCTTGGGCAGGCCGGCAATCTTACATGCCTGCTTGGCGGGGCCGTAGGGAAACAATTCGTACAAGTACTTGTTGTTGCCCTTCTCAGGTCCGAGCTTCTTGCCAATAGCCTTGGTCAGCACGCGAACAGCCGGTGCGATCTGGTATTCAGCGTAGTATTCACGCAGGAAGTTGACCACTTCCCAGTGGCTTTCGGTCATTTCGACCTTTTCTTCGACAGCCATGTACTTGGCAATGTCCTCGTTCCACTGCGACAGATCGACCAAATAACCTTCTTCGTCGACTTCGACTTCTTTACCGGCGATTTCCACCATGGGCATAGCAATACTCCTTCAGTTAAAAGTTACAGCCAAGACTGACAGCTGTTGTGTTCTGCAACCAGATCCACAAAACCGCCGTAATCCACGACATTGACTCCGTCCAGCACGCGCCCAGCCATACCACGCGCCGCCAGATCAGGACCGAGTGCGTAAATCTTGAGGTCAGCCGATGCTGCCTGGATTTTCGCCGCTGCCGCGCTGCCATTCGTCACCGCGTAGACCGCGTCTTCGATCAGCAATACAGCAGAACCTTTGGTGGCCATACGCAGGCAGCTTTCCAGCGAACCGCGATCTGTGGCCGATTTATTCACAATATGCAGCATATCCGTATCCCTTAGAAGCTGATCACGACATCTTGCTCTGCCATGAGATTAGCCATCTCATCAACAGAAAGTGTCGTTACATCGACAATCAGGTCATCTTCGGTCAGACCACGTGCATCCATCGATGCCTGATCGACATAGAGCTTCTCAATATCGTAGCCATCCAGTGCCCGATAAGTCTTGGAGAAGTCCTTGACTTCGATGCCCTTGGTATCAATGCCCTTCAAGAGCTGATACACACCATCATCGGTAAAAACCATGCTCACATCCTGATCGAAAGCAGCTGTAATCAGCACCACTTCCAAGCCCTCCAGCGCATACACCGTTCCGTACGGCGCCTTGCGGTTCAGGAACATGAATTTTTTGACGACGCCAGCGCCTTCGTCCATATCGTCCATATCACTCATCTCGTTATCCTCAATCACCGAACGTCACGAGACGATCGTGCTGAATACCCATTTCCACCAACTGGCCCAGACCCGAGATACGGAAGTTTTCGCCCAGCACGTCATCTGTGATGCCACGACGCTGCGCTGCCGCCACGCACACCACCAGATCCACACCATGATCCGCGGCCAGCTTTGACCAGCGCGCGCCTACGTTACGATCATCCTGCGGCGGGGTTGCCAAACGCGACGAGTTGTACACGCCGTCATGATAGAAAAACACACGCGGGACTTTATGTCCCTTCTCGATCGCCGTACGGGCGAAAAGATAGGCAGAATCACTTGCCTGATGGCTGTAGGGCCCTTCGTTAATAAGTATGCCGAATTCCATGGCTCGCTCAAACTCCGAAAAATTCTGTTATTTTTATCAAGAAACCGCCGCAACCGAGGCCACGGCAGCTCTGATAACGTTCCGAAACAACTTAGAAGCGGATATGCGTCGAAGCGTTCAGGGTGGAACGGCTGCCACGCCAGTTATCAATGTGATACTTGGTAAAGGGCAGACCGGTCTTCTCGAAGAACGCAGGCCAGCCGATTCGCTCGATCCATTCGTTCATGCGCTCCCACGGCTTGCCGTCAGCCTTGTAGGTGTACAGGATCTTCTTGACCACCTCGGCCACCTCAGGCAAACGCGGCAGATTGTTCGGCAAACCACTCGCAACCAGTTTATGGAAGGTAGGCTTGGAACGGGCGTTCGAGTTTTTACCCCCCACCCAGATCGCGAACTTGGAGTGCTCGGGATCGTTGATCTGCATCGGCGGGCAAGGCGGGAAGCATGCGCCGCAGCAAATGCACTTTTTCTCGTCCACTTCCAACGAAGGCTTGCCGTTCACCAGCGCGGGACGAATCGCAGCCACCGGGCAACGGGCAACAACCGACGGACGCTCACACACGTTGGCGACCAGATCGTGGTTGATCTTCGGCGGCTTGGTGTGCTGCATAATGATGGCAATGTCAGCCTGACCGCCGCAGTTGATTTCACAGCAGGAGGTGGACAGCTTGACGCGGTTGGGCATCTCGCAACTGATGAACTCATGATGCAACTCGTCCATAACCGCTTTGGCCGCACCCGACGCGTCGCTACCCGGGATGTCGCAATGCAGGAAACCCTGGGTGTGCGCAATCATCGACACCGAGTTGGCCGTCCCGCCAATCGGGTAGCCCTTGTCGTTCAAGGCCTTGATCAATGGCTCGACCTTTGACGCGTCGGATACCATGTATTCAATATTGGAACGAATGGTAAAACGCACGAAGCCGTCGGCATACTTG
>JACDJC010002340.1_pt1 | contig 15038 bp, 13 predicted proteins | sample 7454191 | NCBI WGS metagenome assembly JACDJC01 (sample SAMN14253291, study PRJNA609438) | sludge metagenome | isolation source: sludge after 25d culture with pyrite and EDTA | collected 2018-12-20 | reverse complement strand
CTGGCCTTGACAAATGAAGAAGATTAAAAAAATGAAAAATAATTCAATTATAGAAGTTTCAGAACTCACTAAAAAATTCGGCAATTTCACTGCTGTCAATAATATCACTTTTAAAGTAAAAGAAGGTGAGATATTCGGCTTTTTAGGGGCAAACGGTGCCGGTAAAACAACTGCTATTCAAATGCTCATCGGTTTGAGCAAACAAACTTCCGGAGAAGCGATTGTGGCAGGTTACAATATACGTACGGAGAGCGAAGAGATAAAGAAGAACATAGGATATATGAGCCAAAGATTCTCATTGTATGAAGATTTAAAAGTTTGGGAAAACATACGACTATTTGCCGGGATATATGGAATGAAAGATAAAGAGATTGCAGAGAAAACTGACCAACTACTCGCACGTCTGGATTTCGAAAATGAACGAAATACCCCGGTAAAGTCATTACCACTTGGATGGAAACAGAAGCTGGCTTTTTCGGTAGCAATATTTCATAACCCTAAAATTGTTTTTCTGGATGAACCAACAGGTGGAGTAGATCCTGCTACAAGACGACAGTTTTGGGAAATGATTTCTAAAGCTGCAGAAGATAACATTACAGTGTTTGCAACTACCCACTATATGGACGAAGCCGAATATTGCAATCGCGTATCCATTATGGTTGACGGACGAATAGATGCGTTGGACACTCCGACTAATTTAAAAGCTGATTTTGAAGCTAAAAGCATGGATGAAGTATTTCGTAAACTTGCCCGTAAAGCAACGAGAGAATGAAACAATTTCGAGCCTTTGTAATAAAAGAATTCTACCACATTTTCCGTGATAGAAGAACAATGCTGATTTTATTGGGAATGCCGGTATCAATGATATTAATCTTCGGATTTGCCATCAATATGGAAGTAACTGATATAGCCGTGGCGGTATTAAATCCGAATCACGATACATATACCAATCATATTATAGAAAGAGTAGATGCCAATGATTATTTCCATGTAGATTTTACCATTAATTCTCAAAATGAGATAGATGAGCTGTTTAAACAAAATAAAATAGATCTGGCAATTGTATTTCCCAATAATTTCAGTAAAGATCTTATCCATTCGGGAAAAGCAGATATACAATTAATTTCTGATACATCTGATCCCAATACAGGAACCATTATTGTGAATTATGCCACGGGCATAATTGCAGATTTTCAGAAAGAGATCAATAATATTTCAGGAAATCCTCCTTATCAGATAGTCGCTACCACACGGATGTTATACAATCCTGAAATGAAATCTTCTTATTCATTCGTTCCGGGAGTAATGGGTTTGATTTTGATGGTCATTAGTACTATGATGACATCTATATCCATTGTCAGAGAAAAAGAGCGCGGCACAATGGAAGTCCTTTTGGCATCGCCTTTGAAACTGAGTCAAATCCTGATCGCCAAAACCATTCCGTATCTCTCACTTTCATTCGTCAATTTATTAACCATCCTTTATCTGGCTTACTATTTATTAGGAGTTCCCATTCAGGGTAGTCTGTTTCTAATTGTAACAATCTCAACACTTTACATTTTTTTGTCGCTACTGCTTGGATTACTGATTTCGACCATTGCAAAAAAACAGGAGGAAGCAATTATTATGTCGGGAATAGGACTCACAATGCCGGTAATGCTTCTCTCAGGAATGCTTTTCCCAATAGAGAATATGCCTTTTATATTGGAAAAGCTTACTTATATAGTTCCGGCAAGATGGTATATTGTCATTACACAAAAGTTAATGATTCAAGGATTAAGTATGACATTTATTATTAAGGAGGTGAGTATCCTTGTAGGAATGGTGTTATTGATATTAACTCTTAGTTTGCTTAATTCTAAGAAAAGGCTCGAATAACAAAACGATACAAAAACATTGATAATGGCAACATTAAAATTTCTTATAGAGAAAGAATTTAAGCAGACGCTACGAAATTCTATTATACCCAAATTGATTGTTGGTTACCCGATAATGGTAATGCTAATTTTCCCATGGGCAATTAATTTTGAGGTGAAAAATATAAAAGTAAGCGTAGTGGATCACAATAATAGCGCCTACTCCCACCGATTGATACAAAAAGTTGATGCATCCAAATATTTCATAGTCAGCAACATTACCTCTAACTATAATGATGCAATGGTTGATATTGAAAAAGCTGATGCCGATATAATTCTTGAAATACAACCTTTCTTTGATGAAAATATGGTTAAAAACAAAACGGCCGAAGTAATGCTTTCTGCAAACTCCGTAAATGGTACACGAGGCTTGTTGGGGAATGCCTATTTGTCGCAAATAATGAACGATTATTCTTCGGAACTTCGTTCAGAGTTAGCACATACAGGTATGCCTTCACGACAAAGAATGAGTGCAATAAATATTATTCCACAATATAAATTCAATGTAAATTTAGATTATAAACTGTTTATGATTCCTGCTCTTATGGTAATGATGGTTACCCTGATATGCGGAATCCTACCTGCACTAAACATCGTGAGTGAAAAGGAAAACGGAACTATTCAACAAATAAATGTTACGCCCATAAGTAAATATCATTTTATTTTAGCCAAGCTTATCCCATATTGGATTATTGGTGTTATTATACTCTCAATTTCCTTCGGGGTTGTTGGCTTGGTATATGGTATTTGGCCTGCCGGGGGATTCTTGCCATTATACGTATCTTCATTCGTTTTTATTATCGGAATATCAGGTCTTGGTATAATTATATCCAATTACTCCGAAACATTGCAACAGGCTATGTTTTTGGCTTTCTTCTTTATTCTAATTATCATTTTGTTGAGTGGCCTGTTCACACCCATAGCAAGCATGCCCAAATGGGCACAAATTGTAGCGCGTAGCAATCCGCTCTCCTATTTCATGGAAATTATGCGAATGGTATATCTAAAAGGAAGTTCGTACAGTGGTATTGCCAAGCCACTGCTTTCTCTTTTGGCCTTCGCAGGTGGATTCAACACGTGGGCAGTTTTGAGTTATAGAAAAAGATAAGAATTTATAAAACTCCGGCGGGAATTTCTTTTATGGGTTTAATCTGAATTGTTTTTACAAACAGCTCAGAGCCTTCTGACTGCAACTGAATCTTACCACTGGAAAGCGGAATTATTTTTCCGTCTTCCACAGTACCGGTATTGTTGTTCACCATCACCGTTTTGCCGTTTACCACATGAACGGAGGTGCGTCCCACACAGTATAGGTCAATTGTGTTCCATTCACCTGTGGGGTTTTCGGCATCAACCATCCGGTTTATGACTTTGCCGTTATGCTCTTCGCTGAAAGGAAGCACCTCGCCGTTTGGGTCATAATAAAATCCACGGTCTGTTTCCACAGCAGCGGTTTCACAATAGGTGTTGTTCATCAGGTAGGTATCCCCCACCCTGCCCTGCATCAGCTGACATTCAATATTCACCATCCATGTGCCAAGTGCTTTACCAAATTCGCCAAAACCGTGATAGAGCAAACCACTGTTCCGGTTTGAATAGACATCCGCTCCCCATTTGAAAACCAGCTGCAAATGGTAATTTGCAAAAGTGTCGCGGGTTGCCAGCGAGCCGTTGACCTCTCCGGTAATACGGATAAGTTTTTCACCGTCCTGCTCAACAACTGAAAAAACCCTATCCGTTGTTGCAGTTTCTGCAAGGTCTTCAAAACCGGTTATGGGTGTACCCAGATAAGTGTCCCAACCATCTAAATTTTCACCATTGAACAGTTGCTGCCAGGGTTTTTCCGTTTTGCAGGAATAGAATGCAAAGAAAGATGATGCGATAAATAACAGTAAATACTTCTTCATTTTGATTTGTTTAAATATTAAAAAAACTGCCCCATAAAAATAGAACAGTTCTCCTTATTTTTTGAATTCTTCGTAAAATTCAGTTTGTTTCTTCGTGAATAATTTCCTTTGCCCGCTTGAGAATTTTTGTGTCATCCAACAGAACAATGCCTCCTCCGGGTCCCGGTTCCATGTGAATTCCCACTGTTGCACCTTCGGTGTAATTTGCGCCCCCAAAATAATTCCTGACGGTTTCTTCCGAAAGATCAAACTCTTGCGCAATTCTTTTGATTGAACCGTCAGGCAAGCTGTCTTTGATTTTACGCAGCTCGTTAAATGTGATTCTTGACTCCATAATTCTTGAAACTTTATTTTTTAACAATAATTTATTTTAAATGTCTAAAGCGTAAATTTATAACTAAATATTGAATAAAAAATTTAAAAAAAATAGCGCTTCATCTTTTTCAGTCTGAAATCTAATCACAAAATTTAAAAAGATCAGCAACATCTTTGACAAAATACTGATATTGAATATAATCACTATTAAACATAAAAGATAAAGTTTAAAATTTAGCCGGAATAATTAACTTTTTTTAACCCGCTTGTTCAGAGGCAGTCATATATAGCCTGGTGCATTGCAGTGCGGATGTTCAGATTAAAAAGCTGAACATTATTGCGTGTTGGATAAACCCGGTTTGATAAAAATATAAAAAGTGTTCCGTTATCGGGATCAGCCCATACCATTGTGCCGGTATAACCTGTGTGCCCGAAACTATTTCTGCTGGCATCCACCGCCGGATAGGCATCCTTTAGCTTCATCTTATGATTGTCAATCAGCGGTTTGTCAAACCCAAGTGCTCTGCGGTTTCTTGTTTTAGGAAACTGCTGCCGGATAAATTCATTCACTGTCTCTTCCGAAATAAACCGTTTTCCGCCAAAGTATCCTTTTTGAAGATACATTTGAAATACTTTTGCCAGATCGTTTGCAGTGCAAAAAAGGCCAGCATTGCCAGAAACGCCGCCAAGCATGGCAGCGCCCTCATCATGCACAAAGCCTCTCAGCTTTTCATTTCTGAAAAAATCATCAATTTCTGTTGGAATGATCCTATCCATCGGAAAGTGCTGGTATGGATTATAGGTTAAAGACCATCCTCCCAACGGCCGGAAAAAAGTTGTCTTGATATAATCTTCAAAAGCCATTCCGGTGATATTAGAGATAATTTCAGGATAGATATGAAAACTGAGATCTGAATAGACATATTTTTTGGAAGACAACGATTTTGCATTGCGAATGGTATCTAAAATCTGCTGCTTGAAGTTATTGTTCAGATAGAGATGCTCCGACACCCTGACCTGAAACTGCTGAGAGGGCTGATTGGCAAAAACATCGCGGCTGAGTTTTCCTTCACAGTCTAACCCCATTCGCCAAAAGGTAATCCATGCCGGGAGCATCGCCTGATGCGTCAGGAAATCGCGTAGCGGCAACTTTCCTCTTTCCGTTTCAGAAAAATGGGGCCAGTAGGTACTGAACGGCACATCGAGGTTAAGCTTCCCTTCATCAACCAATTTCATCAAACCGGGCAATGCAGCAGTAACCTTCGTCAGCGAAGCGAGGTCGTAAATATTATCCTCTGTTACTTTCTGCTCATTTTCATAGGTATGGTAGCCGTAGCATTTATGTAAAATCACATTCCCGTCTTTGGCAATCAGTACCTGACATCCGGGATACGCCTTATTTTCCAGTCCAAGGATTGCCAGAGAATCAATTTTTGAAAAGAGTTTCTCAGAATTGATTCCAACTTCTTCGGGGATTGTGTATGCCAGCGTTTTATTATTTTTAATTTGAATTCCATCGCCTAATTGAAAACGATTATCAATCGTTACAGGTAACTTTCCTGTAACATCAAAAGCGCCAAACAGCATCTGCGCAGCCAGCTCCTGAGTCAGGGGGTTATTCTGGTAGGCAACTGCCAACCCTTTGGCATGATGAATATTTTCAAAATGCTTCAATGCATAGGCATTTCCGAAAAACACGGCTATCACATTGTTTTCCCTGATGAAATCGGCTAATAGATTCCGCTGGTTTTCTGTTGTTCCATATTTTGATCCCGGGAAAAGGTGAATTCCCATCACCCCCGCAATAACCAGATTATAATTATCCATTCTGGAGCGCAGGTTTGCCACTTCATGTGCTGAAGCATCCTTACCCAAAAAAAAGTGGTCAACTTTTGTGTATTTATCCAACATTTTCTGAAAAGGGGTTATACTTTCAGCGCCAAGCGCTACCGATGCAATTTTCAAATTTGCCAGATCCTGAATGGGTAAAGTTTTCTGATTAACCAGAACCGTCATTGCTTCTTTAATCAGTTTGCGGTTGGTTACTTCAATGCCGGGTGAATTGAGCCGGGCAGTCAGGTTTTGCAAGTCTGCTGGCTCATATCTGTGAAGCCCTGCCCAGCGCTTGGCAGCCAGCACTCTCCTGCATTTCTGTTCAATTTCCTGTTTTGTAATCTCCCCGTTTTCCAGCCCTTTTTTCACCGATGCAACGGCTTTGCCCAAATCAGGGACAAACTCAACGATGTCATTTCCAGCCTTTAAGGCTTCCAACTCCGTATTTCCCTTCTCGCTCCGCACTCCCTTCATGTTAACGGCATCCGTGATTATCAAACCTTTATAGCCAATTTCGCTTCTCAGATAACCGTCAATTATTTTTTTGGACAGCGATGATGGAACTCCTGTATCATCAAGAGCAGACACATTGAGATGTCCCGACATAATTCCCGAAATTCCCATTTCAGAGAGATAGCGAAAAGGAAAAGTTTCCACTGATTCAATGCGTTCTTTCGAATGATTTATCAGAGGCAGCACGTGGTGGGAGTCGGTTTCGGTGTCGCCATGCCCGGGAAAATGCTTTGCTACCGGCAAAACTCCGGCATCCTGCATGCCGCTTGCCAGCCACCAGGCTTTTTGCGAAACATTAATTTTTTCTTCACCAAATGAACGAAAATTAATAACCGGATTTTGCGGATTGGTGTTAATATCTGCCACCGGGGCAAAATTCATGTTTATCCCAATCAGTTTCATCTGCTGCCCTATGGCGTGTCCCATCCGGTACAAAAGTTCGGAATCCTGCACAGTGCCCAGAGTCTGCGCATAAGGAAAAGCCATTACACTGTCCATGCGCATGGCAATGCCCCATTCTCCATCAATGGCAATCAGGAGCGGAACCTTTGATGCTTCCTGAAAACGATTAATCCGGTCTGCCGTTTTCACCGGACTTCCCTGCATTATAAGAAGCCCCCCCGGCTTAAAGGTTTTTATCACTTCAACCATTGCATTTGCCGTGGCATCATTCTGATTGGGATACACCGCAACCATCATCAGCTGGGCAATCTTTTCCTCAATGGTCATCTGCATCATTTGCTCATTTACCCACTGGTCGTCCTGAAAAATTAAAAATGGCGGCTCTCCGGGTGAGGAGACAGCTTCTGCAAACAATTCGGAACTAAAGCTCACGACGAAAAAGAATAAAATTAAAGTTTTGAAACAGTATTGCATTATCCGGCTTTTATAATCTTCAGGAGTGTAAAACTATCAAAAAGATTTATTCAATAAGAATAATTTGCTTAACCAATAATCAGAAAGTCTGTTTTAATTTTGAGTTTCAGGAAAAAATGCCGGCAGAAGCGCAACAAACGAAGGGGCTTTAAAGAAATAGAGGATTATTGTGATTTGCCTTTTGGATTTAATGGGCGAAAATTTTAGCTTTGCAAACTGTGTACGTTCACGGAATCTGTTTAAATTTTAATCACATGAAAAAAATATCACTTATTGTGCTGCTCTTCACCGTTATATTTACTGCTTGTTCCGGTGGGGGCAAAAAGTCAGAAGCAACAAAATCAAATGCCATGTTCACAGGAGCCAAAGGAGAAGTTAAACTGATGACACTCGATCCAGGTCATTTTCATGCAGCACTGGTACAAAAAACCATGCTGGATCAGATTGATCCTACAGTGTATATCTATGCACCGGAGGGCCCGGAACTGCAGGGACATCTGAACTTGATAAACAGCTACAACAACCGGGAGGATAATCCCACATCATGGGATACAAAAATTTATACCGTACCTGATTATTTTGAAAAAATGCTGTCTGAAAAACCGGGCAATGTGATGGTAACTGCCGGGAACAATGCAAAAAAGGCAGAATATATTCTGAAAACCGTGGAAGCGGGAATTAACGTTCTTGCCGATAAGCCCATGATTATTTTGCCTGAAGAATTTCCAAAACTTGAGAAGGCGTTTAAAGTGGCTGAAGAAAACGGAGTAATGCTGTATGATATTATGACAGAGCGCTACGAAATAACTACCATTATTCAGCGTGAATTGTCGATGATACCTGAAGTTTTTGGTACCCTGCAAACAGGCAGCCCGGAAGAGCCGGCGATCACCAAGGAGAGTGTTCACCATTTTTTTAAATACGTTTCAGGAAACCCACTGATACGCCCGGCATGGTTTTATGACGTTAAGCAGCAGGGCGAAGGCATTGTTGACGTTACCACCCATCTGGTTGACATGATTCAGTGGGAGGCATTCCCGGAGGTCACACTCAAAAAGGAAGATGTGGAAATCGTTTCGGCAAGCCGGTGGACTACCGACATTACTCCTGAAATGTTCAAAAAAAGCACCCATCTGGATGAATATCCCGACTATTTACAGAAGGATTTGGAAGGCGAAACGCTAAAGGTTTACAGTAATGGTGAAATTAACTACAAACTTAAGGGGATACATGCCAAAGTTTCGGTAATCTGGAACTTTCAGGCGCCTGAAGGTACGGGCGACACCCACTATTCCATTATGCGCGGCACAAAAGCCAACCTGATTATCAGACAGGGGCAGGAAGAGAATTTCCAGCCCACCCTTTATGTTGAACCAGCTGTTGGTGAAGACATTAATCAATTTGCCGCATCACTTGACAAAGCGGTTAATTTAAGCTTGCAAACAAAATTTCCGGGACTTATACTCCGCAAGTTGAATGACAGACTCTGGGTAATTGACATCCCTGAAAAATATAAGGAAGGACATGAAGCACACTTTGGGCAGGTTGCCAAAAAATATCTGGAATTTCTTGTGCAGGGGAAAATGCCCGAATGGGAAGTTCCCAATATGATTGTAAAATATTATATAACCACCGAAGGGCTGCGGGCAGCAATGAAGTAGTATCAATCAGATACTCCTCGCTAAAGAAATAACTCCACAGGCAGATTGCCCGGGAAACAAAAAAATACAAACACCGGTTATTTTTTCCGGATGATTGTCAGTCCGTCGCGCAGCGGCAATATTACCTTTTCAATATCCTTACCGGAAACCACTACAAATCTCCCTTTCTCTGTGAATTTTACTTGTAAATCAACAAACTCATCCGCTTTTCATCAAGCACCTGGTTAGCCACTTCCATCAAATCGGAGGGTGTTACCTTCTCGATTTTTTTCAGAATAGTCTGAATTGTATCCACCTTATTAAAAACCAGATAGCTTTTCCCGATAGCCAACATTAAATCCTCATAGTTTTCGCTGGAAATTGCAATCTGTCCCATTAACTGTTTCTGTGCTTTGCTCAACTGCAAGCTACCGAGGTTTTTTTCGCGAAGCAGCTTAAACTCTTTCAACACAATATTGATTGCCTTTTCCAGGTTTTCATACTCAGTACCGAAATATACGTTGAACAAGCCTGTGTCAGAATAAGCAGTATATCCCGATTCAATATTGTACGCCATCCCTTTGCGTTCGCGCAGTGCCAAATTCAGTCTCGAGTTCATTGCCTGTCCACCGATAATATTGTTCAGCAGTACCATGGCAATCCGTTTTGGATGCATTATCTCCAAAGCAATATTTCCAAGTATGCAGTGTGCCTGAAAAGTATCTTTCTGAAGAATCCGCTTATTGGGAGAATAATTTTCAAATCGTTTTCGCCCGTTTAGCCGTGTTCTGGTTTCAGCGAAACCAAAATATTTTTGGATATATTTTTTCAGCTGCTCAAAATTGATTTTACCCACGGAGGAAATTACCATCTGGTCGGTGTGGTAATTATTTGCAGTGAAACGGATTATGCTGTCACGATCAAATCTGGAAATACATTCCGGTGTTCCGAGAATATTCCGGGCAATGGGATGACCGTCGTAAACCAGTTCTTCAAAATCATCAAAAATTAGCTCTGCAGGAGAGTCTTTATATGAATTTATCTCCTCGATCACAACTTCCTTTTCACGTTTTAGCTCTTTTTCAGGATAAACACTGTTGAAAAGAATATCGCTGAGCAATTCAGCTGCACGTTCATAAAACTCTGCCAGGAAAGTACTGTAAAGGATTGTTTCTTCCTTGGTGGTATAGGCGTTCAGCTCGCCTCCCACATCTTCAATACGGCTCAGAACATGAAATGCTTTCCTTTTTTTTGTACCTTTAAAAACCGAATGTTCAATAAAATGTGCCAACCCATGCTCATCAGGGTCTTCATCACGCGAGCCAGTGTTAATAAGAATACCAAGATGCCCTACGGGTGAATCGGTAGGTTTATGGATAAGCCGGATGCCGTTTGGAAGCGTATATGTCAAAAAATCAGCAGTAATCATTGAAAAAATAATACGGTTGCAAAAGTAACAAAAGTAAAGCGCCCGACAAATAACCAGAGTGCGTCGTTTAAATTTAACACAGTATGTGCACTTTGGATGGAAAAATATTTGTGAATTTAAAAAATTGCTTACTTTTGCAGCACCAAAATAAAAACGGTGCCATAGCTCAGTCGGTAGAGCAACGGACTGAAAATCCGTGTGTCCCTGGTTCAATTCCAGGTGGCACCACAAAAAAGGGAGATTTTGCCGAAAAAAGCAGTCTCCTTTTTACTTTAGGTTTCTCTTGTATATTTTCAGTTAAAATTGTAATCTTGCATTCCGAAATTAATGATGGGGAGGAATTACAGAGTAAGTGAGATTAAAACCGTTTTTTGAAAGATATTCATTTGGGGCCCATAGCTCAGCCGGTTAGAGCACCTGACTCATAATCAGGGGGTCGCTGGTTCAAGCCCAGCTGGGCCCACTAAAAAACAGAGAGTTACGAAAGTCAAAATCGTAACTCTTTTTTATTTGCATATAATTTGCATACAAAACGTGTTATTTTTCATAATGACACATGTAAAAATAGTTGTGTGCCTTTCCACCCATTTCCCCAATTTCCATCAATCCTTTAAAGAGGTTTTTCTTAAAGAATTGGAAAAAGCTTTTATTAATTTTCAACATACTGATGATACAGAGTTGAATATATGAAGGTCAATGTGTCGGTGAGAATAGTCCTGATTTTGGTAAAAAAAGATTAAAAATCTGTTCGATGATATGGAAATATAAAATAAGAAAGGTTGACATGATTTCCTTTATAATGAAATATTGTATAGCTTTGGTATTCAGATAACGGAGTTAGAAACAAGGCTAAAAGACCTGAAAACTCGATTGTTTACAGCAAAAAAGGAAAGAAATCTGATTGAAGTTCTATCGAAGAATTATTATTGAAGAAAATATAGTATTTTTGCTATTGTGGAAAAGAAAGGACATATAGAAATAAGGATTACAGGAAAAAAAGGGAACTTGGATATAAGCCCCGATAATTTTGATATTAAATAAATTATGGCAGTGCTTGTACAAGTAGATAACCTTCTTTTCCCTAACGATAAAAGCAATAGACCTATTATCAGTTACGCTATTGAAGATGGTTCCGTAAAACATTTGTTTAAGACTTCAATTCAAGCAATTATTGGTTTTAATGCTGTGCTTGGACAAATTAATGCAATCCGGAATATTGATTTCTTGGATTTGCCAACCGCTCAAGCAATTGAGGCTTTTCAAAATACTGCTTTAAAAAAAGATTACTCGTTCTCAATAAATACGTCTATAGCAGGAACATCAGAATTGAATATTGATAAAACAACTCATTTTTATAGAAATTCTGCAATTTGGGCTGATGCTGAGTTTTATTTTTATGGCAAAGTGACCAATGCAGGTGGTAAGGATAAAGCAAATATTCATATCTTAACTGAGGACTTAGGGACAGTTAGAATTGAAACTCCTATTGAATTTCTTGAAAAAAAAGAAGAGAACATATTATACAAATCATTTGGAATTAGAGCAATTGGGAAACAACATTCTGAAACGGGTGAAATTGACAAATCAAGTCTTAAATTTTTTGAAATAATAGATTATAATGCGGATTATGATGAAGTCTATTTAAAGAAACTAAGACAGAAAGCTAAATGGCTAAAAAACACAAAATCGGATTCATGGTTAAATGAAATACGTGTTTACGATGCGTAAAGCTGTTTTATTAGATTAAAAGTAAAAATTCGAGGGTACACATATAACAAGTTGGGGGCAAGCTGAAAAAAAACGAGTAATCGAAACACTTTCAATCAAAACGTGTTATATTTGTATAAAATAGAATGTAAAGATTGATGACATGAACATACAAGCAAGAAAACTGAATCTAATAGAAGAATTTATAAGAATCTCTGATGAAAGCATCATTGAGAAACTAGAATCTTTTATTATAACAGAGAAAAAAAAACAATATGAAAGGGATTTAAAGCCTATGTCATTGAAAGAATTCCATGATATGATTGACCAAGCAAAACAAGACAAAGCAAACGGTCGGGTTATTTCACATGAAGAATTAAAGAAAAGAGTCAAAACATGGAAATAAAAATTGAGTGGTCTGAATTATCTTCAAAACAATTAATTGATATTTATGACTACTACTACCTTAAAGCCAGCCCAAGAACAGCTAAGAAAATTATAAATAAAATTATTTACTGGCAAGAAAACAAGACAATCACAATTGCATCTGTGTTCGATTGTCGTCAGAATCCTGAAAAAATAAAAAAAATATAGCCAGCACAATCGAGTAGCCCGCCCCATCAGCAAATGCTGACAGGGAGAACCTATCACACCACCGTACCTATAACTCAATTTAAGCTCTTTCCTATCATGAATGGGATAAACCCTCCACAGCAAGTCAGAAAGTGGTTGATTTGATGCTGTTGATGTCCAAATAATGTTTATTATATGACAGGAAATTCAGTATTCAAACCGTTCCGAAACAGCTATAAATTTATAATTTACCACCCGATATATCCCAGAACTTGTTAAAGAAATCCTTAAACTTTTGAAGCACAGATTCTCGTTTCTTTGTGCGTTCACCAGTTGGTGAAAACCTCGAAACAGGAGGAAGCACTTTGGTTAGGGATGTGCCACTTGATTTGACATAACCATCACGAAACGCACTTGCAATATATTTATAAGTCTGCTCTTTATCTAAATTCTCTTCTTCGATTATCTGGTCTAACTCTTCCCGCTTCTTCTCATTAACAAAAGTATGCCAATCATCATCTACATCAGTTGCAGGAGTTAAAGACTTAATAAATTGTTGGATAAGCTCTTTCTTATTACGAAGTTCCATACTGGAATCAATAGCTTTGTTAATATCGACTACAAGCTCCTTGCCTTTTAAATTGGTCTTGTGATACTTTTTAATCAAAGCGAGGATATAATCAATGTTGATTTCAACCTGTTTAATCAACTCCATCTCAAACACAATATCATCGTTTACAATTTCGCTATCCCCTTTGGTTTGTTTACGGAACTCATTGTAAAGATTGATATACATGCTGTGGTAATCCTGAACATCACGAGGAGTCAGTATCTCATTGCCTTCAAATTCATCAAATGCAGAGAGTATGTTTCTTACTTTCAATATCGTTCCATATAGTTTGATGAAATCCTTCTTTTTATCTTCACTTGCAATAAGAGCATTTACAGGAAATTGCTCTTGCAAGTATTCGACAAGAGTAGTATAGCCTGTAATATCTTTGTCATTGTCTTTATAGCCATTGTAGTATTCATCATAGGTTTTGAGCAGCACAACTCCTCTGGCATCTTTATCTCCGAATAGAGTAGTTGCATCAAAGCCTGTAAGGAACATATTAACCACAATGAGCAAGTCTAATTCCCGGTCTTTAACCCGTTGTGATACATCTTTGTAATAGTTCTGAAATTTATCGCTTGAAGTATCGAAATTTGTTTTGAATATTTTATTATAGTCCTGTATAGCATCCTCCAAAAAATCTCGTGAGCTTTGGTCTAAACGGCTGGTATCTTCAAGGTTTTCATCTTCAATTACGCCATCAACTTCCGGGTCATCTTCATTTACTCCATAGCTGTAAATTGTTGCTATCTTTAACTGCTTATCACCTGGCAAATCTGCCATCTGTTTCTGAAATTCAGCATAATATTTTTTAGCCACATCAATAGAGGTAACAGTAAAAATAGTCGAGAGAGTCTCATTCAGGTTGGCATCATTTCTGGCTTCACGGCATACATTTACAAACAGCTCTGAAGGGCTGAATATGAGATAATAATTTTAATAAAAATAAGGGACAAACTTTTGTCTGTCCCTTATTTAACTAATCAACAAAGCTGCTTCTTTCACTTCCTGTTAAGAATCAGCTTTTTCACTTTTTCGTAGTTATCAATTTTAATTTTAACGAAATAAATTCCTGAAACATGGTCTCTCATGCTGAAAGAGACAATATTCGATTGATAAAACTCTTTTTCCAAAACTTTTTTGCCGGTAACAGTAAAAACCGTTACCCTAACGGGTTTCGGATTTTCTCCATTAATTTCAATATTGACAATATCGTTGGCAGGATTTGGATAAAGCTCAACATCCAGTGAGTTTACTGTAAAATTGTTCACACCAACCGGATAATTAAGTACACAAATCTGAAATGTATCGGCAGCCGATGCGCCGGAGGCATCTGTGGCTGTTACTATCATATCCACACATCCGGTATCTTTCAGGGCGGGTGTGCAGTATAACGTATCGTTCATCACCACTGCCCAATCGGGCAATCCGCTGATTCCAGGTTGGGCAACATCAAACGAAAGCTCTTCGTCGTCAATATCATCAAAAATATTTCCGGGTCGGGCATTCAGGGGTAACTTAAGCACATACGAAGCTATAATTTCCTGGTCGGGGACGGGATTTACCACAAACGGTGGGTCGTTGACGGGGTGGATTTCCACAAAAAAGCTTTGCGAAACTTTTGCATTTTCGCTGTCTTCAACCGTAACCGTTACTTCAGCTTTTCCATTGGCATCAGGAATTATGTAAATAACCAATGAACCCGTTGTGCTCCCT
>JACDJC010002335.1_pt1 | contig 15046 bp, 12 predicted proteins | sample 7454191 | NCBI WGS metagenome assembly JACDJC01 (sample SAMN14253291, study PRJNA609438) | sludge metagenome | isolation source: sludge after 25d culture with pyrite and EDTA | collected 2018-12-20 | reverse complement strand
GGCACCTATCTCAACCGCGCCCGCGTGACCGGCTCGATCGTGATGAAGCGCGGCGACCGACTACAGGTGGGCAACACCGTGATGGAGCTCGCATGACGGACTTCCGGGTGGGGTCGGCCACCGATGTGGGGCGGGTGCGCTCCAACAACCAGGACAGCTTCCTGGTGCGGGAGGGTGACCTCTTCGCGGTGGCCGACGGCATGGGCGGCCACCAGGGGGGCGAGGTCGCCTCGGCCCTGGCCCTCCAGATCCTGGGCCAGGCCCACGACGAGCCGAGCACCTCGACCCTCGTGCGGGCCGTTCGCTCGGCCAACCAGGCCGTCTTCGACAAGGCCGGTGCTGACCCCGACCTGAAGGGTATGGGCACCACGCTCACCGCCCTGGCCGACGTCGACACCCGGGAGGGTCGCCGGCTCGGCATCGTGAACGTCGGCGACTCCCGCCTCTATCGGCTCCGCAACGACCGCATCGAGCAGCTCACCGAGGACCACAGCCTGGTGGCCAGCCTCGTGCGCCAGGGTCGCATCACCGCCGAGGAGGCCGAGAACCACCCCCAGCGCAACATCCTCACCCGGGCCCTCGGCATCGACGAGGCCGTGGCCGTGGACTCCTGGGAGGTCGAGCCCGTCGCCGGCGACCGCTTCCTGATCTGCAGCGACGGCCTCTTCAACGAGGTCGACGAGAACCGCATCGTGGCCACCCTGCGCCGCTTCGAGGATCCGGGCGACGCCGCCCGGGAGCTGGTGCGGCTGGCCAACGACGGCGGCGGCCGGGACAACATCACCGCCGTCGTGGTCGACGTCGTGGCGGCCACCGACGTCGCGCCGACCCCCGCCGCGGACGAGGTCGACGACGACGGCACGATCCTCCAGCCCGGCCTCAGCCAGGAGATCCCGGTGCCCCGGGACACCACCGCTGAGGTCCCCGTCATCGAGGAGGATCCCGCGGCCGACGAGCCGCGGTCCCGGCGACTGACCTGGCGGGTGGCCGCCTTCGCCGTGGCCCTGCTCCTGTTGATCGCCCTCGTGGTCGGCGCCCTCGGCTGGTACGCCACCAACACCTACTTCGTGGCCATCGCCGACGACCAGGTGACCATCTTCAAGGGCCGTCCGGGCGGGTTCCTCTGGTTCGACCCCACCGTTGAGCAGGTCACCGAGATACCGCTCGCGGAGGTCCCCGCGGCCGAGCTGGCCGAGCTCGAGGACGGCGTCGACCAAGCGACCCTGTCCGACGCCGAGAACTACGTCGAGAACCTCCAGGACCAGATCGACGCCTTGGCCGGTGACGACGAGCCGACGAGCACCACGACCCCGTCGACGACATCGACCACCGAGGCCCCGGACACCGGGACGAAGCCGGCCGGGAACTGAGTGGTGGCGGCCCCAGTGATCGGTGGGCGGCGCCCGGAGCCAACCCTCGCCGCCTGCTCCGGGAGCGGCTGAATGGCCGCCCCCCGGCGTCGGACCGAGCTCGGCCTCATCCTGCTCGCGGTGGTGGCGGTGGGCGCCACCTACGCGCTGGCGGCGTTCGGGCGCAACGCCGCCATCCCGGCCGGCATCGGGCCGTTCCTCGGGGTCATCCTCGCCCTGATCCTGGCCGCCCACCTGGCCGCTCGCCGGTGGGCGCCGGACGCGGATGCCACCCTCCTGCCGATAGCGGCCCTGCTCAACGGCCTCGGCTACGTCTTCATCGCCCGCCTGAACGAGGACCTCGCCGGCCTTCAGGCCACGTGGACCGCGGTCGGGATCGGCGCCTTCATCGCCACCCTCGTGGTCGTGCGGCGGGTCCGGGACCTCGACCGGTACCGGTACACGTTCATGGTCATCGGGGTCGGCCTGCTGATGCTGCCCCTCCTGCCGATCGTGGGCAACGAGGTCAACGGCTCCCGGATCTTCGTCTCCTTCGGTCCCGTCAACTTCCAGCCGGGCGAGTTCGCCAAGGTCATCCTGGCCCTCTTCTTCGCCTCCTACCTGGTCGAGAAGCGAGAGCTGCTGAGCATCGCCACCTGGGGGGTGGGGCCATTCCGGCTGCCGGAACCGAAGCACCTGGCGCCGGTGCTGTTGGCCTGGGGCTTCTCGCTGCTCGTCCTCTTCTTCCAGAAGGACCTCGGCAGCTCCCTGCTCTTCTTCACCGTCTTCGTGGTGATGCTGTGGATCGCCACCCAGCGGGCCAGCTACCTGGTGGTGGGCTTCACGTTGTTCGCCAGCGGCGCGTACTTCGCGTGGAAGACCTTCACCCACGTCCAGCAGCGGGTGGACATCTGGCTCGACCCCTGGGACCTCTGCTTCGCCGAGGGCCAGCAGATCTGCCGCAGCCAGTTCGGCCTCGCCCTCGGCGGGGTGACGGGCACCGGGCCAGGACTCGGGCGCTTCGACCGCTTCCCCGCCGTGGAGACCGACTTCATCTTCACGGTGATCGGCGAGGAGCTCGGCCTGTTGGGCGGGACCCTGATCCTGGTCGCCTTCCTGCTGCTGGTGGGCACGGGGCTGCGCATCGCGGTGTCCGCCGAGCACGAGTTCGACAAGCTGCTGGCCGCAGGCCTGACCGCCCTGCTCGGCTTCCAGGCCTTCATCATCCTGGCCGGCGTGACCCGGCTGTTGCCCCTGACCGGCATCACCCTGCCGTTCGTGTCCTACGGCGGGTCGTCGTTGATCGCCAACTACGTGATCCTGGCCCTGCTCATGCGCATCTCCGACGACACCACCCGCCGCCAGGCCGAGCGGGAGGGCCGACGCAACCGCGTGCCGGCGGCGGAGGCGGCGTGAACGAGCGGATCCGCCGGCTCGGGATCGCCCTCTGCCTCTGCTACATCGCCGTGTTCGTCATGCTCAACCGCATCCAGGTCTTCGGTGCCGAGGCCCTCAACGAGCGGCCCGAGAACGTCGACGTGGTCCGCATCGACTTCGCCCGCAACCGAGGGACCATCACCACCGCCGACGGCACGGTGATAGCGGAGTCGGTCCCGGTCGACGACGAGTTCGAGTACCAGCGTCGCTACCCGACCAACGACCTCTTCGCCCCCGTCACCGGCTACTACTCCTTCGAGTTCGGGACGGCGGGCCTCGAGCGCAGCTACCAGGACGAGCTGGTGGGCGACACCGCCGAGCAGCAGCTCCGGGGCTTCGCCGACCTCTTCGTCGGCGAGGACCAGGTCGGCGACCTGCGCACGACCCTCCGGACGGATCTGCAGACCGTCGCCCGGGAGCAGCTCGGCCAGCGTCGGGGTGCGGTGGTCGCCATCGATCCCCAGACCGGGGAGATCCTGGCCTTCTGGGACTACCCGTCCTATGACCCCAACGCCCTGTCGACCCACGATCTCGAGGAGGCTCGTGCGGCCAGGGAGTTCCTCCAGCCCGACAGCCCCGACAGCCCGCTGATCGCCTCCAGCTACCAGGACCGGTTCTTCCCCGGCTCGACCTTCAAGGTCGTGGTCGGCTCCAGCGGCCTCAAGTTCGGCGTCGTGACCCCCGAGGAGCCCGTCTACCCGACCGAGGCGTCCTGGGTGCCACCCCAGACCACCCGACCGCTCAACAACTCCCACACCTGCGGTGGCGCCCTGTTCGAGATCCTGGCCGAGTCCTGCAACACGTCCTTCGCCCGCATGGCCGTGGAGACGTTGGGGGCCGACCGCACCATCGAGGGGGCCGAGGCCTTCGGCTTCAACGACAGCCCACCGATCGACCTGCCCGATCCGGTCGAGTCCAACTTCCCCATCGACTTCACCGACAACACCCCGGCCCTGGCCCAGTCCGCCATCGGGCAGTTCGAGGTGGCGGCGTCGCCGTTGCAGATGGCCCTGGTGGCGGCCGCCGTCGCCAACGACGGCGTGATGATGGCCCCCCACGTGGTCGACGAGCTGCGGGACGGCGACGGCGACGTCATCGAGACCTTCGACGAGGAGGTCTGGCAGCAGCCGATCAGCGCCTCGGACGCCGCCACCATGCGCGACGCCATGCGCGGGGTGGTCGACGGCGGTACGGCGTCGAGCCTGGCCGGCCTGCCCTACGACGTCGGGGCCAAGACAGGCACCGCCCAGCTCGGCACCGATCCACCGTCCTCCCACGCCTGGATGATCGCCTGGGCCGGTCCCGAGGGCGGCGAGCCCGAGATCGCCGTGGCCGTGCTGGTCGAGGGCATCCCCGGCCAGGGCAGCGAGGCCACGGGCAACGGCGAGGCCGGCCCCATCGCCGCGGCGATCATCGACACCTACCTGGGTGGCGGCGGGGGCTGAGCGAACACGGGCGGACGGTTGGGGGCGGCCGAGCGGTCCCTCACTACTCTGTGGCGCCGTGACCGGCCCGGACGAACCCGTCGTCTACCGCGGGCGGTACACCCTCCGGCAGTCGATCGGCAAGGGCGGGATGGCCGAGGTCTTCCTGGCCCAGGACCAGCTCCTCGACCGGCCGGTGGCGGTCAAGCGCCTCGCCGCCGAGCACGCCGCGGACGCCTCGTTCGTCGAGCGCTTCCGCCGTGAGGCCCAGGCCGCGGCGAAGCTGACCCATCCCAACATCGTCGGGGTCTACGACTACTTCGAGGAAGGTGGGGAGTACTTCATCGTCCAGGAGTTCATCGACGGCCGCTCGCTGGCCGAGCTCCTGCGGGCGGAGGGTCGCCTCCACCCCGACCGGGCCGCCGACATCGCCGCCGACATCGCCGCCGGACTCGGGGCCGCCCACCGGGAGGGCATGGTCCACCGGGACATCAAGGCGGGCAACGTGCGGGTGGCCAAGGACGGCCAGGTGAAGGTGGCCGACTTCGGCATCGCTCGGGTCTTCGCCGGTGGCGACAGCGAGCTGACCCAGGCGGGCACGGTGATGGGCACGGCCACCTACTTCTCGCCCGAGCAGGCCCAGGGCAAGCCGGTCGATCCCCGCAGCGACCTCTACTCCCTCGGCATCGTGCTCTACGAGATGTTGACGGGTCAGCCCCCGTTCTCCGGCGACGAGCCCGTGGCCATCGCCTACGCCCACGTCCACGAGGCGCCCAAGGGCCTGCGCGAGGTCGATCCCGCGTTGCCCATGGAGATCGACGCCATCACGATGAAGCTGCTGGCCAAGGACCCGGCCAAGCGCTATCCGTCCGCTGACGACCTCCGTGCCGACCTGCGGCGGTTCCGTCAGGGCGCCAAGATCGCTCCCGCGCCGGTGGTCCCCGTCGTGGCCCCGGTGCCCGCCCCGGCCCCCCGGGAGATCGACTTCGGCTCCTATGAGGACGGCCGCTACGTCGAGCCCCCCCGGCGCACCGGGTTCTTCCTGCTGTTCATGATCCTGATCTTCGCCGCCCTGGCCGCGGGCCTCTGGTACCTGTCCCAGCAGCTGGACGAAGAGCGGGACACCGTCACGGTCACCGTGCCCGACGTCGTGGGCCAGAACCGGGACCGGGCGGCCCGGGACCTGCGGGAGCTGGGCTTCCGGGTCGAGGTCCAGCGCGAGGCCAGTGCCGAGGTCGCGGTCGACGTCGTCATCCGCCAGAGCCCGGAGCCCGACACCGACGCCGACGAGGGCACGGTGGTCACCATCGTGGTCAGCGCCGGCAACGAGACGGCCCAGGTGCCCTCGGTGTTGGGTCAGGACGTCTTCGCGGCCACGAGCGCGCTCGAGGCCGCGGGGTTCGTCGTCCAGCAGGAGCAGGCCGAGGACCCCAGTGGGCAGTTCTCCGACGGCCAGGTCTGGCAGCAGAGCCCGGCGTCGGGGACGACCGCGGCTGTCGGTTCGATCGTGATCATCCGCGTGGTGCCGGTCCCACCGTCGACCACGACGCCCCAGACGTTGTCGCCGATCGACAGCCCGGCGCCCACCCTGCCGACGGTCACCAACCCGCCGGCCCCGCCGACCACGCCCTGAGCACGCGCAACGCGCCCCCGAAGGGGCGCGGTGTTTCGGCTCGCCCCTCCGAGAAGAGGGGACCGGGATCAGGCGGCGACGAGGCGGCGCTGACGGCGGCCGGTCTCGATGACCAGGTGCGCTCCACAGTGGCAGGTGAGGTGGACCTCGATGCCGGACTCCGTGTTGTGGACCCGGTCGACGTTGCGGTGACCCAGGAGGACGGTGCGACCGTGGTCCTGGCAGTAGGCGTCGAACATGTGCTTGCTCCTTCCTTGTCGACCCCAGGGGACCACGGAAGGGGGCGGGGGTCGTGAGTAGGCGCTACTCATTCACGGCGGGGGCCGCCTACTCACCCGACGGGCCGGGGCGGGGCTCAGCCGACCGGTGCGCCGGTACGGGCCAGGAAGGTCCGGAGGAGGTCGTGGCCGTGTTCGGTCAGGATCGATTCCGGGTGGAACTGGACGCCCTCCACGTCCAGCTCGCGGTGGCGCAGCCCCATGACGACCCCGTCCTCGGTGCGGGCGGTGACCTCGAGGACGTCGGGCACCGAATCGGCGTCGACCACGAGGGAGTGGTAGCGCGTCGCCTCGAGGGGCGAGGGCAGGCCGGCGAAGACCCCGCCGCCCTCGTGGTGGATCTCGGAGGTCTTGCCGTGCATGATCGCCGGCGCTCGGACCACCTCGCCGCCGTAGATCTGGCCCAGGCACTGGTGGCCGAGGCACACCCCGAGGATGGGCACCCGCCCGGCGAAGGCGGTGATCACCTCGTTGGACAGGCCGGCGTCCTCGGGCCGACCGGGGCCGGGGCTGACGAGCACGGCATCGGGTGCCAGGGCCTCGACGTCCTCCAAGGTGAAGGCGTCGCTGCGGTGCACGACCGGCTCGGCGCCGAGCTCGCCGAGGTACTGGACGAGGTTGTAGACGAACGAGTCGTAGTTGTCGACGACGAGCACGCGGGGGGCCACCCCCCCACGCTACGGCTCCCCGTTCGGCCCCCGGCTGCCGTTTTGTCTAGGTTCATGGGTGATGGCCAACAAGAAGCCCGCCAAGCGTCGCGTCCCCGCCGGTCGGGTCACGCCCAAGGGCACCCGTCCCTCCGGTGAGGTCGCCGGCGCCAGCAGCCGGTACACGCCGCCCGTGCCCCGCGAGGTGAAGGTCAGCCCGATGTGGGTGCCGGTGCTGATGTTCAGCTTCCTCGGCGCCGGCGCCGCGGTGATCTTCCTCAACTACCTCGGCCTGATGCCGGGTGACACCAACAACTGGTACCTGTTGGTCGGCCTCGGCCTGATCCTGCTCGGGATCATCGTGGCCACGCAGTATCACTGACCCACCACGGAGCGTGGTATCTGGGTGACGTGAGGTGGCCGACGAGTTACACCGATGTGACCCTCCCCAGCCTTACCCACACCCTGTGGACAGGATCTCGCGCACGGTGACTGCCATGTCACCCTGCGTCAGAGATCGTCGACGGGGGTGACCAGGGTCATGTCCTCCATGCAGTGGCGCGGCGGTTCCGGGTCCTGGTCCAGGGCCGCGGTCATCCGCACCTCGGTGCCGCAGAGGTCGCACCGGTAGGCCAGCTTCACCCGCCGGAGCTCGCCGGGGGGTGGCGGCTCGGCGACGGGCTGGGCGAACATCCGCAGCATCGCCAGGCCGATCCGCAGGATGGCGTAGGCGAACACGATGGCGATCAGGACCCTGACGACGGTGCCCATGGCACCGTCGAGCCTACGACGCCCGACGCCGAGTCGACCCGTCGCTACTGGCTGTCGGGGTACCCGGCGATGCCGTCACCGTCGAGGTCGGCGCAGGTGGCGGGATCGGGGCGGACCGAGATGCAGTCGCCGCCGTCGATCAGGTACACGTAGGTCCCGTCGCCCTCGGGGTCGATGCAGTCGGGCAGGCCGTCCTCGGGGGAGCAGGGGTCGCCCGGCTCGAGGGGCGGCGCGGTCGTGGTCGGCGGCGTGGTCGTGGTCGTGGTCGTCGTGGTCGTGGTGGTCGTGGTGGTGGTGGAGGTCGTCGACGTGGTCGGTGCCGACGTCGACGTGGTCGTCGAGGTGGTGGTGGACGGCTCGTCCCCGCCGTCGTCGTCGTCCCCGCCGCCGACCAGGAACAGGGCCAGCACGATCACCAGGACGACGACGACGGCCAGCAGCACCAGCGCCGCGGGGTTCTGGTACCAGGCCTTCGGTTCGTCGTCGTCGCCCTCCGGGCCACCGCCGCCGGGAGGTGGCCCGCCGGCAGGGGGACCCCCCGGGGTGACAGGGGGCTGGGCGGGGACCACGACGGTGGGCTCGCCGACGGGTTCGGCCGGCTGGCCGAAGACCGACGCGTTCGGGTCCTCGGGGGGTGGCAGCGGCTGGTCGGTCATGGTCGGCCTCCGGGGGTCACGTCACGTTGCCGATCGGGGGACCCGACAGGCCGTCGCCGTCGTTGTCGGCACAGTCGAGGGGATCCGCCGGAGCGGCGGCCAGACAGTCGGCCCCCCCGGGGAGATACAGGTAGACGCCGTCGCCCTCGGGGTCGATGCAGTCGGCCAGACCCTCCTCGGGCGAGCAGGACTCTCCGGGATCCAGGGTGTCGGCGGTCACCGTCGGCGGTGGGCTCGTGGTGGTGGTGGTCGTGGTGGTGGTCGGTGGGGCGGTCGTGGTCGTGAGGGTGGGGGCCGGGTCGTCGTCCTCGCCGCTGTTGAGCACGAGGAAGAGCGCGGCGATCGCGACCACGACCAGGACCAGCAACAGGGGCAGGGCCCACCGCCGGTAGAACGGCGTCTCGTCGCCGAGTCGCTTCTCGTCGTGGTACGGCATGTCGGTCGCCCGGGCCCGGCCGCCAGGGGTGTTCGCCGCAGGTGGGTCGGGGTCGGGGCCGTCGGGCGGCTGATCACTCATGGGGGCTCCAGGGTCGTCGGCGGGCTCCGCCACCCGCGACCCCCGAGCGTAGGTTCCGGAGCGCCCCGAGCCGGGGCACCCGGGCGCGGCCGGCCTGGCTCAACCTGGACCGACCGGGAGGTCGCGCTCGGTGGCCGAGCCGTCGCCCGCCTGCCCGACCCCGTCCTCGCCCCAGCAGCGGGACTCCGCGCCCCCCGCGCGCCGGCGTTGGTGAGCAGCGATTGCCGAGCGGCGCCGAAGCGCCCGAGGGCTACAGGCGCTCGATGATGGTGGCGTTGGCCAGGCCGCCACCCTCGCACATGGTCTGGAGCCCGTAACGGCCGCCGGTGCGCTCCAGCTCGTGCAGGAGCGTCGTCATGAGGCGGGCGCCGGAGCAGCCGAGGGGGTGACCCAGGGCGATGGCGCCACCGTTGACGTTCACCTTGTCCATGTCCGGGTGCAGTTCCTTCTCCCAGGCCAGGACGACCGAGGCGAAGGCCTCGTTGATCTCGACGAGGTCGATGTCGTCCATGCTCAGGCCGGAGCGCTCGAGCACCTTGTGGGTGGCCGGGATGGGCCCGGTCAGCATGAAGATCGGGTCCACGCCGGCCAGGGAGAAGGAGTGGAAGCGGGCCCGGGGGGTCATGCCCAGCTCGTTGGCCTTGTCCTCGCTCATGATCAGGACCGCTGAGGCGCCGTCGGTGATCTGGGACGAGTTGCCGGCCGTCACCACGCCGTCGGCCTTGAACGCCGGCTTGAGGTTGGCGAGGGTCTCGACGGTGGTGTCGGGGCGGATGCCCTCGTCCCGGGAGAACAGCTCGTCGGTCTCGATGAGCTTGCCGGTCTCCTTGTCGATGGGCATGGCCTTCACGGGGAGGATCTCCCGCTCGAAGCGGCCCTCCTCGCGGGCCTTGGCCGCGAACTGCTGGCTGCGGGCGCCGTAGGCGTCGAGGTCCTCACGGGACAGGTTCCACTTCTCGGCGATCATCTCCGCCGAGGTGCCCTGGGGGACCAGGCCGCCGCGGTCGGCGTAGCGCAGGCCCATGCCCGGCCCGAAGGGCATCCCGGTGTTGGGGGTCATGAAGGACGAGCCCATGGGGACCATCGACATGACCTCGACACCGGCGGCGACCACGACGTCGTAGGCACCGGCCATGACGCCCTGGGCGGCGAAGTGGGCCGACTGCTGGGACGAGCCGCACTGGCGGTCGACGGTGGTGGCGGGCACCGACTCCGGCCAGCCCGAGGCCAGCACCGCGTTGCGGCCGATGTTGCCGGCCTGGGCCCCGACCTGCATGACACAGCCCATGATCACGTCCTCGACCAGCGCCGGGTCGAGGTCGTTGCGGTCGCTAAGGGCCTTCAGCACCTCACCGGCGAGGTCGGCCGGATGGAAGCCCGAGAGCTTCCCGTTGCGCTTGCCCATCGGTGTGCGGATGGCATCGACGATCACGGCCTCGGCCATGGGGTTCCCCTTGTTCGATCGAAAACTTGACTGACCGGTCAAGTCTCGCCCCCCACCCCGCCATCTGCAACCGGTCGGGGCCGAACCAGCCGATGGGCTGTGACGGTGGTCACGTTCTAGGGTGTCGGCTCCGCCGCCAGGCGACACGAGGGGGAACCAAGCGATGGCGACGAGCGCCGACATCCAGTCCGTGGTGGAGGGTCAGACGATCCCGTCCATGTTCGTGCGGACCGCAGGCGAGCTGGGCGACCAGGTCGCCCTGCGGTGGCGCAACGAGGACGACACGTGGGGCAAGTGGACCTTCGCGGAGTACGCCGAGCGGGTGGCCGCCGCGGCCGGCGGCCTGAAGGCCCGCGGGGTCGGGCGGGGCACACGGGTCGTGCTCATGCTGCGCAACATCGCGGAGTTCCACGTCCTGGACATGGCCACCTACTTCTGCGGGGGCACGGCGGTCTCCATCTACAACTCGTCCTCGCCGGACCAGATCGCCTACCTCGTCGGTCATTGCCAGGCGCACCTGGGGGTGGTCGAGGACATCGGCTTCCTCGAGTCGTTCCTCAAGGTGCGCGACGAGCTCCCGGCGCTCGAGCACCTGGGCGTCCTGCGGGACCCCGACGGCCTGGCGCCCGACGACGTCTTCACCTACGAGGACCTGCTGGGGGCCGTCCCCGTCGACCTGGCGGAGGCTGCCACCGTCGCCCAGCCCGAGGACCTGGCCACGCTGATCTACACCTCGGGGACCACCGGCCCGCCCAAGGGCGTGATGCTCACGCACCAGAACGTGGCCTGGACCGTGGAGAGCCTCACGCGATGCATTGACTTCGAGTCCTACGCGGGCAAGCGGCTCGTCTCCTACCTGCCGATGGCCCACATCGCCGAGCGCATGGTCAGCCACTACCAGCAGGCCTTCCTGGGCTACGAGGTGACCTGCTGTCCGAACCCGGGCGACATCGCCGCCTACGCCCGTGAGGTCAAGCCCCAGCTCATGTTCGGGGTCCCCCGCGTGTGGGAGAAGCTCTACGGCGGGGTGATGGGTGCTCTGGGGGCCGACCCGGAGAAAGCGGCCCAGTTCAACGGCGCGGTCGAGGCGGCCAAGCCGCTGGTCGACGCCATCGACTGGGGCACCGCCACCGAGGAGCAGGTCGCCACCTACGAGGCCATGGACGCCGCGGCCTTCGCCAACGTGCGGGCCATGCTCGGTCTCGATCAGGTGGAGGTGGCCATCACCGGCGCCGCCCCCATCCCCGCGGAGCTCCTGAGCTGGTTCCGGGCCATTCGCGTGCCGTTGTCGGAGATCTACGGCATGTCGGAGTCGAGCGGTCCGATGACCTGGACGGCCCGTCGGGTCAAGGCCGGCTCGGTGGGCCCCGCCATCCCGGGCTGCGAGGTGAGGCTGGCCGAGGAGGACAACGAGATCATCTGTCGGGGCGGCAACGTCTTCCAGGGCTACCTGAACGACCCCGAGAAGACCGCTGACACCCTTGACGACGAGGGCTGGCTCCACTCCGGCGACATCGGCGAGATCGACGAGGACGGGTACTTCTCGATCGTCGACCGCAAGAAGGAGCTGATCATCACCGCCGGGGGCAAGAACCTGAGCCCGGCGAACCTCGAGGCCAACCTGAAGCTGATCCCGCTGGTCGGCCAGGCCTGCGCCATCGGCGACAACCGGCCCTTCGTGTCGGCCCTGGTGGTGCTGGACCCGGAGGTGGCCACCGCCTGGGCCGTCACCCAGGGCATCGAGTTCACGGACCTGAACGACCTGGCCCAGAAGCCCGAGGTACGAGCCGAGATCGAGAAGGGGCTGGCCGAGGTGATGGCGTCGTTCAACAACGCCGAGCGGGTAAAGAAGGTGGTCATCCTCGGCGAGGAGTGGCTGCCCGACAGTGAGGAGCTGACCCCGACCTCCAAGCTCAAGCGTCGAGGCGTCCACGCCAAGTACGCCGAGGAGATCGAGTCGATCTACACCTAGCGATCTGCGTTCTGGCCCCGGATCTACGCCCTCTGGCCCGTAGATCCGGTGCCAGAAGGAGATCCGACTCAGGTCGTGGCCGCGCCGAGGGCCTTGGCCGGCGTCGTGCCGTTGCGCGAGGTGAGCTTCGGGGCGATCTCCTCCGGCGGGATCGGCCGGGCGAAGAGGAAGCCCTGGCCCAAGCCGCAGCCGAGCGAGCGCAAGAGCTCCCACTCGGTCTCGGTCTCGATGCCCTCGGCCACGACATCGACCTCGAGGCGAGAGGCCAGGTCGACGATGGCCCGGACGATCTCGAGGTCCCGTTCGCGGGAGGCCCCTTCGCCCAGGGCCATCACGAAGGCCCGGTCGATCTTGAGGCGGTCGAACGGGTAGCGGCGGAGGTAGCTGAGCGAGGAGTAGCCGGTGCCGAAGTCGTCGACCGCAAGGGCGACGCCCACGGTGTGGATGTCGCGAAGGCGCTGCATCGTGAACTCGGTCTCGTCGATCAGCAGGCTCTCGGTGACCTCGATGCAGAGGCGGTCGGGGCTGAGGTCGTGGTCCCGGAGCGAGCCGATGATGTCGGAGATGAGATCGGGGTCCCCCAACTGGCGGGCGGAGACGTTGACGCTCATCTTGGGGGAGTCGAGGCCGGCGGCGTCCCATTCGGCCATCTGGCGGCAGGCCTCACGCAGGACCCAACGGCCGAGGGGAACGATGAGGCCGGTCTGTTCGGCGAGCTCGATGAACATGCCCGGGCCGAGGGTCCCCCGGGTCGGGTGCTCCCAGCGGACGAGGGCCTCGACACCGACGATGCCCTCGGTCTCGAGGTTGACGATGGGTTGGTAGAGGAGGAAGAGCTCGCCGGTCTCGATGGCCGAGCGGAGGTCGGTGGAGAGCTCCAGGCGCTCCATGGCCGTCTCCTGCAGGGAGGACTCGAAGAGCTCCGCCCGGTTCTTGCCGTCCTTCTTGGCCTTGTACATGGCGGCGTCGGCGTCGCGCAGCATCGTGGTCGGGCTGGGCCGGTCCCCCCACGCCACGCTGATGCCGATGCTGGCGGAGATGTGCAGCTCGCGGTCCGCGAGGTCGATCGGCTCGCGGACGGCGGCGAGCACCCGGTCGGCGAGGGCGGTGACGTCGTCGTCGGAGTAGCACTCGGTGAGGAGGACGGCGAACTCGTCGCCTCCCAGACGGGCCGCGGTGTCCCGCAGCCGGAGCACGCCTCGCAGCCGGGAGGCCACCAGGTTCAGGATCTCGTCGCCCACGGCGTGGCCGAGGCCGTCGTTGATGGTCTTGAAGTCGTCGAGGTCGATGAAGAGGAGGGCGATGCCGGCGATGGTGTCGTCCTGGCGGGTCTCCTCGATCTTCTTCATGAGAAGCAGGCGGTTGGCCAGGCCGGTGAGGGAGTCGTGGTAGGCGGCGAAGCGGAGGTCGGACTCCAGCTTGTGGCTGACCGTGATGTCCCGGGCGTTGATGACCACCCCGCCGACCGCCGGGTCGTGGCTGAGGTCGGTGATCGTGGCGTCGAGGATGAGTGGGTGCCCGTCGATCGACACGGCGTGCAGCTCCATGTGCTGGGGCACGCCCTTGCCCTCCAGCTCGCTCACGATCCGGATCGTCACGGCGTTGCGCTGCTCCGGAGCGATGTAGTCGATCGCCGGCTGCCCGATGAGCTCCTCGGAGTCGACCCCCAGCAGCGTCTGCGACGACGGGCTCACATAGATGAACCGCCCCACCTCATCCAGGACCGCCACAAGGTCCGACGAATGCTGCACGAGCGCCTTGAACCTCGCTTCGTTCTGGCGGAGCGCCTCGTCGGCGGACCTGCGCTCACTGATGTCACGGGCGTTGATGGCGATCCCACCGATGTCCGGATCGCCGCGCCGGTCGGCGATGTGGACCTCGAACCACTTGAGCGAGCCTGAGGTGTCGATGAGTTGGAGCTCTCTCGTGAGTTCCTCGTTGTGGCCGCTGGTGATCGTCTCGATGGACTCGGCGAGGCTGAGATGCGAGGTGTCGTCGACGAGGACACTGAAGTTCTCGCCGAAAAGTGATCGTGGATCCACGCCGAGAGCGGGGCGCACCGCGGGGCTGATGTAGGCCATCCGCATGCCGTCATCCAGGACGACCACGATGTCGGATGAGTTCTCGACCAGTGCCTCATATCGCCGTTGGGCACGCTGTTGGATGAGCCTGACGCCGCGGTGGGCGAATCCGACCTCTCGGGCAAGTGCGAGGAGCGCCTGCCGATCGTGTCGATCGAGGAGCTTGCAGGTCCTGACCACCAGGAGAGTGAGGGGCTGCTCCTGGACTACAGCTACGGCGTACCGCGTCCCTTCGAGGAAGTGCATCTGGATGCTCGTCGATCCGCTCGACTCGCTCTGGACGTCCCCTGCCCACGTTCCGATCGCGTCGAGCATCACTGACCACCCCGGACCCTCCGTGGCCATCAGGTGCATCCGGGCATCGCGCTGCTCGAGGACTGCAGCACCTGCGACCTTGCCTGCGTCACACACCGAGCGCACCCCCTTGACGCCTAGTCCATAGATCTCGGACAGGTCGGCCTCGACCGAGAGTCGCTCGGCGATGTCTCTGAGCGCTTCACCACGATCGAGCAGCGAGTCCCGGCTCCGGATGAGGAGTGTGAGGCGGGCTAGTACGAGGGCGGTCATGATGAACGCAGCGGTGACCAGGAAGGTACGAGAGAGCGCAGCGACCTTGGTCACTTGGAGTGCCAGGAATACGGGTGGGATCAACTGAGCCACACCGAGGAGCACAAATCGACCGACCCCCAGCCGGGGTTCGTGATCGGGAGGCGTGTCAGTGAGCGACTCCATGGTCGGGTGGTAGAGGGTCGCTAGAAAGAATGTCCAGATTGGAACGGTGAGAATAATCCCAAAACCGAGTTCGACCCCAGACACATATTCGGCCGTGGTCAGTAG
>JACDJC010002334.1_pt1 | contig 15062 bp, 11 predicted proteins | sample 7454191 | NCBI WGS metagenome assembly JACDJC01 (sample SAMN14253291, study PRJNA609438) | sludge metagenome | isolation source: sludge after 25d culture with pyrite and EDTA | collected 2018-12-20 | reverse complement strand
GGAGCAGATTCTGCTGTTTGCCGCCGGGGACGAATATCAATAACATAATAAATATCAACAATAACCTCAAATATGAAACAACTATTCATCATCTTTCTTCTGGTTTTTCCTTTCTCCCTTTGGTCACAACAGCCACAGGCGTTGCATCAAAGCCCTGCCAACATGGAATGGTTCAAAGACGCCAAACTGGGTATATTTATCCACTATGGCATCTATGCCGTGAACGGCATTGACGAATCCTGGTCGTTTTTTAACGGGTATCTTACCCATCGTGATTATATGAAACAACTGGAAGGTTTTACCGCCGCACAGTATGACGCAGGGCGATGGGCGAAAGCATTTGAAGATGCCGGGGCACGCTATGCCGTCTTAACCACCAAGCACCACGACGGAGTGGCTTTGTGGGATACCCAAACCGATCATTACAGCGTGGTGAAGCATACCCCGGCAGGCCGCGATCTGATAAAACCTTTTGTGGAAGCCCTGCAGGAGCATGATCTTAAGGTAGGTTTTTATTTCTCGCTCATCGACTGGTCACATCCTGACTACCCGGCCTTTACCCGCGATAAAAAGCGTTACGAAAACGACCCTGAGCGTTGGGGCCGGTTTGTCGATTTCTATTTTGAGCAGATGAGGGAGTTGTCGGGCCGTTTCAATCCCGATTTGTACTGGTTCGATGGCGATTGGGAGCACAGTGCCGGAGAGTGGCGGGCTCCTGAACTAAAGTCCATGTTGCTGGGCTACAACAAGAACCTGATTATCAACAGCCGTCTTCAGGGTTATGGCGACTATGACACTCCCGAGCAGGGCGTTCCCGTTACCCCTCCGCTCAGCGATTACTGGGAGCTCTGTCTCACCATCAACGATTCCTGGGGCTATCAGCACAACGACCACAACTATAAAACGCCCTGGCAGGTGGTGCAAATTTTTACCGACTGCATCAGCATGGGGGGCAATCTGCTGCTCGACGTGGGCCCTATGGCCAATGGGGCCATTCCTGAACCTCAGCTTCAGGTGCTGGCCGCACTGGGCCGGTGGAACAGAAAACATGCTGAGGCCGTTTATGGCACGCGGGCCGGTCTTAAGCCCGGACATTTTTTAGGGCCTACCGCCTGGTCGAAGGAGCATAAAACGCTCTATCTTTATATCCCGCATCAGCCCAATGGAACGCTTTGGCTCAGCGGAGTAGAAGGAAATATTGAGGATGTTCGGGTAGTGGGGACCCATGCCTCATTGAAATACCAATATGCCGACCACCGGCTGAGCTTTGAATTGCCAGCCTCACTTCAGGACACTATGATGACCGTGGTGGCGGTGAATTTTCAGGAAACACCCCTGATTATAGATGATTCCTTTAATCACTTTGAACAGATGACTGCCTCACTTGAAGATAACCGTCGCTGGCAGGCCAAACATGAGGTGTTGCCCGAAAACCTAACGGAAGGAATCTCTACCAGGCACTACAATGGCTTGTCGCGGTTATCACCCGATAAACAGATTCTCTTCCTCTATTTAGACGGGAAACCCAATGGTCCTTTGACAATAAAGGGGTTAAAAAACAAGATAAACCGGATTTGGGTGGTGGGCGATGGCACCAAACTGACCCATAAAGTTATGGGGAAGCTCTATTGGAGCAATGTACCCGGAATGACTTACATAGATGTGCCGGAGCGCGTATTGGATGATGAAATGACCGTGATTGCCGTTTTGCTGGACGGTGAAATAGAGCTCTATAAAGAGCGGGGGCAGGTGATCGAGAGCAATTGACTTTAAGCAAGAAAAGCACCGGCTCTGTTGAACAGTCCTGTAAATGCCCGATCCACCCGGTTGATCAACTCAGTGTTACTTAGGGGAAAAGGTACCTCGTGTGAATAGGGGTAGTTGAAATTTTCGATGGAGACGGATGTTTTTACCCCCGGTAAGCTGCCCAGGGTCTGCTCTATGGCATCCCCGGAAATTACTCTGTCTGATTTGAGCCCCACAGCGTCTATCCTTCCGGCCAGAATGCCCAGTTTCTCCTCCCGGTATGCGCGCTGACGATCCAGGGTGAGCAAAGAGAGGAAAGCTTGCCAAAGCGAGGAGAGTACGGGATGGATGCTTTTAGGTGTTTTTTTAGGAGGGCGTTGCAGGTTTTCGTCATCCAAAATGAAGTGGCTTAACGCATTAAAAGCCCTGTCGTCCAGTATGCTTTTCGACCGGGCATCCATCTGGTCGAAGGTAGCACCCCCGCAAAAAAAGAAGGCTTTGCTTTGAGAGAACAGATTCAACGGGTTGGCCATAAGCAGGATCTCGGTAATAAATGCCCCGATGGAGTAGGAGAAGAAGCTGAGGGTAGCTCCCTGCCGGAACAGATTGTGTTTTCCCTCTTCTATCTGCCGGGTCAGGGCAATAATGTCCGAAAGACTTTGGAGCCCTGAGTGGATGAAGAGTTCGGGCAGGATGTCGAGACGACTGCTGATGGCCACATTGGCATAGGTGCTGTGCGCGATGGGCCCGTGCATCTTTTCACGCGCTGTTTTCAGAGTTTGCATGGCCCTGGGTAATCCCCAGGTGGCGGGAGCCCGGTTCATATGGTGTGCAATGGGAAAAAGAATCACCGGCTTACCTGTTTTTAGAGCCAGTGTGTAAGCCCAGGGCAGATATTTTTCCCAGTGCCGTTCATTCAGGCCGTGCAACAGTACAATGCCCGAATCAGCCGGCTTTGAATCAGCCGGCTTGAAGAGGCTGTATCTGAATTGGCAGTTCTCTTCGATTATATCGTGGGTAAGTGCCGAACCAGAGTTTGATCCCTTCGGGTTCAGGTGGCTAAAATCCTTATGTACGGGTGATATAAACGGAAATGTACAGCAATCCATTTTATCATCCACGCGGGTGAAAGACCTTACGAGGTTAAAACTGTTGTTTAGTCGCAAACTGAGATGGTGCAGAGATTCCATTTTTTTATGCAATTTAGTAACATTTAGGCGTCGCTGTTGAGCGATGTCGTGTTCGGGGGAATTGTGGGGTGAGTGAAGATGCAAATGGGGTGAATCGTGCATATATGGGGCGAATGATGCACCCGTGGGGTGAATTACACATTCGGCTGCTACCGGGAGAGAGCATGAAATCTGGATTTTGCAGGCTTATTACCTTTTGTGAAAGGGTTTCTTTTTGCTTACCTTTATATTTATGTTGTGGTCCCGGAACTACTATCAGTCTGCTTAATTCATAAAAGCAATGGAAACCGAAAAAAGACTTATTCCCCGGTATTTTGTCAGCCGCCGGAATACGACCTGGCAAATACTGTTCACCACTCTTTTCGCTTTGGTATTTATTAACATTTACCGGCCCTTTGGTGCCGGCAACTGGTATGAAGTTACGTGGTATCAGTTTCTCTATTTCTCTGCCCTGTTGGTATTGGCAGGCATGTTGGTGGTAGTGGTTAGCCGGGTGATTATGCTTCGGGTAAAAAAGCGCCGGCCCATTACAAGAGTCTATTATCTGCTGATGGTGGCCGGGGAAATCATGTTTATGGCCGCCATGTTTGCGCTGGTTGAGAAGGTTTGGCTAAACGATGGCCGTAGTTTTGCTCTGCTGTGGTATCTGGCTTTGCAAAACACAGCGCTCATCCTGCTCATTCCTTATATTATAAGCCTTCTGTTTTTTGCATGGCGGGCCAAATCATTGGTTTTTAAGAATCTTTTGAGCCAATACAGGCACGAGGATCGGTTTCTCTCTTTTCACGACCACAACGGCAATCTGGAGTACTCCATTAAAACAGCAGACGTGCTTTACCTGGAATCGGACGATAATTATGTGATCATTCATTATCTGGCGGGAGAGAGGAAGAGCCAATTGCTGGTGCGCAATTCCCTTAAGTATTTCGAGGAAGCTTTTAAACTGGAGCCCTTTTTGCGCTGCCACCGGTCGTTCATGGTGAACGTGCAGCATGTAACGCTGGTGAAACGGAGTCGAAACCAACTCCAGCTCCTGCTGGATAATGACTCACAGACCATCATCCCTGTCTCAAAAAGCTACGAGCAGGCGGTGAAGGATTTTTTTGAATAAATAGTAGCCTCACCCCGGCCCTCTCCAATGGAGAGGGCCGGGGTGAGGCTACCTTTATCTATTCCTCCGCCTATACCGCGCAGGCGATGTGCCCATGACCTTTTTAAAAATCCGTGAAAAGTAGAAACCATCACTATAACCCATCTCCAGGGCAATATTAGCCACGCTCTCCCTGGATATGTCAAGACGGCGACAAGCTTCTTGTACTTTTAGTTGATTGAAGTATTCAACCGGCGCGTGACCTGTCCTTTCCGTGAAGAGTTTTGAGAAATGTGAAGGACTGTAGCCCGCATGCTGAGCAATATCCCTCAACCGGAGGGATTTGGTTACATTTTCGCGCATGAATTGTATCGCAATGGAAACATAATCCTTCTCGGGTCCTTTCAATACCTGCCTGAACTGGGTGATGTAAATGAATGAAGCCAGAAGATGCCAAAGACAGAGGTTTACATACTCCAGGTTTTCACGGCTGTAACCCATCGACAGGTTCACGAGCAGTTCGGTGAAAAGGTCTATTCGTTCTTTGGTGCGCGAGATAGGAGAAGGGGTAATAACGTTAAGTCTGCCGAATATCTTTGAGAAGTGAGCCGATTTCTCTCCGTCGAAATGTATCCAGTAGATGCTCCAGGGGTCTTGCTTGTCCGATTGGTAAGTGTGTGGTGTGCAGGCAGGAATCACAAAAAAGTGGTTGGGTAATATCTCGTAATCCCGGTGATTGATACTTATCCTACCTTTTCCTTCCAGATTGTAGATGAGTATGTGTTGCTCCGATCCTTTTTTTCGATCTACATAGTGATACCTGGCCCTGGGGTAATAACCAATATCGGTAATATACAGACCGTTGATGAGGGGATTGTCTTTTATGTCTTCTATTATTTTTTCGGGTAACACAATGATAATTTCTCCCGGAAAGCCTTCCAGTTTTTTGATCATGGCCGGATAATAATTAATTTCTGAATCATTTTTTCATAGTTGACTCGTGGCGGGTCTTTACAAAGTTACGCTTCTTAGTATCATTTTTAAGGCGATTTAAGGATTAAAACACGTTCTACTGCAGAAATAAGGTGATAAGGTCGGGAGCTTATTGCGCCGGCAACCCTACGTAGGTGAAATAAAAAAAGATAAGGTTTATCTGACAAAAAAGTAAGAAAGTGCATATTTTCGTAATAAAGGATATGGCAATTGGGAAATTGAAGCTCTATCTTTGTCAATAAAAAGTATGACTTACAATGTCAGATACATCTGGGGCATCACGCTGGTGTCGGCCATGGGCGGGCTGTTGTTTGGTTACGACTGGGTGGTGATAGGGGGAGCCAAGCCCTTTTATGAGCGGTTTTTCGACATTGTTAATTCGCCCTATTTGCAGGGATGGGCCATGAGTAGTGCTTTGCTGGGTTGTATCGCCGGGGCAATGGGGTCGGGTTGGCTGAGTGAACGTTTCGGGCGAAAACCTGCTCTTATTGTTGCGGCTTCACTATTTACGCTCTCTGCACTGGGTACAGGATGGACCAGTACCTTCGACCTCTTTATTGCTTACCGTTTATTAGGCGGCGTGGGAATTGGCCTGGCCTCCTCCATTTCTCCCATCTATATTGCCGAAGTGGCTCCGGCGGAGATGCGTGGCCGGTTTGTGTCGCTGAATCAATTGACCATCGTGATAGGGATTCTGGCGGCACAGATAACCAACTACCTGATTGCAGAACCGGTTGCCCCGGGAGCTGGTAATATGGAGATATTGCAATCGTGGAACGGGCAGATGGGATGGCGTTGGATGTTTTGGGCCGAGTTGATTCCGGCATCCATGTTCTTCTTTCTCATGTTTTTAGTGCCCGAGAGTCCACGCTGGCTCACCAAAAATCATAAATATGACAATGCTGTGAGAGTCCTTTCCAGGGTGGGAGGCCATGAGTATGCCTTGAAGGTAATTGCCGACATCACCCAAACCCTGAAAGGAAACACAAGTAAGGTTCGTTTGAAAGACCTTCTGGCTATCAAAGTGCGCCCGGTTCTGGTTATTGGCATCGTGCTGGCGGTGTTCCAGCAGTGGTGCGGCATTAATGTGGTGTTTAATTATGCCGAGGAAGTTTTTAGTGCAGCGGGCTTCGGAGTGACCGATGTGCTGTTTAACATTGTAATAACCGGAATTGTGAATTTGGTCTTTACTTTTATTGCAATTAAAACCGTAGACAGTTGGGGTCGCCGCAAGTTGATGCTTTTTGGCGCCGCGGGTCTGGCCATAACCTATCTGCTTTTAGGAGGCAGTTACTTTTTTGAGTTGAGTGGTTTTGTGGTGCTGCTCTTCGTGGTGCTGGGCATTGCCATTTATGCCATGTCGCTTGCTCCCATAACCTGGGTGGTACTTTCCGAAATATTCCCGAATAGAATAAGGGGCTCGGCTATGGCGGTGGCCACCTCTTCTCTCTGGATTGCCAGTTTTGTGCTTACCTACACCTTCCCGCTTTTGAACAGAGCCTTGAATGCTTCCGGTACATTTTGGGTCTATGCATTGATTTGTGTGGGAGGATTCTTATTCATATTTAAGAAGCTGCCCGAGACCAAAGGGAAGTCGTTGGAGGAGATTGAGGCGTTTTTTGAAAAGGAGAGTTAGGAGATGGAAGCACGGAGCACGAAGCACGGAGCACGAGGACCGAAGACCGATTCCGATAGCTATCGGAACGGAAGCACGAAGACCGGAGATGGAAGAACCAAAGGGAAAAAAGCAAACGGTAAGAGATGAATGGGAGAAAAAGCACCAGCATCGCCGTGTTCCTCCGCTTCGCAACCGCCAAAGGCTTGCCGACGGCACGGCGCGTTCGCATAAAGCTTTAGCGGTTGCGAAGCGTACGCGGATGGCGGCCGAGGGCGGTGCGGCATTATGGTAGCCATGCTATTTAATTAGGCGGGAACCCTAAACCCTAAACCCTAAACCCTAAACCCTAAACCCGGAACCCAAATTGTACAGACAAGGCATGCCTTGTCTCTATCTCGGAACCCTTAAACATATTGATTATGAAATATTTATGGAATCTTTTTTTAGCTTTGGCACTTCTCACGTCGTGCAATTCCCAACCCGAAAGGATTGACCTGTCGGGTGAATGGACATTTAAGACCGATCCTCTGGACAAGGGGGTTGAAGAGCAATGGTTTGATGCCTCATTTGCCGGACAAGTGGCCTTACCGGGCTCGATGGCTTCCAATGGAAAGGGAGAAGATATAGATGTGAATACCCATTGGACCGGTGGGATTGTGGATAAGGGCTGGTTTAACGATGAAAAATATGCTCCTTACCGCGAGCCGGGAAACATCAAAATTCCCTTTTGGCTGCAGCCGGTGAAGAAGTATTATGGTGCTGCCTGGTATCAGAAACAGGTGAATGTGCCGAAAAGCTGGACCGGGAAGAAAATCCTGTTAAACCTGGAGCGTTGTCACTGGGAAACGCAGGTGTGGTTAAATGGTGCTGAAGTGGGGATGCAAAATAGCCTCAGTACGCCCAATGTGTTCGATCTTACCTCTTTCGCAGAGCCCGGGGAGAATAGTTTGGTGATACGGATCGATAACCGGATAAAGGACATTGATCCCGGCATCAACGCTCACAGCGTAAGCGATCATACCCAAACCAACTGGAACGGGATGGTGGGGCACTTGTATCTGGAAGCCCGTCCCATGATCTTTATAAAAAAAATGGCGCTTTATCCCGATGTGGAGAACAGGTCGGTTAAGGTAAAGCTGTTGATTGAAAATGGAGGGGAGGCGCAACAAGCTAAAGTAAAATTAAAGGCCAGGGGTAAGGAGCCTTTGAACAGGCATAACGCTTCTTCAAGTAATGAAACGCTCGATTTAAAGGGTGGCACGAGGGAGTACCTGATGGACTATCCCATGAACGAAGAGGCGAATCTATGGGATGAATTTGCACCAAATCTCTACACCATGCAAGCAGAACTCAACACGTCTGCAGGCAAAGATGTGATCATCAGTCAGTTCGGGATGCGTGACTTTTCGGTGGAGGGAACTCAGTTTAGAGTGAACGGTCGTCCAATATTTCTGCGAGGTACCCTGGAGTGTGCCATCTTTCCCAAAACAGGTTATCCCGCTACCGAAAAAGCTGAGTGGGCGCGGATATATCAGGTGATAAAATCTCATGGACTCAACCACGTCCGTTTCCACTCCTGGTGCCCGCCCGAGGCGGCTTTTGAGGCAGCCGACGAGGCCGGTGTTTACCTGCAGGTGGAGAGTGCCTCGTGGGCCACAATTGGCGACGGCGCACCCATTGATTCCTTTATCTACCGGGAGACACAGCGCATAATTGACGCATACGCCAACCATCCCTCCTTTTGTATGATGGCCTATGGCAATGAGCCGGGAGGTGGTAATCAGGTCAAATATTTGACAGATTATATCCACCATTTCTCGAAGGATGATAAACGGCATCTATTCACAGGTGGCGCCGGATGGCCTGTAATGGAGGCCAATCGGTTTCATAATATTCCCCAACCGCGTCTCCAGGGGTGGGGCGAAGGTTTGAACTCGTTGATCAACAGTCAGCCTCCACGAACCGACTTCAACTGGAGTGAGCGTATTCGGGATTTGAATAAACCGGTGGTGAGCCACGAAATCGGGCAATGGTGTGTTTACCCCAACTTGAAAGAAACTTCCAAATATACCGGTGTACTCAAGGCTAAGAATTTCGAGATCTTTGAGGCCTCACTTCGTGAAAACGGAATGGCTCATCTGGCCGACAGTTTTCTGCTGGCATCGGGTAAGTTGCAGGCGCTGTGTTACAAGCACGACATTGAAGCGGCTTTGCGAACTCCCGGTTTTGCAGGTTTTCAATTGCTCGACCTGCACGATTTCCCCGGTCAGGGCACTGCTTTGGTGGGCGTTTTAGACGCTTTCTGGGAGGAGAAAGGGTACATCACGCCGGATGAGTTTTCAAAGTTTTCCAATACTACGGTTCCATTGGCTGCCTTAGCCCAAATGATATTTGAAGAAGGCGAGACATTAGCTGCAGAGGCGCAGGTGGCTCACTTTGGCCCGTCCGGCCTGACTGGTGTTAAGGCCCGGTGGCGTCTGTCGGGGGCAGATGGAGAGGTGGTTGAATCGGGCGAGCTTCCCTCTGTAGATATTCCTACCGGTGGTCTCACTTCACTGGGAAAAGTTGTTTATGAATTTAAGAATATTGAGCACCCTCAGATGCTGAAGTTTTCGATCCAGGTTGATGATTTTGAAAATGACTGGGAGGTGTGGGTCTATCCTAAAAAAGAGTCTTTGGGAAGTCATTCCGGTATTTTAATCACCCGCGAACTTAATGATAGTGCTTTGTCAACCCTTGCCTCAGGCGGGAAAGTGTTGCTGACGCCTCCCAAGGGCTCCTTGGTTGCCAAAGCCGGTGGCGATATTGCTGTGGGTTTTTCAAGCATTTTCTGGAATACGGCCTGGACGGGTAATCAACCTCCTCATACCCTGGGGGTGCTGGTGAACCCAGGGCATCCTGTATTCCATTATTTCCCCACCCAATATCACAGCAACTGGCAATGGTGGGATGCCATGACTCATTCTAATGCCATCGTTTTATCCGAAGTTGACGACCAGATAGAGCCCCTGGTGCGGGTGGTTGACGATTGGTTTACCAACCGGCCGCTGGCTCTCCTGTTTGAGGTCCGTGTGGGGAAAGGCAAACTGATGGTTTCGGGAATCGACTTTTTAAACGATCTGGAAAACCGGCCTGCCCTCGTTCGCCAAAGGCTTGCCGACGGCGCAGCCGGTAAACAGCTGATGCACAGTGTACTCAAATATATGGAAACACCCGCTTTTAATCCTGAGATAGAGGTAGAAGCAGAGAAAATTGGGGCTTTGTTTAACCCCTAACCCGCAGCCCACACCCCCTAACCCCCTTAAGGGGGAACCCCTGACCCGCAACCCTGAAGTACAGACGCGATGCCAGCCTGCCGATGCAGGAAGGCAGGCTTCGTGGCTCTAAAACACAGAACACAGAACCCAAAACCCAAAACCCAAAACACACAACACTATGAGCTTATCACAAAAAGTAAAAGTCTGGTCGCAGGAAGAAGTTATCCCGACCTATGGAACAGGCTTTCCCGATAAGAATCCCATGTTTTTAGAGAAACGGGTTTATCAGGGGGGCACAGGTGTTGTTTATCCCTATCCTGTTGTCGAAAAAATTTACGACACCAAAGAGGATGTGGCTTATCAGGTTATCTACCTCGAAAATGAATACATCAAAGTGATGATAATGCCTCAATTTGGGGGACGGGTGCAGATGGCCTACGATAAGATCAAAAAGCGGCACTTTGTATATTATAACCATGTGATAAAGCCGGCCCTGGTGGGACTTACCGGTCCCTGGATTTCGGGAGGTATTGAATTTAACTGGCCGCAGCATCACCGGCCCTCTACCTATCTGCCTGTTGACTGGCGTGTGGAAGAGAGGGAAGATGGCAGTGTCACCGTGTGGGTCAACGAGATTGAGCGGATGTCCGGACAAAAGGGTGCCGCTGGTTTTACGCTGCATCCCGACAAGGCTTATCTTGAAATCAAAGGGCAGCTTTTTAACCGAACGCCCTTTCCACAAACCTTTTTGTGGTGGGCCAATCCCGCCGTAGCAGTCAATGATCACTATCAGTCGGTCTTTCCCCCCGATGTGAATGCGGTTTTCGATCATGGCAAACGCGATGTTTCTAATTTTCCCATTGCTACCGGGACTTATTATAAGGTGGATTACTCGGCAGGTGTGGATATTTCACGTTATAAGAATATTCCAGTGCCTACCTCCTACATGGCCATCAAATCGGATTATGAGTTTGTGGGAGGTTACGAAAACGATAGCCGGGCAGGCGTGCTCCATGTGGCCAACAACCATATCTCACCCGGAAAAAAACAGTGGACCTGGGGTTGCGGTGACTTTGGTATGGCGTGGGATCGAAATCTCACCGACGAGGATGGACCTTATATCGAATTGATGGCCGGTGTATTTACCGATAACCAGCCCGACTTTGCGTGGCTGATGCCTGGCGAAGAGAAAACCTTTGTGCAATATTTTCTGCCTTACCGTGAACTGGGCGTGGTGAAGAATGCCAACAAAGACGTTTTATTAAACCTTGAGCCCGAAGGTGAGAATGTGCGTTTGAAGGTGTTCGCCACCTCACCCTTTAATAATGCCAAAGTGGTTTTGAAGTGTGATCGAAAGGTCTGCTTTGAGAAGAGGGTTGACCTTTCCCCTGAATTGGTGCTGGATGAGTTGGTTATTACCGCTTCAGCTTCTTTTAGCAGTTTGTCGGTTGAAGTACAGTCGAACAATGGTGAATTGCTGATCTCGTGGCACCCTGAGGAAGAGAAGATTAAAAAGCCTGCCGAACCGGCCAGGGCAGCAAAAGAACCTCAGGATATCCAGACCAACGAACAGTTGTATCTCACCGGGTTGCATCTGGAGCAGTACCGGCATGCCACCTATTCACCCGTCGATTACTACCGTGAAGCACTCAAGCGCGATCCCTCGGATGTCAGGAGCAACAACGCCATGGGGCTGTGGTTGTTACGCCGGGGAAAATTTGCCGAAAGTGAGCCTTTTTTCCGGACAGCCATCCAAACCATGTTGCAACGTAACCCCAATCCCTACGATGGGGAACCACTTTATAACCTGGGCGTGGCCTTGTTTTACCGGAAGAAGTATGCCGAAGCTTACCAGAACTTCTATAAGGCTACCTGGAATGCAGCTACCAGGAGCAATTCATTTTTCTTCCTGGCACGAATATCCTCAATCGAAGGCAAAAATGAAAGAGCCCTGTATGAAACAGACCAGGCACTGACCGGCAACTGGCACCATCATCAGGCCAGACAGCTGAAGAGTGCTTTGTTGAGAAAAACCGGGTGCAGGCAGAAAGCGCTTGAATTGGCAACCGCGAGTCTGCACATTGATGGTTTTAACATGGGCTGCCTATATGAGAAATGGCTTTTGAGTAATTCTGCTGATGTGCAGGAGGAGTGGTTGCGATTGATGAGAGACTCCAACCAAAACTATCGCGAACTGGCTCTGGACTACACTTTGTCTGGCTTCTACAAAGAGGCGCTGGACATAATGGCTGTGGCTATTAGCCGGTGTCCCTCCGACAGCATGGATCACTATTACGCCGGATGGATTTGCGGCAAAATGGGCAAGGACGTCGAGCGTGCGAAACACTATGCAAAAGGTAAAAAGGGTGCCGAAGGTGAGTTTTTCCCCAACAAACCGGAAGAAATTTTGATCTTGGGTGATGCTCTTGCGGTTGATCCGGAAGACGGACGTGCCGCTTACCTTTTGGGCAACATCTGGTACGATAAAAAACAATATGCCGATGCCATTGCCTGCTGGGAACAGTCGGCCAAATCAAATCCCGAATTTCACAGGGTGCATCGCAATCTGGCACTGGCATACTATAATAAGCTGGATGAGAAGGAGATGGCGCTCGATGCTCTTGAGAAAGCGCATGCCCTTGATCCTTCGGATGCCCGGATCGTGATGGAGTTGGACCAACTCTATAAAAAACTGAATAAGCCCCATGCATTCCGGCTTAAATTTTTGGAAGCACATCCCGATGCGCTGGACTACCGCGACGATCTTTACCTGGAACAGGTGACTCTTCTCAACCAATTAGGCGAATACGCCAAGGCCAAAGAGTTGATTGCTGCCCGCAAATTCCACCCCTGGGAGGGAGGTGAAGGAAAAGTACCGGCACAATACCAGCTCTGCCGACTGGGTTTGGCCCGCGATGCCCTTAGAAACAAAGATTTTAAGCGTGTGGTGCAACTGATGGAAGAGGCCCTTGTCTACCCCGAGAATCTGGGCGAAGGAAGACTTATAACTGCCCGGGAAAACGATCTTTATTATTATTCGGGATTGGGTTATGAAGGTCTGGGAGAGAAAGAGAAAGCTAAAGCCTGTTTCATTAAATCTTCCGAAGGCCTCGCTGAACCATCAGATGCCATGTATTACAACGATCAGCAACCGGATAAGATTTTCTACCAGGGATTAGCCTTGCTCAAATTAGGAAACGGTGATGCTGCCAGGAGTATGTTTAATAAACTCATATCTTACGGCGAAAAACACTTGTTCGATGAGGTTAAAATTGATTATTTTGCCGTTTCGTTGCCCGATATGTTGGTGTGGGAGGAAGACCTGGAGGTACGCAATAAAATTCATTGCTACTATTTGATGGGCCTGGGCCATCTTGGCCATAAGGATGTGAAAAAAGCAACCGGATTTCTGGGCAAAGCCTATACTTTGAATAACAATCATCAGGGAGTGCAGAGGCATTTGAAGATGGCTGGGGAGGTGTAAGGTTCTAAAACCACAAGCTATAAGGGCAGTACCCGGTTAAGGGTTTACCTGTTACCTGCAGCGAGGTCTGAAAACTGAGAATCTATCTGCTGGCAGTCAGGAACTTACTGGTTTTGAATGTAGCAGCTCGTATAAATATAAATTTCATCTATCTTCTAGTCGAAAATCTAACCCAATTTAATTGGCCCCTTTATATGAAAATTTTTTTTCTGTTTTGCCTAATAGTGCTGATTAGCTTTTCAGCAAGGTCTCAAAACCTGATTACGATTGAGACAAAGAATTCGAGTCTTGTTTTTGCGGTACGAGACCAAAAACTCCGACAGATTTATTTGGGGGAGAAACTTCCCTCCGCTGAATCTCTGGTAAATTTTCCACAATCTTTTTCAGCTTATTCCACGTTTGGCACCGATGAAGTAAACGAAGTGGCTCTGCGGGCAACCCATCTTAAAATCGAATCCGGGAATTGCTTACGTGAAGTGGGACTGTAACCGGTTTTTTCAAAATGGCGGGTCGCCCTATTTGAGTGTCGAAAAACAATCCCACTTGCAAATAGATTATTCCAGGGGGCTGTTGAAAATTTTTGAAAAGGTAAAGAACACTTATCCCAATGTGCAACTTATGCTGTGTTCAGGCGGGGGCGGTCGTATGGAATATGGCTCATTACCCTTTTTTCACGAATACTGGCCAAGCGACAATACCGATGCTGTGCAGCGGGTTTTTATTCAGTGGGGAGGTTCCATGTTTTTTCCTGCCATTGCCTCGTGCAACCATGTTTCCGTGGTTCCCAATCACCAGACTGGTCGAATAACACCGCTGAAATTTCGGTTTGACGTTGCCATGATGGGCAAAATGGGCATGGACCTTCAGCCAAACCAAATGAGCCCCGAAGATTTCCAGTTTTCAAAGAATGCCATTGCAACCTATAAACAAATCAGGGATGTGGTTTACTTTGGTGATCTCTTCCGGCTGGAATCGCCTTATGAAAATAACAGGGCATCATTAATTTATGTGAATCCCGATAAATCAAGAGCCATCTTTTTTAGTTACCTTATCCACCGCCAGGTTGAAGAGTTTTATCCGACGGTAAAATTTCGCGGAATTGACCCTGGAAAGAACTATCGGTTAAGAGAGATTAATCTAAGGGATGGAGTATTATCCCGTTTTGCCCTGAATGAAAAGGTGGTATCCGGAAGATTATTGATGCAAACGGGGATCAATCTGCCCTTATCCCGGGAGTACGACAGTGTTGTTTTGGAGATATTTGAAGATTAGGCTTTTTTAATACCTCCGTATCAGGGATTGAAATGGCGCGTTACAATCACGCAGGCTTCATGGTTTTGCTTTGCGACCCTGAAAATGCCGCTTTTAATAAATTTCCATGCATCACTCTCCCCACATAGGATTGCTGTATCTATTATTCTCCAGAGGAATCCTTTCATAAAAACTGGAAACCTTTATAAATACCTGCTTTAATTCCAAATGTTTATTCTTGAGGGGGCGTAGGGAACCCCAACCCTTTTTATACAAAACAACTTCCTTTAGGGAGACAAGGCGTGCCTTGTCTCTACCATGCCTTTCAATCAGCTTTTTGTCCGGTTTTAAGGCGTATTTGTCAATCATCTATTTGCATTGATGGAAGAGTTACAACCAATATTAGATCCTAACAGTATAAAAGTCAACAGAG
>JACDJC010002332.1_pt1 | contig 15075 bp, 15 predicted proteins | sample 7454191 | NCBI WGS metagenome assembly JACDJC01 (sample SAMN14253291, study PRJNA609438) | sludge metagenome | isolation source: sludge after 25d culture with pyrite and EDTA | collected 2018-12-20 | reverse complement strand
CCAGGCTGCGGTTCATCATGTTGCCTTTTTTCAACGCACCGATCACCCGCGACACCGCGTCGCCGCGCTGGCCAATCGCGCAATAGATGCACGTGACCTGTGTGCGGGCCTGATTCAGTATGGCGTCCACTGCAATCGAGGGTTTACCGGTCTGGCGATCGCCGATGATGAGTTCGCGCAGACCCAGCCCCACCGGTACAGCGGCATCGATCGCCTTGAGGCCGGTGGCCAGCGGCCGAAAAACGGCCGAGCGGCTGAGAATGCCCGGCGCCTCGACTTCAATCGGATGCTCGGCCACCGCGGCGATCGGCCCCAGACCATCCCGGGGCCGGCCCATGGCATCCACCACCCGGCCCAACAGTGCCGGGCCGACCGGCACACTGACCACCTTGCGGGTGCGGCGTACGTCTTCGCCCAGGGTAATGCGCTCGGACGGCCCCAACAGGATCACGCCGAGCCGGCCCGGTTCGAGATCAAGCACGATGCCGTGAACGCCGGAGGCAAACACCAGCAACTCGTCGGCCAGGGCGCGTGCCAGGCCGGCGACGACGGCAACGCCGTCACCCACTTCGATCACCTTGCCGATTTCGGTCAGCACCGGTGCGGGCGCCGGGGTGGCCAGCAGCGTGGCGACCCATTCGTTAAACGATTCGTCGGGTCGTTCGTCCGCCAGGCCGTAATCGGTCAAGGCGTTCTTATCCGCCATCGGCTTGCATCCGGCCGGAAGCGCCAACTGCCAGACGCTCGTTCAGCAGCGCGTCAAGCTCATCGGTGTAGCTGTCGATGGTCCAGGCCACCTGCGCCCCACCGACGCGCAGGACCAGACCGGGCGCCTGCTGCGGATCGGTTTCAAACCGCAGTGCCATGCCGGGCAGCAATTTCTCCATATCTGCTTGTAGTTGCGCATGGACCGCTGCGGGCAGTGCGTCACGCGTGGTGGCCACCGCCTCGGTGCTACCGCCGGCGGCCTGCAACAGTTCATGGGCAATCGGTTGCAGTCGCGCGCTCACTTGGCGCGCGATGGCGGCTTCCAGCGTTTCGTCGGTCAGGTCGTGCAGCGCTTTGCGAGTCAACGCCAGTAGAGTTTCTTCGCCGGCCCGGTGTAATTGGGCGGTGAATTTGTCGCGTTCACGCTCCAGATGCTTGTGCCAGTCTTTCTGCTCGCGCTCAAGCGTGGCGCGCGCGTCGGCCAGCAGCGCATCGCGCCGGTGTTCCGACGCCCGCAGCGCCTGTTCGACCATCGCGTCCTGATCCGATCGCAACTGCGTTTGCTGTCGCCGGTATTCCGCTTCTGCCGCCTGGGCTTTTTTCTGTGCTTCCCCCGCCTCGGCCATGCGCCGGGTAATTTCGGCCTCGCGGGCATCGATGCCGTCGAGGATCGGACGGTAGAGAAAGCGTTTCAGCAGCCAGACCAGTACCAGGAAATTGACGATCTGTGCGATGACGGTAATCCAGTCGATGGACATGAGCTGTACCTCGTTTGGCTAGCCACCTGCCGCAACCTGCATTGCGTCCCAGAAGGGGTTGGCGAAGATGAGAATCATCGCTACCACGAAACAGTAGATGGCAGTCGATTCGATCATTGCCAGACTGACAAACAAGGTGCGCGACAAGGTCGGGGCGGCATCGGGTTGTTGGGCAATCGCTGCGATCGCTGCGGCGGCTGCGCGTCCTTCGCCCAGGGCGGGGCCGATTGAACCGACCGCGATCGTGAGGCCGGCGGTGAAAATGGAAATGGCCGCGATAATTGAGAGATCCGTCATGATTTGTCCTCTATGGAGTCCGATGATTCTTGTGTAGCCGCCGATGGCTTGGGCGGGTGCGCTGAAGGCTCTGATACTGCCGTCGCGGATGAAATATAAACCGTGGCCAGAATGGCAAAAATATAGGCCTGGATCAGGCCGGTCAACAGTCCCAGCATGTCCATCACCACCGGGAAAAAGAACGGCGCGACGGTCAGCAGAATCGCTGCGATGACGGCACCGCTCATGACGTTGCCGTAAAGCCGGATCGCCAGCGAGATACCCCGAGAAAACTCGCCGATGATGTTGAAAGGCAGCATCACCACCGAAGGTTCGATAAAGGTTCGGAGGTAGTGCTTGACGCCGTGGTTGGCGATGCCGAACAAGGGCACCGCCATCAGCACCGACAGTGCCAGCGCGACCGTAGTCGATAAGGAAGAGGTGGGTGGCGAAAATCCGGGAATCACCAGTAACAGGTTGGACAAGGCAATAAACAGGAACAGGGTACCGGCGAAATACATCACATGCCGCGCCGACGTCTGGGTGACTTCTTCGATCTGGCCCTGAATCGCCTGAACGATCACCTCCAGGCTGGTGCGCCAGCGATCGGGTGGTACATCGGCGCGCAGATTGCGGGTAATCATTCTAGAAATGCCCACCAGCAAGGCCATCACGATCCAGGTATTGACGATGGTGGCGTTCAGCTTCCAACTCCCCAGCGTCAACACAACGATCTCGTCCGGTGAAAACTGCATTACGCACCCTCCCGCTTGCTCAAGCTGGGCGCCAGGCCTGGTTTGATCCAGCGCACGGCAGCCAGGCGCACCACAAAAAACGCCAGCATGTAGCCGGCCAGCGGCCAGGGGTTGGCTGCAACTGTCACGATCCAGAAACCGACCGCCAGCAATATCGCAATCCGGCAGGCCGAACTGAGTAGCAGCAAGACGCCGGGCCGGGTCGAGCGCAGGGCGCGGCGCATTCCCCAGGCCAGGCCGGCGAAAAACAACAGGCTGGCGGGAACGCCAGCGGCAAACCCCAGCAACATGGCACCCCAGTCCATAAGCATCAGCGTTCGCCTCCCTTGTCCTGATCCTGTTTACTGCGGGGCGGATCCGAACCTTCCTTGTCGATCCAGTTCCAGGCGATCATGCCCCCGATCACGGCGCCACCCAGAATCAGCGCAATCGGCCAGGAAAAGTCCTGCGGCGCCACCCGGTTCAACCACAATCCCAGAAACGCGCCGCCCACGGTGGGCACGGCGATCGCCCAGCCGATCATCCCGAAAGCGCCCAGTCCCCGCAAGGGACTGAAGCGCGGCTCATCGCGGGCGCGCTTCATGCGCTCGGCACTGCGGCGGATATCGTCGGCAGAGTGGTCGTCTTTCGGCTTCATGCGCTGGATTTTCGCAAGTCGCCAAAGCGGCGCACGATGCCTGCTTCAAGCCGTGACAGCGCCGAGCGGGCGACCCGTTCTTCCTCGTCCACTTCGACAAAAGCGGCTTGTACTGTATCAGTCAGGGTATTCAGATCTTCGCCCTGGACGCCGCGACGGATCGCTATATTTACCTGGTGCCCCTTTTTGACCAGCACGCCCTCATCGATGCCAAAAAACAATTCGGTCCCGTCCGGAGCAGTCAGAATCAGCACCGACGGCACCAGCGCGGTGACAAAATCGATATGCCTGGGCAGCATCCCGAAGGCGCCATTTTCGGCCACGGCAAACAAGCGTTTTGCGGTGCCCTCGAACAGGGTTCGCGTAGGCAGGCGCAATGTGATCTGCATGGTGTCTGCCAGACTCATGAACTGGTCTCCAGATCTTTTGGCGAGAGATCTTTCAGTGAGCCGATCATGTAATAGTCGGTTTCGTTATCGTCAAACCGGGTCTGGCTCAGTAGCGTTTCCGCGCCATCCAGCGTGTCGGCAATCGACACCCGCTTGCCGTCGGCGCCAGTGAAGGCACCAGTGGTAAAAAACGGCTGGGTCAGAAATCGCTCGAGCCGGCGTGCCCGCGCCACGGTGGCGCGGTCTGCTGCTGAAAGCTCTTCCATTCCCAGCATCGCAATAATGTCGCGCAGGTCTTCGTATTCGGCCAGGGTGCGTCGTACCGCCCGGGCGATATCGTAATGGCGCTGTCCGACCACCGCGGGGGTGAGCATGACCGAGGTCGACGCCAGGGGATCGACTGCCGGGTAGAGCCCCTCGCTGGCCCGCTTGCGCGACAGCACCACCGACGCCGACAGGTGGGAGAAAATATGCGCCGCCGCGGGGTCGGTAAAATCATCGGCGGGCACGTAAACGGCCTGAATCGAGGTAATCGCACCGTTGCGGGTAGACGTAATGCGTTCCTGAAGCGAGGCCAGTTCGGTCGCCAGCGTGGGCTGGTAGCCTACCCGCGACGGCATCCGCCCCAGTAGCCCGGAGATCTCCGCGCCGGCCTGGACGAAGCGAAAAACATTGTCGATCAATAGCAGCACGTCCTGCTGCTTGTCATCACGGAAATACTCGGCCATGGTGAGCGCGGTCTTGCCCACCAGAAAACGCACCCCGGGCGCTTCGTTCATCTGGCCGAACAGCATCACGGTCTGGTCCCGCACGCCGGCGTCGCCCATCTCGCGATAGAGTTCTTCGGCTTCGCGCGAGCGCTCGCCGATGCCACAGAACAGGCTGACGCCCTGGTGATGCTGCACCGTGTTGTTGATCAGTTCGGTGATCAGCACCGTCTTGCCCACGCCGGCGCCGCCAAACAGACCGGTTTTGCCGCCCCGCTCGATCGGCGACAGCAAATCAATGGCCTTGATCCCGGTTTCCAGGATGTCGCTGTGCACCACACGCTCTTCAAGCCGCGGTGGCGGCTGGTGGATCGAGCGCCGGATCGTGGTGGCAGGCGCAGGCTTGCCATCAATCGGCTCACCCAACACATTCAGCATCCGCCCCAGTACCGCATCGCCCACCGGAACCTGAATCGGCGCTCCCGTGGCCCGCACCGGCATGCCCAGCCCCAGTCCCTGCACCGGCGCCAGGGCCATGCAGCGAACCGCGCCGGTGTCGAGTAGCGAGGCGACTTCCATGGCCAGCTTGCCGGCATGGACCAGCTCATGGATACGCGGGGCCGGTGTCGGGAACAGCACGTCGACCACGCCGCCACGAATTCCGATGATTCGCCCGGTGCCCGAGGCGTCAGTTTCCGCCGCAAGCTCCGGGCTGTTTGTCACCGGATTACCTGCATTCAGACCGGAAACGACCTGATTCGATCTGTGCCTTGTCTTTTCCATCGTGTAAGCGCCCCTGCCTCGGCGGTTCAGCCGATTGCGTCAGTGATGCGTGATCGGCGCCAGGCTTTCAAGTATCACACACCGGCACCTCGCCCACTCCCTGGCCGCCCTTGGGCAACCTGCATCATTCTGGACCTCACCGTAGCTGATTCCGCTGAAACCACGCGGCGCAAGCAAGATCGATCACCCTGGTCGACGACCATCCAGCAAAAAAATTGACGTGAATCGGGTCGTGGTCAGGGTGCAGTGGATGAATCCAATGGAAACCTCAGTTTATTCAAGCTGTCCAATGAAGCAATGGACAATGGCGTCATATCGGTTTTCTCGGCAGGGCCGCGCCGCCGAACCTGGAGTATTCATGACCATCCTGCACCGAATCTGCTTGATCCCGCTGCTGTTTCTGCTGGTGCTGACAGGCACGCCTGCGCTGGCTGCAGAGGATGATGACGCGCCTTGGGCGCCGACGCCGCCACGTCTCGGCTTCATCGACGGCGAGGTGTCGTACTGGCGGCCGGGTGCGGAGGACTGGGTGCGCGCGCAGCTCAACCTGGCGCTGGCCGAAGGCGATGCGCTGTATAGCGGCAGCGATGCCAACTTCGAGGTGCAGTACGGCAGCCGCAGTTTTGTCCGGGCGGACGCAGACACCCAGCTGTCGCTGGTGGCGCAGGAGGAGCAGCGGATCCAGTTCAAGCTGACCAGCGGGCGGGTGTCCTTCGACATGCGCAGCATCGCGGTGGGCGACACGCTCGAGGTGAGCACGCCGAATGCGGTCTTTGTCGTCGCGCATCCCGGTTACTACCGGGTCGAGGTGAACAGCCGCGACACCCATTTCATCACCCGTCGCGGCGGCGAGGCCACGGTCACCACCGCCGACGGCCGTGCACTGAGCATCTATCCGTCGGAGGACATCGTGGTCAGCGCAGGCGATCCGGTGCGGGTGGCCACTTATGCCGCGCCGGCGCCCGACGCCTGGGATCGCTGGAACGACGCACGCAGCGACCGCAGCGGCGAATCGATCAGCGCGCGCTATCTGCCGCCCGACGTGTACGGCGCGGAAGAGCTCGACCGCTATGGCCGCTGGCGAGTGGTGCCGAGCTACGGCCCGGTGTGGATCCCCGATGGCGTGGGCGCCGACTGGGTGCCCTACAGCACCGGTTCGTGGGTGTGGGATCCCTATTACGAATGGACCTGGATCGACGCCGCGCCGTGGGGCTGGGCGCCTTTCCACTATGGCCGCTGGGTCGATATCGGCGGCTACTGGGCCTGGGCGCCGGGGCCGGTGGTGCGGCGGTCGGTGTATTCACCGGCGCTGGTGGCGTTCATGATCCGCGACCACAACGTCTCGGTGCAGATTGGCGCCGGTCTGCCCGGAATGGGGTGGGTCGCGCTGAGCTGGGGCGAACCCTTGCTGCCATGGTGGGGGCCGCCGCGCCACCGCGGCCATCCCTGGTGGGGCGGCTGGGGCGGGCCGCGCGTCGTCAACAACGTGGTGATCAAACCGACCACGATCATCAAGACCGGCGACATCCATTTCCACAACGCCCGGCTGCCGGGCGCGATCCGCACGATGCCGGCCGACCGCTTCGGCCGCGAGCGGGTTCGGGCCGCCACGGGAAATCGCTACGCCCCGGCCGACTTCGTGCCGGTTCGCGGCGAGTTGCCGGTCAGGCCGACGCGCGCCAGCCTGTTCGGCGGAGCGCCGCGCGGCGCCCCGCCGCCACGCGACGTCGTTGCCCGACCGGTGGTGTCGACACGGATTCCGCGTGAGCGGGAGCAGGCGGTGCGTTGGCAGGATGGTGCAATCCGCAGCCGCGACGTCGATGCATCCCGCTACGTGGTGCCGCCGCCGCGACGCAGCGAGGGTGCGCGCACGCTGCCGCGGCCGCCCTTCGGCGCCGACGCCGGACCTGAACGAACGCCGCCGCCCGCGCCGCCGCGCTATGGCGAGGTGCGGCGGTCGATCCCTGCCACGCCGCCGCCGCTTACGACGCGGAGCCAGAGCCCGGCGCGCGAACGTGCGGCGGTGCCGCCGCTGCGGCCGCAGACCAGTCCGCGGCGTGGGGCGCTGCCCGCGCCGCCGTCAGCCCGGCCGCCGGCAACGGGTGGGATGCAGGTGCCGCGCACCCGCTCCGAGTCCGCCGCGCCACGTGACGAAGCCAGGCCGGAGCGTACGTCGCGGCCCCTGCCTGGCCAGCCTGCCAACCAGACCTACCGGGGCCGGGATCGCGACTTCCGCGACGCGCGTTAAACGGCAGTCTTTAACTTCGAGAACGGGGATTCCACCCCGACGCGGTTGCGTCCAGCATGTTTGGCCGCATACAGACCGGCGTCGGCACGCTGGATGAGCTGTTCGTAGGGTTCCGTGCCATCGTACTGGCTGACACCGATGCTGATGGTGACCGAGACCTCCTCGCGGTCGACGCTGAACTGCGCCTGTTCGATTTTCAGCCGCAATTGTTCGGCGACGCGCTGCGCCTGATCGAGCGTGCTGTTCCTGAGCACGACCAGAAATTCTTCCCCGCCCCAGCGCGCGGCGATGTCCGAGGCCCGCAGGCTTGCCCGGAGGGTCGCCGCAAACTGGCGCAGGACGCGGTCGCCACCGGCATGGCCGAACCGGTCGTTGATCGATTTGAAGTAATCGACATCGATCAGGAGAATCGAGATCGGCCGAGGATCGCGGCGGTACTCGGCGAAGGCCTTGTCGATCAGGATGCCGAAGGCCTGGCGATTGAGCAGGCCGGTAAGCTTGTCGGTGGCGGCCATGTCCTCGATCCGCCGCTGGTAGCGCGCCAGCACGACATGGGTGAGAAACAGCACCAGCAGAGTAATGCCGAGGCATACCGCGAGGTTGAGGTAGAGGGTCTGGCGGATGTCGGCGAGCGCGGCGTCGGTGCGTTTTTCAACGAACAGATACCACTTGAGTTCGGGGATGTAGTTCACGTTGAGCAGATGCAGGCCGTTCTGGTCGCTGAACTGATAGGAGCCGGATTTTTCGTGCAGGATTCGCTCGATGATGTCGCGCAGCCCCGGGGTGGCGCGCAGATCGGTCTCGTGGCGCCCCGACTGATTGCCGAACAGGATGGTCTTGCCGTGGGCATCGACAAAGTAGATGGTGCGCTGGAAGCGCTGCTGATAATTCGAGATGAGGTGGCGCACGGCGTCCACCGTGAGACCGACACCGGTGGCGCCGAGGAAGTGGCCGTCGAAGTCGAGGACGCGGTAGTTGACGAAAATGGTCAGGGCGTCGCGGTTGGCGAGGTCGGGGTCAACATTGATCTCGTAGGGTTCCGGCAGGGCGCGCACGCGGTAGTACCAGTGGTCGCGGGAGGCCTGCGGCGACACCTGTTTCAGGATGCCGTCGCCGGTGTAATAGCGGGTGCTGCGATCGGAGACGAAGAAGCTGCTGAACGCCCCGTAGCGCACCTTGATCTCCCGCAGATAACGGGTGATGGCGTCGACGTCCCGCTCGCCGCCGAGCACCCAGTCGCGCAGGAAGGTGTCGTGTGCCATGGTTGAGGCGATGAGGACGGGCCGTACCAGATCGGTCTGGATTTCCGAATAGATGTTGCTCGAGGTGAGCGGCAGTTCCTGGGCGACGATGGCGTTCAGGATCGCCTGTTTCGAGACGTAGTAGCTGCTGAGGGTGGTAGCGAAAAATCCGGCCGCGAGCAGGATGCTCAACCACAGGAGCAGACGCTGGCGTTTGAAAATACGATGGGTCGAGTGCATGTTCGGGAGAGACCGGCGGCGCAACCGCCCCGCTGGGCAAGGGGTCAGGGTCGGCAGTATGCCACCGATTCGATGGTTTTCAGCGGATGCGTGCGGACGTCAGGTGCAATCGAATCGATGCTGCCGGGCCGTCAGCCTTTCCGATGATGCCGCAGCAGATTGTCGAGGGCGTCTTTCAGCGGGCCGTCTTCGATTTCGGTGTTGAGCCGTGCCAGGCCATCCAATGCGGCGGACGGCAGGCCGGTTTTCTCGACCGGGTGAGCGTAGCGCGCCAGCAACTCGGGATTGACGCTGACGCGCAGCGTCGTCGCCACCAGCCCGCGCTGGCCGAGGCTGGCGATCAGCGCATCGGTCTGGTGGCGCAGCCGGCTGGCGACGGCGCCGCTGTCGCAGGCGAGGCTCAATGCGCCGTGTTCCAGTTGCATCACCCGTACGTGTCCGGCCAGCGCGGCGGGCAGCGCGCGGTCGAGCGCATCCTGGGCGTTGAGCAGCAACCGGGCGCGCGTGGCGAGGCCGACCGGCAGTTGGCTGGCGAGCAGGTCGGACAGGCTGGAGGCGCTCATGAAGCTGCGGCCCGGACGCCCACGCCCGCCCGCGGCGCTATGTTAAAATTCGGCGATTTACCGCGTCCTGCGGACATTTCGGATTCCTCATGCTGCAATCCATTTTCAAGAAAGTCTTCGGTAGCCGCAATGACCGGCTGGTCAAACAATACCTGCAAAAGGTCAAAGCGATCAACGCGCTTGAACCGGCGATGGAGAAACTGACCGCTGCCGAGCTGACCGGCAAGACGGCCGAGTTCAGGTCGCGTCTGGAACAGGGCGAGTCGCTCGACAAGCTGTTGCCCGAAGCGTTCGCGGTCGTGCGCGAAGCGTCGAAGCGGGCGCTCGGGATGCGCCATTTCGACGTGCAGATGGTCGGCGGCATGGTGCTGCACGACGGCAAGATCGCCGAGATGCGCACCGGCGAGGGCAAGACCCTGATGTCGACGCTGCCCGCCTATCTGAATGCGCTGACCGGCCAGGGCGTGCACGTGGTGACGGTGAACGACTACCTGGCGCAACGCGACGCCGAATCGATGGGCCGGCTGTACAGCTTTCTCGGCCTGACCACCGGGGTCAACCTGTCGCAGATGCCGCATGATGAAAAACAGGCCGCCTACGCCGCCGACATCACCTACGGCACCAACAACGAATACGGCTTCGACTACCTGCGCGACAACATGGTCTACCAGATGAGCGAAAAGGTGCAGCGTCCGCTGGCCTTCGGCATCATCGACGAAGTCGATTCGATCCTGATCGACGAGGCCCGTACCCCGCTGATCATTTCCGGGCAGTCCGAAGAAAACACCGCGCTGTATCAGCAGGTCAACCAGGTGCCGCCGCGGCTGACGCGACAGAAGGACGAGGAAGCCGAAGGCGACTACTCGGTCGACGAGAAGGCTCGCCAGGTGCTGCTGTCCGAGGCCGGGCACGAAAAGGTCGAGGAAATCCTCACCGAAATGGGCTTGTTGCAGCCGGGCGGCAGTTTGTACGATGCCTCCAACATCATGCTGATGCACCACGTCTATGCGGCGCTGCGGGCGCATGCGCTGTTTTTCCGCGACCAGCATTACGTGGTGCAGAACGACGAGGTCATCATCGTCGACGAGTTCACCGGTCGTTTGATGAGCGGCCGCCGCTGGTCGGAAGGCCTGCACCAGGCGGTCGAAGCGAAGGAAGGCGTGGCGATCCAGAAGGAGAACCTGACGCTCGCCTCGATCACCTTCCAGAACTATTTCCGCATGTACCAGAAGCTGTCGGGGATGACCGGCACGGCGGACACCGAAGCCTTCGAATTCCACAGCATCTACGGCCTGGAAACCGTCGTCATCCCGACCCATCGGCCGATGATCCGCAAGGACGAGCACGACCAGGTCTATCGCACCGGACGCGAGCGCGACCAGGCGGTGATCGCCGACATCCGCGCGCGCAACGCCCAGGGCCAGCCGGTGCTGGTCGGCACCACCTCGATCGAGGCCAACGAACACCTGTCGGCCGAACTGCAGAAAGCCGGGCTGCCGCACAACGTCCTCAACGCCAAGCAGCACGCGCGCGAAGCCGAGGTCATCGCGCAGGCGGGCATGCAGGGCGGGATCACCATCGCCACCAACATGGCGGGCCGTGGTACCGATATCGTGCTCGGCGGCAGCATCCAGAAGGAACTCGACGCCATCAATACCGACGAGGCTTTGTCGGACAGCGAAAAGGCCAGCCGCCTGGAGGCCCTCAAGGCCGATTGGCAGCCGCGCCACGACGCCGTGGTGGCCGCGGGCGGCCTCCACATCATCGGCACCGAACGCCATGAATCGCGCCGCGTCGATAACCAGCTGCGCGGGCGTTCCGGGCGCCAGGGCGACCCCGGCTCCAGCCGCTTTTTCCTGTCGCTGGAAGATCCGCTTTTGCGCATCTTCGCCTCCGACCGCGTCGCCGCGATCATGGATCGGCTGAAGATGCCCGAGGGCGAGGCGATCGAGCATCCGTGGGTGACACGCGCGATCGAAAACGCACAGCGCAAGGTCGAGCAGCGCAACTTCGATATCCGTAAGCAACTCCTTGAATACGACGACGTCTCCAACGATCAACGCAAGGTGATCTACGAGCAGCGCAACGAACTCCTGGCGAGCGCCGACATCGGCGACACCATCGGCGCGATGCGCGACGACGTGCTGAACCAGACCGTCAACCTCCATATCGCGCCGGGCAGCATGGACGAACAGTGGGACGTGGCGGGGCTGGAAAAGACCCTCGCCGCGCAGTTCGCGCTCGATCTGCCGCTCACGCAATGGCTGGACGACGACAAGACGCTGGACGAAGACCGCCTGCGCAAGAAGATCATGGAAGCGGCCGACGCGGCGCAGCAGGAGAAGGAAGCCCTGGTCGGCGTCGAGGGGCTGCGCCAGTTCGAGCGTGCGGTCATGCTGCAAAGCATGGACAGCCACTGGCGCGACCACCTGTCGGCGCTGGACCACCTGCGTCAGGGTATCCATCTGCGGGGCTACGCGCAGAAGCAGCCGAAGCAGGAATACAAGCGCGAAGCCTTCGAGCTGTTCTCGGCCATGCTCACCGCGATCAAGACCGAAGTTACCCAGATCACCACCACGGTGCAGGTGCGTGCGCCGGAAGACGTCGAGACGGTCGAGCTGCACGACGAACTGTCCAACGTGCAGTACCAGCATGCGGGCTATGACGAGGCAGACGATTTTGCCGCGGTTGAAGCCGCTCCGGCGCCGGCTGTGGCTTACCCCAAGGTCGGCCGTAACGATCCCTGTCCGTGCGGGTCCGGCAAGAAGTACAAGCAGTGCCACGGCAAGCTGAGCTGAGGAACCGGAAATCATGCCTTACTACGTATTTCGCGTGGGAATGTTTAAGGTGCTGGAAAAGCAGGGCGAGTGGGCGAGCTTCAAGGAAGCCCGCGCCCACGTCAATGAACTGCGCAAGACGCTCGACCCCAAGACCGGGGACAAATACAAGATGATCTTTGCCGAGGATGAACTGGCCGCGCAGGAAACGCTGACCGCCGAGCGCGAACTGGACACGCGGCTGACCGGCGACGACTGGTAAGCTTGATGCCTGCTGCGCAGCGGTGACTCGAGATCGTGTATGCCCGCAATCCGCATGTGCTAACGTACAAGCCGATTGCGGTGCTGCCGACTCATCCAGCCGCGGCCGGCGCCTCGCTACGATTTCCGGGTAACTTTCTGGTTAACGGCCATGGCAATCGTGCCGCCCCTGATAATGAAACCTGCCATGCCCGTTTCCCTCACCCCAACCCTCTCCCGGGGGCGAGGGAGCAAACGAATCTGCTGCGCGAGTTTCACGTTATTGAGGCGGCCAGGTGATGTTTGAACCCGTAAAATGTTTCTTGCGTTGCCTTGAGTCGGTCAGTTCGTAGGGCCGCCTCAATAGACCGCTGTTTTTAATGGTTATTGATTCGTCCTCTCGCACTGTCTCACACAGCCGGGACAAGTCGGCTTTCAATATCACTTCAAACTTCATCAGGCCGAATCAATAATCGACATGGCTGAATACAACGAAGGTGCTTACAAGCTGGCCCGCAAGGCCTACATCGAATACAGCTGCCCGTTCGAGCGCGCGCTGCTGTCCCTCTGTGTAAGCTGTGACCGTTTGCGCAAGATCAACCTGGCCGAGCGCGAAGCAATTGCCTGCGGCGATCCTGAAGTGCGCGAACACTGCCTCGTGTTTTATCAGGCGTTGCACGAGAACGCGCAATTTGCGCTGAAGATCAGCCCCGATGTGCCGTGGCCGTTCGGCAAGGAAATCCGCGCCCAGTGCGGCGGCGTGCGCGGTCTGGCGAGCGCCCTGGAGGCGGCGGCGGATGAAACCACCGATATCGCCGCGACGGTGCTGCAGGGCCTCGCGCAGTTCGGCGGCTGCGACGCCTTTCCCTACTCCGAGATCATGCGCGCGGTCGTGCACTACGAGCCCCGCAAACGCCGTTCGTGAGTCACGCTGTCGATCGGGCGTGCCTCGGGCGCCCTTTTTTTACTACACTGTCAGCATGCGTGCACGAGTCCATCGATTCCTGCTGATGCTGATCATGTTGACCCTGCCGTTGCCGGCGTGGGCCTCGGTCACCATGCTGGATTGCCAGCATTCCCGCGCTCCCGTGCAGGAGTCGATGGCGATGGCGGGCGAGGCGATGGCGAACTGCCACTCGCCCGACAAGCCCGATGCGCCGTCCACCCGGCACAACTGCAAGCATTGCGCAGCATGTGTGCTGGCGTCGATGTTGCCGGTTGCGGCTGCGGAGCCGTTGGCGTTGCGACCGCTCTCGACCCATTTTGTGCCACAGCCTGCTGAATCATTCAGCGGCTTTATTCCAGACGGTCCCGAGCGGCCCCCTCGAACCTCCCTCGCCTGAATTGCGCGCCAGCTGAGGGCGCGCCCTGCCGATTCTGAGCGCGGCGGCATCGCCGCGCGGTTAGCGAGGTTCATCATGTTGAACATTTCATTCCGTCCGGCGGCGTCACCCGCGCGCGTCCGGTTGTTTGGGCTGGCAGTAGTGTGGGTGGGCGCATGCAGTGTGTGGCTGCCCGCGGCGCAGGCGGCCGAAACGGCCGTATCCGAGCCGCCCCGGTCTTCCCCCTTCGAACAGTATCAAGGTTGGCGCGACGAGCCCCTGCAGGATTGGCGCGAAGCCAATACCCGGGTCGGCGAAATCGGCGGCTGGCGTACCTACCTGCGCGAGGCGCAGCAGGGTGGCGAGACTGCTGCCGATCCAGCCGGGCAGGGTTCTGCCGGCGGTCACCTGCACCACGGCCATTGAGGTGACTACCATGAACACGAACGTTTCTATCCCGCGGACTCTGGTCCTCGCCGTGCTGTCTGCGGCGGTGCTGGGCGGATGCGCAAGTTTTTCGCCGGACGGCGGGTTCGGCGCGATCCAGTTCGCCACCGAGTCGCGCATCCACAAGGACGTGGTCTGGTCACGCGACGATGCCAGCCGCACCGCAACCCAGGCGCGTATCGACACGCTGCTGGCGCATCCGCTGTCGGCGGACGATGCGGTGCAGATCGCGCGGTTGAACAATCCCGGCTTGCAGGCAGCATTCAATACGCTGGGTGTCGTCGAGGCCGACTGGGTGGCGGCGCAACGCCTGCCGAACCCGGGTATCTCCATCGGCCGGCTGACCCGCGGTGCCGAAGTCGAATGGGAGCGCAGCCTCCATTTCAATCTGGTGCGGCTGCTGACGATGCCGATACGGGCCGGCATCGAGCAACGAATGTTCGAACAGACCCGCCGCGGACTGGTGCTGGAGGTGCTGCGGCTGGCCGCGGATACCCGCAAGGCCTGGGTCGTCGCGGTGGCGGCGAACCAGTCGGCGCAGTACCAGCGGCAGGCGATGGATGCCGCCGAGGCGGGTGCCGAACTGGCGCGCCGTATGGCGCAGGTGGGCAACTGGAGCCGTCTGAAGCAGGCGCGCGAGCAGTCGTTCTATGCCGATGCTGCCCTGGCGGTGGCGCGTTCCGGCCAGCTGAAGCTGCAGGCGCGCGAGCGTCTGGTGCGGCTGATGGGCCTGCCTGGTGCCGACACCGTGCAGTTGCCCGAGCACCTGCCGGACTTGATGGAGAACCTGCCGGCGCAGGCCAAGGTGGAACAGCAGGCGATGGACTCGTGGCTGGACCTGCAGATGGTAAAGCTGGAAAGCGAGGCGCTGGCAAAGAATCTGGGGCTCAGCCGCAGCACGCGCTTCATCAACGTGCTGGAACTCGGGGTCATCAGCAACACTTCGAACGAGGCGCCGCTGCAGCGGGGGTATGAAATCAGCTT
>JACDJC010002331.1_pt1 | contig 15079 bp, 12 predicted proteins | sample 7454191 | NCBI WGS metagenome assembly JACDJC01 (sample SAMN14253291, study PRJNA609438) | sludge metagenome | isolation source: sludge after 25d culture with pyrite and EDTA | collected 2018-12-20 | reverse complement strand
TCCGCCAGGCAGAGGTCACCGAGGCTGATGACGGCCAGGCGCTGGCCGTAAGCGTCCGAGCGCTCGTAGCACTCCTGGAAGGCTGCACGTGCCGCCGCGAAGTCTCCCTTGGCCTGAAGCGCCTGGCCGATGATGCGAAGCGCGGTGGACCTGTCGCGCTGCGCGGTCGGTGACGTGGGGGCCGCGGCGAGGCCGCGCCTCGCGTACTCAAGCGCCAGGTCGACCTGCGCCAGGTCCAGGTAGATGCGTGCTATCCCGTTGAGGGGCCCGGCCACCGCCTCGGGCCTGACCTTCTCGAGGGCGTCCAGCGCTTCGAACTTGTGGGTGAGAGCCTGCTCGTAGAGTCCGGCCGCCTGATGACACCAGCCAAGCCCCAGTAGGGCAAAGGCCGTACCCGTCTCGTCATCGAGCTGCCTGCGGAGGTACAGCTCCAACTGGGCGAGGTACAGAGCCTCCATGTAGTCCGCTTGGCGGAAAGCGCAGATCGCCATGGCGGTGGTGATTCGCGCAACCGGGTTCAGCTCCGCGTCGCCGAGCAGCAGAGCGCTCTGATCCCACGTCGCGGGGGAGGCCTTGGGATCGAGCCCGACGAGCACGAGCGCTTCGTAACCGAAGCGCAAGGCATCGTCGTAACGGAACTCGTGACTGGCTACTTCTGCCGCCTCTGCCAGGCCTAGCAGCCGGGCAAGCGGTGAACCGACTTCCTGCGCCATTAGCGGTAACTTTCCTCCGATTTCTACGCAAGAACCATCATCACCGACCGCGGAGCCCGCTGGTTAGGACGCCCCCTACTGATTCCAGCGGTCCGCGTACTCCGGGCTTGCGGTCACCGGCAACCTGGCGCGCAGGAAATCACGTTCGCTCTCGAGCCACTCCGGCAGCTTGAAGGCCAGGCCAAGCTCGTCGGCCGGTTCGTCGACCGTGAAACCAGGTTCGTCGGTGGCCACCTCGAGGATGGCTCCTCCAGGCTCCTTGAAGTATACCGACTTGAAGTAGAGGCGGTTCTTGACGGGCGTGGGAGTGAGGCCCGCGCTCAGGAGCGCCTCGCGTGCCTCCTCGAGACCGGTGGCCGACGCCCTCAGCGCGACGTGGTGAATGGCCCCGGACCCGAGGCGACCCTGAAGGGCAGACGGCACCTCGAGCAGATCCAGGTAACCGCCCGGTGGGTAGGAGAGTGGGTCGGCCGCCGGCTTTGGCCTTAGGCGCACGCGACGCGCGGTGCCGGCTTCGTCGCTTGCGATCACCTGCATGCCCAGTGCTCGTTCCAAGGCGGTCACCGTCGCATCCAAGCGGGGCGCCGAGAGCGTTACGGCATGAAGGCCCTGCGGCGCCAGGCCGCCAGGCAAGGGGGCCCCGGGCCAGTTCAGGAGCGGGCCCCCGTTCGATGCCTCGACCAGTTCCAGGGGCGTCCCATCGGGGTCCGCGAACGCCAGAACCCGTTCGCCGAAGCGCTCGAACGAGGAGTGCGCCAACTGGTGGTCGTCCAGCCGCTGCCGCCACGCGTCCAGGGCGCCCGCAGGAACACGGTAGGCCACGGCCGTGGTCTCGCCAGCGCCACGGACGGCCGGACCCGCACCAGGCCACGAGAAGAACGTCATCACCGTGCCTGGCTGGCCGAGGGGGCCGCCGAAGTAGAGGTGCCAGGTCTGCGGGTCGTCGTAGTTGACGGTGCGCTTCACGAGCCGTTGGCCCAGCAGCCTCACGTAGAACTCGACGTTGGCCTGGGGCCTGGTGGCGATGGCCGTCACGTGGTGAAGGCCTGAAGTTGCGAATGACATGCAGTAGAGCGTAGCAAGGAGCACGCGCCCCGCGGGCCGCCGCCCGTAACGTTGGGGCATGACGCCGTGGCCTACGGAGTTCGTTTCGGGCGGAACCGCGCCCTCGCCCAGCGAGGCCGACGGTCGCCTGCCTACCCTCGTCATGTTCTTCAACCTCGAGTGCGCGGCCTGCGTGGCCCGCGGCGTGCCCTTCATGAAGCGCATGCAGAAGGAACACGGGGAACGCATCAGGACCATGCTCGTCCACACATCCCATGGTCACCGGGAGTTGCCGCGAGATCAGGTGGTGCCGACGCTGGTGCGTTTCGCCGAGGAGTTCGCGCGCGTGGAGATGCCCGTCGCCCTCGACCTCTCGGGCGACCTGGCGCGTGCCTGGAAGATCGAGGGCACGCCGCACTGGTACGTGTTCGACGCTGAAGGCGAGTTGGCACGGTCCGTCTTCGGTTCACAGGACAACGCGCGCACCAGGCTCGAGTACCTGCTCGAGGAACTGACAGAGGGGCAAGGGGCGCAGGGCGACGGCTAAGGGGCGGTAGACGTCGGCTATTGAACTAAGCCGCGTCGTTGGGCTAACATGGCAAGGCTTGACGCACGGAGGCCGGTGACCCTCGCGGTTTTTTCGACCGGCACCCTTCGAAACGCGTCCGCTGCGGGCGCCCAGGCGCCGCGGCGCGCAGTTGGACCGTCACGGTCAACTACCTGGAGACGACGATGAAGTACAACAAAGGCGCCATCCTGCGCTCTATCGAGCAACCCTACGTGCGCACCGACCTCCCTGAGTTCGATACGGGTGACACGATCCGCGTCGACTACAAGGTCGTCGAAGGCAACCGCACCCGCGTCCAGGCCTTCGAAGGCGTGGTCATCGCCCGCAAGAACGGCAAGGGTGCACGCAGCACCATCACGGTGCGCAAGGTGTCGTTCGGCGAGGGCGTCGAGCGCGTTTTCCCCGTGAACTCGCCCCTGATCGAGAAGATCGACGTGGTGAAGCGTGGCCGCACGCGGCGGGCCAAGCTGTACTACTTGCGCGAACTGCGCGGCAAGGCTTCGCGGCTCAAGACCGACGTGGCCCGGCAGGAGCGCGACCGCGCCGTTGCGCGCGCGGCGAAGGCCGACAAGGGGTAGCCCCCGGACCGGAGATCATCGAAGCGCCCCTCGCTTTATGGCGGAGGGGCGCTTTCTTGTGCCGGTTCCGGGTTCGGGGCGGATCTGGATTGTGACCGCTTCAGATCGTGAGCGATATGGATCGGGGCCGGATGCGGGTGCCCTGATTATTCGACGACCACTATGGCGTTCGGGTCGAACGTGCGCGGCGCAAGCACGGCCGCTGCGGTCGGCGTGGCTAGGAAGCGCTCGAGCCCGACGAGGGCCGCGCGGTGCATGGCGCCGGCCTTCTCCGCCTCCGACCGCAGTGCCCCGAGGGCGTCGTCGAAAGAGCGCCGCTCGCGGTGCGGGCGCGGTGCCGTGAGCGCCTCGAACTTGTCGGCCAAACCGAGCAGGATGGCCGTCAGTTCCTCGCGCTGCTGTGCGCTAAGGGTGCTACCCGGCGCGTCGAGCAGGGAGGGTGGCTCCGTACCCGTGTAGGTTTCGGTAACGGGGGCGAGGTCGGCCAGGTCGAGGACCCGCACGATGGTTTCCTTGGATATCGGGTGCGTGGAGCGCAGTAACTCGAGTTCGGTGTCGGAGAAAGACTTGCGACTATCCAACACTTCACTGGGCGTGGCCAGAAGGGCCACGTCGTGTAGGAGGGCCGCTCGCTTCAGGCGCCGCATGGCCGTAGCTCCCAGATGGTACGGCCGGTCGAGTTGCACCGCCGCACCAACGGCGAGTTCGCGAACGCGCTCGGAATGACGGTAGGTCCAAGGCGATTTGGCGTCGATGAAACGCCCGAAGCCGGTGAAGAGCCGGTCTACCCGCGAGGCCGAGGCGTAGCCGTAACCGTCGGGCTCGACTTCCAGAAGCAGTGTCTCGATATCGTGCGCGCCAAGCTGCTCCACGAACCGCTCGTCTTCGAGGAGTCGCAGTGAGTGCTCGACGAGGCTCGGGTCGAGCCGGTTGCCGCTAAGCCGTTTGAGCTCCCCGACCGCGTGTCCCGCTCCACCCTCGAACCAGGCGCTGACCAGGGCTTGGGAGGTGTTGAGAACGCGCCCGTACAGTGAGATGGCGTCGCCGGCGTAGGCCTCGGGCCTGCTGCGGCCGTCCCAGCGCTCGTTCTGCGAGAGGATCGCCTCGGCCGTGCCCCGGTTGAAGCCCATGTCGAGCGCGATGGACGCGCCGGTGCGGCTTCGGCGGCGCTCGATGGCCATCGGCCCACGAGCCTGCCCGATGAGGATATCGACGAAGCCTGCTACGCGTCCGCGCCACGGCGTGCTCGCCCTTAGAAGCGGCCAGGCCAGGGCGAACGAACCCCGCAAGGTGGTCAGGTCGGCATGGTGGAGCGCGTGGTAGAAGCCGTTGATGCCGGGCCCGTAAGTGTGCGCTGCAACGGAGCGGGCGCTGGTGGCGCCGAGATCCTTGAGGAGCGCCGCGAAGTAGACGTCCCGCAGCGCCGTGCGCTCGAGACCGATGGCGTTGCCGAGCTTAACCGCGGTCAGGGCCGTGCGCATGGCATGCGCCTGAGGCAACCCTTCGGCGGCGTCGATGGCCGGGGTCAGCGGTATCAAGAGCTCAGCAAGCCGTGGAGCCCGCACGGCGTCCGAGGTCGGTTTCGGAGCGACGGATACGGCATCGCGGTAAGCCGGTTTGCCGTAGGAGGCGGGCGCGACCGGGGGCTTCGAAGAGTTTTCCCGGCCTAGAGTCATGCGGCGATTATCCTGGGAAATCTCTTACAAAGGTCTTACTACAGCTAATTCCAGCCCTCCCTGACGCGAGTAGGGCGCGGCTGGGCGTTGCGACGGTTGGGGGAGAAGGCGTTGCCGAGTCGTGACGACCCGGGGCGTCCGGACCAACTAGTGCGCGCCCGAATCGGTCTCGTCGCATGCCCGAGCCAACCCACCGTCAAAGCGCAGCGAAGTTGACACCCCATGGCCGCCGTCTGTACACTTGCGTTCGCCCTCCCGGCCTGTGGCTGGGAGCGAGAACATCCCGTGGGGCCGTGGCGCAGTTGGGAGCGCGTCTGAATGGCATTCAGAAGGTCAGGGGTTCGAATCCCCTCGGCTCCACCACAAGAGTTAGCGTCCTAGACGCAAGAGGAGCCCCGGCAAGAGGCCGGGGCTATTTTGTGGGGCTTAGCGATCGGGTTTACTGCCTCCGAAACCCTCAAGCACGGTCGGAAACAGCTTAGGCACCTGGGCTGGGTAAACGGCAGCATGAGACGGCGGCTAATCTGGGCGACGCCGAAGGTTGCGGTGCTCGGCTTCGGGGAACGGGGTCACGGAACAGCGAAGGCGCGGAGCACCCGGAAGTCGCGACCTCCTGCTATCTCCGTCGGACACCTGCAACGTGGGTATCTCGTGGGGTGCGGGACCGGAGCATGTCCAACACGCTCCCCTCATAGCGCTTCCTCAACAGCATGATGAGCGCCAGAGCCAAGACCGGATTGGCGAGCGTCCACACTCCCAGTGGCGTTATGCCCAGGAGGAAGACGATGCCTCCCCAAAGACCCCACCGAACGCGCTCGCCCTTACTGAGGATGAGCAATCCAACGCCGATCTCGTAAGCAGCCGCCAGGAGGCCGAAAAGCGCCGGAGCGAGCACTACCACGTGCTCGAACGCCCAGCGGTAGAGCGGAACGACAGGTGCGTCCGTGCCCAACGCAACGAACTGCGCGGGGTTGGTCAAGACCAGCACGCCGTTGACGCCGAGCGCCATCACCAGGAAGTAGAGGCCGACGAAGAGGCGACCGGCATCAGGCTTCAGCCAGCAAAGGAGCAAGACGAGCAGGCTGAATACGAGAAAGACGATCATGGGCGTCATGATCATCACCTCGCCGTCATGAACCGGCGAACGCAGCCGAGGGCCAACGTTGCCACAGGATGCTGAACAAGATGCCAAGGCTGATGACCATGCCCAGCACCAGCCACGGGTGCCAGAACAGGCCCAACAAGAGGAGCGAGGCACCAGCTGCGACGCCCCCAAACACCAGCCAAGCACCGTGAAGGAAAGGCACGCCGAGCACGCCAAGGCCCGCCAGTACGAAGCCGACCGCCGTAATGACTACGAGTATGAGCCCGAGGACGCGAAGATTGCCCCCGCCGCCTGCGAGCAACCAGGAGTGGCCGAGTTCGAAGGGCCACGTCTTGGCGTCAGCCGGCCTCGGAGAGAGGTACGAGGCGTGGATGAGGCCATGAGCGACGAGGAACAGCGCGAACAGGCTACGCCACATAGGATCCTCCAGCGCAGATAACGGTTGCGTTCCGGACAGGCTTGTCCCCGTCAGACTAGGGTGTGGCAAGAGTTGGCCCAAGAAACGGCTGAACGTGCGACGTCAACCACCTCCCGTTCTTGCCGAGGAGTCATTGTCGTGAGGATGACGGCTGGAGCCTGGATTGCTGTGAACCAATATCTGCGCGGGTTCACCGGGCTGCAGGGCGGCGAGCGGAGCGTCCAACGATGGCGTCCTCGCGGGCAGGCCTCGCGACCTGATCCCTAGCGAAATGGTGGAGCTACAGGGCAGCGGCAAGAAGTGGCGAAAGTCCCTACCTCCAGACCCTACCGTCCGATTCGCGTGGCTTGTCCTGGCCACCCATACCAGGGTGATTTCGCAGCTCCGACTTGGCAGCAAGGTGAAGGGCGATAAGAAGGGCCAACGAAATTCGCATGAGCGCCTTAGATGGATCAGGTATGGCCGGGGAACCCCTCACCGACAGTGTAATTTGCCAATTGCCTACAAGGTCGGCTCAATCAAGATTGCCCGCAACGCAAGCAGCAGGAACCAGAATGTGGGGTGACCATGAGCACGAGCAAGGCCAAGACCAAGAGCGAATACCCGCAGACCGACGTCGAACTCACGTCCGAAATACTCGCGCGGCTCTCCGATCCGCCCTCGAAGGGAGCGAAACCGGTGTCGTAGCAACCGGTCGCCATGCCATCAGCGGCTCCAACGCCGTCCAAGACCTGATTGACGCCTACCGGTCGGCCGTCATGGAACAGACCATCGACGACATGCCTCGGGCCGTCCGCGAGCAACACGACCACAGCCTCAGGGATTCCGCGGCAACCCTTGGTATCAGCCGCGGCCGCGCCCACCAGCGCGAGCACCCCGACGTCAACTCGCGCTTCGACACGCTCCAAAGCTTCCAAGCACCTACGGGTGAACCGTCCGCGTAGGACCGGTCCCCAGGGCTCCGAACCAGAAGATCCTCATCGCCGAACCACCCGACGACGGTCACCCCGACCCAGACCCCGCTTACTAAGGCATCCGAACGCAAGACGGGGTCACGTGGCCCGGCGCCTGAGCGTCGTGTGCCGCCCTGAACTATGCTGCGCGAATGCCGGAACCAGACGTCGCAGTCGACCTACCTGCGCTGATCGCCGATCACGCGAGCAGCGGCTTCAGCCCGAGCGGCATGGTCGCCATCGCCAAACGCGGCGAGGTCGTGCGCTTCGAACCTTGGGGGCAGGACGGCTACACTCCACGCTCTCTGTTCCGCGTCGCGTCGTGCACCAAGAGTTTCACGGCCCTGGCGCTGCTCATCTTGCGCCGCGCCGGCCGGTTGAGTCTGGACGACGAGATCGCTCTACACCTGCCGGAGTTGACCACAGAGGCGGACGGGGCTTGGCCCGTGCTGCGCCTAAGGCACCTCATGAGCATGTCGGGCGGTCTGGCCACCGACAACCCGTGGGGTGACCGGCAGGAGTCGATAGGCCGTGAGCAGCTCGCCGCCTGGATGAAGGGCGGTTTGAGGCTCATGTTCGCCCCGGGCAGCGCCTACGAGTACTCCAACCTCGGCTATGCCTTGCTCGGCGAGGTCATAACGCGAGTTAGCGGGCAGGACTACCGACAGTTCGTGCAGCAACGCATCATCGAGCCGCTGGCGCTTCAGGACACCAAGTTCGCCGGCAACGGGCCGGACTCCGTGGTGCCGAGTTATCACCGCGAGCCGCTCCTTCCGGGCCGGCCGGGGGGCTGGGCGCGGCACGAGCAGTCCACGCCGGGAGCGTTCTCTCCCATGGGTGGGCTGTACTCCAGCGCCCACGACATGGCGGCGTGGGCCAACCTGTTCCTGGAACGAGACGTGCCGGGCGGGGTCGGTTTCACGCCCGCAGACCTACTGGAGGCGCAGCAGACACAGTGCTTGATCGGCAGTGATCGGGCGGAGGCGCCGCTCGGCGGGCTGGTGACCACCAGCTACGGCTTCGGCCTCAAGATCGAGCGATACGCCGAGCACGGCAAGCTAGTGTCGCACGCGGGCGGTTACCCGGGCTTCACGGCGTACATGTGCTGGCACGAGGAGTCGGGCCATGCGGTCATCGCTTCGGCCAACGGGAGTCACTCCGCGGCGCCGGCGCTGGCGCGGAAGGTGATGCTGCGTCTCGTCGCGCAAGAAGGGCCGGCAGCCCAAAGCCCAGCGCCTTGGGGGGAGACCCTGACGGCTGTTGCCACCCTGGAGGACCTCGTCCGCTCCGTTGGCCACTTGGGCGCGGGAGCGTTGATCGAGCGGTTCCAAGCCGTGTTCGCGGAGAACGTGGAACTGGACTTCCCGCTGGCCAGGCGCGTCGATTACTTGCAGCAGGCGCTCGTGAGCCTGGGCGCTGTGCGCCCGGCGGGTCAGGCCGAGCCGCCCGTATGCGAGCAGCCGTGCCGCGCCAGGTGGCATGTGCCTACCGAGTTGGGTCGTCTGGAGCTCTTCATCGAGCTTATGCCGGTGGCGCCGTTCGCGGTGCAGACCTTCTCCGCCGTGGCCGTCCGCGGGAGCAGTAGGGTGCTGCTCTTTTGAAGCCACGGATCATAAGGGGTGCCGCTCGGCGCCTCGGGGTTGCGCGGCCGTTGCTCCACGGAGGAGCGGCGCCCTGGACGCCAAGAAGGTGGCGCCTAGGTCAACCCGGGTAGCGCCTCGAGGAACCGCGTCGTCAGTTCGGGATCGAACTGCTTGCCCGCCTGGGCCGCCAATTCGGCAACGGCTTCCTCTTGAGTCCACGCTCGCTTGTACGGCCGCTTGCTCCTAAGGGCGTCGTAGACATCCACCAGGCTGAACATCCTCGCCAGGAACGGGATTTCCTTACCCGCAAGTCTTTCCGGATAACCGTTGCCATCCCACCGCTCGTGATGACTCCTTACGAGCTCCCGCGTCTGGGTGGGCAGGAACGGGATATCCCTGAGCATGTCGACCCCGAAGAGGGTGTGCTTCCGGATGACCTCGAACTCCTCCTCCGTCAGCCGACCCGGCTTCAGAAGAAGCGCATCCGGTACAGCGATCTTGCCCAAGTCGTGCAGATACGCTCCCCAGACGAGCGCCTGACTCTCCTCCCTGCTGAGGCCCAACGCCTTCCCGAAATGCTTGGCCAGCTTGACGACCCTGTCGGTGTGTCCCCGGGTCTCGAGGTCGCGGAACTCGAGGGCGACGCCTAACGAGCGGAACGTCGCTTCGCGGGTCGACCTGATCTCGTCCAAGTGCTGGGCGCGCTCGAAGGCGTTCTCGAGGCGCTTTGCGAAGCCGCCGGCGATGCGGATCATGTTGTCGTCTATCGAGGCGTGACGGTCGATGGTGGCGAAAGCTATCGTGTGGACCACTCGTCCACCCTTGCGGATCGGCAACGCCAGCATGGAGCGCACGCCCGTCTCGGCATAAGGTTTGAAGCTCAGCGGCCACGACGGGTAGTCCTCAACGCCCAAGGGCTCCCCGGTCGCGGCCACCCGACCGTTGACGCCGGCCCCCAACGGTTGAGGAGCTCGGATTATCCGGGCGATCTCGGCGGCGTTCTTGCCCAAGACGCGCGTGAAATGGACCTCGCCACCGCGGATCTCGCTGAACATGGCCGTGTCGAACCGAAAGGTCTGGAGGAGGCTCTTCGCCCCATGCTCGATGAGCGCATCGGTGTCGTGGATGGTCTCTATCTCCGCACCGAACTCGGCGAGCTCCTTGTAAGCAGCAAGAAGCCGCTCCAGGCTTCGCCTCTCCTCGCCGAGTGTCCGCTGCAGGTCGGCATGCTCGAACAGCGCCGAGAGAACATCAGCGAACAGCTGCGCGAACTCGCGGGCGTCATCGTCGAAGCCGTCCGAAGCCCGAGAGCCGCTGATGTTGAGGAACGCGACCGGCCTGCCCTCGACGTTCACGGAAACGTTGAGGTTCGCACGCGGCGCATCTTTCGCTGAGGGAGGGACGCGGCTCTGATCCCCCGTGCCGCTTCCTTTCTGGCTTAACTCTTCCGCCTTGAGGAGCAGACCGTCGAAGGCCTCGATCTCCAGGCCAACGGCAGCAACGGCTCTGAACCTGCCACCGTCCACCACCCAGAACGAACCCGCTTCCGCCCCCGGCACCATCTCGATGGCTGCTCCTATCAGGCGCTGGTAGAACCGATCGTCGATCTTCTGCCTGAGCGTCTGACCCAAGAACGTCGATAGAACGCGGTCGAAGTTGGCCTTCTTCAGCAGCTTCTCGGCTTCTTGCGGGGCGGCGGTAACCTCCAGCGCGACCCCCACCACGCCGATGATCGTGTCGCCCCCACCGCGCAGCGGGGAGAGGTTCACAAGATATTCACGCTGCGAGACGCTCATCATGTAGTCGGAGCTGATGCCCTCGAGCGCTTGCTTGTGCATCTCGATCGAGCCGGGCGGGAGACCCAAGGCCTGTTGAACCTCCGAAAGTGCCCGGCCGGCAAACGCCCCGTGCAACGACTCGGGCGTCGCCAGGTTCCCGCCGTGCCACGAAGTAACGCAAAGAGCGGTGTCCACCGTCCAGGTAGCGGCCGGTAGCCGAGTGATGATCAACTCGCCCGTCACGGTTCGATCCTAGGTGAAGCGGTCATCTAGCCTCCGCGCGAAGTTTCACTGCAGGTCGCCACTGCGTCGATCCTGCATACATACACCCGTGAGCAGGCGTGCAGCTAGCCGCACCGAGGCCGCCCCACGCGAACCGCTTGACAACGACTGTTGCAGGGCCGTATGTTTTCACAACAGAACGTGTACAATCCTGTGGACCCCGTCGATGGCTCACTGATAGTTCGACCTCGAAGACGCCCAAGTGGCGGAAGGAGCAACCGTATGAAGTGTTTCAGGTGGATCGCGATCCTAGCCCTGGTAACGGTCATTGGCAGCGCCAATGCCAAGTCGTTGTCGTTCGTGCTGGACAGTGAAAACAACCGGGCCGACGAGGCCCAGGCCATCGCCGCACAGTTACAAGAGATCGGCATCGACGTGCAGGCGCGCGTTTGGGAGTGGACCGTCCTCAAGGAACAACTCCTCGCGCACAACCGCGATGCCTACTTGACCGACTGGGGCAGCGCCTACTTCGACCCCTTCGACCTGGCCATCCCGAAGTTCGGGACCGCCGCTCGCGGGAACTACTCCGGGTACTCGAACGAGTTGGTCGACAAAGCGTTCGAGACCGCCTCCACCACCGTTGACGACGCTACGCGGGCCAACGCCTATCACGAGGCCCAGCGGCAGATCTTCAACGACGCGCCTTGGGCGTTCGGATACGTGCTGCAGACCATCGAGGCCGCTTCCACCAAGGTCAAGGGCTGGGCGCCTGCCGCCGACAACAGCGAGAACATGGCCGGCGTCAGCATCGAGGGCGGCGACAGCGTCGTCGTCGGCATGCGCACCAACGCGCTGGTGACGTTCGACCCCGCCATGTACCGGGACCGCGACACCGAAGCCGTGCTCAGGAACATCTACGATTCGCTGACGACTGCCTCGCGCGAGGGCCAGGTCGGCCCTGGTCTGGCGACCGACTGGCGCGTGGTGGACGACGTTACGTTCGAGTTCGACCTCGTTCCCGGAGTCACCTTCTCCAACGGCGAGCCCCTGACGGCCGACGACGTCGTCTTCACCTTCGGTCGGGTCCTCACCGAGGGCGCCATCGACGGGGCCAGCAGCCCCCGCGCAGGGCTGCTCGGGCCGCTCGATCACGTCGAGAAGGTCGACGACCTCACCGTCAGGTTCGTTTACCAGAAGACCTTCCCGCAGGAGCTGCTGCTTCAGGCGCTCACGCACTTCCAGATCGTCCCGCAGGACTACATCACCGAGGTCGGCAACGCCGGCTTCGCCAGCGCGCCCATCGGCAGCGGCGCCTTCACCTTCCTGCGGGGCAGCCTCGACTCTCAAGTGGTTCTCCAAGCCAACCCCAGCCACTGGCGTGGCGCTCCCAAGCTTTCCACCGTCGTGTTCCGCATGATGCCGGAACCCTCGACGCGCATCGCGGCCCTGTTGTCAGGCGAGATCCAGATCGCTCAGGCCATCCCACCCGACCTGGTTTCCCGCCTCACCGGAGCGCCGAACGTCACCGTGATGACGGCGTTGGGCACGCGCTCCTACCAGCTGGAGTTCGACGTCACCAAGCCACCCTTCGACGACGTGCGCGTCCGCAAGGCGATCAACTACGCCATCGACTGGGAGAGCATCCTCACGAACCTCTACCAGGGCTACGGTGAACGCCTCGCCACCGGGTTCCTCCCCAGCGGCTTCGGTTACGACGCCGACCTCGCTCCTTACCCGTACGATCCTGAGAAGGCGCGCGAACTCCTGAAAGAGGCCGGGTACGACGTCAAGTAGCATCTAGTTGGAGGGCGCAACAGACCTCCGAGCCGTCGCCTTACTGAAGTTCCAAGGAGTCGAATGCGCCTGCTGAAACTGCTAGAACGAGTGCTCTCCGCCATCCCGGTCGCGATCGGGGTGGCGGTGATCGCGTTCCTCTTCCTGCGCTTCCTGCCAGGCGACCCGGTAGAGATCATGCTGGGCGACACTCAGGTCACCCAGCAACAGATAGACAGCCTCAGGAACCAGCTCAACCTCGATGAGCCCCTCTACCGCCAGCTGTGGTTGTTCCTCACCGGTCTGGTCCAGGGCGATTTCGGCATGAGCTTCGTGAAGAACCAACCCGTCGTGAAGCTCATTGCCGAAACGCTTCCGGCCACGATCGAGTTGACCATCGCCTCCATCCTCTTCGCCATGCTCATCGCCCTGCCGGTCGGGATCATCAGCGCGCTGCGAGAGGGCTCGTGGCTGGACCGCACGGTCTTGTCGGGCGCGCTGCTAGGCGTAAGCATGCCGGCCTTCTGGTTCGGCTTGCTGCTGATCCTCCTGCTGTCCGTCGAGGCGCACCTCTTGCCGACGTCCGGCCGCATCAGTTCGACGCTGATGGTAGATCACCGTACCGGCTTCCTACTTATCGACTCGCTACTGGCGGGCGACTTCCGCGCCTTCCGTGACGCCGTCTCCCATCTGATCCTCCCCGCGCTGACCCTCGGAGTGGTGTTCTCCGCCGTCCTGGCACGCGTGGTGCGCGCCTCGATGATCGAGGCCCTGCATAAGGACTACGTCACCACGGCGCGCGCCAAGGGGCTTCGCGAGATGGCCGTCATCGTCAAGCATGCCCTGAGGAACGCCCTCATCCCCGCGCTCACGGTGGCCGGGTTGCAGATCGGCGAACTGCTCGGCGGCAACATGATCGTCGAGACGGTCTTCGCCTGGCCCGGCATGGGCCGGCTCGTGGTCAGCTCCATCTTCGCCCGTGATTACGTGGTGGTCCAGGTTGCCGTCATGCTGTACGCGTTCACGTACGTGGGCGTGAACCTCCTGGTCGACGCCCTCTACACGCTTCTCAATCCCCGAATCGCGTTATGACGCGCAGCCCTCGGATGATCGCCGGCACCGCCTCGCCCAGACCCCGACCGCTAGGTGCCGTGCTGGCGCTGGCGCGCCGGGTAGTGCGCACGCCCCTGGGCCTGATCAGCATGGGGGTGGTGGCGTTGTACATAGTCATGGCCATCTTCGCGCCGCTGATCGCCCCTTACGCGCCCGACGCGACCTCCCTCGGAGCACGGCTGCGGCCCCCGTCGTTGGAGCACCTGTTCGGTACCGACTCCCTCGGGCGCGACATCTTGAGCCGCACCATCTATGGCGCGCGAGTCAGCCTCATGATCGGGATGATCACGGTGGCGATTACCGCGACGTTCGGTACGGCCCTGGGCGCGTTCGGCGGCTATTTCCGCGGCGGGTTCGATGCCGTCACCGGGCGGCTGACGGAGCTGCTCCTGGCGTTCCCGTACCTGATTTTCGCCATCGGGATGATGGCGTTCTTGGGGCCCGGTTTCATGAACCTGGTGATAGCACTCTCGCTCAAGGGTTGGGTGGAGTTCTACCGCCTGGCGCGCGGCCAGACCCTGGACCAGGCCCAGCTCGAGTACGTGGAGGCATCGCGCGCACTCGGCCAGCGCGGCCTGCGTACCCTTTTCAGGGAGGTCCTGCCGAACGTGCTGCCCGCGACGGTGGTGCTGGCGACCCTACGCGTCGGCTACTTCATGGTGCTCGAGGCCTCGCTCAGCTTCCTCGGCGTCGGCATCCCTCCCAACATCCCGGCCTGGGGTTCGATGATCGCCGACGGCAGGAACGTACTGTTCATCGCCTGGTGGGTCAGCACGATCCCCGGCATAGCGCTTCTCATACTGGTACTTGCGATCAACCTCCTGGGCGAGCGCCTCCAGGAGATCTACGACCCGAAGCGAAGGGGCAAGCGATGAAGCCACGCATCGGCATCACCGTCCACATGGCGGAGCACTCGGAAGGCCGCAACCAAGCGGAGGTCAGGTTCTCACTCACCGCGCGTTACGCAGAAGCGGTGCTGGAGGCGGGCGGCCTGCCACTCCTTCTGCCGACTCACCCCGACTCCGCGGCGCCTCCGGCCGAGGTCGTGAGCATCGTCGATGGCCTGCTCTTGAGCGGTGGCGGCAGCCTCCCGCGCCAGTACTTCGCCGACAATCCCAACCCCAGCCTGCGCCAGACCAACCCGCTTCGCTTCGATGTCGAAGGGGCGCTGGTTCGAGCAGCCCGCGCCGAACGCCTGCCCATCCTAGGGATCTGCCGCGGCCACCAGACGATGCTGGAGGCCCTCGGCGGCGCCCCCGTCAGGAACCTAGATGCCGAGGCGGGCGACGCCGACCACTACCAGAGCCAGCCGAGCGACGTTACTACGCATGGGCTTCGGACCGTGCCCGGGTCGCGCCTGGCCGGTTGGCTTGGCGAGGAAACGCGCGTGAACAGCTTCCACCGCCAGGTCGTACAAGAAGTGCCGCCCGGCTGGCGGGTCGCGGCGTGGTCGGACGACGGGCTCGTCGAGGCGATCGAGGCCAGCGAGGGCTTCGCCATCGGCCTACAGTTCCACCCCGAGTGGCTGGAGCAGCGAGAGCCCGCGTTCCGCCGG
>JACDJC010002330.1_pt1 | contig 15089 bp, 16 predicted proteins | sample 7454191 | NCBI WGS metagenome assembly JACDJC01 (sample SAMN14253291, study PRJNA609438) | sludge metagenome | isolation source: sludge after 25d culture with pyrite and EDTA | collected 2018-12-20 | reverse complement strand
GACACCGCCGAGCTTGTCCTTCTCGACGACGGCGGTGCTGAGGCCGAGCTGGGCGGCCCGGATGGCGCAGACGTAACCGGCGGGCCCGCCGCCAAGGACGATGAGGTCGAAAGAAGCCACGTTGAGGTTCCTCGGTATCAGGTCAGGCGGCCGCGGCCGCTAGTAGACAATGGCCAGCGGGTTCTCGAGCATGCCCTTGAGGGTGCGCAGGAACGCTGCCCCCGTGGCGCCGTCGATGACCCGGTGGTCGCATGACATCGTGAGCCGGAGCCTCCGCCCTGGCACCACCGCGCCCTGCTTCACCACGGCCTGTTCCACGATGCTGCCCACGGCCAGGATGCCGGCCTCGGGCGGGTTGATGATGGCGGTGAACTGGTCGATGTCGAACATGCCGAGGTTCGACACGCTGAAGGTGCCGCCGGTGTACTCCTCGGGCTTGAGCCGGCGCTCCTTCGCCCGGCCGGCCAGTTCCTTCACCTCGGCGGAGATCTCGCGGAGCGACTTCCGGTCGGCGTTCCGTACCACCGGCGTGATCAGGCCGTCCTCGACCGCCACGGCCACGCTGAGGTGCACGTCGTTCCAGTAGCGGATGCGGTCGTCCTGCCACCACGCGTTGCACGCCGGGTGCGCCTTCAGGGCCGCGGCCGTCGCCTTCATGATGATGTCGTTGAACGAAATCTTCACCGCCTCCCCGCTTCCCCGCTTCCCCGCCTCGTTGAGCGCCTCCCGCGCCTCCCACGTCCGGTCCATGTCCACCTCGGTCGTGAGGTAGAAGGTCGGCACCGGTCCGATGGACTGCGCCAGGCGCCTTGCGATCGTCTTCCGGATCTGGGTGAGGGGGACGTCGTTGTACGAACCACCGGCCGGCGCGGCGAGCGCGGCCGCTGACACGGGTGCGGCCTTGTCGAGGTCGCGAAGGACGATCCGGCCCTCGGGGCCGGAGCCCGCGATGGCGCCCAGATCCAGCCCTCGCTCGCGGGCGACTTTCTTGGCGAGTGGGGAAGCTTTCGTCCGACCGCCTTGGGGCGGGGAAGCGGGGACGCGGGGAAGCTCGACGGTGGCCGTGGTGGGTGCCGGGGGGACCACCGCTGCCGGTCTTGGGGTCGCCGCGGCGGCCGGGGCGCCGCCGGTCAGCGCGCTGATGTCCTCGCCCGGCTGCCCCACGATGCCGACCAGCTTGGCCACGGCCACCGTCGCGCCTGCCGGCACGAGCTGCTTGAGCAGCACGCCCTCGGCCCGGGCCACGAGTTCCATCACGGCCTTGTCCGTCTCCACCTCGGCGATGACATCGCCGATGCGGACCGGGTCGCCTTCGTTCTTCTTCCACTCGACGAGGCGTCCTTCTTCCATCGTCGGCGAAAGGGCTTCCATCAGGACTTTTGAGGCCATGCGTCAGATCCCGGATCGGAACGATGAAGTGTCGCCGGCGGTCAGGCCAGGTACAGTACCCGCTTGACGGCCGCGATCACCTTGGCCGGGTCGGCCTTGGCCGCCCGCTCGAGATGCTTGTTGTACGGCATCGGCACGTCGGCCCCCGTGACCCGGAGGACCGGCGCGTCCAGCTCGTCGAACGCGTGCTGCTGGATGACGTCCACGATCTGGGCGCCCACCCCGGCAAAGGCCCAGCCTTCCTCCACCACGACGCACCGATGGGTCCGGCCCACGGAATTGAGCACCGTTTCGGTGTCGAGCGGCCGGATGGTCCGGAGGTCCACCACTTCGGCGCCGATCCCTTCCTCGGCCAGCTGCTCCGCCGCCTTGAGCGCCACGGTCACCGTCTTCGAGTGGCAGACCAGCGTCACGTCGGCGCCGGCGCGCTTGACCTCGGCCTTGCCGATGGGGACCAGGTGCTCGCCCTCGGGCACCTCGCCCTTCACGTTGTAGAGCATCTCCCCTTCGATGAACACCACGGGGTCGTCGTCCCGGATGGCGCTCTTCAGGAGCCCCTTCGCGTCCGCCGGCGTGCCGGGCGTGAGCACCTTGAGGCCGGGGATGTGCGCGTACCACGACTCGAACGACTGCGAGTGCTGCGCCGCGAGCTGGAGCGCCGCGCCGCCGGGGCCGCGGAAGACGATGGGACAGCCCACCTGCCCGCCGGACATGTAGCGCATCTTGGCCGCCGAGTTGACCACCTGGTCGATGGCCAGCAGGGCGAAATTCCACGTCATGAACTCGATGACGGGGCGGAGCCCCACCATCGCGGCGCCGACGCCGATGCCGGCGAACCCCAGCTCGGCGATCGGGGTGTCCACCACGCGCAGCGGCCCGAACTCCTTCAGGAGTCCGCGGCTCACCTTGTACGCGCCGTCGTACTCGGCGACCTCCTCGCCCATCAGGAAGACCCGGTCGTCGAGGGCCATTTCCTCTCGGAGCGCGGCGTTCAGCGCGTCACGGTAGGTCAGCAGCGCCATCTCACCGCCCTCCCGCGAGCACGTCGGTCCAGAGCTCTTCCGGGGCGGGGTCCGGCGATTCCTCCGCGAAGGTCACGGAATCCTCCACCTCGGCCATGATGGCGTCGTCGAGCGCCTTCACGCCTGCCTCGTCGATCATCCCGGCGGCCGTCATGTGCTTCTCGAGCAGCTTGATCGGGTCCCGCTGGCGGAACTCCTCGACCTCTTCCTTGCTGCGATAGGTGCCGTGCGCGGCGTCGGACATCGAGTGACCCACGTACCGGTAGGTGCGCATCTCGAGCAGGGTCGGGAGCGATTCCAGCCGGGCCCGCTCGACCGCGCGGTCCATGGCGCTCCGGACGGCGAAGACGTCCTGCCCGTCGACGACCTCCTCCGCCATCTCGTAGGAGTAGGCCCGGTGCGCCAGGTCGAGCAGCGAGCTGGCCCGCGCCAGCGCGGTGCCCATGCCGTAGCCGTTGTTCTCGACGATGAAGATGGCGGGCAGCTTCCAGAGCGCCGCCATGTTCAGCGTCTCGTGGAACGAGCCGATGTTCACCGCCGCCTCGCCGAAGTAGCAGACCGCCACCTGGTCAGTCTTCCGGTACTTGGCGGCGAACGCCATCCCGGCGGTGAGCGGGATATGCCCGCCGACGATGCCGTGCCCGCCGAGGAAGCCGAGCGACGCGTCGAAGAGGTGCATCGAGCCCCCCTTGCCGCGCGAGCAGCCGGTTGCCTTGCCGTAGAGTTCCGCCATGACGGAGCGGGCCGAGAGGCCGCGGGCCAGCGCGTGGCCGTGATCCCGGTAGGATGTGGTGATGTAGTCGTCGGCACGGAGCGCGGCGATGCTGCCGACCGCCACCGCCTCCTGCCCGATATAGAGATGGCAGAAGCCGCCGATCTTCCCCAGGCTGTAGGCCTCCCCCGCCTTCTCCTCGAAGTGGCGGATGAGACGCATCTGCCGCAGGTAGCTCCGGCACTGCTCCGGGCTCGCCCCCGGGTCGGAGGTGCGGGACGCTCCCTTGACGCGGGTCTGGGCGCGGGTGCCGGCCATCAGGCGCTCCTCATTTCGTTGGCCTTGTCCACCTGCTCCCAGGCGTGATAGGAGGAGCGGGTGAGGGGGCTCGCCTCGACGTGCGAGTAGCCCAGCCGCAGGCCGATGTCGCGAAGCTCGGCGAACTCGTCGGGGGTGTAGTACCGGGCGATCGGCAGGTGCCCGCCGGAGGGCCGCAGGTACTGCCCCAGGGTCAGGATGTTCACGTCGCTCTTCCGGAGGTCGCGCATGCAGACCAGCACCTCGTCCCACTCTTCGCCCATGCCGAGGATGATCCCCGACTTGGTCAAGGCATCGGGGCCGCCCATCCGGCGAGCGTTGGCGAGAAGGCGCAGGGCCCGGTCGTAGCGGCCACCGGGGCGCGCCAGGCGGTAGAGCCGCTCCGGCGTCTCGAGGTTGTGGTTCAGGATGTCCGGGCGGGCGTCCATCACGATCTGGAGCGCCTCCTCCGAGCCCTTGAAGTCGGGGATGAGGACCTCGACGGAGGTGTCCGGCATCCGGGCGCGGATCTCGGTGATGCAGCCGGCGAAAGCCTCCGCACCGCCGTTCGGGAGGTCGTCGCGGTCCACCGACGTGATGACCACGTGCCGCAGGCCCATCCGGGTGACCGCCTCGGCCAGCCGGACCGGCTCGACCGGGTCGAACGGCTTGGGGGTCCCGTGAGCCACCGCGCAGTAGGTGCAGTTCCGGGTGCAGACGTCACCTAGGATCATGAAGGTGGCGGCCTTGTGTTCCCAGCACTCACCGATATTGGGGCACCGTGCCTCCTCGCACACCGTGTGGAGGCCGAGCTCCCGCATCATCCCGCGGATTTCGACGTAATTCTGGCCTCCGGGCGTCCGGACCTTGAGCCAGGACGGCTTCCGTACGGGTGTGGCGGGCATGGCGCTCTGGCCACCGACGTTGGTGGAAGGGGTCCTTGTCAGCTGGACGAGCGGAACGGCCACCGACGGCTCCTTGAGGCGGCGAAGGCCGGGAAAACCCCCGGCCGCGGCAGGGTAGGAAACTAGTCGCCCGGGGAGGGGTGCGGAAGATGTTCCGCCGCTTTGGGATAGGGCGCGGGAGGGGGGAAAGCAAGCGGCCCCCCGGAACCTGCCGGGGGGCCGGTGCGTCCTGCGGCCGTTGCTAGTTGACGGCGACGCGCAGCAGGATCATCAGGGCGGAGTTCTTCCCCTTCTCGTCCTTGATCGCGTCGGTGAAGCCGTAGTCGTACCGGATATCGAAGCCCCACGCTTCCTTGCGGAAGCCGACGCCGATGGTCCCTCCAAAGTCGGTGCTCGTCTCGATGTCGTCGTCGGCGCACGGGAACGACAGGGTGTCGGCCGAGGTGGTGCACTCGGCCACGAACCCGACGTAGGGGCCGACATAGGCGAAGGGTCCGCCGTCTTCCTTGAACTCATAGCGGAGGAGGACCGGGATTTCGATGTAGTTGAGGTTCAGGCTCACCTCGGTGTCCTCGAGACCGGCGCCCTTGTTGATGTAGAGCACTTCAGGCTCGATCACGAGCGACTTGGCCACCGGGATCCCGACGAAGACGCCGCCGGCGAATCCCGTCGAGGACCGCACCGAGACGGAGTCGTCCACCCCCATCAGGGTCGAGAAGGATGCGCCGCCCAGGAAGCCCACGTCCGCCTTCCGTTGCGCCGCCGCGGTGGTGGCGGTCAGTGCGAGTGCGATCAGGGCCAGACCGGCGAAGGTGGAACACCGACGAAACCAAGTGCGCATGTGTGCCTCGGGTTTGGGAAAGTGCCGCTGTAACCGTCCCCGGTCTGGCCGGAACGGATGGATAGTACGGCCAGACTCGGCGATGGGGAAGGGGGCGAGGATTTCCGACTGATTGCCCGGGAATTCGGGACGTTGGGGCCCTTGCGACACGGCCCCCCGGGGGACTCCCGAGGGGCCGTGCGGGGAACCGCGGTGGCGTGGCGTCTACCTGAACTGGTACCGCAGCAGGATCTCCCACGCGGCGTTCTTGACCGACCCGGCGTCCTGGAAGGCATCGCTGAAGTCGAAGTCGTACCGCGCCTCGAGTCCGATCCGCTGGAGTTGGTATCCGAGGCCGACGATACCCCCGAAGGTGACGCTGGTGGCGTCGAAGGGGACGCCCGCGAGCGTGCCGATGTCCACGCAATCGGTCGACGGCAAGTCGGCGTCTCCGGTCCCGGACGCGGAGCAGGAGATGTTGAAGGCGACGTCCGGCCCGAGGAGGGCGTAGGGACCGCCCGCGGACTGGAAGTTGTACCGGAACAGCACCGGGACCTGGATGTATTCGACGTCGAAGGTGATGTCCCCGGAGAAGCCGGTTTCGCTGATCGAGTACTTGGCGCCCCTGCCGATGTAGACCGCGGACGGCTCGAGCATCACCGACGTGCCGAGCGGGATGTCCACGAAGACGCCGCCAAGGAAGCCGGTCAGGGTTCCCTTGTCGAGGCCGATCGAGGTCAGGTCGGCATCGGACCCGCTGAACGTCGAGAAGTTCACGCCGGCGATGACCCCGACGTTCTTGACGGATTGTGCCGACGCCGGTGCGGCCAGCACGGCGGCCGCGGCGGCCGTCAGGGCGATGTGACGAACGAATGCGCGCATGATCGAACCCTCCCGGAAGATGTCCTCGGCACCCCCACCCGACCGGGCGAATCATGGCCCCGCCGGCATTAACCGGGGGTGAGGAATCCGTGAAAGGGGTGTCTCGGAGCTGGGCCTCCCGGCGGCCCCAAACGGAAGCGGCCCCCCGGAGTCCCGGGAGGCCGCCTCGCACCACTCTGCTATCCTGCTACTTGAGGAACACCGACAGGCCGAAGAAGGCGCCGAAGGATGTGGTGGACGAGAAGTCGCCCTCGAAGCCGTAGTCGAAATTGGCTTGCAGGCGAAGCGCGGCCATGTCATTCAGCGGCACCTTGGTGCCGAGCCCGATGCCAAGCGCCACCTGGCTCGAGGATTCGCCACCGCCGCTCGCCGAGTTGTAAGTCAGTCTCGGCGCGAGGTACATCCCGTTGCGGCCCCATCCCTTGTCGAAGTAGTACGGTACCGCGACTCCGAGACTGAGAATCGTGAGCGTTTCCCCGCCGCCGCTCAGGAGGCTGAGGGCGAGTGTCGGTTCGATGGCCATTCCGGGAGAGAGGTAGAAGCCGGCCGCCACGGACCCACCACCGAAACCGGTGAAGACTCCCGAACTCGCCCCGCCTGTCGTGAGCTCGAATACGCCATCACAGCCGTCACACGAGGTGTACCCGAGCCCGAGGACACCGACCGTGAATTCCGTGGCCTTTTCCTGGGCCTGGGCTGCGCGCGCCGTGGCGCCGAGCGCCAGCGCGGTGAGGGCCGTAATCCCGAGGATTCTGCGCATGGCGTTCTCCTTCTGTTGGGATTTGACAGCAGGCGCACGGCACGACGGCACTGGAACGCTCCTGGTAGTGCGCCCGGACGCGAATCAGCCCCGCCGGAGCGTCCGGAGGGGCTGATCGCCACTCGGTGAATCGAGCTGTCCTACTTGATCATGATCCGGGCAAGGATGGCCCACTGGTTGTTCTTCGCGCTGATCTCGTCGAAGGTGTCGCCGAAGTCGAAGTCATACCGCCCTTCGAGGCCGAACCGGTTCTTCATGTAGCCGAGCCCGAGCACGCCGCCAAAGGTCGTGGCGGTCGAGAGGCCGTCGTCCTCGCAGCTGATTTCGTCCGTGCCGTCGGTCTCGTTGCACGAGATGCTGAACCCGACCGCCGGGCCGGCCACCAGGTACGGGCCACCGGCGTCGTTGAAGTTGTACTTGAAGAGGACCGGGATCTCGATGTAGTCGTTGTTGAGATCGAAATCGAAATCGTCGAACTTCGTCCCCTTCATCGAGTAGAGCACCTCGGGCTCGATGGCCATCCGCGCCGCCACCGGGAGCGAGAAGTACAGGCCGCCGACGAACCCGGTCCTGGTGCCCAGGTCGAGGCCGTCGAGGTCGTCACCGCTCATGTTGGCGAAGCCGACGCCGGCGAGGAGGCCGAACTGCTTGGCACCCTGGGCCTGGGCGGTCAGCGCCGTGGCGCCGAGGGCCAGTGCGGCCAATGCAGAAACCCGAAAGAACTTGCGCATTGCATTCTCCTGAAGTGTGGTGTGGGATGGAGGGTGGTTCACATGCCAGGCAACTCGACGGCGTTGCCACGATCATACCGCTTTGCAATTCTCAACGGCTCCCGAGGATGGCAAACCGCCCCATCAGCGACCACACGCCGTACGAGGCGTTGACGTTCTCGAAGGTGTCGCTGAAGCCTGACTGGTAGTGGGCCTCCGCGCCGAACCGGCCGAACTGGATGCCCAGCCCGGCGATGCCGCTCCAGAGCCCGCTCTGTGAACTGTCGCACTCACCTGCGGTACTGTCCTGGTCGACGCTGCAGCTGACTTCCCAGCTGATGGCGGGCCCGGCGAAGATGTTGAGCTTTCCGAAGTAGACCTTCAGGAGCATAGGCACCACGATGTAGCCTTGCGCCACGTCGTACTCGACGTTGGCCGTGTCGGCTCCCTGGAACCCCTGCCCCTGGAAGAGGAGCTGCCCCTCGGCGGAAAAGCGCGAGCCGAGGTAGATGTTGGCGTACAGGCCGCCTGCGCCGCCCGTCTTCGAGCTGACGTCGATTTGGTCGGCATCGCTGCCGGTCAGGGTGGCGGAGTTGACGCCGCCGGTGAGGCCGACGGCAAGCTGAGCGGAGGCGGGAGCGGCCAGCAGCACTCCAAGGCCGAACGCCATCGTTACCAGACGCATCCCACGGGTCATGCAGCCTCCCCTTACCCTAAATGCCATAAGTTGGACGGGCTTCCGCCCCGTCCCGGTGTGACCTGAACGTTACCACGATGGGCAAATTGGCCGAAAAACGCAAGGGGGGACCCGCGGATAACCGGCATTAAGGGTAGGGATTTAGGTCCCCGGACCTCAAGTGGGATGTCGGGTCGGAATCGGGCGCCACGGTCAGTCGCCCGCCAGGAGTTCCTCGATATACGAATGGAGGTCGGCCCGGAGTTTCGTGTACTGGGCGCCGGTGGCCGGCCCGTAGAAGCCCGCGTGGATCTTCCTGATCCGGCCGGTCCGGTCCAGAAACAGGAGGGTGGGGTAGGCCGTAAACCCCTCCAGCTGCGGCAGGGTGGCCGCGGTGAGTTCGGTGTCGTTGACGCCCGCCAGCAGGACGGGCCACGGAATCCCGAACTTGTCCCGGAAGCGCTCGACCAGCTGGCCGTCCACCACCGGATCGCCTGTGACCTCATAGGCGAGGCTCACCGCCTCGAACCCCCGCGCATGGTAGGTCCGATACAACTCCACGAGCGTGGGGGCAGCGTCGTGACAATTGGGGCACCAGGTCCCGAAGATGTCCACCATCACGATCTTCCCCCGGAACCGGGGATCCTCGTTGGTGACCATCCTTCCCGCCAAGTCGGGGAATGCGAACTGGAAGGGTGCGGTCGTATCTGCGGTCGTGACTTCCGTGGGCGGCTTGAGATGGAGGGCCCCGGTGGCGCGCCCGGCCGTGAAGGGGGTCTGGCTCCGTAGGCCGGCGTGGAAAGTCCCGCGGATGCTGTCGCCCTCCACCGCACCCGTGATCAGGTAGACGAATGACCCATCGAAATGCCCGATCGAGAACTGCTCCCCCGAGGCCTCTCCCCAAAAGGCGCCGTAGTCTCCCGAGTTCGAAAGCACCGTCCCCATCAGCCCTTCGGTCGAGTTGCTGAACTCCAGGATCCGCGGGGACCGCCGGCCCTCGGCCCCGAACCAGGCGTTCCACTCTCCCAGCAGGGCGGGATTGCCCGGCTTGGCAGGCCACCGCCCGGGGGAGGCCCTGAACGGAATGGTCCGGGGGCCGCGGTTGCCCACATTGGAGTAGGCGCCGACGAGTGAGTCGCCCACCCGGACGGCGCGAATCGTGGCGGCGTAGTCGCCCAGCTCGAACACCACCGTGTCGCCAGTCGTGACTACCCTGGAAAAGGGCTGGCAGGAGCCGCCGTTGCAGAGCCGGGCCGTGAGCGGCGCAGACCCGCTGTCCACCTCGATGGAGAAGCGGAGCGGCCCGCCGGCCAGATCCAGCGTGGCGCGCCACGGGCCGGCGAGGGGGGCCGAGCCCGGAAGGAGCGCGGCCACCAGCAGTGCGGTGAAGGAGTGCAGGCTAGCTCCCGGGTTTGGTCGGCAGGTACTTCTCGCCCGCTTCGACTGGAGTGGGAATGGCGTTGCCGGACCAGGGGACAGGGCAGGGGTACACGGAACTGTAGGCGCAGAAGGGGTTCCGCGCCTTGTTGAAGTCGACCCGATAGCTGCCGCCCGGGGCCTCGGTGAGCTCGACGAACCTCCCGGCCGGATAGGTGCCTCGGTCGTTCGTCTGGTCCCGGAAATAGACCTGGAGTTCGGTCTCTTCGGTGCCCGGCACCGGCATCCGCATCACAAGCAGGCGTGTCCCCCCCGGCCCGAGCGGGATCGAGATGTGCCCGGCCGTCTCGGCTTCCACCTCGATGCCGTCGAGGGTCAGGATTCGGCGCCGCTCCCGCCTGGCCGGTGCCTCGAGACGGGCGGAGAAGCTGAGCTTCGGGTCCACGCCGTACCACCCGGGTGGGATTCCGGAGGGCTTGCCGAACACCATCAGCACGCTGCCACCGCCGCTGCCGAGGACCTGCAGGGTCCACGGCGCCAGGGCCACCGGCCGGCCGCGGGGCAGTGGGCGGCTCTTCCCGTCGGCTCCCGAGAACGTCGCCGCTCCGTTCCGTTCGGTCACCACCGCCGGCCCGAACCCGCGCAGGGGGATGTCCGCCGTGTCGGGGCCGAGGGTGACCCGACCTTCGAGTCGGTGCATCGCGACGGCCGCAAGCGGGCTCGTCGTCGAGGTGGACAGCCAGTCGGCGTACGCGCGGCGTTCCGCGGCCAGTGTGGACGACTCCTGGCCTGCGGCGCTCCCCACTGTCGTTGCGAGCAGCAGCAACGCCCCCACGGACACCCTCACCACTGCCAGAACCTGCCAGGATCGAAGGCGCTGAGGTCCTCGATGACCGTGGGCTCTCCGGCGAGGAGGTGCCGGATGAGCACTCCCGTGATGCCGGAGAGGAGGATGCCGTTCCGTCCGTGCCCCGTGGCGTACCAGAGCCCGCCGAGTGAGGGGTCGGCGCCGAGCAGGGGCAGCCCATCCGCGGAGACGGGGCGCAGTCCCGACCAGGTGCGCGTGACCGGGAGCCGTGCGAGCGCGGGGCAGATCTGGCTGGCGCCCGCAAAGATCCGCGCGAGGCCCGCGGCCGTCACCTCGTTGCGGAAGCCGGCGTAGTCCATCGTCGAGCCCACGGTGACCTCGCCGTCACGGCCGACGAGGTAGGCGCCCTTTCCGTAGACGATGGCGTGGCCGATCCCTTCCGGCGCCGGCAGCGCCGCCATCTCACCACGCACCGGTGCCACGGCCAGTGGCCGCGGCAGCCCATCGAGCAGCCCAGACCAGGCGCCCGCCGCGATGACGACGTCGCCCGCTGGGTGGCGGGCCTTTCCGCACACCGCCGCCACCCGGTCGCCATGGCGCTCGATCGAGACCGCCCGGTCGGGTATCAGCGTGGCGCCGAGCCGCACGGCGTCCGCCCGCAGCGCCTGCACCAGCCGCTGGGGGTCCACCCCACCGCCGGCCGGCGCCCAGAGCGCCCCTCGCGCGGGCCCCAGCCAGGGCCAGCGGGCCTTCGCTTCCTCGGCGTCGAGCCAGTCCACGTGGAGCGACTGCTGGCGCTGGTGTGCCACCTGCGCGCGGAGCCTCGTCTCATCCGCCTCATCGAAGGCCGCGTGCGCGATTCCCTCCTGCCACATCCCGATGTCGGCCCCGACGGACTCCTTCAGCCGCTCCGCCAGGACGGCGAGACGATCCCGGCCCGCGACGCCGAGCGCGACGATCGGGTCATCGGTTTCCCTGGTCTCGACCTCCGGCGCCAGCATGCCGGCCGCCGCCCGCCAGGCCGGACCGTCGTCGGCGTCGGGGTCCATGACGGCCACCGACCGGCCCGAACGCGCCAGTTCCCTGGCGCACGCGGCGCCGATTGCGCCTCCTCCAACGACGATAACATCATGTCCAGTTGTCACTTACAGCTCCACGAAACTTTTTGAAACATACGGGCGTATGGCTGTCACGTCCGTCAACCTGGAGGGGTGCAAGATGGTACGCTCACTGGTAGGCTTCGCCGCGTTCGCGGTCGTCGCCATGATTGTCCTGAAGATTCTCGGTTCGGTGTTCGGCATCGTGCTCAGCCTGATCGGCACGATCATCTATTTCGCCTTCTGGGGCTTCATCATCTACCTCGTCCTTCGGGTGTTCAGCCCGGGCACGGCGGACAAGGTGAAAGAGACGATCTCAGGCAAGCACTCCGCCTAGACACGGCGGCCACTCCCTCAGGTCCCGACGCGCCCGGAGTTCCGGGCGCGTCCTGTTTTTCCGGTCCGACCTCCGCCCTCACCCCGCCAGCTTCTCGAGCACCGCCCAGTACAGCAACGGAAACATCAGTTCATGGTGCCCCGTCAGCTGGATCCCAGTGCCGCCGGCCAGCGTCGGGCGCTGCACCACGTTGACCCTCGGCCGGTAGTGCCGCTGCATGTCGAAGTCGGCCGCCAGGAAGTGGGTGGGCTTCCCGCCGCCCAGGTTGCGCGCGACGGTCAGCGCCTTGAGAAAGACCTCGGGCATGATGACGGCGCTTCCCCAGTTCATGACCACGCCACCCTGATCGATGTCGGGCAGCGACCCGGCCAGCCGGAGGAAGTCGCGCTGGCTGGTGGCGCCCATGGCGGCGCCGTCCGCCGCAGGGTGCTGGTGGATGATTTCGGCGCCGACGGCGGTATGCACGGTGACGGGGACGCCCCTTCGATGACAGGCGAGGAGGACCGACACGTCGTCGCCGGGCCGCTCCGGGCGGGCGGCCAGGTAGAGTGCGAGTCCCTCGCCCATCCCCCGGTTGTCCCGGGCCGCCGCCGAAATCGCGGCGTTCATTTCCCGCCCGGTCTCCTCCGCCATCCCGAAGGTGCCGTCGCCCAGTCCCGCGGCCACGTCCTCGCTGGTGCCGCCGAACGCGGCCAGCTCGAAGTCGTGGATGGCGGCGGCGCCGTTCATCGCCACGTGCGTCACGATGCCGCGGCGGATCCAGTCGGCCACGAGCGGTCCGAGGCCGACCTTGATCACGTGGCCGCCGAGCAGGAGCACCACGCCGCGCTTCGCACGGGCGGCGGACACCACGGCGTCCGCCGTGACCCGGAGGTCACGGGCCGCGAGGACGTCCGGGAGGCTGTCGAGGAAGGCGCGGAAGGAGCGGTCGCCGGCGGGCGGGTGCGCCAGGAGCGCCGGCTCCACCTTGTTCGAGCGCCCCGCCACTGGCACGGTGCGGAGCTTCGAGAGGTCCGGCTCGCGATAGGTCATGAGGGGGTCTGCGCCTTCGGCGCGGGCAGCGGCGGCAGCTGCATTTCCTTCAGCCGCATCGTGATGGTGCCGAACACGAAGCGGATCCGGATCTGGACCGGGATGCGCCGCTCGTCGTCGGTCAGCCAGACGCGGGTGTCGGACTGCTTGCCGAACAGGCTGCCCTTCTCGCCCACGATCGGCTGCACCACCAGGCACATGACCTTGCTTCCGTCGGGGAGCTCCATCTCTTCCCGCTTGTGCACCTTCAGCACGACCGGGTTCAGCTGCGCACGGAAGTAGCGGTCGAATTCGTACGTCTTCCCGACCTCGAGCGGCGTGACGCGCACGAAGTAAAGAAAGGCGGCGTCGTCGGTCGGGAATTTCGAGGATTGGCCGGTCCGCTGCCTCGAGAGCTCATGCCACTTGCCCGAGTCGGGAAAGATCTCGTAGTGCCGGAACCGGGTCTTCCCACCCTCGAACTGGCGCTGGACGAACCGGCGCGAGAGGAGGTCGTGCACCCCGGTCCACGACTCGAGGGTGTCGTCGAGGCTATAGAGCGGCACCCCACCCGAGAGGGTAAAGCGGAAGAGGAAGGCGTCCACGCCCCGGACGGTGTCGGTACGGACCACCTCGACCCGCCCCTCGCCGAGGGAGACAATCCCGAGCTTGGCACCGTAGGTCAGTCGCTCACCCACGGCGAAGGGATAGTTCGGGATCGGCGCCGTGGTGGTCGTTGGTGCCCCGAGGGGCGCCTGCAGGGCGAGGAGCAGCGCGGCGGCGATCACGAGTTGGCCGCCGTGGCGGAGGTGCGGCCCGTGGGGCGGGGTATGCGCAGAGCGCTCGCCGACCGCCAGAGCGCCTTGGCGGCGGCCCAGGGGTCGTAGTCGAGGGGGCGCTGGAGCAGGTCATACCGCTCTCGCGTCTCCACGCCCTCCACCTTGCGGGAGACTGCCGCCGCCCGCGCGATCAGCTCGGCGTTCGCGGCCCACCCGTCGGACGTCAGGACCGGTCCGGTCCCGGGCAACGCGTCCTTGGCGACGCTGAGCCGCATCGCGAGGAATCCGCTTACCGTGTCCCTGACCCCGGGCACATGCACCCGCCGGCGGAGGAGGAGCGGCGCATACCGCCGGAGGAGACGGTGGCCCCGGCTTGGAGCCCCTTCTCCCTGGCTTTCCGCCACGACGAGGTCGGCGCCACTGTCGAATTTCTTCAGCAAGTCGGGGATCGTGGCAGGATCGTGGAGGAAGTCGGCATGGAGCACGACGGCGGCGTCGCGCCGGGGCCGGTCGCTCAGGGTCACCGCATGGCGAAGGAGGCGCTCGACCGTCCGGGCGTAGCCGGCGTGCCTGTCCTGCCGGAGCACGGTGAGCGGAAGCACCTTCGAGTACGGGGCGAGCACCTCCGGCGTCGCATCGGTGGATGCGTCGTCCCCCACGAGGAGGTGATACTCGCGGGGAGCGGAGGTGAAGACCTGCCGGATCTTCCAGAGCAGAAGGCCGACGGTCTGGGACTCGTTACGGCTGGGAATGCATATGTAAAGCATTGCTCGTCAATGGGCTGAGATGAGGGAACGATATACCTGCAGGACGCCCTCGGCCATCCTTTCGTCGCTGAACTGTCGGACTGCCTCCCTGGCCCTGCCCACCAGGGCCGTCCGGGCCGCCGGATCCTCGAGGATCGAGAGTACCGCCTCCGCGAGCGCCGCGGGATCACGCGGCGGGACGAGCCTGCCGGCTCCACCCTCCAGCAATTCCGGGATCCCGCCCGCGGCGGTCCCGACGACCGGGATACCGAGCGCCATCGCGTCCAGGACCGAGGTCCCCAGCCCCTCCTGGATGGACGACATGACGAACACGTCGGCGGCCGCCACGAGCCGGGCGCCGTCCGGCACGTGTCCCAGGAGGTGAACGCGACTCTGGAGCCCGAGCTCCCGGATCAGCGACTCCACCTTCAGCCGCAGGTGTCCCTCGCCGGCGATGGCCCAGTGCAGGTCGGGGCGCCGAGCGGACGCGAGCGCGGCCGCCCGGACGAGGGTCGTGTGATTCTTGACGCCCACGAGCGCGCCGGTGGTGATGGCGAGCGGCGTGCCCGGGGCGAGCCCGAGGCCGGGGCGGGCATCGTAGGGGACGGTGCGCGCGAGGTCGGCCAGGTCGATGCCCGAATGGACCACGGTCACCTTGGCCGCGGGAGTCCCGCTGGCCACGAGTTCGCGCCGGACCGCTTCGGAGACGGCGATGATCCTGTCGGCACGGCCCCAGAAGCCGGTGCGGCGCACAGGGACGT
>JACDJC010002329.1_pt1 | contig 15093 bp, 13 predicted proteins | sample 7454191 | NCBI WGS metagenome assembly JACDJC01 (sample SAMN14253291, study PRJNA609438) | sludge metagenome | isolation source: sludge after 25d culture with pyrite and EDTA | collected 2018-12-20 | reverse complement strand
GCCTACCCGCGTGAATTCATCCAGACCGGAATTTCCGCCATCGACGGCATGAATTCGCTGACACGCGGGCAGAAACTGCCGATTTTTTCCGGCGGCGGTCTGCCGCACAACCAGGTGGCGGCGCAAATCGTGCGTCAGGCGAAGCTTCTGGGTGAAGAGGCGGCCGAATTCGTGGTGGTGTTCGCCGCGTTTGGCATCTCGCACGCCGATGCGCGTTTCTTTCAGGAAAGTTTCGAGGAAAGCGGGGTGCTGAACAAGGTGGTGATGTTCCTCAACCTTGCCGACGAACCGGTGATCGAGCGTCTGCTGACCCCGCGTGCCGCGCTCACCGCCGCCGAATACCTTGCCTTCGATCTCGACTACCACGTGCTGGTGGTCATGACCGACATGACCGCCTACGCCGAGGCGCTGCGCGAAGTCGCGGTGTTGCGCGGCGACGTGCCGGCGCGCAAGGGCTATCCGGGCTATCTCTATTCCGACCTGGCCGAAATTTACGAGCGGGCGGGGCGGATCAAGAACCGGCGCGGCTCGATCACCCTGATTCCGGTGCTGTCGATGCCGTCGGACGACATCACCCACCCGATTCCCGACCTCACCGGCTACATCACCGAGGGCCAGATCGTGCTCGGCCGCGAACTCGCCAACCAGGGCGTATACCCGCCAGTGACCGTGTTGCCGTCGCTGTCGCGCCTGATGAAAGACGGTATCGGCAAGAACTTTACCCGCGAGGATCACCCGCACGTCGCCAGTCAGCTGTTTGCCAGCTACGCCAAGGCGCTGGAAGTGAGGGGACTCGCCGCCATCATCGGCTCCGAGGAACTGAGCGACGCCGACCGCCACTACCTGCAGTTCGCCGAGGCCTTCGAGCGCCGCTTCATCGGCCAGGGCGAGGACGAGGACCGCAGCGTGCACGAGACCCTCAATCTCGCCTGGGACCTGCTCTCGATGCTGCCGCCGGAAGCCTTGATCCGGGTGTCGGAGGACGAACTGGCTGAATATCACAAAGGCACTGCGGCATGACGGAGCAGGTGAGCAGTGAGCGGGTAGCAGTGAGCAGAAACCCCCTTACCGCTTGCTGCTCACCGCTTACCGCTCACCAACAATGAAGAAACGCCTCTCCGTCCCCCCCACCAAAAGCGCCCTGCTACAGGTCGGCCGGCAGGCCCGGTTCCTGGAGCAGGGCAGGCAGATGCTGGAAAAAAAGCGTGACCTGCTCACCCGCCTGGTCTACGAGCGGCTGGCGCAGTACCGCGAGCTGCGCGCGCAGACCGTGCGCGAGCTGGCCGACGCCTACCACTGGCTGGGCATTGTGCAGATGCGGATGGGCGAGCAGATGCTGCGTCAGACCACGGTGGGACTGAAACCGGCGGTGGCGATCAAGGTGGTGGCGCGTTCCAGCGTCGGGGTGGAATACCCCAGCGTGGTGGCCGAGCCGCTGCCGCTGCAGCCAGTGGGACTGATGTGGACCGACGTCAGCTTTGACGAAGCGCGGCTGCGGCTGCGCGACCTGACGGTGACACTGGCGCGGCTGGGCGAGGCGGAAAACGCCCTGTGGCGCCTGCTGGCCGCCAGCCGCAAAACCCAGAAGCGGGTCAACGCGCTGAAATACAACATCATTCCGCGCTATGAAGCCACCGTGCATCACATCCGTGCGGCGCTGGAAGAGGACGAACGCAACACCCTGTTCCAGATCAAGGTGCTGCGCGCACGCCAGCCTGTCTGACGCGGCCCGCCTATTGGAAGCCAGTTAACGCACGCAGTTGCGGCCCGAATGCTTGGCCAGGTAGAGCTGCTCGTCGGCAGTCTGCAGCAGGCTGTAGCAGGTCAGATTCGCGGTCGGGCACACGCTGGCGCAGCCCACACTGATGGTGACCGGGCGAGCGCGATCCGCGCGTCGCTGGGGAATACGCAATGCCATCACCGCCTCGCGCAACAGCTCCCCGATCCAGTGCGCTCCCTGCAAGTCCGCACCCGGCAGGATCGCGGCAAACTCCTCGCCGCCATAGCGGGCGAGCAGGTCGCCGGGCCGTGTCAGCGCCTGCGACATGGCCTTGACCACGCGCCGCAGGCAGTGGTCGCCTTCGCGGTGGCCGTGCAGATCGTTGAATTGCTTGAAATCGTCTACGTCCACCATCACCAGCGACAGCGGATGCCCGTACCGCATCGCACGCCGCCACTCGGCGTCCAGCGCCAGGTCGAAACAGCGCCGGTTGGCGACCTCGGTCAGGCTGTCCTGGTTGGCCTCGCGCTCCAGCAACGCGTTCCTGATCCGGTTGCGGATCTGGTTGCGAATCCGCGCCTCGGCAACGTCGGCACGAAACGGGCAGGCGATGCAGTCCTCGACCCCGAGATTGAGGGCGCACAGCTCGATTGCTGCGTCATCCCGTTGCACCAGCAGGATCACCGGGATGGATTGGGTCGTTTCGTTGGTCTTGAGCTGGCGGCAGGTTTCCAGCGCTTCGCGGCTGAATGTCGTCGCATCGAGCAGTATCAGTTCCGGTTTGTGGGCGACCTGGTCAAGAATTTCCAGGATCGGGGCGCCGTGGGGCACGCGTTGGACCTGGCACTCGCGGATCAGGGTTCGCGCCAGCAAGCTCGCATGCGGGCTGCTCTCGACGACGAGGACGAACGGTCGCGGCGACAGCGCACGGCGTGCGCCGACCAACCGGGTAGCCGTCGTCGCCTCCTGCCGTGACTCGAATGCCGGCACGGAATCGGGGTCAAAAGCCAGCGGATGCGTTGCGCCCAGTTGCAGGTTCACGCTCGCTGGCAAGCCGGCGGCGGCTCTCATCTTCTCCATTTCGCCCTGAGTTTGCGGCATTCCGCACTCCACTCACATTTTTCCGTGCAGAAGTAGCGTTTGTCGCTCAGGTAGCAGGGCTCGTGCCCGCTCCGCAACTGGATCAGCCGGATGAGTTGCGTCTGCGAAGTCGATGGAATGGCCGCCTCGAGTCCGGAGTCAAAAATCCTTTGCTGCAGTTGAGTGGCAGTCATATCGGGTTCTTTCTCGATGATTCACCATGGAGGTTCCGGACCGCGGCAAAGGCCGGGGTTGGGGTAGTCCGGAGGATTTCAGGCTGTGTCCTGGTCTTGACAGGCCTGAACATGCACCCGCGTCAGTGCCGGACAGTCCGTCCGACTATCCGTATTGCCGCCAGCGGAGTGTCTTCTATGCTGATGGCCCCTATCTTCGTAAAACATTGGTTTACAATCTATTGGAAAAATCTTTAGTCGGTAATACAGTTCGTATCTCACAGTCCAGTCAGGGTGGGGCAGAGACTGAAATCCCGTCTACAGGATATTTTCTCTGCCACACCGAAAAAATATAAGCCGATGGTGATCGGCTTGTATTCGCCAAAAGCTGTGAAAAAACCAGATGTTTGACCTTTCGGCCAACCATTGCTCGATACGCCAAAAACAAGAAACAGCGGCAGGCGGAACGGATGAATGGAGAAGTGAGGCATGACTATCAAGCATGCGGCAGAAGACCGGCTGCCCGAGCATGGAGAGCCAACCCAGGCCTGGGCGTCAGTTAACGAGTCCGCACCCGCCCCGTCCGTCTCGGACGCGGCGCCTCTTGCCGAGCAACTGCAACAGGCACTGGCCGAATCGCTTAAAAACGAGCCGTTTCTGGCAGGTTTGATCGAATCGGCCATGGATGCGATCGTCAGCATCGACGAGAACCAGCACATCGTGCTGTTCAACCCGGCCGCCGAGCAGATGTTCGGTCTGCCCGCGGCAGACGCCCTCGGCCAGCCGATCGAGTTGCTGCTGCCCGAAAATTCACACCTGCATCATGCCGAACACATACGCCAATTCGCTGCCACCGGTATGACCAGTCGTGCGCTGGGCGCACCCGGCCGGGTCTACGGCCGCCGCGTCAACGGCGAGCGGTTTCCGGTGGAAGCGATGATCTCCCAGGTCAAGCTTCCGGGCCGCTGCCTGTTCATCGCCATCCTGCGCGATATCAGTCAGCGTTTGCACGATGAGCAGGCGCTGCGCAACAGTCAGGCGACCCTGAATCGCGCCCAGTCGGTGGGCCAGATCGGAAGCTGGCGGCTCGATATCCGCTCCAATCAACTGGATTTCTCGGATGAGAGCCACCGCATCTTCGGTATCCCCAAGGGCACGCCGCTGAGCTATGAGACTTTTCTCGGCTGCATGCATCCCGGCGATCGCGAGTATGTCGACCGGATGTGGATACAGGCGCTGCTGGGCATGCCTTACGACGTCGAGCACCGGCTGGTGGTGAATGGCGTGGTGAAATGGGTGCGGGAGCGGGCCGAACTGGAATTCGATGACAAGGGGCGTCTGCAGGGCGGGTTCGGCATCACCCAGGACATCACCGAATTGAAGCTTGCCGAGCAAGCCTTGCTCGACGCCGACCGGCGCAAGGACGAATTTCTGGCGATGCTCGCCCACGAACTGCGTAACCCGCTGGTACCGATTCTCAACGCAGCCCACGTCCTGGATCGCCTGCCAGAGACGGATCCGCAGGTGCAATGGGCTCAGCAGGTCATCGAGCGGCAGGCGAATCACCTGACCCGGCTGGTGGAAGACCTGCTCGACGTCTCGCGTATTGCGCGCGGCAAGATCATCCTGAAAAAGGAGGCCATCGAACTCTCGGCCGTGGTGAAGCAGGCGCTGGAAATGGCGCGTCCCTTGATCGATTGCATGGGGCATCGCCTTGAGGTGAGCCTGCCCGAACAAGCGGTGTATCTCGATGGCGATCCGGTACGGCTTGCCCAGGTGCTGCTCAATCTGCTCGACAACGCCTCCAAGTACACCCCGAACGGCGGATCGATCCGGCTCGAAGCCCGCGTCGACGGGCCGGCGATCCAGATCAGGGTGAGTGACAACGGCGTGGGCATTTCGGCCGAGCTGCTGCCGCAGATTTTCGACTTGTTCCAGCAGGGTGAGCGGACGCTGGATCGCAGCCAGGGCGGGCTGGGAATCGGTCTGACCCTGGTCAAGCATCTGGTGGAAAAACATGCCGGACAGTTGCAGGCGTCCAGCGCGGGCGAAGGGCAGGGCGCGACCTTCACGATCAGCCTGCCGCTGCGGCCGGAGCTGCCGACCGCAGCCGCGAGCAAGTCGATGCAGCCTGCGCGCCCCGACCCGAGCTGCTGCCGCGTGCTGGTGGTGGATGACGATGCGGCAGTGGCCGACAGCATGAGCGTGCTGTTGCAGATCGAAGGGCATGAGGTGAGGGTGGCTTCCAGTGGTGAAGCGGCAGTGGAACTTGCCCGCAGCTTCCGCCCGCAACTGGTGCTACTCGATATCGGACTGCAGGGAATGGATGGCTACGCCGTCGCACGGCAACTGCGGGCGCAGCAAGCCGCGGATGAAACAGTCCGGCTGGTGGCCGTGACCGGCTACGGTCACGACGACGCCCGTGACCGCTCGCTTGAGGCCGGATTCGACCGACATCTGGTCAAGCCGGTCAGCCCCGAGACGCTGGTTGCGTTGCTGGCCGAAATCGGCAGCATGCAAACTGCATCTGCGCCCGTCAGCCAGGCATGATCCAGCCGAGGCCATGACTGCCGGCGGGAATCCGTGTTGAAGTGGCCCGGACCGCGCTTGACCCAGGCGCATACCCTGCATCGGGTGGTGCAGATCGACGTCCGCCGGGTGGCACTGCAGACCCTGCTGCTGGGGCTGCTGTTTTGTGCGCTGCTCGCGATTCCGTTTGTCGTGTATCAGCAGGCCGAGTCCGACAACCAGCGGGAGCAGCTTGAGGCCGACCAGGAACGGGTGATCAAGCTGGCCACCAGTTCCATTCACCGGGAAATGGAGGCGGTTCTCTCCGATCTGCGTTATCTCTCGCAGAACAACGAACTCAGGAAATACCTGGCCCAGCCCTCCGCCGACAGCCGGCTGGAACTGGCCCGGGAGTACCAGGTGCTGGCACGCCAGAAGCACATCTACGATCAGATCCGCTTCATCGGCCTCGATGGCATGGAAGAGGTGCGGGTCAATTTTAATGGCGGCCAGCCAGAAATCGTCACGAATTCAAACCTGCAGAACAAATACGATCGCTATTATTTCCAGGAAACCCTGTGGCTGTCGCCCGGGCAGATCTACGTCTCGCCGCTCGATCTCAACCGCGAACACGGCAGCTTCGGCCGCGTGCCCAGGCCCGTGGTGCGCTTTGCCGCCCCGGTGGCGGACGAGCAGGGCCTGATCCGCGGCATGGTGGTGCTCAACTACGCGGGCCAGCGCCTGCGTGACAAACTCGGCAGCTACGCTTCGCACGGCAGCAGGATCTGGCTGCTCAATCCTGAAGGGTACTGGCTGATGGGCCCGGTTGAGGAAGACGAATGGGGATTCCAGCTTGCCGACCGCGCGCAGCAGCGGGTCGGCAAGCTGTTGCCCCGGCTCTGGCAAAAAATACAGATGCAGCGTTCCGGTATCTATCAAACCGACCAGCACTGGATTCGCTTCGAGCGAATCCACCCACTGAGCGGTGCCGGCCCGGCAGAGGCTGCCGACTTCGCCCGGCCAGTGAATGCAGACCACTATTACTGGACGATCGCCGTCGAACTCCCCCGTTCCGCGATGCAGGTATCCGACCCGGCGCTGCTGAGAAAGCTGTGGCTGGTCTATGCCGTTCTGGTGCTGTTTGCTTTCCTGACGGCGGGCACGCTGGTCTTCGTCGTCCACCGCAACCGGGCGCTGTTTCAGGTCATGGAAAAGGTGGTCGACAACCTGCCGCAACTGGTCGCCTATGTGGATACCGAACAGCGTTACCGTTTCAACAACATGGCCTACAGGCGGCTGTTCGGCCAGAGCCCCAGGGAAATCTACGGCAGGACCATGGTGGACGTGCTGGGCGAAGCCGCCTATCAGATCCTCCGGCCGCATGTCGAACGCGCGCTGGCCGGCGAACCGGTGAATTTCGAAAGTCAGTTGGCGTATGCGGAAGCGGGGCAGCATGAAATGGCGATCACCTACCTGCCTGATTTTTCGCCCCAGGGGGACGTGCGCGGCTTTTACGTGATCGTCAGCGACATCAGTCTGATCAAGGAATCGGAACGCCGCGAACGGCAACGCATACTCGAACTGGCCCAGATTTCCCGTCTTGCCAGCATGGGGGAAATGGCCACCGAGATTGCCCATGAAATCAACCAGCCGCTCGCCGCGATGGCCATGTATAGCGCGGCCGGCGAACGGGTTCTGGAGCGGGGCCACGACTCTGCACAGGTCAAGACCTGGCTGCATGACATCAACACCCAGGCGAAGCGTGCCAGTGAAATCGTGCGCCGGCTGCGCCGTTTCGTACAGAAGGATGTACCCCAATTCGCTCCGGTGGACCTCAACCAGATCCTGCGCGAGGCGGCAGCGCTGCTCGATCACGAAGCCCGAACGCAGAACGTGATGCTCAAGCTGGATCTGGCCGAGAATCTACCCATCGTACAAGGTGGGCATGTGCTGCTGGCACAGGCCGTTTTCAACCTGGGACGTCGGGCCCTGGATGCGCTGCTGACACACTCCGGCACGCGCGAAATCATCCTGAAAACCAGCTTCGATGCACAACGGGTTTACGTCGAAGTGTGCGACAGCGGACCGGAGCTGGACCCCGCCGCCGGCGACCACATCTTCGATTCTTTTTTAAACCGCATGGAACAGAAGGGAAATATGGATCTCACCATCAGCCGCACCATCGTCGAGGCGCATGCCGGCACGTTGCGTCATGCGCCCAATCCGGAAGGGGGAACAATATTCATGTTCAGTCTGGCACGCGAGGACACGCAATGAAACCACCGATGCTCACGGTTTATATCGTCGACGACGACGATGCGGTACGCGCCGCGCTGCAAGCCCTGCTGGGATCGGTCGGGCTGCACTTCCAGAGCTTCGCATCGGCAGAGGCTTTTCTCGCGGTGGCCGATCCGTCGATGCGGGGCTGCCTGCTGCTGGACGTGCGGATGCCTGGCATGAGCGGCCTGGAACTCCAGCGCACACTCCGGGATCGTGGCATCGAGCTGCGGGTGCTCATCATCACCGGCCACGGCGACGTGGCGATGGCGGTGCGCGCGCTCAAGGCCGGCGCGTCCGATTTTGTCGAGAAACCCTTCAACGAGCAGGCGCTGCTCGATAGCATCCAGGTTTGTCTGCGCGACGACACCGAGCTGTGGAACAACCGCCAGCTCCTGGATGAGGCGGCGGAGCGCTTCAGCACGCTCACGCCACGGGAGACCGCGGTGATGGAACTGGTCGCGGCGGGTCATCACACCAAGAAAATCGCCGCCCAGCTCGGCATCCAGGACCGGACCGTGGATGTGCACCGATTCAATATCATGCGCAAGGTGGACGTGCGGACCCTGGCGGAATTACTGCGCCTGTGGTCGCTCGCGCAGCAGACCGCCAAAATCTGAAACCCGGCTGCCTTGGCCGGAAATACGAGGCAGTGCTTGTCGCAGCCGTCTAAAGGTTTCTTCAGCTCGGGTAAATAACCTGGGCGTTTCGTTGCTTGCGCCATTCCATTAGTCTTTTGCCGGAACCAACTTGGGACAGGATCATCCAGGTTTCGGTTACAACCAATCTCCCCGTTTGATGCGTTCGGGAGCAACAAATTCAATATAAAGATAGTCAGGGCGGAGCAGGATGAAGGACAAAACAGCGCGATCGATCCAGACCGGGAACGTCCCCACGGTAGTGGCGGGATTGCCCATCGTAAACGTGTGGCGCGGCGGCCAGAGCATCGGTCTTTACCATGTGAAGCAGATCGACGAGCGAGCCATCGTGCTCAACCCAGGCTCGATCACCTTCGCCATCGGCACCCTGCTGGAGGTGGTCGACTTCCAGCGTCTCATTCCCGATAGCGCCGGTCGTCGCCTGAGCACTACCGTCGTCGACACCGGCGGCAATGGCATCCAACTCGCCTGGTGAAGTTCTTCCGGGCGAGTCCCGTCGTTAACGGGGTTCCGAAGGGGTGGCGCGCAGGCGCGCATGATGCATTCAGCGTCATGCAGATTCATGGCAGTTCAATCAAGCGGGTAAAAACCCGACCCATAAGGTAAAGAGCTTGTACGACTTCCGTAAGTCAGGTGCAAGGCGGCTCCTATGGAAGTCGTGCCACCGCCCTTGAAGCTTGCAGCATGTGCCATACGTAAACTGGCGCTCCAGGGTTTCCAAAGAGCAGGTTCATCACCCAGTGGTATTTTTCAAATCCGATATACACCTCGGATTACCCATTCGGGCCGAATCAATAGGCAGGCGACCAGATGGACGGCGCAGACATCCTCACGATTGGGGAAGAGTGATGAAGCCGAGCTTGTCGATGCCGGCGCGGTTGATCACGGCCATCACCTGGGCCACGCGACCGTATTTGACGTTTTCGTCGGCATGGAGGTGGACGTTGATCTCGGGCGTGGTGGCGCGAATTGTCCTCAGTTCGTTTTCGAGCGTGTCGAACTGAATCGGCCGCTGATCAATGTACACGCTGCCCTCGGCATTGATCGCGAGCTGAAGGGTCTGGGCCTGCTGAAGCGGGGCAACCGGCGCTGTCTTAGGCAGGTCGACCTTGATGGCCTGCATCAGCAGCGGGGCGGTAACGATGAATACGATCAAGAGCACCAGCATGACGTCGACCAGCGGCGTCACGTTGATGTCCGACATGGCGGTGTGTTCGGAAGAAGCGTTGAGGGCCATGAGCAGTCTCCTATTTCACGCCGAATCCGGATTTGAGTGCGAGGTGCAGGAAATCGTTGGCGAACTCTTCGAGTTCCGCACCATACAGCCGAACCTGGCGCTGGCCGTAGTTGTAAGCCAGCACCGCTGGAATGGCGGTGGCGATGCCGACGGCGGTGGCAATCAGGGCTTCGCCGATCGGACCCGCCACCACATCCAGTCCGGCCGAGCCGGTACGGGATATGTCCTGCAGCGCATGCATGATGCCCCACACCGTTCCGAACAAGCCGACGAAGGGCGCAGTCGAACCGATGCTGGCCAGCACCATCAGGCCGCTTTCGAGCTTGTGCAACGCCTTCTGGACTTCACCGCGCAGACGGCGCTCGAGTACGTTCTGCTTGTCGCCGCTGTCTTTCAGGCGGCTTGTGTCATCGGCCTCAATTTTTCGCAGCACCGCGAATCCCGAGCGACACACCTGGGCGGCGGTACCTTGCGCCTGCTGGGCCGAAGACTCGGCTTCTGCCAGGTCGCGGGCATTCCAGAAAGTCTGGGTGAAGGCGCTGTTTTGCCGTGACAGCCGCCACTGCATCATGGCTTTCATCACGATCAGCGTCCACGCAACGACCGAGAATGTGATCAGGAGCCACAGGGTCGCGGCGACGATGGGTGAGGTTGCGTATCCAAACATGCTCAGTTTTCCAGTCTAAAGATAATCGGTACGTCCACCCAGGCAACGACAGATTGACTGCCACTTCTCGCGGGTACGAAGCGCCATTTTTTGACCGCATCCAGCGCGGCCTGGTCGAGCGGGAGAAAACCGCTGGTGGACTTCAGTTCAATCCGGTTGCAGCGCCCATTCGCCAGCACCTCAGCCCGCACCACAACCCGCCCCTCGATGCCCCTGCGGCGCGCCGCAAGCGGGTAAGCCGGCCGCGGGTTGTTGAGGTAGGCGGCCTCGAAACGCGGTGCTTCCACGACTGGCTCCACCTCGATCTTGGCCGGTAGCTCAGCGAGCCTCTCGACCTTGGCCGTCGCCTTGGCAACGGGCGTCGGCCGGGGCGGCGCGACGACGACCGGGGCCGGTTCGGCGAGCTGTTCCACAACGCGTTCTGCCACTGGCTGGGGTGGCTGGGGCGGCAATACCGGGCGCGGTTCGGATACGGGTTCAGCTTTAGCTTTGGGTTGCGGCTGAGGTCTGGGTTCAGGTCTGGGCGGTTCGGGCTGTTTTGGCGTGACCTCGGATTGTGATGACGGCGGTGGCGCCAGCAGAGCCACTTCGATCACTTTCGGCGGCCTTGGCGGCACCGTATCCGGTTTCAACCGGCTCAGGCCATACCCTGCCCCGGCGTGGGCAAGCGCCACCAGCACAATGACCGTCAGCCATTTCCCTGTCTGCCGTCCTGGCATCGCCAGCTGCAAATCCTTGGCTTGGCGTCCGGTGTTGGTTGCGCCGAAAAAACCAGGTGCCCCGAGCCTATTGGCATTGAGCGTGATCAACTGCGAAGCTCCGGACCATTGGGTCTGCGGATCGACAAAAACCTGATCAGGTGCCGGTTGTGGCGTTCTAGATCAGCCACAGCCGGCGTATTCCGATCAGGATCAGGACCAGGCCTGCGCCATAACGAATCCATTTGCTCAACCACGGCTGGCTTTGCCGCATTCGCGTGCCGAACAGGTTCAGCAGGGGAAGCAGCAACAACAACGGCGTCAGCGCCGCGCCGAGGCCGAACATCAGGCCGTAACTGGCGCCAGACAAGCTGCCACCGGAAATCGCGCAGACGGCCAGGAGCGAGGCGAGCGGCGCGCACGGAGTAAGGCTGAGGGAAAAACCGAGCAGGAAGGGCGGCGTGCCGGCGCCGCGTTTCGCGGCGCTGCATGGACTTTTACGCCGTGACGGCAAGAACAGCCACACCCCGGCACCCATGCTGGCGACACCGATGAAGGCATTGCCGATGCCGCTGCTCAATGCCTGGGTCAGCCACATCCCGAGCGCACCGGCCAGTCCGCCGAGCAGACTGTAGGCGGTCACCCGACCCAGCAGGAACGCGCCGGTATCGACCAGGGTTTCGCGATTGCTGCCGCCGCGCCCCAGCACCCAGGTCCCCATGAACGGCAGGCAGGTGACAGTGCAGGCCGTCAGCCCCATGGACACGCCCAGCAGCCAGACCGAGAACAGGCCGATCGTTTCCGGCAGTGGCAGCGATGCCGTTCCCGGCATGATGGTGTCAAGCATGCTATTCGACTCCGGCTGCGGGTTTACGCGGTGCGGCGACGATCTTGATGGTGCCGTCCGGCATCTCGCCTTTCATCCGCCGCTTGTAGTATTCGCGGCTGGACTTGAACAGCGGGACCGGCCCCCATTTCATCTGGATCACGTCGTCGTCCGGACAGAATTCGACACAGCGGCCGCACAGGGTGCAATCTTCGTGGAACGCTTTGCTGCCGTACTCGCGGGCGATTTCGTGGATATCCATCGGGCAGGCCTTGGCGCAGATGCCGCACTTGTCGCATTTGTCGTGCTGTCTTTTCACCAGCCGCATCGGTGACAGGCGCTGGAACACCGCGTTGAACGACAGCATCGGGCAGATGCGGCAGAACGGCTGACGCACCGCGAACGCGGCCACCAGGATGAACCCGGCCAGGATGTTGGCGATGGCGCCGAGGGTAAAGGCGATGCCGTCGCCGGTGCGCAGCGCCAGTTGCTCGGTATTGCCGGTCAGCAGCGTGGTGGCGATGCGCGATGGACAGACATCGCAATAAGGATTGCCCAGGCTATGCGGCGTGACCCCCAGGCCGGTCAGCAGCGGCAGCGCCAGCACCAGCGCCAGCAGCATCAGCCACTTGACCGGCCGCACTTTCGATACGCTGCCGTTCTCGAAGCGGCGCAGCGGCAGGTTGAGCTTGCGGCCGAGTTTGTTGAGCAGTTCCTGGATCGTTCCGAGCGGGCAGACCCAGCCGCAGAAGGCCTTGTTCAGGACAAAGAAAAAGGCGAAGAAGCTGAGCAGCGTGAACAGCAGCGGCAGCACCATCTGCACGGTCAGCTGTTGGGCCTTGACCATCGCCTCGCCGATGCGGTGGTGCAATTGATGCTGGGTCGGGATCAGCACGCAGTAGGCGCCGTTCTGCTGGTCGTAGGCGCAGGACAGTGCCGGCAGGGCGTTGGAAACCTTCTCGGCCATATAAAAGCCAACCAGGTTGGAGCCATACACCGTCAGCAGCAGCATGACGATCTGGACGAGCATGCGGAAGCGGCCAAGCGTGGGAAATATCGTCTTGAGCATCATGCCTCCCGGGTATTCTTGTTGCTGTCGGGCTTCCTGCGGCGCAGCAGCGGCATCGCCAGCAGCATGCCGAAGACGCCGAACCCCACTCCGGCGAACAGGTCGCGGCTACGGTCGGGGTCGGCCGAGTAGGTAAAGTTGAAGGCAGTCAGATAGTGCTTGCCGCCATCGTCATGCTCCGCCGCCAGCACAAACCTGGCCCGGCGCGGGCCATGGCTGTGAGCGCCTTGCCCCGGCTGTTTCTCGTCCGGTTTGAAATCACGCGGGAACAGCACCGTAACCCTGCCACGCGCGTCGCTGACGAAACCGGTTTTGCTGCCGAACTCGGTCTCCATCCGCAGCGCCGTATTGGCCAGCGGCTGGCCGTTGAAACGCAGCATGAATGACCATTTCTCGCTCTCGCGCCAGGCGCCGTGCTCGCGCGGCAGCGGCTGGGGGATGATTTCCAGTTCGTGCTTCTGCTCCAGCAGCAGGCGGGTAGGCGCCGGGCCGGGTTCACCGAAATAGTGGGCGGTGGACGCCACCGTCACCTGGTCATCCTTCTCCTGCCGGGCGGTGATCCAGTAATAGTTTCCGAGCCGTGGCAAAGCCTTGATCGCCGAGGCTTCGGGATCGACGGCGACAGTGCGGCGCGCGCCGGCAACGCTGGAATCCGGCGCAAAGACCTCGAACGCTTCCGGTTCAAGGTTTTTTGCAACCAGCCCGGCACTCATCCGGTCACGTGCCCCGCGGCGCATCACCGGGCTGATGATCGGCTGGTTGGTCCAGGCTTTCGCGTTGCCGCCCGCGGGCCTCGAACCGCTTCCCCCATTCCAGGCGGGCCGTCCATCAACCGGCCCGGCGCCATCCCGAGCATGCTGTCCATGCTGCATCGCCGTACCGCTTGCGGCGGTTTGCTCAGACTGTCCAGCCGCCATCACCGGCGACGCCATCAGTAGACCGGCAGCAAACCCCAGCCCGACCGCGATTTTTTTCATGGTCGCCCCTTAGTCCTTGAAATCGTAGCGATAGGTCAACATCAGCGCCCGCGGCGCGGCGGCGCTGTAGGTCACCTTGCCGGCGGTGTCCTTCTTGACCTCGACGGCATAGTGCTTGTCGAACATGTTGTCGGCATTGAGCGTCACGCTGTGGCCACGCTTTTCATAGCCAACGGAAAGATTCGTCACCCAGTCCCAGCCATCGTATTTTTCAGTATTGGCATTGTCCAGCCAGTACTCGCCCCAGGTGTTGGACGACAGGTACGCTTTCCAGCCAATGGGCGATCTCCAACCGGCGAACAGGCCGTATTGCTGTTTCGGAATGAAGGGTAGGGTGTTGCCGGCGCGGTCCTGATTCACGGTCACCCCGCCAATTTTCACAGGCTCACTGAAGCGCTTGTAGGTGTAGTCGGTCAGTCCCAGGTGGCCGCCGACTTCGAAGCCGGCTGGCAGATTGATACTGCCGGAGAATTCGAAGCCGCGACGTTGCGTCTCACCTGCATTGACGTAGCTGTTCACCCCGCCGTCGGAGAGGGTGACAATTTCCTTCTCCACATCGTTTACGTAGACGCTGGTGTCGAACTGCCAGTTTTTGTGGCGTCCCTTAAAGCCGATTTCGTGGTTGGTCGAGACGGGCGCCTCCAGCGCCGGATTGCTGGAAAACTCGCTTTGCGCGGGCACCTGTCCGGCCTGCGCCAGCGTGCCGAACAAATGGAGGTTGGCGTTGAGTTTGTAGCTTGCGGCGAGCTTGGGCGAGGGTAGACGGTAAGTCTTTTCGGAATGGGTGATGCCTGCTCCGGCTACATATTTTCCGCTGGCGTAGTCGAATTTCCAGATCTCGTTGTTATCGTCATCAAAGGCAATGACGTCGTAACGCATGCCCAGATCCACGATCCAGCGCTCGCTGGGCCGCCACGATTCCTGCAGATAGACGCCGGTGAGCAAGCTGGTGGCGTCGTCGACCTCGGCCAAATCACCCTTGGCGTCCGAGAATGTTGCGGTAATCCGGCCCGCCTGAGGACCCGCAGGAATTTTAATTACATCCCGGTACTGGTACTTGCGCGAATCCGGCGTCCGCTCCTGGCGTACGGTGAATCCGCCGACCAGCGTGCCGGAATCATGGCGCCATTGGCCCTCGATATCGGTGCCCAGGTTCCACACCCACTTTTCCGACTCGTTGATGATGCCGGTCACCGGATGGT
>JACDJC010002327.1_pt1 | contig 15106 bp, 15 predicted proteins | sample 7454191 | NCBI WGS metagenome assembly JACDJC01 (sample SAMN14253291, study PRJNA609438) | sludge metagenome | isolation source: sludge after 25d culture with pyrite and EDTA | collected 2018-12-20 | reverse complement strand
ATTTGAATATTAATGGATTTATTATTACTTTTGTCGCGCATTTTGAGGAAACCTGAAAGTGGGGGACAAATTGTCCCCTATTTTGTTAGAATGAAATGACAGACAAGGAAAAGATAACAGGATTGATCCGCGAGAAACTCGAAGAGGGCATGTTTCTGGTTGATGTCAGCGTGAACACCGCAAACGTGATTCATGTTGAGGTTGACAGTTTTTTGGGACTGACGATCGATCAATGCGTGGCAATCAGCCGGCACATTGAAGGTAATCTCGACCGGGAAAACGAGGACTTTGAGCTTCAGGTGTCGTCTCCGGGCGCTGACCAACCCTTTAAGGTTAAGGAACAGTACCTGAAAAACAGGGGACGTGAGGTTGAGGTAACCTTAACGGCTGGATCTGTTTTAAAGGGTATACTCACCGATTCGAATGATGAGGGGATGATCCTTGAAACCACCTCAAAAGTGAAAGTGGAAGGCAAAAACAAGAAGGAGCTGGTAACCGAAAGAAAAGCCATTCCGTATAGTGAAATCAAAAAAACACGAGTTATAATTTCTTTTAAATAAATCGGGAAACATGGATAACATGAATCTGATAGAAACCTTTTCAGAATTTAAGGAATTAAAAAATATCGACAGGGCCACCATGATGAGTGTCCTTGAAGATGTATTCCGGAATGTTCTGATACGCCAGTTCGGTTCGGATGAAAATTTTGACATCATTATCAATGTTGACAAAGGTGACCTTGAAATTTGGCGCAACCGGGTGGTTGTCGAAGATGACCAGTTCGAGGATCCCACGAAGGAAATCAGGCTAAGCGATGCCAAAAAAATCGATACCGACTACGAAGTGGGTGAAGATGTGACCGATGAAGTGAAGCTGGCCGATTTTGGAAGGCGTTCAATCCTGAATCTCCGCCAAAATCTGGCAGGTAAAATTATGGAACTTGAAAAGGACCATATTTACGGAAAGTACAAAAAACGGATCGGTGACATCATCACCGGTGAGGTATATCAGGTTTGGAAGAAGGAAATTCTTGTTCTCGATGATGAAGGCAATGAACTCCTGCTTCCCAAGAACGAACAGATTCCGTCGGATTTTTTCCGCAAAGGTGATTCGGTTCGTGCTGTTGTCGTGAAAGTGGAACTCCGGAACAATACTCCGTTGATTATCCTGTCACGTACATCGCCTGTTTTTCTTGAAAGACTTTTTGAACTTGAAATACCTGAAATTTTCGATGGTCTCATAACCATCAAGAAGATTGTCAGGATGCCCGGGGAAAGAGCCAAAGTGGCTGTTGAGTCATACGACGAACGCATCGACCCTGTTGGGGCTTGCGTAGGCATGAAAGGTTCGCGAATCCATGGGATCGTTAGGGAACTGAGGAATGAAAACATTGATGTAATCAATTTTTCTTCGAATGTTCAGCTCTTTATACGCAGGGCTTTGAGTCCTGCCAAAATCAGCTCTATCCGGATCAATGAGGCCAACAAGAAGGCAGATGTATACCTGAAACCAAACGAGGTTTCACTTGCCATTGGCAAGGGCGGGTTGAACATCAAACTTGCAAGCCAGCTGACCGGATATGAAATTGACGTATACCGTGAAATTGAGGAAGACGATGAAGATGTCAACCTGGATGAATTCACCGATGAAATTGAAAGCTGGATTATTGACGAATTCAAGAACATCGGTTGCGATACGGCCAAGAGTGTCCTGAATATGTCGCGCGAAGACCTGATTAAACGGACTGACCTCGAAGAAGAAACCATCGATGATGTCCTCAGGATTCTCCGCTCGGAATTTGAATAACGGGAACCATTATACGATATTCCCGATTACTCAGAGACTGCTGACCGAAGCAGTGCACATTAAATAATTAAAAAGATTCTATGGTTGCAGGCAACGCACAAAGATTAAGTAAACTGGCAAGAGAATTGAATGTGGGAATCCAGACAATGGTAGATTTCCTGCATAAGAAGGGTATTGAGGTCGATCCCAATCCCAACACCAAAATCGCCGAAGACATATGTCATCTGCTCGAAAAGGAATTTAAAAGCGATATTTCCCTGAAACGTGAATCTGAACAGATCACCCTTCGTCAGCAACGTACCCGTAAAGAGGTAATCACCTTGGATGACATGCCCAGGAAAGAAGACGATGATGAGGATTTTGATGACGATTTCCTTGGCGTTGACGAATTAAAAAAGACAGCCTCTGCAGCAACTACACATAAGGCTCCTGAAAAGCCAAAAGCCGAGGAACCCGTAAAAGAGGAAGTCAGGGAATCGCTGATCAAACCTTTTAAGATCGTTGACAAAATTGACATCAACGACCTGCCTGGCCATAAGAAAAAACCTGCAGAAAAACCTGCAGAAAAAGCCCAACCCAAGCCTGCAGCTGCCGCTCCTGTTGAGGAGGCTGAGCCGAAACCGGTTGAAAAGAAAGAAGAAAGTACAAAAACCGTTGTTCACGCCGAAACAACTTATTCGGAACCAATGGTCGCTAAAGAAAAAACGGAACAAATACAAGAACCTATTAAGGAACAAAAAGCACCAGTGGTTACAGAAGTAGTTCAGGAGCACATCAAGACCGATGTCCCCAAGGTTGATGAACCCAAAGTCATCGGGAAAATTGACCTCGGTCAGCTCAATACCAAAACCCGCCCTGCCAAAAAAACCAGGGAGGAAAGAGACACTGAAAGGAAACTCAGAAAATTCAAGGACAGGGATATCCGCACCCCTGACCGTCCCGAAATGGAAGCTACAGGAGAAGAGACAGTCCAGTCACAGGCGGATTCCACAACCCGTGAAAGCGGACCAGAGGTAATCCGTGCCAAGGCTGAACGTCTGGCAGGTCCTACAATTGTTGGCAGGATCGATTTGCCGGTCGACAAGGACAAAAAAGGTACCAACGGTGATTCAGACCGTGAACGGGCCAATAAGAAAAAGAGAAGAAAACGCATACAGAAAGATACCGAAAAGGTTAATCTTGCCGCTAAACCTCAAGAGGATAGAAAGAAAATTGAGGATGCAAAAAAACCAGGCAAGAAAAAGAAGCTCCTGAAGAAGGAAGTCAATGAAGAGGATGTAACAAAACAAATCAAGGATACACTTGCCCGTCTTACAAGCAAAGGAAAATCAAAAGGTTCCAAATATCGTAAGGAAAAAAGGGCCATCCAAAGTGAAAGGGCAGCACATGAGGCTGAAATGAAGGACTCTCAGAGGAATATCCTCAAAATAACCGAATTCGTTTCGGTCAATGAACTGGCGAACATGATGAATGTACCGGTGACCAAGATCATCGCCACTTGCATGAGCCTGGGTCTCTTTGTTTCCATCAACCAGCGTCTGGATGCCGAAACCATGTCGGTAGTGGCTGATGAATTTGGGTACAAGGTTGAATTCGTAAGCGTTGAAATACAGGAGGCAATTGAAGAGGAGCCCGATACAGAAGAGGATCTCCTCCCCCGTCCGCCCATTGTTACCGTCATGGGTCACGTTGACCACGGTAAAACATCATTGCTCGACCACATCCGCAGCACCAACGTGATTGCCGGTGAGGCAGGTGGTATAACCCAGCACATCGGGGCTTACAACGTTAAACTTCCCGACGGACGCCGGATTACCTTCCTCGACACTCCCGGTCACGAGGCTTTTACTGCCATGCGTGCACGTGGTGCCCAGGTTACCGATATTGCCATTATCATAGTGGCTGCCGACGACAATGTGATGCCCCAGACCATTGAGGCCATCAACCACGCATCTGCCGCCGGAGTACCCATCGTATTTGCCATCAACAAAATTGACAAGCCAACTGCCAACCCCGAGAAAATCAAGGAAGCACTGGCTAATATGAACTACCTTGTCGAAGAATGGGGTGGAAAATACCAATCGCAGGATATCTCAGCCAAACAGGGACTCAATGTAAGCGAACTGCTTGAAAAAGTGCTCCTCGAGGCTGAAATGCTCGATCTGAAAGCCAACCCAAACAAGCGTGCCACCGGTACCATCATCGAATCGACCCTCGATCGCGGACGCGGATACGTTGCAACCGTGCTGGTGCAGTCAGGTACACTGAAAGTTGGGGATATCGTGCTGGCCGGACAAAATTATGGTCACATAAAGGCCATGTTCAATGAGCGTAACTCAAAGATCGAATCAGCCGGCCCTTCAGCTCCTGCCATAATTCTTGGACTTGACGGAGCGCCTCAGGCCGGAGATAAATTCCACGTATTTGAAAATGAACGCGAAGCCCGCCAAATCGCCAATAAGCGTGAACAGCTGGCAAGGGAACAGGGATTGCGCACACAGAAACATATTACCCTTGATGAAATTGGTCGTCGTATCGCTATTGGAAACTTCCAGGAATTGAACCTGATTGTCAAGGGCGACGTGGACGGATCGGTGGAAGCCTTGTCCGATTCACTCATCAAACTCTCTACCGAGGAGATCCAGGTGAACGTGATCCACAAGGCAGTCGGACAGATTTCCGAATCGGATATCATGCTTGCGTCCGCATCAGAAGCCATTGTAGTCGGATTCCAGGTGCGTCCGTCAGTCAATGCACGTAAACTTGCTGAAAAGGAACAGATTGACATCAGGCTCTATTCAATTATCTATGATGCAATCAACGAGATCAAGGCAGCTATGCAGGGTATGCTTTCACCCGAAATCAAGGAGGAAATCGTAGGTACTGCCGAAGTACTCGAAACCTTCAAGATCACCAAGGTGGGTACCGTCGCCGGATGTATTGTCCGCGATGGCAAGATCGGCCGGAACATGAAAGTCAGGGTGATCCGCGACGGTATTGTTATTTATACCGGAAATCTGGGCTCTCTGAAACGCTTCAAGGAAGATATCAAGGAAGTGAAAAACGGTTACGAATGTGGTCTGAACATCGATAACTTCAATGATATCAAGGTGGGTGACAACATCGAATCGTTCCAGGAAGTGGAAGTGGCCAAACAGCTTTGACAATAAGCGGGATCAGTCACCTTGCCACGCAACATGATTCAGTAAAATGATCAAACGATATAAGACCGCTCCATAAAAAGGGCGGTCTTTTTATTTTTTTGACGCTCATGTACATCCGTCAATTTCAGGTCGCCCGAATTCGATTATGGTTGTATTTAAAGCCGGGATTTTGGAAGGTATCCCAACCATTTTATATATTTGCAGAAAATTCAAGGAAAATGCCGAATTCAATTCTATTTGTAAGTGGAGGGGAACTTGTACTGGTCATGTTACTGGCACTTCTTTTTTTTGGTTCCAAAGCCATCCCTGATATTGCCAAAACCCTTGGGAAAGGATTGCGTGAATTCAAAAAAGCAACCAACGAGATCCAGAGGGAAATCAATGAAAGCACATCAGATGTGAGAAAAGACCTGAGCGAAATATCTTCCAACATCAACAAGGAAACAACCGAAATCAACAAACAGATCGAAAAGGACCTGAATAATTGATCCCTCTTTTACCCGGACATGTTAGTTCCGGAATCATCCTGTCATAACCCGTCATCATGGTAAAGGCTGAAAATATCAGAAAATCTTTTGGCCAGGTCAGGGTTTTAAATGGTATCGACCTGGAAGTTCCACAGGGAAAAATAGTTTCCATTGTTGGAGCCAGCGGTGCAGGTAAAACTACATTACTACAGATTCTGGGAACGCTCAGCAATCCGGATTCGGGTGAAATCTATATCCATGGCCAGAAAATATCCGCATTTTCCGAAAATCAGCTGGCTGCATTCCGTAACAGGGAATTAGGGTTTGTATTTCAGTTTCACCACTTGCTTCCCGAATTTACAGCACTCGAAAATGTTTGTTTACCTGCATTTATCGCAGGCACCTCCAGGAGCGATTCAGAAAAGCAAGCCAGGGACCTGCTGGATTACCTGGGTTTATCGGATCGAATGTCCCACAAACCATCTCAGATGTCAGGAGGCGAAAAACAACGTGTGGCAGTTGCCAGAGCACTCATCAACAAACCAAAAGTAATCATGGCTGATGAGCCATCGGGCAACCTCGATTCCCAGAACCGTGACGAATTGCATGACCTCTTCTTTCAGCTTCGCAATGATTTCGGACACACCTTTATTATCGTAACGCACGACGATTCATTTGCCGATAGGTCGGACCGGATCATTCACATAAAAGACGGAGTGATTGTTGAATGAACAGGCATGAGTTAAAGGAATTTCTTGATGAAAAGACTGATTTATACAACCGATCCCAATTCATTGAGACTGATCCCATCCAGGTCCCCAAAGCTTATACGAATAAAGAAAACATCGAGATAGCAGGATTTCTGGCAGCCACCATTGCCTGGGGAAACCGTACATCCATCATTCGAAATGCACACCGGCTTCTTCAGCTTCTTGACAATCAACCTTATGAATTCATAACTACCGCAAGTGAAAAAGAAATGATCCGGTCGTCGGAGTTTGTACACCGAACATTTAACCATACCGATACGCTTTACTTTATGAAATCCCTGCGCAATTTATACCTATACAAAGGCGGATTGGAAAATGCGTTTTTACAGGGATTTCAGGAAGACAATACTATCTATTCATCTCTCAAGGTATTCCGTAACCTTTTCTTTGAGCTTCCAGGGCCGGCAAGAACACAAAAGCACATATCGGATGTCACTGCAGGATCTGCCGCCAAGAGACTTAACATGTTCCTGCGCTGGATGTGCAGAAAGGATAACAGGGGAGTCGATATTGGTATCTGGAATGGCATCCCAGCATCCTGCCTTATGCTACCCCTCGATGTCCATACCGGAAATGTAGCCCGTAAACTGGGCATCCTGAACAGAAAACAGAATGACTGGAAAGCTGTTGAAGAAGTGATGTCTGTTCTACGCAGTTTTGATCAAAACGACCCGGTAAAGTATGACTTTGCATTGTTCGGACTGGGTGCCTTCGAAAAGTTCTGATATGGGCCGGAATAACTATTTTCAGTTTAAACAGTTCACGATTGTCCAGGAACAATCAGCCATGAAGGTAGGCGTTGACAGCGTCTTGCTGGGAGCCTGGACCCAAATTGGTAATTCAGGCAAAATCCTTGATGTGGGTTGTGGTACAGGACTACTTTCTCTCATGATGGCTCAGCGATCGTCTGCCATGATAACAGGTATCGATATCGACGAAGGTGCCTGCAGGGAGGCTAAAATGAATTCGGAGCAGTCGCCCTGGGCTGAAAGGATAAACATACTCCACATGCCATTTCAGCAATTCGCAAGGCATTCCAACACTCCTTTCGACCTGGTCATCTCCAACCCACCCTATTTTGAGAATAGCTCAAAACCCGGGGACCTAAAGAGACAGAGTGCCCGTCACAATGACGAGCTGCCCTTTAACGAATTTTTGGAAGGATGCCAGCAGGTTCTTGATCCGCAAGGAAGAATCGCCGTTATCCTGCCTTCCGGTAAAGCTGAAGATTTCTCAAGCCTTGCATCAGGCTTTGGATATTTCAGGAATCGAATGTTAATGGTCAGTCACTTCCCTGACAAAGCCTGCCACAGGATCCTGATGGAGTTCTCGCAAAAAAAAATCACCTGTATCAATGAGACACTGGTGATCCAAGCGGAAGGTCAATACACGGAAGACTACCGCATGCTGACAGGCGATTTCTATCTGGCCTTCTGAACCTGAAGTCTACACAAAGAGCATCATCGGGATAAATGTCCTGTCCATCTTTTTGGCAAATCTCTCAACCGCTACCATATCGGTGTGATCCATGCTATGGTCAAGATGAGCCATTTTCTTCATGGCAAAACGTTCCAGGAAATTCATCTTTTCCAGATTCACGGCACCTCCAGCAGTGAGGATACTTTTGGCATGTGCAAGTAAATCTGTCGGGAAGGCCTCCTGTAGTTGTTTTCGGGCCAAGTCGCCCTCATACATGCAGCAGATGAATAAACCCAACTCTTTGGAGAGTAGAATTTCACGATTCTTGGCGCAGAATTCCTTTACCTTGTGCTGGATCTGACCGGCATGAATGGATCCCCCGACAATAATTCTGTCGTAACCTTTCATGTCAGGCATCTTTTTCTGTTTCAGGTCGAGATAATCAACCTTCTCCCCCAGTCGGGAACCAATCTCTCTGGCGATTCTTTCGGTACAACCATGTGTTGTCCTGTAAACGATTAATGTTTTCATGGCAGGCAGTTTTGAATAAAATTAAAACATATCCAAAACATTTCAATGCACTTATCGGTTAACACAGGATTAACACCGGTTAATCAAGTGTTTTTAATACTTTTTTATCTTTTATTATTGCTATTTTTGCGGTTTATGAATAAAGCAGATATGTCAGAAACAGTAAATCAGGAATTCAAGATAGACACAAGCCTATATAAGATTCGTGAAATCAGGCAGCTGACCGAATCAACATTTGTGGTTTCACTCCCCCGCTGCAGGTTTAATTTCAGGCCTGGACAGCACGTTTCGGTCTCGATCAAGGGAGATTACCAGAGCAGGGAATATTCGATTTATAGTGGTGCACGGGACGAGGCACTCGAAATTCTCGTGAAGGAAGTGGACGGGGGTTATTTTACACCGAAATTGAAAAATCTCAGACCAGGTGATTATCTTGAAATCCATGGGCCCTTTGGGAAATTTGGCATGGATCCAAAGAAAAAGGAGAGCCATCGGCATGTATTTATTGCCAGCGGAACAGGAATCGCCCCCTTTCACAGCATGGTGAGGTCGATTCCCGGTTTGGACTACGAATTAATCCACGGGGTACGTTACCCTTCAGAGGCATATGAGAGCCACCATTATGGGGAGGGACGATATATCCTTTGCACTACACGTGAACCGAAAGACAATTTTCACGGAAGGGTTACCGATTACCTCAAAACCCGGGAGTTTGAGCCGAATACGGCATTCTATCTCTGTGGCAACAGTGACATGATTTTCGATGCCATGGAAATCCTGAAAGAAAAAGGTTTCCAGCGGGAAGACATCACTGTGGAAGTCTACTTCTGATTCCTTGTCCGCTATTTTTTCTTTTTGGAGTCAATTTTCTCGCCATAGGCCAGATCACCCGCATCACCGAGCCCGGGGACGATATATGACTTGGAGGTCATTCCCTCATCTATAGCACCCAGCCATAAGGTTACATTTTCATCCTTGATGTGGCTGGTCACATAGTCGACCCCCTGTTGGCTGCTGATGATGGACACCAGGTGAATGTGGGAGGGAGTCCCCTTCGCCTGCAGGGCATGGTAGCTAATCTCCATCGACATGCCGGATGCCAGCATTGGATCGGAAAGAATGACCACTTTGCCGTCGAGTGAGGGTGAGGACATATATTCAAACTCAATGTCGAACCCCCCGTTATCAGTATATTTACGGTAAGCCGAAATAAACGCGTTTTCGGCCTTGTCAAAGATACGCAGGATTCCCTGGTGCATCGGAAGGCCTGCTCTCAGGATCGTTGCCAGAACCGGCTGTTTGGCAAGAACCGGAACCTTGGCGATACCTAGGGGTGTGGTTACATCGCGAACTACAAATTCAAGTGTTTTACTGATTTCAAAAGCAAACAATTCGCCCAAACGCTGAAGATTTTCCCTGAATCGGAAAGAATCCTGCTGAATCCCGATATCCCGAAGTTCAGCCAGGTACTGATCGATCATTGAATGGGTGTTGCCTAGTACTTTGATCTCCATAGTGCTGTTTTTAAGTAAATATATAGTCTCCGTCACCATCCTGAATTGCCTTAACCGAGGACTGGGCTGTGTGAAACGTGGAATAAATGGTTTGCCCATACTCCTTCACATAAAAAAACGGAAACCAGTGTTTCCGGACTTCCCTGGAAATCTCCGGATGCAGTATCGTGACGAAATCAGGTTGATTCTTACCGCAATAGGCCCTGATCCAATGGACAGCAGCCAAAAAATCACGCGAAGATAAATAAAAATGATGCGACTTCAAGTGCCCTTCGCGCTCCGAAAAGATGAAAAATCCTGAAGTCACCAAATTTTCCCTGATCTTGACCAATTTCATGGAGAAATGGCTCGAATAGCAGGAGAAGGGATAGCTAAACCCTGAGGCAACCAGATCAGATGTCACCCATGGATACTTAAAAATCCATTCCAATTCAGCCGATCCACGACCAAAGAATGATGATTCACTGTAACGGCGAGCTAAATCAAGGCACTCTTCATCAGGGGTATCAAGGACTTCAAAAGAATAACCAACAGAATTAACTGGGGCAGAACAGCGGTTAATCAACTTCCAGACCGATCCCACCAATTTGGCAGTCACCCTTGCCATGTGCAACATAAGTCCTTCCGTGCCTCGTTTTCGCAGGATGGCCGGCAATGCCGAAGGGAAATAGGCCCGAATGCCCTGATGCGTATACAGTGGCATAAATAAACCTGAAGACAAGTTCGCAGATTGCCCATCAGGAGAATAATTGGTAAACATCAGCCTTTGCTGCCAGTCGGCATAGGCCTCCCGAAGTAACAATACCGACATCCCCTTTCCTCTGTATGCAGGAGCTACCCATGATCCGCTACACCATCCAAACCGGAGTGTCTTGTTATCGTCATTCACAATTCCCGCCCAAACTGTCCGGAAGGCAACCATCTTGTCCCCTTCTGTCATCATGTAAATGGCCACGTCTTCCGGCCTGCCGTTAGGATTATGCAAATATGACAAAGCACGCTGCAATGATATGGGCTTCACATCCAGCGACTGGAACCGACGGCTTTCCACAAAAGCCTCCAGCTCACCCAATCGTATCCTGTTTACCTGTTCCATATTAAGGGTGCATTACGGTCTGTCTGCCCATAAAGCTTCGTACAAGGGAATAGAACATCTCCATTTTCAAGGAAACAGGAAGAGGCTCTGCTGTTTCGGCAGGAAAGCGTTGCATATGACCTGGCAGTGAATCATATTTCAGGCCTGCCGTTCCAAAAGTAAGATCGCAGAGGTTTTCTTTAACCAATTGTTCCAACAGATTGATAGAGACACCGTCGTCGGTATAGGGAAATGCAAAGACCCTATGTTTCTGATGGAGATGTTTGCCAATCCACCCCATGCTTTCAGTCACCTGCCTGTACTGACTCTGATAATCCAGTTGCGCGAACTCAGGATGGTCCCAGCTATGCCCTCCTATGGTAAAACCCCGGGACTCAAGACCCCTGACCTGGTCAAGAGTCATATATGGCTCATAAACATTCAGGAACTGGCTCCACGATATTCCCAGCTCTTGTGCCATCTTATCGGCTTCTACAGATTGCAGCCAAGGCAACTGCAACAGTGACTCATATGATAATCCCCACTCCTTCAGCCAAATATCTCCAGATTTATCCTCCCGAAGGCGACTTACAATAAGACTCGCCTTGTAACGATGAAAGAGCGCCTTGTTATCAACAAATCCCGGATTGACAAAAAAAGTGGCTGGAATCCCCTTTCGCAAGAGAATTGGAGCAATCACGGTTGCACATTGCGATAGTCCGTCGTCAAAGCTTAAATGAAACACTCCGGGTTGCGGTTTTGGCTGATTGAGAAGCTCAGTCAAATCCACAGGACGGTAATGTTTCAGAAGGAAGTCAAGTTCTGCTTCAAACTGAATGGTATTTCGGTAAGGGTAATTCAGGACATGTGGGAGCGGCTCATCACTGACAACATGATAAAATGGCAATAAAACCGGATAACGATAATGGGAAAGCATCTCATAAGAGATCAGTTTCCCAGGCGATTTAAGCATATTTCGTAGCCACCTGTTCATCGTATCAGCCATTTAACGGGTGGAGGGAGCCGCATGTCAATCCAATGGATATAGGGTTCAGGATGAGTGCCAAAGCCTTCGAAAAATCGCGCAATACCGGGGATCATGGATCCTTCCATATCGAGATACCTCGGATGGCCTGCAAACATGCGTATCACATGATCCATCAGAAAATACATCGCCCCCAATTCCCGCCCCACCTTGCTGCTGACCCCGTTGAGATAAACAATTCGTTTATGGTCGAACACAAAAAAAGCGGCCGCACATAACTCATTGTTCCTGTTATAAACTCCCATCAAAGAACCTTTCCCTTCGAGAAGGATGTAAGAAGCCAGCTTCCGGAATTGTGGCAGGCACTTTCCGTAAATCTCTTTTGGTTGATTGGCAATTTTGAAGTCTAAATATTCCTGAAGGGCAATACCATCGGTAAAGGTAAGACTATTCTTTTCTGACCTACGAATATGTCGCTGCGTATGTGACGAATATCCTGAATAAAGTCCTGTATATGGAAATTCAAGATAAAGGATATAATTCTTCATCTCCCGAAGATGCTCCGAGGGCCATTGAAAATTCTGACTGTTCAGGCTGATCCGGATATATCGGAAATGTTCCCTGACAGTCTGTAGAAATTTATTGGAAATATGTTCGGGGGGAGGCGGGAAAATGCCCAGTTGCTGACAATAACATGGCTGTACCAGTATGTTGAATCCCCATTTCTTTCTGACGGGAAGGGGCATCACATATTCATAATCCTCCCAAATCAGTGCCTGCCACTCCTCAGAAATCCTGTCAAGGTACCAGCTATGTGCATATACCCTGCCGTTGGACGCACTCGAAATCAGCTGGTCCCAGCGTACCGTATCAATCTGGGCACGGGTGACCAACCGTGGGGATGTGTATTCACGATCGGGCATACTCAAAGCCTTTTTGGTTGATAGTCTCGAAAACCTTCCGGTATTCCTTCCACTCCCCCGTTCCGCTCAGCGATTCGTTATGCCAGATGATGGAGAACCACCCTCCGGTGGCTTTCACCTCATCCATAAGGGTTAAACCCTTTTCAATCGCCTCATCGGGTGAAAGTTTCATATAGTTTTTAAGGGTTACGTCCATTGCCTGAAATGGATAAATCATCAGGTCGGTTACCTCATTTGCAATTAGGTCAAAAAACCGAAAAGGAGTTGCGGTCCCCGCTCTGAAACCGATATAATCTGCATAACCCATCGAGTGATCAGCGGTAATTCCGGCTGCCAAAAGCTTCCGGTAAGTCTCCGGAAACCGAAGCATCAGGAAATGTTGCCTGCTGATCAATGGATCCACACCCGTTAGGTTACGGAATCGTTTTTTTTCCATCTCAACCCTCTGTGAACCCGGCTCCATCGATGCCAAGTAGGATGGATGAATCCCACTCTGGAAGTGACTATGGATTAAACTGACCAGCTTTCTGAATCTCTTGCTTTCCCACGAAACAGGTGTATCAAACATTGAACGGTCACCAAGGTGTATAAAAAACCGAACATCCTCTTCATGCCCCTTGAATTGATGGAACAAATAATCATAGGTATCATATGGATCCTTCGCTTTGCCGGTCAGCACACTCCATCTTTTCGCCAGTCCAACTAATCCATTACTTCCCAGCTGTCGAACGGCACCACCCAGGTTCCGGAAGATGCTCTTCCCGGCATATGCAAAAGCGTTGTCGACATCGATAGTGGGCAGATACCGGAATGGCATCACCGGAAAGGAAAGTCCGGGATACACATCCTTCAGGGAGTTGGCAAGCAACATGACCCATTTATTGACAACGGGCATCCTTAAATATCCAATAGCCGACAAAACCGACTTATCATGGGTGAAACGCCCGTGCCCATCCCTCTCTGTTGGAAAATATTCTTCCATGCGAGTGATGATAAAAAAACAGGCGGCGAATGGATCGAAGGGCAACAAAGAATCATTGGAAGATGGGAAAAGCCCCACTGAATCCTGAAACGGAACCGTAATTAATTCAGGCATTGCGAGGGAACTGCTTTCAAGCAAGCCACAAGCCCTGATAAAAGGCTCCTGCCCCATTCTTTCCCGGGAATAATTCAGAACTGGCAGATTCGAATCGGGAACAGCAAAACTGTTGGAGGTGAATTGTACACCCACACCCAAAACATCCATGAACATCCATTCCACAATATAACGAAACCGGGACGTCATGTTCGGATTATAAATCAGCAATTCAGTTTTCAACCGGAAAGTGGCGATAAATAATGGTTGAATATACAATGTTTATCGTAAAATGAAGCTGTCAGAGCAGTCCGTTATCTGCAAAACTATAATAACCTTTTTGTGACACAATCACATGGTCAAGTACTTGAATGTCCATGATTTTCCCGGCCTCCTTCAATTTTCGGGTAATTTGCATGTCCGCATCCGAGGGCGTAAGGTTCCCCGAGGGATGATTGTGGCTCAGGACCATTGCCGTTGCCAATCTTTCAATGGCAGTTTTGAGGATGGTACGCACGTCGATAACCGTAGCGGTGAGACCTCCCTTGCTGGTCATAAATTGATGTATGACCTTATTGCTTCGGTTTAAAAGCATGATCCAGAACTCCTCGTGATCCAGATCGCCAAGCAGAGGCATCAGAATTTCAGCCACATCCCTGCTTGAGGAAATCTGGGGACGTACGGGTGTTTGTTCTGACTTGCGTCGCCTGCTAAGTTCCATTGCTGCCATTATATTCACTGCCTTGGCTTCACCAATGCCCTTGAATGTGGAGAGGTATTCATAATTTTTCTTCCCCAGGTCGGTCAGGCTATTTCCTACCGAACCAAGTATCTTTCGCGACAATTCAACGGCAGTCTCACCCAAATTGCCTGAACCGATCAACACAGCGATCAATTCGGCATCAGAAAGCATCCGGGGGCCATAGGCAAGCATCTTCTCCCGGGGACGGTCACCGATCGCCCATTCCTTGATATTCAATTTCTTACTATCGCTCATTCTTCTAAGGATTGACATATTTTATAATGAGCTAATGTACACAAAAACCTATTGAAGAGAAACAGTAAATCACAAAAAAAGCCCCTCCAACTGTGGAGAGGCCTTCTTTTTGTCTCTTTATGAAATTGTCGCCTTTACATTCTATTGATCTGCAAAGCCAGCTTCGATTTCAGGTTCGATGCCTTGTTCTTGTGAATAACATTCTTCTTGGCAAGTTTGTCAATCATCGCAACCACTTCCGGGTACATTTTTACCGCTTCGTCCTTGTCATCTGACAGACGTAGTTTCTTGACGGCATTACGGGTGGTTTTTGCGTAATATTTGTTATTCAACCGCTTTTTTTCGGTTTGCCTGATTCTTTTTAATGCTGACTTATGATT
>JACDJC010002325.1_pt1 | contig 15118 bp, 13 predicted proteins | sample 7454191 | NCBI WGS metagenome assembly JACDJC01 (sample SAMN14253291, study PRJNA609438) | sludge metagenome | isolation source: sludge after 25d culture with pyrite and EDTA | collected 2018-12-20 | reverse complement strand
GGTACCATAATCCACCATGTGGATCACACCCTCGAGCTTACTCCGGTTTATATCGTCAAGGGCAATCAGGTGCTGCTGACATTCTCCCCATACGACTTCTCGTTTATCACTTCCGACGATATTGCCCGTGTATTCTCAATGATGTCGAAGCATAACCTGAAAGTTAACATGGTACAACAGTCAGCCATCGACTTAAGCTTACTGGTGGATGCGCCTGAACTGGGACTCGAGACTATGGTGCTGGATATGCGAAAGGATTACGAAGTGAAGTATAACACCGGCCTGAGGCTGATTACCATCAGGCACTATACCAACGAGAAAATTGAGGAACTGACACAGGGGGCGAAGATATACATTGAGCAATATAGCCGGCGAACGGCGAAGATTGCGGTGAAATAAAAAAAAGGCAGTGCGTGGGCACTGCCTTTTAGATATAGCGTTTTCTCAGTATCAGATCCTGTTGTTGGAACCTAGTACGTTCACGATTTTGTGTTTGTACAGTTCCTTCAGTGAGCTACGGGCTGGTCCCAGATATTTTCTTGGATCGAACTCAGCGGGATTTTCCATAAACACCTTACGAACCGCAGCGGTCATGGCTAAACGACCATCTGAGTCGATGTTGATTTTGCATACTGAAGAAGCGGCAGCGCGACGGAGCTGTTCTTCAGGAATTCCCACTGCATCTTTCAGGGCACCACCGTTGGCGTTGATGATTTTCACCAGGTCAGCAGGAACCGAAGAGGCACCGTGCAGAACGATTGGGAAACCGGGCAGCCTTCTCTCGATTTCTTCGAGGATGTCGAAGCGGAGTGGTGGAGGTACCAGGATGCCGTCTTCGTTACGGGTACACTGGGCCGGGGTAAATTTGTTGGCACCATGCGATGTTCCGATGGAGATGGCCAGTGAGTCAACGCCGGTCTTCTGGGTGAAGTCAATCACGTCATCTGGGTTGGTGTAAACCGATTTGGCAGCGACTACATCATCTTCGATACCGGCAAGAACCCCGAGTTCACCTTCAACAGTAACGTCATATTTATGGGCATATTCAACCACCTGACGGGTAACCTCGATATTTTTTTCATAGGGATGGTGTGATCCGTCAATCATGACGGAAGAGAATCCCATATCGATACAATCTTTACATGTTTCAAAGCTGTCACCATGATCAAGGTGCAGGGCGATCGGTATTCCGTAACCTTCGCTGAGTTCCTTGGCATACTCGACGGCTCCCTGGGCCAGGTAACGGAGGAGCGTCTGGTTGGCATACTGGCGGGCACCTTTGGATACCTGCAGGATCACCGGTGATTTGGTTTCAACACAAGCACTGATGATGGCCTGAAGCTGCTCCAGGTTGTTGAAGTTGTAGGCGGGGATTGCATATCCACCCTTTACGGCATTGGCAAACATCTCTCTGGTGTTGACCAATCCTAAATCTTTATAACTAAGTGCCATTGTCATTTTATTTTATGTGATTACTCTTTTGATCAAATATCATTCGAAATTACTTAAAAATGATGGAATTAAGTCTATATCTGCGGGAAGTATGTCCAAAATTAACTCATTCATAATATTTTCAGGTAATGCATCCTGCGTGTTTTCATGGGTTTTTATTAGTTATGTGCCTTGTCAATGAAACGAAAGAGGCCACCTGATAAAGGCAGCCTCCGTAATATCTGAAGTTGATAATCTGATCTCCCGACAAACACCTATTCGGCAAATTTGGCAACCAGGTACTCCCTGTTCAGCCTTGCAATATGCGAAATTGAGATGCTTTTCGGACATTCGGCTTCACAGGCACCGGTATTGGTACAACCACCGAAACCAAGCTCGTCCATTTTGGCGACCATGTTCCTTGCCCTGGCCTTGGCTTCTATACGGCCTTGCGGAAGTTTGGCCAGATGTGATACCTTGGCGGCAACAAACAGCATGGCCGATGAGTTTTTGCAGGCGGCTACGCAGGCTCCGCAACCAATGCAGGCAGCGGCATCCATGGCTTCTTCCGCATCATCGCGACTGATCGGGATAGCATTTCCATCGGGAACACCGCCAGTGTTGACAGAAATGAATCCTCCTGCCTGAAGGATGGTATCGAAGGCGGTCCTGTTCACCACCAGGTCCTTTATAACCGGGAATGCAGCCGCACGCCATGGTTCAACGGTGATGGTTTCTCCATCGTTGAATTTCCGCATGTGAAGCTGGCATGTGGTAACAGCCGTGTCCGGGCCATGTGGCCTTCCATTGATGAACATGCTGCAGATCCCGCAAATACCCTCACGGCAATCGTGGTCGAACGCAATCGGGTCAATCCCCTTTTCAATGAGGTTATTGTTGAGAAGGTCCATCATTTCGAGGAATGATGATCCGGTTGAAACATTCTCGATTTCGTAGGTTTCAAACCTGCCTTTGTCCTGGGCATTGTTTTGCCTCCAGACTTTTATATATAACTTCTTAAGAATTTTGTCAGCCATTTTTCTGATAATTTGATTTTTTACCTGAGTTCCGGGATTCCTGGCATCACCTGTTTCCAGGGTTTATTTCCACTTGGTCCCTGACTATCAATAGCTCTTTATTTATAGCTTCGCTGGGTGAGTTGAACGTTTTCGAATTTCAAGGTCTCCACATGGAGTTGTGGCTCCTTGTTTTCTCCCTTGAATTCCCATACGCCCACATTGGCAAATTTCTCGTCATTGCGAAGCGCTTCGCCGTCTTCAGTCACTGACTCTTCGCGGAAGTGTCCGCCGCAAGACTCATTTCTCTCCAGGGCATCACGGGCCATCAGGTCTCCAATGTCGAAGAAATCGGCCAGACGACCGGCTTTCTCCAATTCGGGATTGAGGTTGTTCAGTTCTCCCGGAATCTTCACATCCGACCAGAATTCTTTTTTCAGTTTCTTGATCTCCTCGATGGCTTTTTTCAGTCCTTCCTCGTTTCTTGACATCCCCACATAATCCCACATGATGTGTCCGAGTTGCTTGTGGAAATGATCGACGGTTTTGGTGCCCTTAACGTTGAAGAGCTGGTGGATCCTGTCTTTCACGTTCTTCTCGGCTTCCTCGAACTCGGGTGAATTGACATCAGTCTTGGGTGTCATGATTTCTCCCGCCAGATAATCCCCTATGGTATAAGGCAGTATGAAATATCCGTCAGCCAGTCCCTGCATCAGGGCTGAAGCTCCCAAACGATTGGCGCCATGGTCCGAGAAGTTGGCTTCCCCGATGGCATAGAGCCCCGGAATGGTGGTCATCAGGTTATAGTCGACCCAGACACCTCCCATCGAATAATGGATGGCGGGATAGATCATCATAGGTTCCTTGTAGGGGTCTACGTCGGTAATCTTTTCATACATCTGGAAAAGGTTTCCATAACGGGCTTCAATGACCTTCTTGCCCAGACGTTCAATAGAGTATTTAAAGTCGAGGTATACGGCTTTCCCTTCCGGGTTGACGCCATATCCTGCATCGCATCTTTCTTTTGCTGCCCGTGAGGCCACATCGCGTGGCACCAGATTCCCGTAACTGGGATATCTTCTTTCAAGGTAGAAATCGCGGTCTTCATCCGGGATGTCATTCGGTCCCATTTTTCCTTCCCTCAGTTTCTGGGCATCTTCCAGCTTTTTGGGTACCCACACACGACCGTCATTACGGAGTGATTCCGACATGAGTGTCAATTTCGACTGCTGGCTACCGTGTACCGGAATACAGGTGGGGTGAATCTGCACGAATGCCGGATTGGCAAACATGGCTCCTTTTTTATAGCATTGCCAGGCGGCCGAGCCATTTGATCCCATGGCCAGCGTGGAGAGGAAGAATACGTTTCCATAGCCTCCTGTGGCGATTACCACGGCGTGTGCCCCATATCTCTTGATTTCCCCGGTTGTCAGATCGCGGGCAATGATACCTCTTGCCTTACCGTCTTTAACGACCACGTCCAACATCTCATGGCGAGGATACATTTTTACGTTCCCTTTGGAAATCTGGCGGTTCAGTGCCTGGTAGGCTCCCAGCAGGAGCTGCTGGCCTGTCTGGCCGCGGGCATAAAACGTACGGCTCACCAGAACACCGCCGAAAGAGCGGTTGTCGAGCAAACCGCCGTACTCCCTGGCGAAAGGTACACCCTGTGCCACGCACTGGTCGATGATATTGGGAGACACCTCGGCAAGACGATATACGTTTGCCTCACGTGCACGGTAGTCGCCTCCCTTGATGGTGTCATAAAACAGACGGAAAACGGAGTCGTTGTCGTTCTGGTAATTCTTGGCTGCATTGATACCTCCCTGGGCGGCAATGGAGTGTGCCCGGCGGGGACTGTCCTGGTAACAGAACGATTTGACGTTATATCCTAATTCGGCCAGTGAGGCTGCTGCTGAAGCACCACCCAGACCGGTTCCGACGACAATGATTTCAAGTTTGCGCTTATTGGCCGGACTGACCACCCTGATGGCTGCCTTATGGCGTGCCCACTTCTCTGCCAAAGGTCCTTCCGGTATTTTTGAATTCAAAATCTGCATATTCGGTTTGTTTTTTGGTTAAAACTTAATCACAAAATAGAGCGGGATGACTGAGAAGCCAACTGCAACCAGAATGGCATATATCCTGGCCACCCACTGAAGACGACTCATCCAGATCTTGTTGTTGATGCCCAGTGTCTGGAAAGATGACCAGAAACCATGAACCACATGCAATCCCAGCAAAACTCCACCTAATACATACAAAAGGCTGAAAACCAGGCTTTCCTTGAAATGGGTGCTCACGAGCAAATAGGTATTGTGCATCTCTTCGCCATTGATAACGACGTTGGGAAGCAGGTCCGAACCGGTTATCTTGATCTTCCAGTAGAAATCATAAATGTGAATGATGAGGAAGACAAGAACCAGGGCACCCAGGATCAGCATATTGCGTGATGACCAGGAACTGGCGTTCGACAAGTCCTGCTTGTTGTATTTCACCGGACGGGCCTTGTAATTCTCCCATGAAATGATGAAAGACCAGATAATGTGGATCATAAATCCAAGTCCAAGAATGGGCTCCATGATCTTAACCGCCGGATTGGTAGCCATAAAGTTGGCTGCCACGTTGAAAAGATCTCCACTATCGTCAAATATCAACAAAAGATTCACCGTCAGGTGGACCACGATGAAAAGCATCAGGAACAATCCGGTGATGCTCATCAAAAATTTGCGGCCAATTGACGCAGTTAAAAATTTGCTCATAAAATGATTATTTAATAGTTAAAGTTGATGTCAAATTTAGTATGCAAAGTTACTCTGCCTGCCGAAATGAACAAGGCCGACAGGTGTCCGGTGTCATAATTTAAACGCATTCTAAAATGAAATCGCCAAATTACACAAAATATTCCTTACAATACCTACAAAATCCGGATATGTAAATAAGGATAACAGCAAGAATGGCGCAACTTTTTCATTGATATAACCCCATGATTGTTAGCCTGAACCATTATTTTTCAATAATTCTCCTTAAATTTAAGGCTGACCAACCTTTCCTTTATGACCGGGTATGTTAAATATTACGAGTGCAGTTCGTGTCATTATGGTGAACAGTTTGTCCAGGGACCCGGATTTCTTGTCAGGCCACAGTCTTTCCCTGAATACATTTCCGGAAACCACCGCCTATTCCACTATAAAATCCACGAGAAAATCATCAATTTGGCAAATCGATATCAGGCATTGCTGATCAGCGCCACCTACCAGGTGTATAAATGTCCTTCTTGCGGAATTTTGTTCAACAAGTCGAAGGTGAACATGGTCAGCGATGACAAGGTCCTTCACGTCAATGAGTTTAAGTGTACCCGGTGCCGAAGGCGACTCAAGCCTACCAACATCAACCGGTTACGGAGGGCGGTTTGTCCTGTATGCCTGAAGCCGTCTTTTCTTAGGCAAAAGGAAAATGATCTCCTTTGGAGCTCCGTCAAGGCATAAATCGGTTCTCCCGGTTCCCGGATCATTTTTTCGCCAGCATCCCGATATGGGGAATGCCGTCTTCGTCGTAGATTTCCGTGATCCTCCTGAATCCCAGATCTTCATAAAACCTTTCCAGGTAAAGCTGGGCACTGATCTTGATTTCACTTGCTGCAAAATGGCTAAACGCAAATTTCATGGCTTCCTGCATGACCAGTTTTCCTAAATTCTGCCTCCGAAAATGGGGCGACACGACCACCCTGCCTATGGATACCTGCGGGAAGCGGGTTCCTCCCGGAAGGATTCTTGCCGTACCTGCCACCCGGTTGTCTTTTTTCAGGATCAGGTGCCAGGCCAACTGGTCGAGGTCATCAAGATCGTTGTATATGCAGGTCTGCTCCACTACAAATACCTCACTGCGCAATTGCAGAAGGCCGTATAATTCATGGGTGCCCAGTTTGTCAAAGGGTTTGATTGATATATCCATTCTTGTTGCGATGGTTGTTTTATACAAAGAGGCTGGCCAATAGGGTCATTATCAGTCCGCCCAAGGCAATGATCGTTTCCATAACGGTCCACGACTGCAAGGTTTGCTTTTCGTCCATGCCCAGGTATTTGCCAACGAGCCAGAATCCGCTGTCGTTGACATGCGAAAGAATGGTTGCGCCCGAGGCAATGGCAATCACGATCAGGGCCCTTGTCGGATCATTGAGCTGCAAAACTTCCAGAACCGGGGCTATGATTCCGGCAGCCGTGATCATGGCCACGGTGGCCGATCCCTGGGTTATCCTGACCACGGCAGCAAGCAGCCAAGCCAGGAGAATGGGCGACAGGGAGGAGCCGGCCATCGATTCGGCCATCATTTTGCCAATACCGCTGTCGACCAGGATTTCCTTTAAAACCCCGCCGGCTCCGGTAATCAGGATGATGATGCCTGCCGGTCCAAGTGCCTTGGTACTCAGATCCAATATCTTTTGCTTTGTCATTCCTCTTCGGATTCCCAGTAACCAGATTGCCAGCAGGGTGGCAATGATCAGTGCGGTAAAGGGATGCCCAGCAAACTCAATGATGTCGGTGAACAATGATTTTGCAATCACTTCCTTCGTTACCATTACTCCGGTCAGGGTATTGAGCAGGATCAGTACCAGGGGAATTCCTATCAGGGTGGCGATCAGGCTGAAGGAGGGCAGTTTCCTTTCGTCCTTGAATTCGGATGTACTGTTCAGGAAATCTGCCGGTGGCGACAGGTTAATTTTTTTGGAAATATAGCTTCCCCAAACCGGTCCTGCCAGGATAGCCACAGGAAATCCAAGGATGAACCCAAAAAAGATGACCCACCCCAGGGGTACCTTGATGATGTCGGCAACAGCAACCGGTCCGGGTGTAGGCGGTATGAAACTGTGGGTTACCGCGAGCCCGGCCAGCAAGGGTATGGCGTAGTATAACAGTGATTTTTTGGTGTCCCGGGCAATGGCATATACGATGGGTACCAGAATTATGAATCCCACGTCAAGGAAGACGGGGATGGCCACGATAAACCCGGTTATCACCATGGCCCATGGCGCTTTTCTTTGCCCGAATTTCCGGATCAGCGAGTGGGCAAGGGCTTCAGCTCCTCCCGAACTCTCAAGTATCTGTCCGAATATGGCTCCCAGTCCCACGACCGTTGCCACAAATCCAAGGGTGCTTCCCATGCCGTCCTGGATGCTTTTGGTAATCTCGTTCAGGGGCATTCCTGCCAGGATCCCTACGTAGATGGCCGTGATCAACAGGGAGATAAAGGCGTTAATCTTGAGTTTCAATACCATGAGGAGCAGCAGTGCAACCGCTGAAATCACCATGAACAGGATAAAGGCAACTGACATATTTTTGGGTTTAGTCGACTACAAAATAAGGAATTCCTGACAAATTTTTTAGGCTTTCTTCTCAGGTCAACCTCACCGGTCGGTTGGTCCGGTTCGATTCGTAGATGGCCTGGAATAGCTGTACCACTTTTCGGCCATCCTCATGTGTCACCATCGGGGGCCTTCCTTCATCCAATGCATACAGGTAATCGGCGATCTGGAGTTTCATGTAATGCACGGTCGGATCGATGGTGTTGAAAAAGGTGCTGTCCTCCTGTTTCCATTTGCCCAGGAGATGCTCCTCACCCTGAATGGTCCACAGGTCATTGACCGAAGGTTCCAGGATCCCCGATTGACCGGCAATAAACATGGCTCCCCCATCGGTCTGCACCCCCACCGAGGCGCCGTTGCTCCCGTGAATGTGCACCTTGCCATAGATGCCTGGTTTCTGTGAGTTGCTTACCAGGATATTGCCAATGGCACCACTCTTGAATCTCACGATGGCCGCTGCCGTGTCTTCCACCTCAATGTAAGGATGGTTCAGGTTTTTCCATACCCCATAGACTTCTTCGGCTTCGCCCATATACCACAACAAAAGGTCAAGCTGGTGGGGCGACTGGTTTACCAGCACGCCTCCGCCTTCCATGTCCCACGTTCCCCGCCATGCATTGGAATCGTAATAGGCTTTGTCTCTCCATCCCAACATAAGCACGGTCCCAAGTGCAGGCTGTCCGATTTTGCCTTCGTCAATTGCCTTTTTTACCCTCATGGAGGGGGCATACCATCGCCGCTGGCTGATCACGCCCAACCTCACATTGTTTGATTGTGCGGCAGCAATCATGGCATCACTGTCATCCAGGGTAACTGCCAATGGCTTTTCGATAAGCACATGGGCTCCGTTGTCCATGGCTTCCATGGCGGGTTCGCGATGATAGGGATGGGGTGTGCAAACAATGGCCAGGTCAATGTGTTCGGACTTCACCAATTCTGGCACTGATGCGTATGGTGTGGTTTGGTATTGTATGGCAAAGGCTTCCGCGGTAGACCTGGACCGGCTCCAAACCCCGGCCAAACGGGCCCGGGTGAGTTCCCTGACTGCCCTGGCATGCAAGTGGGCCACTTTTCCGCAGCCCAGGATGGCTATATTGTACATATGGATTTGATTGGTGTAATTTTCATCAGTTTATGGTACCAGGATCACCTTGTTCAGCCCGGGTTCTTTTTGGTATAGTCTTTCGAACCATGATGCTCCTTCTGACAGCGGTGCGACCGCAGAAATCAGGGGATCTACCTTGATTTTTCCGCTGGCAATCATTTTCAGGGCTGCCTCGTACTCTCCCCGGATGGCACAACTCCCCTGCACCTTGATCTCTCGGGTGACCACGCTCTGAAGAGGGAATTCGATGGCCGGACTGAGATTTCCGGTCAGGATGACCCTGCCTCCTTTTCTTGCCAGCTGTATGGCGGTGTTGACGGTGGGTGAAATCCCCACTGCCTCGAATACCACATCAAATCCACGGTTGGAGGTCAGCTGCATGGTGATGGCATCTGCCGGTTGTTTTTCAGGCTGTATCACCTGGTTTGCCCCCAGTCTTGAGGCCAGTGCCAGCCGTTCTTCGTTCAGGTCATAGGCAACCACCGGATGAGCCCCTGCCGCATAGGCACATTGCACCATGCACAGTCCGATCATGCCGGCTCCCATCACCAGACAGCTTTCACCGATTTTCAGGTCGGACAGGCTGAAGGCATGCAGGGCGACAGATACTGGCTCAATCATGGCAGCCTGTTCAAAGGTTACCTGATCGGGTAGCTTGTAAAGGATGTGCCCAGGTACCGCCACATATTGGGCAAAGGCCCCATGTCGCCGATAGGTTCCGGGTGAAACACCAAGCACCTCCCGATTGTCACTGAGGTTGTACCTGCCTTGCAGGGTGTACCAGTCGTTTAGGGGATAAACGGTTGAATCGAAGGTTACCCGGTCTCCTTCCGACCACCCTTTCACCTGGCTGCCTGTTACCACGATGACTCCGGAGGCTTCATGACCCATGATGAGCGGCGGGATCCGGCGTCCGGTGCTTCCATCCATGCCATGGACATCGGATCCGCAGATGCCACATGCTTTCACCTCAATGAGGACATCGTTTTCACCGATTTTCGGATCGGGAACATCGGTGTAAACCAACCGGTTGTATTCTTCCAAAACAAGCGCTTTCATGGGCTGATGTGTTGATTTGTCACAAATGTATCTTTTTTAGGGTTTTGTTTTCAGAAGTTTCTTAACTATCATGGGAAGAAAGAGCATGGCTAATGGTCAGATTATGTTATAAAACAGTCCAATGCGGGGATCTTTTTCACCAAAAGCTTTTTGGTATTCGCAACTTCACATAAATTTGCAGAAAACCTGAATCCGTTAACCATGACCGATTTGCTGACCCGGCTCTCCGAATGTGTCGAATTTGGAAAAATCAACCTGGCTTCCCCATATCCACCTAACATGAAAGGCATGGTCGGTGCCGATGAGATTACCCGCCAGTTATTGGAGGCGGGAGTCAATCCACAGACGATCCTTACCGAAGGACTGCTTCCGGGTATGGAACGGGTTGGCATCAAGTTTCGCGAAAACCGGGTGTTCGTGCCTCAGGTCCTGATGTCGGCCAAGGCCATGAACACGGCCATGGTACACCTGAAACCTTTTTTCCTGACAGGGGAGGCCCGTCAAAAGGGTACTTTCATTATCGGTACGGTTGAAGGGGATCTGCATGACATTGGCAAGAACCTGGTTGCCATGATGGTCGAAGGGAACGGTTGGAATGTTGTCGACCTGGGTGTCGACGTGAAAGCGGATCGGTTTCTCTCCGCCATTGAAGAGAACCCTGAGGCGGTTGTCGGTCTTTCGGCATTGTTGACAACCACCATGCCGGCCATGGAGACGATCACCCGAATCATCAAGGAAAAATACCCGGACACTTGTGTAACGGTGGGTGGTGCCCCCGTGACTGATGAATTCCGCGAAAGGATCGGCGCCGATGCCTGGTATCGTGACCCCCAGGGACTGGTCGAGTATCTGAACAGCAGGGCTTCTGTGAAGTGACAACAGTTAATCTGAATTACTCAAATCTATGGGCAATATTCTTGATTCAATCCAAAGCAAAGTAATGGTCTCTGACGGGGCCTGGGGAACCTTCCTGCAGAAAAAGGGACTACGCCCGGGGGAGTGCCCCGAATTGTGGAATGTAACGCATCGGCAGGAGGTTCTGGACATCGCAAGGAGCTATGTGGAAGCGGGTGCCGACATGATCGAAACCAACAGCTTTGGAGGTAGCCGGTTCAAACTCGGGAAGTATGGTCTGGCCGACCGGGTAGCCGAACTGAACCGTGAGGCGGCAGCCATCAGTCGTGAAGCTGCGGGACCTGATCTTTGGGTCCTTGGTTCCATCGGTCCGACAGGAAAACTTTTGCTCATGGAGGAGGTTATCCCTGACGAATTGTACGATGCTTTCAGTGAACAAGCGGTTGCCCTTGTCGAAGGCGGCGCCGATGCCATTGTGGTGGAAACCATGACCGACCTCGAGGAGGCTGTCATCGCTGTCAGGGCTGCTGCCGAAAACACTGCTGTGCCGGTTTTTTGCACCATGACTTTCGACAAGCTCCTTACCGGTGAATATCGCACAATGATGGGGGTCTCGCCTTCCGAAATGATCCAGCCGCTGCTCGATGCCGGTGCCTCGGTACTGGGAGCCAATTGCGGCAATGGCATGGAGGGAATGATTGCCATCGTCAGGGAAATCCGCAACGTGAATGCTTCGGTGCCCATCCTGATCCATGCCAACGCCGGAATTCCCGTTTACCGCGATGGCCAGACCCATTTTCCGGAATCTCCCTGCGATATGGCGACCCATGTGGCCGATCTGGTGCTTGCAGGGGCCAATATCATCGGAGGATGTTGTGGTACGACACCCAGACATATCCATGAAATCAGGGACCAGATTCTAAAAGCCAGTCGCAAATAGTCATACAATTTTATCAATATACCTTTACTGCCATGCCAAATCCAACGTCTAATGTTTGCGGAAAGACAACTGCTCAACCTGTCGAACATTCCAATAATCTGTCAAAAAAATTACGAATGGGATTCTTTTTTTTTCCAACGTGGCTGTCTGTGATTCTCTTCTGGGGGTCAGCCATTTTGTTTATTCCCGCTTCTGCCCAGGATACAATCATTACCAACAGTGGCGATACCATCTTTTGCAAAATCACCCAGGTCAGCAAAAGCAGTATCCGGTTTGTCCATGACCTTGGGTCAATTCCAACCAAAAGCAGGATTGCCATGACTGATGTGGCTGACTGGTCACGGTCTGATACACCTCAGTTCGTGTATAATGCCATCAACGGGGTGGAGGAGTATTCTAAATTCCGTATCACAATGGGCGGTGGTGCAGGCTACCGCATCGCCAGTGCCAAAACGGCCCGGGAATCGTTGGTCAGCCAGGGATTTTCAGAAACGGATGCCGGGGATTACTACCGTAAATTAAAGACGGGTTACCACACCGGCGGGCAACTCCATTTTATGGGTTGGCCTAACCTGGGTCTCGGTGTCGATTACCAGTTTACGGCTTCGGGATCGACCATCACGGGATCGGTCGATTCGGGCGACGGGTATACCCGGCTATACGGCGACCTTTCGGAGGACATTTTTATCAACTATGTGGGTTTTTCGGCATATACCGAGGAGTGGCTGCGTGAAGGGACCTTGAAATTGTATTCCCAGGCTTCCATGGGTGTCACCTTCTACCGGAATGAAACCATGTATATCATATCGCCGGTATTGTTTACAGGGAAAGCATTCGGTATCAACACGCAAGCCGGCCTGAAGTATATGCTGCGACCTAACCTCGCGCTCTTTGCCGGGGTGGATTACTTCCAGGCCCGAATTACCAAGGTAACGGTCGAAAACAACCAGGGTAGCCAGGAGGTTGAGCTTGAGTCGGAACAACAGGAAGGCTTGGGCCGACTGGGTTTGTCGTTTGGTTTAACGTTTCAATTTTAATCTACCGCCATGAAAGTTAACAACATAATAATCAAACAGGGTATCTGTCCATGGATGCTTTTCTTCGCAGGTATCATCGGATTGTTTATGCCGTCGTGCAACAGTGATTTTCTGGAGACCGCCCCATTGAATACCATCCAGTCGCAGGATACCATATTTATCAACAATAAAAGCGGGACTGTCAACTATGAGATGAAGGTACCGGGTGCGGGCAATGCCTCCTGGCGGATACTGCAATATCCCACTGCTTTTAATTTCCAGCCTTTCGAAGGCAAGCTGAATAACAATTATTCCATGTTGACGATCACTCCCAATCCCGGGGGAGACCAGTACGGATATGGATATTACCAGTTACCGCTGGTGATTGATGTCGAGGGGGTCGGTTTGGTTGAATATCCCATCATTTACATCAATTTCGGGAATCCTTCCATCCGGGTATGGCCAACTGTTGACCTTGAAGAAAGGGAATCGGGGAGCATCAATATCGAGAACCAGGGCGGCGGTATCCTGTTGTGGGAGATCATCAGCAAACCTGCCTGGATGAATCTTTCACGGTCCCAAGGGGTCATGGAATCAACCGGTTACGATGTGGTGATGTTTACCGTCGACCGTACCGGCCTGGAAAGCGGAGATCACAGCGGGGAGGTGCAGATCGCATCCAATGCCTTGCCGTTTCCTGTAAAGGTTACCGTGAATATCAAAGTTGCCGGAACTGTCGTGCCTGGAAATCCCAATGCCCAATCCGGGGAAATTGTGGATGCCGTATGGCTTGGTGTTCAGGTCGGCATGGCTGCACTGGTGAAAAATCCCAATGAAATCAGGATCTTCAAATCGGATTCACCTGAGCCCGAGGTTTTTGCTCTTGACCGTATTCCCCGTTGTTTCGGCATTTCCGAAAACGGGCAGAAACTGGCCATCGGTTTTTCCAATGCTGAGGTGAGCGTTTACCAGGCTTCCACGATGGACCTGATCAATACCTACACAGTTGAATCAGTTCCCATTGGCATTGTCGTGACTGATGCCAACTGGATTTATTATACAGCAGAGGTGGGGTATTACAAGCATATCTTCAGCCTGAATACCGAAACGGGTTCGCTGACACGTTCAATTAAAGGTGAGAACGGATGGGGTCCCTTGAAGAAGATACCTAACCGGAATGCCCTTTTCGCCACACGTCCCGGCTGGAGTCCTGAAAGTTTCTTTTTGGCCGACATTTCCGAAGGTGCCGCCAGGGATACCATCAATGAAATCTGGATGAGCATGGGCGGATGTTGGTTCTCGGCCGACGGTGAACGGTTCTTTACTGGCTATAAGAAAGTGTATCGCGTGCCTGATTATATGCCGGGAATGACATGGACCATGGATGAACCTCCCTCTGCCGGCGAACTCGACCTGCAAACGCAAGCCAATATATCAGCTCTGGCGCATCACTCTTCCAGGGGAAGAATATTTGCTTCGGTGGGAAGTAAATGGTCGAACGATCCCAGTAAGATATTTGTTCTTGACGATAAAAGTTTCGTTATCCTGAAGACCTATCTGATCAACAGCAGCGCCCCTGCAGGGTTCCCCCAATCGATCATGTGGTGGAATACGGTGCAGCATATTTTTGCGGATCCCAACGGGGCCCATATATGGCTCGTCAACCGGCATCCTGCACCTGTGTATGATTCTCCCGACGAGTGGTCGGTAATGACGCTGGAGGTTCAATAAAATACTGTGCTAGAAGTTTCCGCTGATCCGAAGGCTGAAATTGCGGTGCGGTTGCACATCTCCCGGCCTACCCATGTATTCCGTGTTGGTCAGGTTTTTCACCACGAATGAAATCCGGTATGATGTGCCAAAGGGTAGTCCTGCCTGTATGTCAATCAGGTAATATCCCTTGTTGTTAGCGGTCCAGTAGTCGTAAAACCCGGGCAATATGGTTTCCCGTGTCAGTGGATTTACAAATACATCATCGATATTGAGTATCTTGCTTTTGAGGAAGAGGCTGATGCCGAGGTCGAGCTTCCGGTAGGTACTGACCAGGTTGAACGTGGCCGAATGCTTGCGGCGGTATTTCAGCATGGTGCCGGTATTCTTTCCTGTGTAGGTGTTGAACTCGACCGGATACATGAAAACGTATCCTCCATTAAGGGTATTGGTCACCTTGCCTATGGTCTTGTTGATCAAGTATTCAAGCTCGAATCCATATACCCTCGACGCTTCCACGTTATGTGCCTTGAATCCAAGACTATATTCTTCTGTTACCGGATCGGGGTAATTTCCGAATAGGAATTCAATCATGTCCTTATTCTGGGAATAGAAGAAGGCCAG
>JACDJC010002322.1_pt1 | contig 15139 bp, 14 predicted proteins | sample 7454191 | NCBI WGS metagenome assembly JACDJC01 (sample SAMN14253291, study PRJNA609438) | sludge metagenome | isolation source: sludge after 25d culture with pyrite and EDTA | collected 2018-12-20 | reverse complement strand
GGTCGGTCAGGGCGAGCTGGTTGCACGCAGAACGAGCCCGACCCCGTTCAGGGGTCGACGGCGTCGGCGTAGGCGTCCTGCCACACGCGAGCTGCGGCCGTGGTCAGCGGGCCCGGAGCGAGCGGGAGCGCGACACCGTCGATGTGGCTGATCGGCTGGACGTGTCGACCGGTCGAGACCAGGAACGCCTCGTCGACCTCCGGCCAGCGATCGATCGGCGTGTCCGCCTCGGTCGCTGGAACGCCGGCATCGTCGAGCGCCTCGAGCAGCAGCGCCCGGGTGACGCCGGCCAGGCACCCGCTCGACAGCGGCGGGGTGCTCAGCGCGCCGTCGGCAGCGACGAACACGTTCGATCCGGTGCCCTCGCACAACATCCCCCGAGTGTTGGCGAAGACCCCCTCGCTCGCACCCGCTTCCTGGGCCATCTGCAGCGCGACCACGTTCTCCGCGTACGAGGTGGTCTTGAGGCCGGCGAGGGCGCCGCGCTCGTTGCGGGTGAACGGGACCGTCAGCACCGTCGTCGGGTCGGTTCGAACGACCATCGAGGTGGCCGACACGACCAACGTCAGGGGCCCCGCTCCGCGGTCCGAGCCCATGGGTCCGCTGCCGGTCGTGACGGTGATCCGCAGCCGACCGCCCTCGGGGCCCCAGTCGCGGCTCACCGCCTCGACCGCCCGTCGCACGTCGCCGACGGCCGGCGGCTCGAACCGTAGGCCCCGGCAGCTGCGCTCCAGCCGGTCGAGGTGGCGGGTGAGCGCGAACGGCCGTCCGCCTCGGAGCTCGATCGTCTCGAACACGCCGTCGCCGACGGTGAGGCCGTGGTCGGACCAGGCCACCGTCGCCGCGTCGGGATCGACGAGGCCGGAACCGACCCACAGCACCACGCGGTCGCTCACGCCCGCACCGGCCCCTGCGCCACACGAAGGAGGTTCCGGGCCTTGAGCTCGGTCTCCTCCCACTCGCCGTCGGGGTCCGAGTCGATCGTGATCCCTCCGCCGGTGCCCAGGTGCAGCACCTCGTCGTCGATCCAGAACGTGCGGATCGCCACGTTCAGCTCGCCCACGCGGCGATCTGCGTCGGCCCATCCCACCGCGCCGCAGTACGGCCCCCGTGAGGTCGGCTCGAGCCGGTCGATCATCGACAGGGCCGCCAGCTTGGGCGCACCCGTGACCGATCCGGGCGGGAAGGTCGCTGCGATCAACTCGGGCCACCCCACGCCGGGTTGCAGGTGCCCTTCGACCGTGCTCACCAGGTGGACGAGGCCGGGGTGCTCCTCGACGGTCAGGAGCGATGGCACGGCGACGGTTCCCCATTCGCACACGCGGCCCAGGTCGTTGCGCACCAGGTCGACGATCATCACGTTCTCCGCCCGGTCCTTCTCGAGCAGTTGGCCCTCGGTGGGAGCGGTGCCCTTGATCGGCGAGCTGCGCACCACGGCGCCGTCGCGGGCGAGGTACCGCTCCGGCGACGCGCTGGCGACGTGGACCCCGCAGGAGGGGAGTCGTACGACGGCCGAGAACGGCGCCGGGTTGCCCACGGCGAGCGCGGCGCCCAGCGCGGCGATGTCGGTCGTGGTGCCGGCCGGCGGCGTGGGGAGCGGAGCGCTCAGGCGGCGGGTGAGGTTGACCTGGTAGACGTCACCCGAGCGGATGGATTCCCGGATCGCCTCGACACCCCGGCAGAACGCGTCGCGGTCCAGGCTGGTGCTCCACGACGCCGGCTCGGGCCCCGACCACGGCGGGCCCGGCCAAGCCGTCGCCGGTCGCACATCAGCGAACCGGGCGCAGATCGGGATGCCGTCGAAGGGCACCACCACGGCCCAGAAGCCCGTCGAGTCGAGTGCCGCCAGGTCGTCGGTCAGGTCCAGCAGACCTGTGCAGAGCCGTCCGCCGACCACGGCGAGGGGCGCGGCATCGGCACGCAGCGGGATCATCGGGCCGACCCCGGGCCTGCGAGGTGCTCGCCGTCGACCACGCAACGATCCTACGGCTTCCTGAGAACGGGCGACCGCTGCGGGCTCGATGCTCAGAACAGCACCCGTCGCGCTGCTACCTTCGGTCGATCGTGGGACGAGAGAGGCCGAGCAGCAGCGGGCGTGGTCGCCGTACGTGGCCGCAGCGCATCCTGATCGGAGCGAACGTGGTCCTCGTCGTCGCGTGCCTCGGCGTCGCCGCCGGGCTGTCCAAGATCCGCTCGACGCTCGAACAGGTGCCGGTCGTCGACGTGGGCGGTGCGCTGTCGTCGCCGGTCGACGTCGATGAGCCCCGCAACATCCTCCTGATCGGCACGGACTCGCACAAGGGCCTCGACAAGGCCGACCCCGTCGTGAAGGGACGACTCGAGGGCGAGAACCTCGCCGACGTCATCATGATCCTGCGCGTCGATCCCAAGGACGGCTCCGCTCGGCTGCTGTCCATCCCGCGTGACTCTCGTGTCGAGCTGCCCGACGGCTCGATGCAGCGCATCAACTCGACGATCGCCGGCCCGCAGGGCCCCAAGTCGCTGGTGCAGACGATCAAGCGCAACTTCGGCATCTCGATCGACAACTACGCCGAGGTCGACTTCGCCGCCTTCAAGGACCTCGTCGAGGTCCTCGGGACGGTGCCGGTGTACTTCACGACGCCGGTGCGCGACCGCACGACCGGGCTGTACGTCGACGCTGCGGGTTGCGTCGCGCTGAACCCCGACCAGGCGCTCGCCTACGCCCGGAGCCGGCACTTCGAGTTCCAGGAGAAGGGCAAGTGGAAGACCGACGGCACGGGTGACCTCGGGCGGATCAGCCGCCAGCAGGACTTCATGAAGCGCGCCATCCGCCGGGCGTCGGACCTGGGCATCCGCAATCCGAGCACGGCGACCGGGATGATCGACGCTGCGTCGTCCGCCGTGGTCCTCGACGACACCTTGAACGTCGGCACCATCCTCGACCTGCTGGCCCAGTTCCGGACGTTCAACCCCGACGACCTGGCCACCGCACAGGTCCCGACCGAGGCCGCTCCCCGTGACGGCGTGGCCTACCAGGACGTGATCTGGGAGGAGGCGCTGCCGTTGCTCATCCCGTTCTGGGCGAGCGGTGCGGGAACCGTCGGGTTGCAGCCGAACTCCGTCATCGTCGACGTGAAGGGCACATCGAAGAACGCGGCGACGCTCCAGAGCGTGGCGGGACAGCTCGACGAGATCGGCTTCGACGCAGAGGCGGTGGAGTCCCGCGGTGGCACCAGCGCAACGACGATCACCTACGGGCCGCTCGGACGGGAGGCGGCGATCCTGCTCGCTCGACACCTCGGCACCGTCCCGAAGCTCGTCGAGGACCCTGACATCATGGGGTTCCGAGTGGTGCTCAACGTGGGGAGCAGCGCTCCGACGGTGAACAAGGACGCCCTGCCCGTCGACCAGCTGCCGCCCGCCCTGGGACCCACGTCCACCACGACGCCACCGTCGAGCTCCGATCCGGACGCCACGGTGGCGCCCGCCGCGGAAGACACCACGACGACGACGATCCTGGAGGGCGCACCACCGGACGCGGCTCCGCCGGGGATCGTTCCGACCGACCCCGAGAAGGCCGCCGCCTGCCACTGAGCGTTCCTCGGCGTCAGGTGGAGCGGGCTTCGGCTTCGTCGCGGTGGGTGAGGTACCAGTCGATCGTCCGGCGCAGGCCGTCGCGGAACGACACCGACGCCTCGAAGCCGAAGTACTTCCTGGCCCGGCTGGGGTCGACCCGCCGACGGGGCTGGCCGTCGGGCCGCGACGTGTCCCAACGGACTTCACCGGTGAACCCGACGAGCTCCGTGATCACCTCGACGAGGTCGCGGATCGGCATCTCCTCGTCGGTGCCCAGGTTGACGGGCTCGCCCTCGTCGTAGCGCTCCGCCGCGAGCACCACGGCGTTCGCCGCGTCGTCGACGTAGAGGAACTCCCGGGAGGCGGTGCCCGTCCCCCACACGTCGATGTGGTCGTCACCGGCTTCCTTGGCATCCACGCACTTCTTGATCAGCGCCGGGATCACATGGCTGACCGCAGGGTTGAACTTGTCGCCTGGGCCGTACAGGTTCGTCGGCATCAGGTAGATCGCCGCCTGGCCGTACTGGTCGCGGTTCGCCCGCAGCTGCGTGAGCTGCGCCAACTTGGCGACGCCGTAGGGCGCGTTCGTCTCTTCTGGGTATCCGTGCCACAGCGAGTCCTCGCTGAACGGCACCGGCGTGAACTTGGGGTACGAGCAGATGGTGCCGATCATCACCGTCTTCGGCGTTCCGGCACGGAGCGTGGCGTCGAGGACGTAGGTGCCCATCAGCAGGTTGTCCATGTACAGGTCCGACGGTCGGGCCATGTTGGCGCCGATGCCGCCCACCTTCGCCGCCAGGTGGATCACCAGGTCCGGACGCAGCTGCTCGACCATGGCGTCGGCATCTTCACGTCGTCGGAGGTCGAAGTCGGTGGAGCTCGGCGCCGAGACCCGGCCTGCGGCCTGGTCGCGCAGCGCTCGGACCACGGCCGATCCCAGGAAGCCGCCACCACCGGTGACCACGACGTGTCGATCGCTCCAGAAGTCGCTGTCGGGTCGAGCGCCGGCATCAGGCCCGGAGTCGGTGTCGGTGTCGTCGGACATCGGCCACAACCTACGTCATCGCCCGGCCGGCTCACGGGTGGCGGTTCGCCTTCGCCGCCCCATGGTGGGGGAGACTGCGCTCCGTGACCCCTGAGACGGCTGACTCCCCGGGCGAGCCTCGTCCGGGGCCGAACGTCGACGCGCCGGTCCGCGTCGCGCTCACCGTCACGCAGCTGTGGCACGACGTGCCGGGCGGTTCGGCCACCTCCATCCTGGCGCTTGCGAGGTCGCTGCTCGCCCGCTCCGACGTCCGGATCGCGGGCGTGGGGGCGCACGGTCGTCCGACGGTCGAGGTCCCGGGGGACCTGGCGCTGCCGGTCCGATCCGTCCGCCTGCCCGTCGCTGCGCTCTACGAGGCGTGGCACCGCTGCGGTGGCCGTCCCGGCGTGGACGGCCCGACGGCCTCCGTGCTCGGCGCGATCGACGTGGTGCACCTCACGGTGCCCATGGGGCCGCCGCGCTCGTCGGCACGGCTCGTGGCGACGGTGCACGACCTGTTCCCGCTGAGCCGGCCCGAGTGGTTCACACGACGTGGTGTCCGACTGATGGCACCCGCGCTGACGCGCATCTGCGATCGAGCCGACGCCGTCGTCGTCCCCTCAGAGTCGGTGGCGGCCGACTGCCGGGCGCACGGCGTCGCGTCGGCACGCCTCCACGTGGTGCCGTGGGGAACGGATCCGGTCACGCCGCCGTCCGACGGAGGGGAGTCGGTCCGTCGGCGATTCGGCCTGTCGGGGGACTACGTCCTGTTCGTCGGCACCGTCGAGCCCCGAAAGGGCCTCCCCGTCCTGGCCGACGCGCTCGGCAGGCTGAACCGAACCGACCTGACGCTCGTGGTGGCCGGCCCGGCAGGCTGGGGTCCCGACATCGACGGTGTGCTCGCCGCGGTCCCGGGTCGCGTGCTTCGCACGGGGCACCTGCCCGAGACGGACCTGGTCGCCCTTCGAGCCGGTGCCGCTGCGTGCTGCGTCCCGTCGTGGGCCGAGGGCTTCGGCCTCCCCGCGCTCGAGGCGCTGGCTGCGGGTGCACCGCTCGTCACCTCCGCCGGCACAGCGCTCGAAGAGGTCGCCGGTGACGCCGCGGTGCTCGTTTCCCCCGGCCGCCCCGACGAGCTGGCCGAGGCACTCCGCTCGGTGCTCGACGACGCGGACCTTGCCGCGGCGCTGCGCGCCGCCGGCCCGCGCCGTGCCGCGACGTTCACGTGGGAAGGTGCCGCCGAGGCGTACGCGGCGGTGTACTCGGCGGTCCTCGCGTGACCCGCGTGCTCGTGAACCTGCTCTGGCTCGTGCCCGGCGTCGTGGGCGGCAGCGAGGAGTCCACGACCGACGCGCTGCGGGCGGTCGCCGACGCACTCGACGGCCAGGACGCCAGCGCTCGCATCGACCTGCATCTCGCCGTGCTCCTTCCGTTCGCGGATGCACACCCTGATCTGGCTGCGCGCTTCCCGTTGCACGTGCTCGACCAGGACGGCCGCGACAAGCGTCGCCGGGTCCTGGCGGAGCAGACGTGGCTGCCCGCGACGACGCGGGCCATCGGCGCAGAGGTCGTGCACCACGCGGGTGGGGTCCTGCCGCTGCGACATCCAGCACGGTCGGTGCTGACCGTCCACGATCTGCAGCCGCTCGACATGCCGGCGAACTTCCGGATGTCGAAGCGCATCTACATCAGGTCGATGGCCGGCCGGTCGGTTCGGGGGACCGACGTGCTCACCGCGCCGAGCGACTTCACGCGCGACCGCCTGGTCGCGGTGCTCGGGGCGTCGCCGGAGCGCATCGAGGTGGTGCCGTGGTGGGTCGCACCGCACACCGCTCCGGTCGCCGAGCCGTTTCCTCTGCCGCCCGGTCTCGGTGACGACCCGTACTTCCTGTATCCGGCGATCACGTACCCCCACAAGCAGCACGTGGTGCTGCTCGAGGCGTTCGCGCTGCTCGCTCGCTCCCACCCCGAGGTGCGGCTCGTGCTCACCGGCGGAGCGGCATCGGCGGAGGCCGATGTCCAGGCCCGGATGCGACGAGCGGATCTCGATGGGCGGGTGCTGCGCACCGGTCGTGTGCCCTCCGAGCAGCTCGAGTCGCTGTTCGCCGCGGCGACGGCCGTCGCCGTCCCATCCTGCTACGAGGGCTTCGGCCTGCCGGTGCTGGAGGCGATGGTGCGCGGCGTCCCGGTGATCGCCGCCGCCGCGGGGTCCCTGCCCGAGGTGGCCCGCTCGGCCGATCTCGTCGCGGCTGACGACGTCGACGCGTGGGCGGCGGCGTTGGGTGCGGTCCTGTCGGAGTCGCCGGCGGACCGGGCGCAGCGCATCGCCGCCGGTCACGCTCGTGCGGCGCGGTTCACACCGGAGCGCACCGCGACGGGTCTGCTGCGCGCCTACCGTCGCGCCCGCTCATGAACATCCTCGTCCTCTGCCCGCACTTCGCTCCCGACGTCGCTCCGACCGGTGAGGTGATGACGGCGATCGTCGACGCCCTTGCCGAGCGGGGTCACCGGATGCACGTCGTGACCGCGCTGCCGTGGTACCGCCACCACGCGGTGGAGCCGGGTTGGACGGGTCGGCCGGCGCGCACGGAGTCGACGCCGTGGGGGTGGATCACCCGGCTGCACCCGTTCCCGACCGACAAGGCCAACATCCCCGCTCGAGCGGTCGCGTTCGCAGGCTTCACCGGCATGGCCGCGGTCCGCGGTGCGCTGACCCGGATCCGACCCGACGTGGTGATGGTGATGTCGCCGCCGCTGCCCCTCGGCGTCGCCGGGTGGCTCGCAGCCGTCCCGCGAGGCACGCCGTTCGTCTTCAACGTGCAGGACGTGTTCCCCGACGTGGCGGTGGAGCTGGGAGCGATCACCGATGATCGGGTCATCGCGGTGGCATCCTGGCTGGAGCGATTCCTGTACCGCCGGGCCGACGCCGTCACGGTCCTGAGCGAGGACCTGCGCTCCAACGTCGCTGCCAAGCTGGGGTCCCATCACCCGGAGCGGGTTGCGGTGATCCCCAACTTCGTCGACACAGAACGCATCGCACCGTCGGACCCGGAGAACTCGTATCGGGCCGAGTACGGCCTCAGCGGGCGCACCGTGGTCATGTACGCCGGCAACGTCGGGCTGTCGCAGTCGCTGGACCTGGTGGTGGAGGCGGCCCGTCGGTACCGCGACCGTGGGCGCGACGACGTGGTGTTCGTGGTCAACGGGGGCGGGTCCGCTCGGGTCGAGCTGATGGACTCGGCGGTCGGTCTGGACAACCTGCGGTTCGTGGACATGCAGCCGAGGGAGCGACTGCCCGAGGTGCTTGCAGCAGCGGACGTGCACCTGGTTCCCCTGAAGACCGGTCTGGCGCGCTCCAGCGTCCCGTCCAAGCTGTACTCGATCCTGGCGGCCGGTCGGGCGGTGCTCGCCAGCGTGGACGCCGGCACCGAGGTGGCGACGACGATCGAACGGGCCCGGGCCGGTGTCGCGGTGCCGCCCGAGGACCTCGATGCGTTCATCGATGCGCTCGACGGCCTGCTCGACGATCCCGAAGCGAGGGCGGAGATGGGCCGCTCGGGCCGGGCGTTCGTCGAGGGCTGGGTGTCGCCGGCGGCGGTCGGTGCAGCCTACGAGCGGCTGTTCGAGTCCGTTCGCTCCGATCGCCTCTCGGGTCGCTCCGGGACCTGAGCGGCATCGCAGCTGCCGGCCGCGATCGTCGACCCTGGTTCGGTCCGGACCCCCTCGCGGCGCTAACGTTCCGTCCCCGTATGGGCAAGGCCTCCTCCTCGAAGAAGATCCGTCGCGTCCAGCAGGCGGGCGTCACCCGCGCTCCCGGGCAACGGCGGAACCTTGCCTACCCGGCGTTGATCGTCGCGATCATCGTGGTCGGCACCGTGCTCGTCGTGCTGGCCCGGGACAGTCGGCAGGCGACGGCCAGCGAGGCGCCGACCACTCGTGATCACTGGCACGAGGCGTTCGCCGTCAACGTGTGCGGCGAGTTCCTCGATCCGCCGGCCGATGACGGCCCGGACCGCCTCGGCATCCACACCCACAACGACGGGTTGATCCACGTGCACCCGTTCGGCGCGGGGGGCACCGGCGACAACGCCACGATGGGCGTGTTCCTCGACCAGATCGGTGTCGAGGTCGCCGACGGCACGATGACGTTGAAGGACGGCACCACCAAGTCCAACGGCGACAAGTGCGACGGCAAGGAGGCGGAGCTCGCCCTGTTCGCGTGGCCGCCGCAGGCCACCGAGAAGACAGAGCCCGAGAAGCTGACCGGTGCGGCGATCACCGAGGAGCGCTTCACCGAGGACGGCGGCGAGTACGTCCTGTCGTTCAACCCGGAGGACTTCACCCCGCCGCTGCCGCCGTCGCGCTCGGAGCTGGCGAACCCGTCCGACGTCGAACCCGGCCAGTCGACCGACGGCCTGAACTCGGCCACATCGACGTCAGTCCCTGCGGGCGCCGCGACGTCGGTCCCTGCGGACGCCGCGACGTCGGTCCCTGCGGACGCCGCGACGTCGGTCCCGCCCGAGTCGACCACCTCCACTCCGGGCTGAGCGATGAAGGCCGTCATCCTGGTCGGGGGCTTCGGCACCCGGCTCCGACCCCTGACCCTCGCGGTCCCCAAGCAGATGCTGCCGATGGGCGGCGTCACCATGCTGCAACGGGTCGTCGAGCATCTGGGCGGTCTCGGAGTCGAGGAGGTCGTCCTGTCGTTGGGGTACCAGCCCGAGGCGTTCCTGCGGGAGTTCCCTGACGGGGAGGTCGCGGGCGTCCCGGTGCGCTACGCAGTGGAGCCAGAGCCGCTCGACACCGGCGGCGCCATCGCGTTCGCCGCTCGCGAAGCCGGGATCGACGCCACGTTCCTGGCGTTGAACGGCGACGTGCTGACCGATCTCGACGTCGGTGCCCTGTGGCGATACCACCAGCAGGCGGGCGGCGCGGCCACCATCGCGCTGACCGAGGTCGACGACCCGTCCCGCTACGGCGTGGTGCCGCTCGCCGCCGATGGCCGCGTAGAGGCGTTCATCGAGAAGCCGGCGCCGGGCACCGCTCCGACGCATTGGATCAACGCCGGGACCTACGTGCTCGAGCCGGAGGTCATCGACCTGGTGCCCGTCGGGGCACGCATGTCGATCGAGCGCGAGATCTTCCCTTCGCTGGTCGAGCAGGGCCGGCTCTTCGGAGTGCAGGCCGCGGCCTACTGGATCGACGCGGGGACGCCGGAGGCCTACCTCCAGGCGCACCTCGACCTGCTCGACGGACTCCTCGGCTCGTTCGAGCCGGCCATCCACGAATCGGCCCGGATCGACGCCGGCGCCATGGTGAAGCGGTCGATCATCGGACCCGGGGTGACGGTGGCGTCCGGGGCCCGGGTCGTGGACTCGGTGATCATGGCGGGTGCACGCGTGTCGGCCGGTGCCAGCCTGCATCGCTCGATCGTGGGTGCCCGGTCGGTCATCGGCGAGGGTTGCGAGCTGACCGACCTGTCCGTCGTCGGCTTCGACGAGGACGTCGACGCAGGGACCGTGGAGTCCGGCGGGCGCTTCCCGTCGCCCACCGAGTGGCCGGTCTGACGACCTGAACGCAGGAGGGAACGAAGTGAGGGTGCTGGTCACCGGCGGAGCCGGTTTCATCGGGTCGAACCTGGTCGATCGTCTGCTCGCCGAGGGTCACGCAACCGATGTCGTGGACAACCTGTCGAGCGGCAAGCTGTCGAACCTGGCCGGTGCCCGCGCCGACCTCGACAACGAGTTCACGTTCCACCAGATGGATGTCGTGGACCCGGCGGTCTCCGAGCTGATCGAGCGCCGTCGGCCCGATGTGGTGTTCCACCTGGCCGCACAGATCGATGTGCGCGTCTCGGTCGCCGATCCGGCGCTGGACGCTCGGACGAACGTGATCGGCACGATCAACGTCCTCGAAGGCGCCCGCCGGGCGGGGGCGCGGAAGGTGGTGTTCGCGTCGTCGGGCGGAACGATCTACGGCGACGTCGACCCCGACGACCTCCCGGTGAGCGAAGCGCACTCCCAGCACCCGGTGGCCCCGTACGGCATCACCAAGAAGGTCGCCACCGACTACCTGTACGCCTATCGGGAGCTGCATCAGCTCGAGTACACGTCGCTCGCGCTCGCCAACGTGTACGGACCGCGCCAGGACCCCCATGGCGAGGCCGGTGTGGTGGCCATCTTCGCGGGCAAGCTCCTCGCCGGCGAGCAGTGCACGATCTACGGCGACGGCTCCCAGACCCGGGACTACGTCTTCGTCGACGACGTGGTCGACGCCTTCGCCCGGGCCTCCGAGCGGGGAAGCGGGCTCCTGTGCAACATCGGCACCGGCATCGAGTCCTCGGTGCTGGACCTCTACTCGACGATGGCCACGAACGCCGGGGTGTCCGATCCGCCGCACCACGCTCCGCCCCGGGCCGGTGAGCTGCAGCGATCCTGCCTGGACGCCGGCAGGGCCAAGCTCCACCTGGGCTGGGAGCCGTTCACGGACTTGGCTGCCGGAACGGCGGCCACTCTGGACTGGTTCCGGGTGGACAGCTGAGCCGAGTCCGATCCAGCTCCTATGCTCTGACGGTCCGTCAGGTCGACGGCGGTCGGCAGAGCCGACAGGTGACAGGGCGGACGGCGTCCGCAGGGGGAGTGCGAGGTGGAGCGGTTCGCGGACAAGGTCGTGCTCATCACCGGTGCTGCGTCGGGCATCGGGCGGGCGACGGCCGAGCGGCTGGCGTCGGAGGGTGCCGCCCTCGCCCTGTCCGACGTGAACGCGGAGGGCTTGGAGGCGAGCGCCGCCACGTGCCGTGACGTCGGCGCCAACGTCGTCTCGACCGTGTCGAACGTTGCCGACGAGGAATCCGTCAAGGAGCTCGTTGCGGGCGCGGTGTCCGAGCACGGACGCCTCGACGCCGTGATCAACGTGGCTGGCATCCTCCACTTCGAGGACCTGCGCCGGACCCGGCTGTCGGACTGGGAGCGGATCATCGCGGTGAACCTCACCGGCACGTTCCTTGTGTGCAGGGAGGCCATGGACCACCTCCTCGCCACCGGCGGCAACGTCGTGAACACCTCATCGACCTCGGCGCTGGCCGGGCACCCCTGGACGGTGTCGTACTCGGCGTCCAAGGGTGGTGTGTTCGCCCTCACGCAGTGCCTCGCGGTCGAGTTCGGCAAGCAGGGCGTGCGCTGCAACAGCGTGGCGCCCGGGTCGATCCTGACGCCGATCCAGAACGAGTTCCGCCTCCCCGAGGGTGCGGACGTGAAGCTGATCGACCGCATCACCGCGCTCGACGAGCACCGCGGTCCCGAGACCGTCGCCAGCGCGATCGCGTTCCTGGCCTCCGACGACGCCGCCCACGTGAACGGCACGTGCCTGAAGGTCGACGGGGGAACCCTGGCCTGACCGGGCTCCTCGTTCTGTTCTGCGGAACCGACCGGTTCCGGTCGGTTCCGCAGAACAGAACCCGCTCCGGTCAGCGGAAGAGGTCCTCGGCGGGGGAGCGCACCACGTCGGTGAGCACGCCGCGGTGCTCCTCGTCGCCGAGCGGGCCGACCGGGGCGAACGCGTCGTCGCCCAGACCCCGGACGATCGCGACGGGCACGCCGCGCGACTTGCCCATCACCAGCTCGGCTGCGCCGGCGATCTCGTCGACGATCGCGACCTCTGTCACCTGCAGCTCCCGACCGTAGGCATCCTGGCTCCCGCGCAGGTCCACGACGGGGACCAGGCAGGCCGAGCCGATGGCCACGTCGGTCACGCCCCGTCGCCAGGTTCGACCGAACGTGTCGGAGACGATGACCCCGACGCTCGTGCCGGTGCGGCCCCGGATGCCGTCGCGGATGCGTCGGGCGGAGCGGTCGGGGTCCTCGGGCAGGAGCGCCGCCCAGCCACGCTCGACGTTCGACAGGTCGATGCCGGCGTTCGCGCACACGAACCCGTGGCGCGTCTCGGAGATGATGAGGTCGCCTCTGCGACGGATGATGCGCACCGACTCCCGTTCGACGAGCGGCTTGTGCGACAGCGGATCCCCGGGGTCGACCGGCTCCATGGCGCCCTCGGCCTTGGAGACCACCTTCTGGGTCACCACGACCACGTCGCGGTGGCGCAGCTCGACTGCGTCGCAGATCAGGCCGGCGAGGTCGGCTCCGCGAGCGACCTCGCCGATGCCCCGCACCGGGATCAGCTCGATGCCGTCGCTCATGGGACCGTCTCCGATTCGTCGTCGCCGACAGCGGCACCGAGGCAGACCCGGGCGAGCTCTGCGCCGACGCCGGGTCGGCTCATGATCGTGTCGGTCACCACGCAGCGGAGCCCCTCCGCCTCGACGGCGGACGCGAGCTGGTGGTCGACCGCATCGATCACCAACGTGGCGGCGAGCGGTGCGTACCAACGGGCGACGCCGACCGCCGTCGGCTCCAGCTCGAGCTCCCGCATCAATCGGTCCGCGGGACCCTTGAGCGCGGCGCCGCCCACGATCGGACTGATCGCCACGGTACGCTCCCGCGCCGCTTCGACCGCCTCCCGGATGCCGGGGACGCTCAGCAGCGGCTCGATCGACACGATCGGGTTCGACGGCGCGATGACGACGACGTCGGCGTCGTGCAGCGCTCGCGCTGCGGCTGCCGACGGGCGCACGTCGTCGGCGCCGTCGAAGCGAACCTCGGTGACCTCCACGGAGTGCTGTTCGCGCACGAAGTACTCCTGGAACGACAGGTCCCGGCCGTCGGCGAGCGTCACCCGGGTCCGGACAGGTCCGTCGGTCACCGGCACGAGCGCCACCTCGATCCCCCACGCCCGGGTGATCTCGGCGGTCACCTCGGTGAGCGACGCCCCCGCCCGCAGCCGGGAGGTCCGGTAGAGGTGGGTGCCCAGGTCGCGGTCGCCGAGGGAGAACCAACCGGCGGCCTCGTCGCCGGAGTCGATGCCGGCCGACCGGGCGTAGGTGCGCAGCTGCTCCATCGCCTGCCACGTCTCGCCGGTCAGCCCCCAGCCCGTGTCGGGGTTGACGGCCCCGGCCAACGTGTAGGTGATCGTGTCGAGGTCGGGGCTGACGTGCAGGCCGTGGACCGTCGTGTCGTCGCCGACGTTCACCACGCCGGTGACCGCCGCGGGTTCGACGACGTCCAGCAGCCCTCGGAGGAAGCGTGCGGCGCCGACACCCCCGCAGAGCACGGCCACGTTCGGTTGGGTCGACCGGCTCACCGTCGGGACCCTACCTGTGCACCTGCCGAGCGGTTGCCACGGAACCGACCCGGTGGCGGCTCGGTCAGGCCAGCGCGCCCAGCCAAGGGAGGTACGTCGACACGGGGGCGTCCCGGTAGAGCTCGTCGTGGTCGAGCCCATGGAGCAGCTCGATCGAGAGCCGGCCATAGCCGACGTCGGCAGCAGCGGTGACGAACGTGTCGACCGTCTCCGTGGGCACCAGCTGGTCGTCGTCGCTGATCACGAGCTTGACCGCGGGGTCGTCGGCATCGAGGTAGCGCCGAGGTTCCATCGGCGAGGTGTCGCACGACCCGCTGCAGCCGAGCACGTTGGAGATGGCGAAGTTGGCGACACCGTCGTCCATCTCCATCGCGATGTCGATCGGGGCGCCGAACGCAACTGCGCCCACCACCGTGGGGTCACCGGAGCTCAGCGCGACACCCGGGTCGTCGCGGGAGATCGCCGCCATCACCGCCAGGTGACCGCCGGCCGAGTGCCCTGACGTCGTGAACCGCGACGGGTCGAGGCGGAGCTGTACCGCATGGGTCTGCAGGTACTTGACGGACAACTTGGCGTCCAGCAGCCCCGCCGGCCAGCGGTTGACGCCGAACAGCGCGGCCAGCCGGTAGTCGACCGTCGCGACGGCGTACCCGGCCGCCAGCAGGGCGTCGCGGAAGCCGTCGTCGAGCTGCGAACGCGAACCCTGCGTCCAGAAGCCGCCGTGCAGCCAGACCACGACCGGGAACGGACCCTCGCCCGCCGGCACGTACAGGTCGAGGTGCTGCCAGCTCGACGTCGTGGCGTACCGCACCCCCGCGTACAGGGATGCTCCGGACCCGAGCGTGGTCGGCGTCACCGTCGGCGCGGTGGCGAGGCCGTCGTTCGGTCCCGGATTCGGGTTGCTCGGCGGAACGGTGCAACCCGAACCCGCGACAGCGGCCGCCAGAAGGGCGACGATCAAACCCGCCGTGATCGCCAGGGTGCGCGGACCCCGCGACGCAGTCGAACGAAGCATCGTCTTCCCTCCGTTCGCCGGCTCTCCCCGATGTCCCTTGGATCGGGCGAGCGTCCGGCGTTCCGACTCGGCACCGTACTCGACCCGGGTCGCGGGTGCCCGAACCCGGTCGCGCTTTTCACATCACCTCCCACGTGGAAGCCTCGTCGGATCCTTGGGGTTCCGGGCGACTCAGTCGGAGGGGGCGATGCACGAGCCGGATCAGATCTCGACGCGGGCAGCGCGTGCCGGTGCTCAAGATGCGGGCGATCCCGCGTCCACGGCTGGTTCTGGCGGCGCACGGGTGCTGTACCTCGACGCGGTGCGGTCGGTCGCGCTCGCTCGGGTCCTGCTGTACCACGCCCTCCAGC
>JACDJC010002320.1_pt1 | contig 15154 bp, 15 predicted proteins | sample 7454191 | NCBI WGS metagenome assembly JACDJC01 (sample SAMN14253291, study PRJNA609438) | sludge metagenome | isolation source: sludge after 25d culture with pyrite and EDTA | collected 2018-12-20 | reverse complement strand
GCAGCTGTAAGTCGCCCCGGTTTTCCATATTTCTGGGATATGGTCGGGATCGCAATCGTCGCCATAGCACTGACGGGGGAAGCGCTATCTGACGCGCAGCTTTCGCAGTTTCGCAAAACCTCGGAAGCCAAAACTGAAATTTGTGAAACCGGCGTTTGGGCCTATTCCAGACATCCAAACTACTTCTTTGAATGGCTGTTCTGGTGTGCGTGGCCGCTGATGGCAATCACCGCATCGTCATGGAGCTGGCTGTCGCTGCTTGCTCCGATCCAGATGTACTGGTTGCTGGTGCATGTCTCCGGCATTCCCCCGCTTGAAGAGCACATGCTGAAATCGCGCGGTGAAAAATTCCGCGCCCTGCAACATCGCGTCAATGCATTTTTTCTCGGGCCGCGAAAAGGCAAGGGAAGATCAAGGCGCTCGACATGAATATAGTGGCATCTGCGCGTCCGAAAATACGTTCTCCAACACATAAACCAAGGATCATTGAATGACCGCGAAAGCGCTTGTCTGGTTGCGCAACGATCTGCGCCGTGCTGACAATCCTGCCCTTCATGCCGCGTCGAAGCTGGGGGGGCACGGTCACGGCCCTTTTCGTACATGAAACCAATCCAAAATTGCGTGCACCCGGCGGCGTTGTCCGTTGGTGACTGGAGCAGAGCCTAAACTTGCTCGAGAAAAGCCTCAACCAACGAAATGTCGAATTGATTGTTGCCGATGGCGAAGCGCTCTATATCATCGAGCAGTCAATCGAGGAAACGGTTTTGATACCGTTGCCGGAACCGATGTTATGCTCCTCAGGAACGTGAAGTCGATGTGTGCTCATCAAATTCATCTTAAAGGATAAAGGATTCCACGTGGAGTCCTTCGCGGGCAATCTGCCGGCGGAGCCCTGGGAGATTAAAACCGGCAACGGCGGTTCTTATCAAGTTTTACTCCATATGCCAAATCGCTGCGCAGGCACGTCGTGAGCAAACCACTACCCTCACAAGACCAGTTGGTCGAGACATCGACCGTCAAACACAAGCCCAAGAGGGAAATTTACAATGAGGCAATCTGGGCTGGGAAGATGAGCGGTCTTTGGCGAATAGGCGAATCTGTTGCAAATGTTTCGTCAATGGGAATTGATATAGGGTTTCCAGCTTCTAAAAAGCTGGATTGTTCGATGTTCAAAGGCCGCCATTTCGATAAGTCCGTCATCCTTTTGTGTATTCGATGGTACCTGACTTACAATCTGAGCCTTCGCAATCTGAAAGAAATGATGGCCGGGCGCAGCATCGCGGTGGACCATTCCACGGTGCACCGCTGGGTTCTGCATTTCAGCCCCATGCTGCTTGAGTGTTTCCATCGAAGGAAGCGTCCAGTCACACGCAAATGGAATCTGGATGAGACCTATGTGAAGGTCAAAGGTGAGTGGCTTTATCCGTACCGAGCCATCGACAGCAACGGCGATACAGTCGGGTTTATGTTCAGCAGAAATCGCGACCTGAAAGCTGGCAAACGCTTTATCCGCAAGGGGCTGGCCCAACATGGCAGGCCAGAGAAGATCACAATTGACGGCAGCCAGACCAATCGGATGGCCATCATGCAATGTGATGCAGAGAACCGGTTGCGACATGGTGGCAAGCTCATCACCATCTGCTCGAGCAAATACATGAACAACACCATCGAGCAGGATCATCGCCGTGTCAAACGACGGATACGATCCATGCTCGGCTTCAAGGCTGAAGCCGCTGCCAGCATCACGCTCGCCGGTGTCATGCTCGTTCATATGATGCGAAAGCTGCAAGGCAATTTCGGATCAACCGCACCGCTTTCACTCAAACAACAATTCACAGCGCTTGCAGCATAGTTGCGTCCAACGGTTCGCCACGCTTTGCCTCACCGAAATTTTTGCAACTGATCCACCAGGAAGATAGAGAAGATCATGGGGCGGTTCAAATCGCCCCGCCAAGCACAGCGCTTCCTGTCAGCCCACGATCAGATAAATACCGTCTTTCGTCCCCGCAGCTACCACCTCCCATCCCACTCCTGGCGACACGCCAGGGCAGATGCCTTCTGCCTTTGGTCCGACTACGCCGCAGAAATGACGGCTTGAAAAGGCAACCGCCGCGCGCCCGTGCAACCAATCACAAACAGCTTGGCAACACCGTTTCCAGTATCTTGTCGTCAATGAGGTGCTCGCCAGTTCAGTGCGTATCGGGTGAATCGAAGCTGACCGCTGCGTATCAACGCGCCCTTGTCGACCAGATCCTGCAAATCGCGGGTGGCGGTAGCGCGTGAGGTCTTTGTTATGGCCAGATAGTTCTCGGCACTGAGGCCACCGATAAAGCCATCCGGTCCCGCTTCGAACAGACGCGCAATGACTTTCTCCTGTCGGGGATTGAACGCTCCCCTGAACCGGACGTAGAAATGTGCCATGGCGATGTAAAAGCCGACGCGATCCAGCGTAGTTTGTTGAGCAGTCAGCACGGTTTGGGAAAACCATACCAACCATTCGGTGACGTCGAGGGTCCGCTGATGGGTTTCCAACTGATCGTAATAAGCCTTCCGTTGCTGTTCGATGGTGAAACTGAGCATGATCAGGCTCGGTTGCCCCAGCGATTGGCCGAGCGCTTTCTCGGCCAGTGCGCGACCAAGTCGTCCATTGCCGTCTTCGAACGGGTGAATGCTTTCGAACCACAAATGGCTGAGCCCGGCGCGGGTAAGCGCGGGGAGGGGCGTACTGCCTGTCAGAGCACTTGCGTTGAACCACGATATGAACTGATGCATTTCCTCCGGTACCTGCGCTGATGGCGGCGCCTCGAAATGAATCGTCGGACGGTCCAACTGGCCAGAGACGATCTGCATAGCGTCGGAATGGCTGCGATAAGCACCTATACTTTCCAGATGCCGACTGCCTGTCATCAACATCGTATGCCACCGAAACAGAGTGGCGTCATCAAGCGGCAGGGCATAGGTGCCATAAACGTCGACCGTCATTTCCGCGATCCCGTGTTCACGCGGTTGCACCGAACGCCGGTCCGTGTCCAGGCCGAGTTGTCGCCGCAGTGATGACTGGACGCTCAAGCGGTCCAATGTTTCGCCTTCGATCGCGCTCGTCTTGATCGCTTCGTCGCTCAAGAGTTCGATGCGCAACCGGTCGCGGTCGTCGGGATCGATGTGACGCACAGCGCCGATGACTTCGCCGGAGGAGAGCAGAAATCGCTGTTCCAGTGCCGCGAGTGCAGACGCGTCATAGCGAAAATGCGGCCAATCAGGCTGTGTCCAGTTCCAGGGCATGAGCGATAACATCCATTTCTATCGCTCACTATATCAGATATTAATGAGTAATAGAAGTCGCCCCTGATACTCACCGCCCTGTTTGTGGAGAATATGTTGTGCGTCCGCTTTGCGCTTTTTTCCAGACATTAGCGTAGCATTCTCACGCGTTCCAGAGCCGGTCGTTCCGCTTTTTTGCTGCTAACTAACATGATGGGGTGGGAAGCGGATGAGCGGGTTTAGGGTTCGAGTCTTCGTAAGCGGACCTTTAACTGGTCGGTGGCCGCGGCAGACTTGAAAGCGCATTGCATATAATGACGTTCCAGGGCAGCTGAAAAACCCACTTCGATCTAATTGGGACGCAGCGCCTCAAAACTGATAATCTCGTCGTCCCTATGCGGTGCTCTTCCATGCTGGTAGTTGCCTGACACCACTATATCGACAAAGCCCGTGCGCTGCAGCGCCATCAAGAACTCTTCGACTCCCCACCACCGCAACTTAAACAAATCGAGTTCGGATTTCACAAGATTTCCATCTCGCCAGAGTTCATAGCGCAGATGGGTCAGTGTGGTTTGCGCGATATAGTCGGTTTCAACCCGATGATCTGTGAGTGTTAGCAGATCTCCGTCCTGGGTTTTCCAACTTCGGACCGAACCGGTCGGCCCAAGAAAACCGCCTATGGGATCGAGATCTATGATTAATTTTGCCCCTGGGACCAGGCAATCATAGAAGCGCCTTAGCACGCCGGTCGCCGATGTCAGATCCGTGACCAGCTGAAACGACCCCGCCGGAATGATGACGGCAATAAAGCTTTTGCTATAAGAAAACTCTTCGAAAGTCTGTCGTGTCACGCTTGCGTAAAGGTTTCTCTTCCTGCATTCGTCCTGGCAGTAACCAAGCATCTCGTCAGACGCATCGAACCCCTCTATCGAAAACCCGGACTCAAGCAGCGGCACATAAACACGACCGTTGCCGACAGCAGGTTCGAGGATCGGACCTTCGGACCCAGCGAGCCGTCGCTGATAATATTCCACGTCGCCGAATGAACGCCCGACCGGTTTATCCAGATTATAGACCCAGGAAGCCAGTTTTCCGTAACGATTATTCATTCCAGCCTCGTAGGATCGATTTAGCCGTAGCACTTTCACCATATGCGAAATCAACCGCGATATATTTAAAGGAAACGATCCTCGCAAGTTTTAAGTGACTAGAAGGGGCTGGAAACCCTGTCGGTGAAGCGGCCACTCTGGGTTTAAGCTACGTCCAATTCTTGACACTGCGTAATCTGATCTGCGCGTTTGCGAGGTGGTTCCCTGAAGAAGTTATAGTGGACGCAGACAGTCGAGCACGCACAACTCAACCGCGTCTGTTGTCTGACGCAATGGATAAATTCAATTAGCGACAATTACAGCGTTTTCGAATTCATGTATTCTGTATGTGTTTGTCGTCAATCGCCATTTAATTGTTCTTCTCATAGCTGGGATCGTGACATTGCAGAGATTGATCGTAACGGGCCCAAATGGCGCGGGAAAAAGTTACCTCGCGGCAAAATTGTCGGCAGTTCGTCCCGATGTGCCAATTATCTCCTTTGACAACATTAAGCTCATCAAAAACTGGGAACAACGTTCAAAATCACAAATTGAGGTCAAACTGATTCAGGCATTGCAAAGTGACGCATGGATATTGGAGGGTGGTCCAAGTTTATTGCCTTACGCAATACCATATGCTGACAGTCTTGTCTGGCTAGACCCACCCAGATGGGTGCGAGCGTGCCGTTTGGCCATCAGACCGTTGCTAAACTTCGGACGGGCTCGTCCAGAGCTTCCTGCAGGCAATATAGATTGGCCATGGGAACAATACCGTTTTGCAATCCGTAGCCTGAGACATCAAACCAAGTTTCAAGAAAACATTGCTAGCCAACTTGCTGCTGTCGATAATATACATGTCTGGCGCGTCAGGAAATCAAGCGAAATTTCCGCTGTAATCAATGCATGGCGAATGGCAAATGCTTAAATCACTCTTCGGATATTACCGCCATCCCGCCTGAACGTCTTCTGAATACGTTACTTAAATAGCAATCGCGGGGTACGGTTGCCGTAAGGCAATTTTTTGGAACGATATCTGGACCAATCGTCGACCGCATTTTCCGAGATGTGCCAAGTCACCTAAATAGTTTCACGGATGGCTGCTTCGGAGGTTGGACGAAGTTCGGAGAAGGTCTGCAATCAAGGTCGAAAGTTGTCGGTCTGTAATGTGCCGTCTTATTCCGCTGTTGAGACAAAGTTTCGCGTACGCCTGTAATCAGTCGGTTTGCTAACTGTTCCATGTATGTCCGTGAAGCGTCTTATTCCGGACATTAGCTTAGCATTCTCAAGCTTTCCAAAGCGGTCATTCCGCTTTTTCTTACTGCTAACGACCATTATGGGGTGGAGAGGGGCCTAAGCACTTCAAGCTGACAACCCGCACGAAGCCGGCAGCCTTGAGATCGAGGTCGTCAACGAAGTCCTCGATGAAGCGGACCAAGTTTTCCGGTCCCACATAATCATCGACTGCTCCCGGCAGAAGCAGTAATTGCGAGCGATCTGTTGCAGAAAGATGTGACATAGTAAAGTATAACCATCAGCCGCTATCTTAAGGAATCCACATTGAGTTTTCAGACCGGGGAACCGCATGGGACATTTTAAGCTTGTTTATCAGAGCTATCCGCTCGACCTTCCAGTCGAAGAGCCACGCATCACCTTGCGGGCCTCAAGTGGATCTTGGCCTGGTCAGCAGCTGGATGACTACGTCGTCTTGGATTTAGACGTGAAATCTCCGAAATTCTTCTTCGATCCTAACAATGACCCCGAGGATGACGTCTCCCAGTGGTTGAACCCGGGTCTGGATACACAGTGGCTCAAAATACCATTGAAGCGCTTCGAGAACGATGACTATCGCAGCCTCCAGGAAATCCGGGTCGACTTCCAAGGCGAAGGAACTCGAAACGCTTTGACGAGTGAAGATTGGTGGGAAGCCCCAGGTCTTATCACCACCTACAGCGATGAGTTTTTCGCTCGTGCGGAAATTTCCATCCGTCACGACGGTGGTGGCATGTTTTCGGTTCAGCTTTCAGGCGCCACCCAGTTTGCCACTGCCTTTGACATAGCCTTTAGTGCTCCCCTGACCGTCAAGCTGGTCGGATATCGCAACTCGTCGACCAAAGATGATCTTTTAGGCTGGTTCAACAGCTTTCTCAGAAAAGACGACTTCATTTTCACGCCGCTGCAGCGAGGTGAAGATCTCTATCTCAATGGTGCGGTCAAGTAACAGCCGCGCCAATCGCGCTGAATGCTTCGAGAATGACCGTCACAGCACTGTCCCGCTTGTGGCTTCATTCGGGTGTACCCGGCTTTGTTGATCATCATCGCTTCTCTCCTTCGGGCTGGCGCCCCTGTTGCGGCGGCGCGCCGCCGTGCAGTCCTGGGTAGCGATCAACGGGGATCGCCGGTTCAAGGTCGGAACATCAGCCCCCCTTCACGTAGCCCAGACCCTCGACGATCTTTCCGTCACGGACGCGCATAATATTGACGTCTCGACCCCGGTCCGCTTCCCGGTTGCTCCAACGAAGTTGCCAACGGATGATTCCGCGATCGCCCATCGCGGAGATTTCCTCTGCTTTGAAGACGAGGTTGTCGGATGACGCGACGCCCTTCCAGAAAGCAAGGCAGGTCTCACGTCCTTCGTAGCGCGCGCCATCCGGGGCCGGCGCCGTATTTTCGAGAACACAGCCGTCGCCGATGAGGTCATCGAGGTCTTCGGGGTGATGCTGCTCGAATGCGTTGTGGAAGCGTTCCACAATTTCATGAGTAATTTTGCTGTCACTGGTCATCTTCTCACCTCATTGAGCGATGGAGCCGGGTCTATTCCGCGTAGACAGATGGACCACGGCTCGATTCGAACGGATATCGTCGGCTTGGTTCTCTCTCACGTGCTTTGCGACTGGCCGCATGCGACCGTCATTCCGGCAGCGGCGCCGACTCACCAGGCATCTTGGCGTAGGCCAGGGCTTCGATGATCCGCCCGTCACGAACACGTATCAGGGTGACGCCGCGGATCGAGCCGCTGTCGCCGAAATGGAACCGCCAACGGATGTTTGCGCGGTCACCCATGACGATAGTGTCTTCGACCTCGAAGCGGTTGACGCGGTCTGCGGCCATGGCCTGCCAGAACGCCAGGTTGACATCGTAGCCTTCGTAGCGCGTGCCGTTCGGTGCCGGCTGGATTGACTCCATGACGCAATCCGGCGCGACCAGGTCCTCGAAAATCTCGGGATCGTGCTCCTCAAACGCCTGGTTGAATCGGTGGATGACTTCGGCTGTGTCTTTCGCATGCATGGGTCGTTTTGTTCGACCAACAGGGAAAAGGGGCACGAGTGGGTCAATTTCCACGGATCAGACAGTAAACCTTTGAAGGGTTGGAAAACGGAAAGGCAGCTTTCTGACCGGCAAAGTGTGAGAGAGGTCTTCCGGTACTGCAAATGGCTGCCGGGCAAGGCGGGCTCTCCCTCCCAACGTATGCGACAGAAATGTCGAAGATTTTTTAGTGACTGAAATCTTGTCGATACAGCTAGGAATTGGGCGATAAAGGGAGGTTCGCGCCAAGGGTTATTCAGGGTTATTCAAACCCGACTTTCGCATCGGTAACGGTAATCCCCGATGATTAACGGTCCCAATTCTTGAGATACTTGGCTGGCGATGTGCCGAGCGCTTTCTTGAACATAGCGATGAACGCTGACACCGATTCATATCCAAGGTCGCCAGAAACCTGCTGCACCGTTGCCCCAGCTGCAAGACTTCGGAGTGCGATGATCAACTGCAACTGCTGTCGCCAACGACCGAAAGTCAGGCCGGTCTCCTGTTGAACGAGACGAGCGAGCGAATTCTCGCTCATCGCCACTCGCTCCGCCCATTGCGCTATCGTGCTACGGTCGGAAGGGTCGTCGACCAGTGCCCACGCGATGCGTCCAAGTCGAGGTTCATCCGTCAATGGCAGATGCAGATCCTCTACTGGCATACGCGGCAAAGCCGATAGAAGCAGTGTGGTGATGAGATCAGCATCGGCCATCGCGACGGCGGACTGGTCAGCCAACTCGATGATAAGTTCCCTGACAAGTGGAGACAGGGAAAGCGTGCAGCATCGGTTTGGAAGATCGGCAGCGCCTGGTTCAATGAACAAGAAGAACAAGCGAGCATTGGCGGTCGCCACATTGCTGTGCAGCATACCCCCTGGAACCCAGACGCCACAACGCGGAGGTACCATCCAAATCCCGCTCGGAACACGACAGGTCACTCCTCCCCGTAAAGCCAGAACGAGCTGGCCCTTGCGATGGCGATGCTCAGGTGCTTCGCGTTCATTCTGCGACACATCAATCCTTACAGCACTCGCCCGTGCCGCGGACTTGTCTAGATCATTATCGTCTCGAGCCCATGAGAGGGCCATCGGAATTTGGTGGGATTTCGTTATCATATGGGAGAATAACTAAATTCCTCAGCCTGATTTGTCGATAAATTTTCGAATGGACATGACGTTCGGAGACCTCAATGGCATTTCAACAACACGATCCCCATTATACCCAGCTCTCATCAATCGAAGTCTCATCACAGTTGCCGAGGGCCGGGAGAGTTCAACAACACCTCCTCCCTTTACTGAAGGGAGCAAGCTTCGTCCTCTCCAGGTTCCGTGCCCTAATGATTTCTCCGGCGACAAATACGCCGGCCGTGTCATGTGTGGATCCTGCGGAAGCTTATCTGCATGCCTGCGTTGCGGCCGCGCCTTTTTGCTATGTCTCACCTGCGATCTACGGCCTCACCGGCACGATTGACGAGCGAGGCGTTACCCGGAGCAGTTCACAGCCAGGAGATAAGGTGTGAGCGTTCGGTCGATTGTCACCACCGATACGGTCGTCTTTTCATTGAAGACATTCCTGGCAGCAATGCTTGCCTATTTCATCGCGATCAGCTTCGACCTTCCTCGACCGTTCTGGGCGGTGGCAACCGTCTACATCGTCGCTCATCCGCTTTCGGGCGCGATCTCATCGAAGTCGGTCTATCGATTGCTCGGAACCCTCATCGGTGGCGGTGCAACGATCGTCATGGTTCCGAACCTGGTGAACGAGCCGATACTGCTTTCAGCGGCGATCATTGCATGGGTATCGGCATGCACGTTCTTCAGTCTTCTGGACCGCACGCCCCGAAGCTACGTCCTGTTGCTGGCGGGATATACGGTGCTTCTTGCAGGACTGCCGTTGGTCACAGCCCCGGCGAACACGTTCGACACGGTCGTGTCGCGCATTGAGGAGATCGGTCTCGCAATTATATGCGCGTCGATCGTCAGCCATGTCGTCTTTCCAGCTCATGTGGGTACCGTTCTTGTCAATCGGATCGACGGATGGATGGCCAGGGCGTGGTCGCTCCTCACAACAATGGCGGTCGGAGAATGTGGTGAAACCCAGAGCAGAGTGGCACGACTAGGCCTGGCTGCGGACGCAGCAGACTTGCGGTCATTTACAACCCATCTTCAATATGATGGCTCCAGATATCGACGTGCGATATCGTTAGTGCGATCACTGCAGCACCGCATGGTGTCTCTCCTTCCACTCTTGGCAGAAATTGAGGATTTACGACGATCACTGGTCAAGCTTAGCACGCCCGGCTCGGCAGTTGCTTTGTCGTTGATTGCCGCTATCGGTTCGGCGATCGGCTCTCGATCAAAGATTCCCACAAGGAGTTTCACGACAGAGATCGATGCGCTCGACCGTTTTGATGCGCACCACTCTTGGGAAAAGCACCTTCTTGCCAACGCCGCTCGGAACCTGCGGGATATTCTTCGGATCTCCGATGACTGCGGTACCCTTCGCGAAGCCATAGAAGATGAGAACACAGCGAGAGCGGCTCGCCGCTTCGCTTTTATCGACCAGACGCCAACCCAGCATCGTGACGTCGGCATGGCTTTGTTATCAGCGGTGGCAGTCGCGATTTGCCTGTCGTCATCGACCCTTTTCTGGATCGCGAGCGGTTGGTCTGACGGAATGACATTTACACAGATATCAGGCGTCCTTTGTTGCCTCCTCGCGACGATGGACGATCCGGTTCCTGCCATGCGCAAGTTTGTTGGCGTGACAATCGGCGCGGTCGTCGCAGCGTTCGTCTACGGCTTCGCAGTCCTTCCTATGATCGACGGATTTCTGCCGCTCACCGCAGCTCTCGGGCTGTTTCTGATTCCGGCCGGGATATGCCTCGCTGAGCCTTCCCGGGCCATCGTCGGGATGGGACTTTGTATAAACTTTCCTCTTCTTCTCATGCTTCAGTCACACCAGAGCAGCGACTTCGTCTTATTCGGGAACACAGGAATCGCGACCATTCTTGCGATGATCTGGACGATTGTGGTCTGCAGGCTCTTCCGTTCCGTTAGGGCGGAGACAAACGCCAGAAGGCTTTTTTCCGTTGTACAGAAGCATGTCGCGAAAATCGCGGCCGGCAGACATACCGAGCCCCATGTCACGCACCATCGCGTCATTGATGTTGCCGGCCTCTTTGCTTCCAGAGCTGCAAAACTTCCACTGAGTTCCGATGCCGCAAATGCCGACCTTACGCGGGATCTGCGGACGGGACTTCATATGATGGCTATGCAGAAGCTTGTCGATGAAGTGTCCAGCTCTATTCGCTGCAAAGCGGAAGCAGTCTTCGAAGCACTCGAAGACGTGTACGAACTGAAGTCCGGTGGCCGCCGCGGACCTTTGGAAAATGCCCTGAGGATTTTGGATGATCTTATTCTTTCCGCTCCGGGCACGATCACATCAACTGCGGAAGGGCAGCTTCTGGTGAGCGCGGTCGCTCTTCGCCTTTGCCTCGCCCCGGACTTTGATCCGCCGGTTTTAACAACACCACCTTCAAGGAGGATTGCTGCGTGACCGGACAATTCGATCTTTACGGCGTCTTCCTGCCGTTGTTCGCGGCGCTGGCCCTTTTCGCGTACGGCGTGTTCCGCGTTCTCGCGTCGGTTCTCGACAAGGACGGATTTTACCGACTGGTATGGCATCGCCCTCTGTTCAATCTAGCGATCTACGTCACCCTCCTCGCTGGATTTTCAGTCGCTTTAAACTGGTTTCAAAGATGAAGAATGTCACCATCATTTCCGCACGAGTCTTTTTGACACTTTCTATGGTCGGCTGCGCAGCGGTACTGAGCTGGCACCTATGGTCCTTCTACATGGAAGCGCCATGGACGCGCGACGCTCACATCCGTGCTGATATCGTGCGACTTGCGCCAGATGTCTCCGGCCCCGTCACTGAGGTTCTGGTGTCGGACAACGCTCGGGTGGAGAAAGGGGCGCCGCTGTTCCGTATAGAAACAGATCGATTCAAGCTTGCACTCCGCGAAGCGGAAGCCCAGACGCAGAGCATGAAGGCCGCGGCGGAGCTGGCGAAGACGGATTTCGAACGATATCAACTGCTAGCCTCTAAAGAAGCCGTCAGCCTAAAGCAGCGGCAGCAGGCGGAAAGCCAGATGCATCAGGCAAACGCAGCGTATCAATCAGCACTTGCAGCGCGGGATCTGGCCAGACTCGACCTTGAACGGACAACCGTGAAGGCACCGGCATCAGGGGCGATCACGAATTTCTCTGTGCGCAGGGGAAACTATATTTCTGCGGGAAGTGCAGTCGGTGTGCTGGTTGAAAGAGAATCCATCTACATCGCAGGATATTTCGAAGAGACGAAGCTTCCCAGAATCCACGTCAACGATCTCGTGAGGATCGATATTATGGGTGAGCCGGAACCGCTGATCGGACATGTCGCAAGCATCTCCGCGGGTATCGAGGATCGGGAGCGAAGCGACTCTGTCGGTTCCCTCGCAAGTGTGGCTCCGACGTTCTCATGGGTCCGTCTGGCCCAGAGGATTCCGGTACGGATCGAGATCGATGATACTCCCGATGCCGTCCGGCTCATTGCGGGCCGCACTGCAACAGTGACGATTGAACCGACGCGCAACTAATAATGTGAACTTATCTGACCCGGCCAAAGGCATAATCTGGTCGATAATATTATCCTGTCGAAAGTTTCCAAAAACCTGCGACTGTCAATTGCCATCTGATCTGCAGCGAGGCAGCTGAATAAAATAATGTCTCCAATGAGGGTCGAAAGCCGCTGTTCGGTAACGCGCTTTCATTTCAGATATTAGCGTAGCCTTCACACCTTCCTCAAAGCAGTCGTTCCATCTATTTTCCCAGAGAAATCAGTACCTGTGTTTGCGTTCCGTGTTTTAAGCATTACGTGACAGGAAATTTTCAGATTATATGAACCAACGTCCCACAGACGGCCAAGACCGCGACGACGATCCACGGCTGGACTTTCCAGACAGTGAGTAGGAGAAACCCGGCCAACGCTAATGCGAAATCCCGCGGTGAAAAAACCGCGCTTGTCCAAACCGGGGCGTAGAGGGCTGCGCCCAGGATGCCGACGACGGCGGCGTTCGCGCCACGCATGGCTGCCTGAGCGGTCGGTCGCAGTCGCAACGCATCCCAATAGGGGAGCATTCCGTAGACCAGTAGAAGACCCGGCAGGAAGATCGCAACGACCGCGATGGAAGCGCCCGCTAGACCATTGGGCATCGGCCCCATGACCGCGCCGAGATAGGCGGAAAAGGTGAATAGCGGTCCTGGTACGGCCTGCGCCAGGCCATAACCGACCAGAAAGGATTCGTTCGTGACCCAACCAGGTGCCACCACCTGAGCTTGCAGCAAGGGGAGCACGACATGTCCTCCTCCGAACACCAAAGCGCCGGAACGGTAAAAAGCGTCAAAAAGTGCCACCGCCTGATGGCCGGTCGTCATGACCAGCAACGGCGGGATCACGAAAAGTGCAGCAAATAGAAAGAGAGCTACCGCCCCGTTGCGACGCGAAACCGGAAAGCGGAGATAACCCGTTGTCTTGGAAAGTTCGTTGCGGCAGAGCCAGAGGCCGGCGATGGCGCCTAGCGCAATCGCACCGATCTGGCCGATTGAGCCGCCAATGAAAACCACTACTGCGATCCCGGCCAAAGCAATTCCGGCGCGTTCCCGATCGGGAGTGAGGCTCTTCGCCATGCCCCAGATCGCCTGCGCGACCACGGCGACGGCGACCAGCTTCAAGCCGTGCAACACACCTTCCGCAGTAGTTCCAGTAAATGCTGCCGCGCTGAGAGCGAGGGCAAACAGGATTGCGACCGACGGCATCGTGAAAGCGAGCCAGGCGGCGAAACCGCCGAGCAACCCATTGCCGCGCAGGACCCCGAGCGAGAATCCAACCTGGCTCGAAGCTGGCCCGGGTAAGAACTGACAGAGTGCGACTAGATCTGCATAACCTTCCTCGTCGATCCACTTGCGGCGCACCACCAGTTCATCGCGGAAATATCCAAGATGAGCGATTGGCCCACCGAAGGATGTCAGCCCGAGTTTGAGAAACACTCGAAAGACTTCAGGAGCCGATCCGGCAGCCGGTTGCGCGGCACCGGCTGAATTATCGCGTGCGGTCATCACTATCTCCGGACGATAAAAACGTTGTCAATGGAGCGAACGCAGGTAAATGGACTCAGCGATGTTCTAGCATCTCCCCGATCAACTCGCGGACCTTGCCGCGTGCCATCTCCAGCGCCTCCCGGCCGAGCGGCGTCGCTCGATAGATGTGCCGGACGGAACGGCCTGCGCGCTGCTTCTCGGAAATGAGATAGCCCTTCTTCTCCATCGAACGCAGCATCGGATAGAGTGTCCCGGCACTCAGCTTGTATCCATGATTGGCCAATTCTTCGATCATCCATTGTCCATAGACCTCGCCTTCGGCCGCATGATGCAGAACGTGAAGGCGAATGAGTCCATTCAGCAGGTCTTGATGTTCCATATGCCCACATGGTCCCAATGCATCCATTCGTACGAGTAACGTTATCGAATTTCGATAATATAGAGTGACTATGTCACGGCGATGAACGAATTGCACGCCCGGAAAACTGGCAGAAGCAGGCGGTGCGGACACAGCAGAAAGTCCCTCGATGGTTTGAAATGGGCGGTCTGCGGCTTGGCTTGGGCCTCGATTTTTATTGTATCGATCAGCTTGATTCTTCCGGGTTGGGCGAAATGCGCTTTACTGCCGTGGTTTCGTTCCAACCACGTTTGCCTGTAAGCTGACATCAACGAAGCAACTTCAATCCTGTGAGAATCGCAACGCCTAAAGCGGCAGTAAGAGCCAGAATAGTGAGGCTGCAGCTCGCACCAAAGTTCGTTATACTGGAAGCCATCGCTAACGGTGCAGTGGCGGACACGATTAATCTGGCTGATATGATTTTGCCCTGCATGGCACCGTAGCCATCACTGCCGAATAGCGACAAGGGTAACGTTCCGGAGACAATACTGAAGAGACCGTTCCCGAAGCCAAAAAGACAGGCAAACATCATCGTCGCAATAATGGATGGAGTACCGAATAGCAGAACAATGAGGGCTAAACCCATCAAGGAGGCAGAGATTACTGCCAGACTGATCGGAGCGAGGTTTTTGCCACCGAGCATGTTGATCAGGCGGCTGGCTACCTGAGAAGGTCCGAATATCGCGCCAATAAAAGCTGCAGAACCTGTAAGACCGAGCGCGCCCAACATCGGCACCATATGGACCAGAATGGCCGCTGCAACGAGAGCCTGCGTCGAGAATGCCACGAGAACCAGTACGAAACCTCTGCGCCGTTGATGGGCAGGCAGATCACCTGAACAGGCGGTTGTGACTGTTCCATTCGTTGATCGCTTCCGACCACTCTTTGCAATAGAACGCGCGAGCATAAGGTGTACCGGCACGCAGAGAAACAAATGGAGGCAAGCGAACAGCAAATAGGTCTGTT
>JACDJC010002319.1_pt1 | contig 15161 bp, 11 predicted proteins | sample 7454191 | NCBI WGS metagenome assembly JACDJC01 (sample SAMN14253291, study PRJNA609438) | sludge metagenome | isolation source: sludge after 25d culture with pyrite and EDTA | collected 2018-12-20 | reverse complement strand
GTCATTCAGGACAAGCTGGAGAGTTATTGGAACGACGACTATCAGCAGGAGCGAACCGCCCGGCTGGTTGAGTTCTTCGATCACTATTCGCGAACCGGGGAGGGGCGAACCTCCCTGGTCGGTCATCTGGATCAGGGATTGACCGCCCTGTCCTGGTTGAGCGACCACCAACAATGGGCAAACGTAGTTGCCTTCGGCAGGACATTGATGGATTTACTGCCGTCTGATGAGAAACAGGGCGCTGCAGATCGGATTGAGGCCTGCCGCCGGATTATCGCCGCGGCCGAGATGACGAGGAACGCGAATATCGAAGCGCGCTACCATGTCGTTCTCCTGCACATCGCCCGTGGCAGCGGGAACATTGTTCTGGCTAAAGAACAGAACGATGTCCTGATCAAGTTCATGGAAGTCTTTGAACACCTGGATGAGGAAGTTCGCAATTCTCTGGCCACGGTCTATTTCGATCTTGCCCTGCAAGATCAAAAGATTGAGGAGGCTCAACAATGGCTGAGAAGGATGAACGGCGACGCGGAGGCGGCCCATCAGGCAAGGCTGGAATTGGCTGACTACTATTTCCAGACCCACAACTACGCGGAAGCCGTTGCAGAAGCGAAAGCGGTTAGCAGGCTAAGGCAGCAGCGACAATCCCGGAATACGCTCGACGCACAAATCTATCAACTCCTGGGCCTGGCTTATTCCAGGCTGGACCAATTGGATGATAGCTGGGCCGCCTATACCCAGGCGGCGACAATTGCCAAGTCGATTGACCGCATGGACCTGGCTAACGAATATCTGATAGCGGCCGAATTCATCCGCATGAGTTCGCTGCCCTCCCCTCTGGAATCGATCGGCCTGCCGCGTCGGGTATCCGACTGGGCAGGGCCAAAACGCGCCACGCGTTGTCCCATTTGCCGGGGTCAAATCAACGATTTGGAACAATCGACCCGCCCGGACTGGGTTTGCTCCGGGTGTCAAACCAGGTTTCATCAGGACTGCATGATCAACCTGGGAATCACATCATGCCCGTCTTGCGGCGCGACCATTCCACCTTTTGAAGCTATGACAGGGGGATAAACCCATGACCGTTCGCGATGCCCGTCTCCAGTCCGAATATGAAGCCATGCTCCGCTTCCGCAGCGACGTGCTGCGCTGGGAAGCCGTGGGGCGCGCCCGGCCGCCCGACCGCTATTTCCTGACCTACAACCTGCGCAGCATCATCGGTTTCAACAGCCAGGGCGCGCCGACCTACCACCGCGGCTTCACCGTCGATATCCGCTTCCCGCCCGATTACCCGCGCGTCAAGCCGGTCGTCGTCATGGCATCCGAGCCGTGGCCGCTGCACCCCAACGTCTGGCGGCAGAACGGTCATTTCTGCCTGGAGGGCGACCAGAACTGGATCCCCGGCGTCGGCGTCGCCCTCGACGCGCTATGCGCCATGATCGGCCAGATCATCGCCTATCAGGAGGTGAACCTGAAAAGCCCGGCCAACAACGATCCCGTCGTCTCCCGCTGGGTGCGGGATAATCTGCGCTTCGATTATGGCTCGAAAGTGTCCAACCCGGTCGACGACACGCCCGTCCGCCTGCCCGACGCCGAGGACACCATCCGCTGGGGCAGCAAGCCGCCGGCCGAGCCGCGCATCAAGTTCGGCTGAGCGTCGACAAGGGGACAGAGCAGATGAGTAACGCGCGCATCGTCTTCGGCCAATTACAGGAGCCGGCCCTGCCGCCCGAGCAACGGCCGCCGGTCTCGCTGGAGACCGGGAAGGGTATGAGGCCGCAAGGCCCCTTCCAGGTCTACTTCGTCAGGGGCGTCTACGACGCCATTCTGGCCCACATCAACGAGACGCCCCACATCGAAAGCGGCGGCGTTCTCGTGGGGCAGGCCTTCCGGACGCCCGACCGGCAGACCACGTTTATCGTCATCACCGCCGCCATTCGCCAGGACAGCGACAACCGCAGCGTCGGCCACTTCACCGTGACCCCCACCGAGGTGCAGGCGGCGCGGGCCAGGCTGGAGGCCGACTATCCCGGCTATCAGGTCGTCGGCTGGTATCACTCCCACCCCGGCCACGGCGTCTTCCTCTCCGGTCAGGATATGACCATCGTCCGCAGCATCTACAACGCGTCCTGGCATCTGGCACTGGTCATCGACCCCCTGAAACAGATCGAGGGCATCTTTGTCGGCCCGGAGGGCAAGCTGTTTGGCGGCCCCGGCAAACACCCGCTCGGCAGCAGCTGGACGGAGCTGCGCCGGGCGCCGGCCGGCGTGGCCGCGCGGGCCTGCTTCAACCAGGCCCAGGAAGCGGCCGAGAGCGGCCGGCGCGACACGGCCGCCGCGGCGCTGGGCGCGCTCCAGGCCCTGTTGAAGGACGCGCCCGAATTGCGCCACTGGGACAACCGCTACCCCGGCTATGAGGAACTGCGCGGCCGCATCGCCGGCATGGGCGACGGTCGCCCGGCCGTCGCGCAGGCCCCGACCGAGGAACCCAGGACGGCCGGCGGCAGGCCGCCCCGTCCGGTGGATCCGCCGGTGCGCGGCCGCGCGCCCAACCGCATGCCGGCGGCCGGCGCGGTCGCGGTGGCCTTCGTGATCCTGGGCTGCTTCCTGGCCGTACTGCTGGCCCTGCGCCAGGAGGCCGTCACGCCGGTTCTCATCGCCTGGGGGGTGACCCTGACGATACTCGTCGGCCTGGGCGCGGTGCTGCTGCTCCAGCGCGACCGCGGCCGCCACGAACATGCCCTGGGCTATTCCCTGCTGGCCGCTGTGCTGCTGGTCTGGGGCGGGGTGGCCGTTCTGTCCGCCGGCGATCCACCGGACAGAGCCACACCGACGCCCGACGCCCCCACCCCGCTCGTCACCGACCTGCCGGCCCTGCAAGCCGCCACGGCCACGACGGCCGCGACGGCCGCGCCGGCGACGACCGAACCGCCCACAATCGAGGCGCCGGCGACGACCGAACCGCCCACAATCGAGGCGCCGGCGACGACCGAACCGCCCACAATCGAGGCGCCGGCGACGACCGAACCGCCCACGCCGGAGCCGTCCGCAACGGCCGAGGCCTCGCCCGCCGCCGTCGCCTCGCCCACATTGGCGCCGACATCGACTGCCGGAGACTTGTCGATGACACCCTGATCGGCCCGACCCGATCCGCCGCCATACCGGAGCCATCCATGGACGCCAACGACACCCGCCCCACCCCCGGCCGCCAGGAGCGCGACGCCGGCCGCGGCTCCGATCGGCCGGTCATTCGATTCGGCGAGGCCTACTCCACCGCGCCGTTGATGGAGCGGCTGCCCGACGAGGAATTCCTGCTCAATTTGCAGCAGGCGCGACAACTACGCAGGAAATCGCCGCAGGTCTACTTCACCTGGGGGGTCCTTCAGGACATCCGCCGCGACCTGGCGCAATCGCCGCGCGTGGAACGGGGCGGGCTGCTGGTCGGCCATCCCTTCCGCGACCGGGACGAGCCGCGGACGAACTTCACCGTCGTCGATGGGACCATTCCCCAGCCCAGCCGGGACAGCAGCGTCGGCCACTATACGGTGACGCCGGACATGATCGACCGGGCGCGCCGCACGCTGGAGAACCGGTTTCCCGGCGGCGCGGTCGTCGGCTGGTATCACTCCCACCCCGGCCACGGCGTCTTCCTCTCCGGCCAGGACATGACGATCGTGCGCAACATCTACAACGCGCCGTGGCAGATCGCCTTCGTGCGCGACACCGTTCGCGATCAGGAAGGGGTCTTTTATGGCCCTGAGGGCGCGCGTCTGGAGGGCTGGCTGGAGCTGGAGGCGGGGGCCGCCGACTTCATGCGCGCCGCCGACCTGTACAGCCTGCTGCGGGACGCCCCGGATAACCGGCGGCCGGAACTGATGGCCGAGCTGCGGGCGCTGGTGGCCGGAAGCCGGTTCCTCGGCCATTGGCGCCGCCTGGGGCGCTATCAGGAACTGCTCCTCTCCGCGGAGGAAGACTACTATCCGGAGGCGGCTGCTCCGCCGCCCGCGCCGGTGAGCATCGATCCCCGGGCTGAGATCGATCTGATCGACCGGATCGCTCTCTTCGAGCCGTCTCCTTACGACCCCGCGACCGAGCCGCCCGAGCCTGTCTCGCCGCCCGCGTCCGAGAGCAGGACGGAAACTGAAGCACGGGAGAAGATCATGGAACAGTGCCGGTTTGCCAATAGCCTGGCCGAGAAAGGTAACATCGGAAGCGGGCTTGATGTATTGCGCCCGTTGGCCGACAAGCATCGCAACATTTCCTATATCCATGATTTGATCCGGTATTGGGAAGACGTCGATCGGCAATCCCGGCCAAAACGGCCCGGCCGGCCCGATGAACCTTATCCCGGCTAACCCGGCGCGTACCATGGCTAATCAATTTCTGCCCCCCGGCCACAAAATCGAAACTGTCCGCCCCGGATCGCGGTTCGACGGCGCGCGCGATTACACCACCCGTCAACTCATCGAGGCCGGCCACGCTGTCGTGGTCTGCGAGCGCGTCCCCAACCCGGCGGTGACGAGCGTCGAGGCCTGGAGCGAAGCGATCGAGACGTGCTACAACTGCGGCGTGCGAAACCCCGGCTACGGCGCGCAGGTGCCCGCGCCCTACACCAAAACGGCCGCGGCCTCAACCGTGGTGATCGGGCCGGGGACCGGGACACACCGGCCGCGGGGCAATGGACTGACGCCGCTCTTCGCCCTTCTGGCGGCCGTCGCGCTGCTGATGATCGTGGGGTTGCTGTTCGTGGCCCTGGGCAACGGAGGAGCGTCGGGCGGCTCCACTCCCCGACCGCCGGCAACCGGAGCGGAACAAGCGGGCATTGTCTCGATAACCATCCCGCCGACGGCCATCCCGCCTACCCCCTTTCCGCCCACGGCCGCGCCGCCCACGGTTGCACCGCCCACGGCCGCCCCACCGACGACCGCGCCACCCACGGCCCCACCGCCAACCGTGCGCATCCGGCCGCTGTCGCCCATCTCCGAGCTGGTGCTGGTCGACGCGACGAGCGATCACGCCCTTCTGACGCTGACCGACGGGAGCGTCATCAGCCTGTCGCAACTGGGCGCCCGACACCTGACAATCCTGGCCAACGCCGGCGCAACGCCCGTCGGCAGCGTCAGGTTTCTGCTCGACGGCCGGGAGTTCTGCCTCAATGACCGCTGCGTCGAGAACTCGCCGCCCTATTCGATGGCCGGCGATCTGGGCGGCGATCATTACAATAACTGGGACTGGAGCAGCCTGCTGGGGACACACACCATCACGGCCGTCCCCTACACCGTCGCGGGCGCCGCCGGTGAGGAGCTGCCCGCCCTGACCGTCCAACTCACGATTACCAGATGAGCCGGCGACGATGAACCCTCCACCCCATTCATCTCCGCCGAACCCGTGGCCGCGCCGGTTACTCATCGGCCTGATCGCGGTTGGGGTTGTAATTGGGGTTGTTGCCGTCGCGGCGCTGCGCGACGGCATGGCGGCCCGGCCCCCCACCGCGCCCCCCACCCCGTCGTCCGCGCCCCACCGGGCGGCAACCCGGCCACCGCCGGTCGTGGAATCGGACGTCGCGCGTCCAATCGCCCACGCTTCGGCGATCCACCTGCCGCTCCTCTTTCATCAATATGCCGCATGCGCCGCGGGCGCGAAGGAGCGCCCCGGCGGGACGCTGGAGGGTGTTCGGGCCGTCTGGCAGCCGCTGACCCTGAGCTTCGGCGGGCCGCGGGCCGCGCCCTCCGACCCCGTCAATCCGTTCCTCGATTACCGGTTACAGGTCAGCATGATCGCCCCCTCGGGGCGTGTCCATAACGTGCCGGGCTATTTCGACGGCCCCGCAGCAGACGGTGTGGGGCAATGGCGCGTCCGTTTCGCCGCCGATGAGCCGGGGCTGTGGCGCTATTGCGCGTCGTTCCGGCTGGGGCCGGCCGTCGCCGTGGATCTTGATCCGCTGGCGGGCGCGCCCATCGCGTTCGACGGCGCTGCCGGCTCGTTTGAGATCGCCCCGGCCGATCCCTCGGCCCCCGACTTTTTTCGCTGGGGGCGACTGGAGTACGTGGGCGAGCATTACCTCAAGTTTCGTGACGGACCCTACTGGATCAAGGGGGGCGTCAACAGCCCCGAAAACTTCCTGGGCTATGCCGGGTTCCACAACACGGCCGACCAGGGCGGCATCATCGACGGCTTTCTGCACACCTACGCGCCCCACGTCGCCGACAGCCGCCCTGACGACCCGCCCGGCGATAACCTGGCGGGAATCATCGGCGCGCTCAACTACCTGGGCGAACGGCGCGTCAATTCGATCTACTTTTTGCCCATGAACCTGGGCGGCGACGGCCAGGACACCTACCCCTACCTTTCGCCGGCCGATGCTACCCGCTTCGACGTGGTCAAGCTGGGCCAATGGGGCGTTGTGCTGGAGCACGCCCAACGGCGCGGCATCGCTCTCCACATCGTGCTGAACGAAGTGGAAGAGGCCAACCGGCTGCGACTCGGCGGCGGCGCGCTGGGCGTGGAGCGTCGCCTGTTCTATCGCGAGATGGTCGCCCGATTCGCCCATCTGCCGGCCCTCAAATGGAATCTGAGCGAGGAGACAGCCTTTGGCACGGCCGAGATGCAGTCGTTTGCCGGCTACCTGGCCGCGCTCGACTGGGCCGACCATCCGATAGCCGTCCATAACCCCGTGGGAGCGGCCGACCTTGTGTATGGCCCGCTGCTGGCCGATCCCCTCTTTAGCGCCACGTCCCTGCAATACCCGGCCGAGCAGGCGGGGCAGTTCGTCGAGCTTTGGCGCGCCCGCTCGGCCGCCGCCGGCCGCCCGTGGGCCGTCGACATGGACGAGAATAACCCGGCCGGGGTGGGTCTGACCGCCGATAACGCCGGCGAGCTGCGCAAATCGATCCTTTACGACGTCTATTTCAGCGGCGCGGCCGGGCTGGAGTGGTATCTGGGCTACCACGAGTTGCCTCTGGGTGGCGACCCCAACCTGGAAGACTTCCGCACGCGCGAGGCGATGTGGGACACCATGTGGTTTGCCCGCCGCCTGCTGGAGAGCCTGCCGTTCCCGGCCATGTCGCCGGCCGACGAACTGCTGAGCGGCGAAGCCGAGGCGTTCGGCGGGGGCGAGGTGCTGGCCCTGCCCGGCGTCGTCCATGCCGTCTACCTGCCCGACGCCAACCCGTCGGGCGCGTTGGCCCTGCCCGCGGGGGCGTATGAATTGCGCTGGTATGACCCGCGCACCGGCGAATTTGCCGGCCCGGCCGTCAGGCTCGACGCGCCGCCCAACGGCCTGCCGCTTGGCGCGCCGCCCCATTCGCCCGATTCCGACTGGGTGGCGCTCGTCAGGCCGGCCGCCGTCATGGAGGCCGCGCCCACCCCTTTGCCCTATCCCTGATTATGACGCCGGCAACCTTGTGTTCATTTCGGGCGCATACCGGGTCTGTTCGTATTTGTGAAATATTTCCCGATATTGACAGCCATATCTCGGTGATTACCATATATTTAGTTCCGGTTCCGAGTCGGGTGATCGCGTTTGTGGCGAGAATCGCCTCCCAAAGCCTATCGAGAGGATCGATCGCTTGTCATCGTTCCGACAAAATTACGGCTGATGGGTCCTCTGCCAGGCACAAATTGGAAAGATATTACTAGGTAGTGTTGACAATTTAGCAGAATGCCATACGGTCTCGAGCCGGTGAACTATCGGCCGCGACCGCTCTCTGATCGTATTTATTAGCTCTGTAGACAAAAAACCATAGCTCTCTCTGTACCGGATGAGTATCGGTATAAGTTATTGCCTATTCCTGAAAGTAGCGGAGATCGTTTTCTTTCGCCATCCAATCGTCAAGGCTATCGCAACAACGGATGGTAATCATGACGTTCCTAAAGGTGACCCTGCTGGGTCGGCTGGAGATTACCACAGGTGAATCAACGGCAGAATGCCTCATCAGGGCAGGCAAGGCCCAGGAGCTATTCTGCTATCTGCTGATCCATCAGAACCACCCCCACACCCGGGAGAAACTGGGCGTTCTGCTTTGGCAGAATGCTTCCGCGCAGCAGGCAAAACAATACCTGCGCACGGCCCTGTGGCAAGTGCAGTCGGCTTTAATGAAGCTAGGAGTCCCACTTATTGTGAGTGACTCCAGCTGGCTACAGCTTGTTACCCATTCCGCCCTGTCGGCGGATACCGTTCGTTTTGAGGATGTTTTCAAATCGACCCATACCATCAGAGCCACAGAGTTGACCGCCGGCCAGGCCAAAACGATGAAATCAACTATCGCTCTCTATCAAGGCAGCCTCCTCGAGGACTGGTACCAGGATTGGTGCATCATTGAACGAGAGCGCTTTCAGAATATGTATCTGACCATGCTGGAGAAGATTTTGCTCTACTGCCAGATCACGGGCGCCTACGCGGAAGGCATAGAGTATGGGCTTGCCTTGCTAAACGTCGATAATGCCCACGAACGAACCCACCGTCGCCTCATGCGCCTTTATTATCTTGATGGGGATCGCACCACGGCTCTGCGCCAGTATCAACGATGTGAAGCTATTCTCAGAAGCGAGTTTCAGGTGGCACCTTCCTACCATACAACGCTTCTGTATGAGCAGATCAAAGAGGATCGCTTCCCCGAGCCTTTGGCGCAACCCTAGGCCCGACTACTCGCCCCTACTCAGCCCATCCATTTTGAAGTTCGCGGCCGTATAGAGTCCAGGCCTCTGCTATGGGCCTGCGATTTCGCGCGCCTCCGTTAACTCCATCGGCCAAATAGACGCAACGACATACGGCCCGTCATATGGTCGGCTATATGTCTGTCGATACATGGGTCTCTTACCATTTATCTAGTTCAATTCCGATCGGGTCGACGTGGTCTGTGCCATCCATGAGCGGCTACCAATGGAGTCTGATTTTCAAACATCCGAACAGATCTCATTTGTCATCAGGCTTTGGCTGGTTGACAGAGAATGGGCGACCGGAGACAGGGGCATGTGGCGAGGACAAATAATTCATGTAAAGGACAGCGCGCGGCGCTATGTCAGCAGTATCGATGAAATCGTGGCTTTCATACTGGTCTATCTGGACAACATGGAGACCTCGACCGGCGCCTCGGATGGTCGAACTAATTGAGTGCGGACTCCCGGGCGGGTATCGCTGCCCGGGTGAATGAGAGCGACACTGAGTTATGTTCTTTAAGTTACAGTGTATTAGCACGAAACTAGAGACAATTGAATGGAGGTAAGTCATGGATCTAAACGAATTAGGTGGATATCTGATTGATGCGCTGTATTCCGGCCTGACGGGCGGCTCTGCCGAGCTGCCGCTGCCACAGAATATGGTCATCAACTGGATACAGCCTGGTCTCGCCTTTGATGAAAGCGCTTTCGATTTTGCAATCGCCGGGCCGTTTGCCGGGCCTTCCCCCTTGACCCTGCCGTACTTCCGCGAGCTCGTTGAAGCCATTCAGGGCAGCCACGGGGAGGGCGAAGCGCCTATGCCGCGCGAGCAGGCTATTGAGGAAGCCAAGCGGATGTACCAGCAGCAACTGCTGGGCAGCTGGGAACAGTGGTCCCGGCTGGTCGATTTTATCCCCGTCATGAACCCCTCGGCGGCAGACACTCAGCGGAGAACACAAGCAGGACAGGGGAAGTACCGGCATGTTAGTGTCGTCTACGGCCAGGCCGGCCAACAGCTATCCAGAATCTATGCGGATACGCTGAAGTTGTGTGAAGTTGCCGATGATGCGCTGACGGAGCAGCAGAAGAAGCTCATCGAACGCGCGAAAGCGCTCTTGCAGGAAGAGATTGAGGTTGAAGATTTCCTGACCGGCGAGAAGAAGAAGGAAATTCGCGAGAGCCGGGTCATGATTGCCTATAAGGAGAAGCGAACTGCCTATGAAAACGCGGTAATTGACTATGCAGTCCGGCTGGCCAGGGCGAACAACGGTACCTCCGCGGACATGATCGAATGGTCCCAAAGCGGTGGGATCTACAAACAGCGGGCGAACCAGGCGCTGCAGGACTGGAAAGGCACCGGGTACAAGGAAGAGGTCGAACTGGCCCAGTCCACCATCAGCCATATTCTTGGCAGCAGCATGGTGTTGTGGAAAGACAAGCTCAATCAGGACATGGAGAACATTCAGAACAACGTGCAGGGAGTCTTCGGGTACCCCTTCTTCCCGGCCACCGTTTTGCCGGGCGGCTTTGCCCGCAACCAGGGCTGGTCCAGGCTCTCGGAACGTGAACTCCACCGCAAAACACGCTCATCCTCGACCTCCAGGGATTGGAGCGCGGCGGCGGGCCTGAGCCTTGGCTTCCTGAACATCGGGGTTGCCGGCGGGGGAAGCCACCGGGAGAGCAATTTCAGCTTCGAACAGGAGCAGTTTGGCGTGGAGTTTGACTATACCCAGGTAGAAATTGCTCGCCCGGCTTTCAACGCCAACTTTTTCATCTCTCGTGGCTGGCGTCCTACCCATGAGTTTGCCCTGAACTATGGTTCCGACCGGCATTCAGACGGGCAGGCGAACCCCAAGGGGGTCATGATTGGTTATCCCACAAAGGCGCTGTTTATCCGGAACATGACTATCTACAGCAGCAGTCTCTCCAGATATCTGCACACCAAGCAAGACGATATTCGCGGCGGTGGCTTTGTCGGGTGGGGACCCTTCAACATTGGCGGGACGTATTCCCAGAGTAACAAATCCAGCGAGAGCAACCTGGATATCCATGGCGCAACCATCACCGTCAAGGGCTTGCAGCTGGTGGGATTTGTCAGCGCCCTGTTCCCTTATACCGCGAATCCATCCCCCGACGTTAAGAATTGGATTTGAGGCGACTATGATGCAAGATGGGCTTCACATCGGGCTGGCGGCCTGGATTAATGCGCAACGGAACACCGGCGGTTTTGCCGTCTTTCCGGCGATGCCGATCGTAACGACGCCCATTAATCTGGAAGCCGCCCAGAATCCGAACGACATCGCCAGGGCTGCAGAGTTTGCACGCCTGGTGAACTTTGTCCCCCGGCAGGGCCAGGTGGCGGATACCTTTAGCACTTCCACCGTCCTGTGGAATCTTCACCTGGAGACCCTGGGCCACATGGATTTCGCCACGGCGGCCTGGACCCAGGCAGAGAAGGCGCAGTTCGAGGCTGCACGAAGCGTTCTCTACTCGAACGATGCAGCAGGCTTGCCGTTGCCGTCGGATCGGCACCTGCTTTACCTGGAGATGAAGAACGCCTATGAAGACTTGCAGAACACAGGCGGCAGCGCCGACGAGCTGACCCTGGCCATGGCGAACTGGATCACACTTGGATACAAGCAGATCGTTGAAGACGCCCTGGAAACCACCATCCGGCTGGGTGTGCGCTCGAATCTCACCAGGACAGAGAATGAGCGGATTTCCCTACAGCGGACTCTCGATACCAGTGGCATCCAACCACCCATTGCTCCCACCTACTTTGCGCCCATCTCCGCCACCGCTCCGGAAACCTGGATGGAGGCCAAGGTGTCGTTTGACAACCTGGACCAGGCTGTTGGAAGCGGCCCGGAGAGCGCCCGTTGGAAAGCTTATCGGGCCAATCGGTTCGGCGAGGTTTCCTTCAAGTACGCTGTACTCAACTGCCTGCGTCCCTGGTTCACCCCGGCGCTATATTCGGCGGATGACTGGAGGCTGAGAGAAGGGGATCCTAATGTGTCCCAGGGCAACGGAATGGAGGGCCGGCTGCCCGCCTATGTCAGTTCCGTGTATCTGGTCAAGGTTCTGAACGTCACCATCCAACCGCCTCCGGCCAGGCCCACAATCCCGATCGTCCTCGCGACGACTGTGGCGATGCGACCGGTTCTGCAAGTAGCCACCGCTCCCAAGGACGTCGGAGCGTATAGCCCCAAGAAAGGGGAGGTGAGCAAGGCCATGAGAGAGCCGCTCGCCGGGGCGAGGGTCGAGATGGAAGAGAGGGTAGCCGTCCGGCGGCCGATGAATGTTCTCCATACTGCCGAAACAGTCCCCTTCCTCACCGCCCGGAACCTGGGGCAGGTGCAGATGATTACCGCGGCCAACCTGAACCAGCGCTACCTGGTGGCGCAGGAGTATCTGGTGGACCGGAACAGGCCGCGACCTGCTCCGTCGGAGCCTCCACCCGAGTTGCAGATCTACGTCGCCGGGTTCGGCTGTGAGAAAATCCCGTTCTCACCGAACCCGAACCCGAATTATCAATGGTGATGCCTTTTTTAATGGAGGAATGTCATGCTTACAGCACATCGTTTCACAACTGTCCCGACAAATAACACCCGCATGCGGTTGGAGGCTGCGATGGCAAACGAGCGACCAATCGCGCGCGGCGAAACGCAGCGAGGCGCTGTCGTAGCCATACAGTACGCGCTGGCCGATCTTAGCGGCGGCTATATGACGGAAGCAGACGTCGATGGATTCTTCGGCTCGCACACCCACGCAGCCGTGGTGGCTTTCCAGCGCGACTACGGCCTGGTGGCCGACGGCATCGTCGGCCGGCAAACTTTGTCCCAGCTCGACGAGCTCTACAGCAGCGATGTTATCCGGAAACCGAGAGGCCGGAGCATTCACATCGGGGTCGACCGCGTGGACGCAAACCACTACGGCGGTGAGTTCGCGCTTGCGAGCTGTGTGAATGACGCCCACAAGATGCGCGAGCTCGCCGAAAACCTGGGCTATGATGCGACCACGCTGGAGAACGATGGCGCCACCGTCACCGCGTTCACCGGGTTCATGCGCGGGGCCATCTCCGACCTGCTCGCCGGGGATTCGGTCCTGATCACCTTCTCCGGCCATGGCTCGCAGATCCCCAACATTTCCGACGACCAGGAGCCTGACTCACTGGACGAAACACTCTGTTTCTACGACCGGATGCTGGTGGACGACGAGTTCTATGCCCTGCTTGCACAGTTCCGGGAAGGAGTGCGCGTCCACGCGGTTTTTGATAGCTGTCACAGCGGCACGGTTGCAAAAGAGCTAAAAGCCCTCATTATCCAAGAGGAGCGGACTATCTACCACACGAAGACGTTGGGGGCCCTGAAGGGGCTGAAGACAACGATCACGGTCCCGATGCCTGCGAATGACGAAGGAGAAGTGGTGGAGGTGTCCGGCCAGCCGATCGCGAGGGACAACCTGAACAAAGCGCTGGAGGTTGGCGAAAATCCCAAGCTGGGGAAAGCCCCCCAGCCGGTGGAAGACCGGAGCGAAGCTTTAGCCGCGCTGTTCGCGGACCTCCAGGTCACCAACAAGGCCGGACCGGCGAAGACCATCGAGCTCTTTATGCCCATTTACACTCGGAACAAGGAACTCTATGATGCCATTAAGAATGTGGTTGGACCACAAGAGAACCAGCAGCTGGCCTGTTCGGTCGTAACGCTATCCGCCTGCCAGGATCCTCAGACCACCCCGGCCGGGCAGGTCTTAAGCCTCTTCACCAATAACATCGCCACTGCCCTGGAGTCGGGCGGTTCCAACGGATCCTACCGCCAGCTTCACCGGGCTCTGATGGATGTCAGCCCTACAGATTCCACACCGGCCATAAATACCTATGGCTCCGCTGTAGCCGAGGCCCGGACCTACGAGCGGCCGCTGGCGTTCTAACCGGACCCGGCGACCCCTGGCCGGATCGCAGGAGTAGCGGCTTCCGCAGCCGGTCTGCGGAAGCCGCTGCTCCAAACCGCCTTGCTTATCGGAATGGAGCAGAATCCGATGGAACCGAGAAACCACTCCCAACCTCGCGAAGAGCCAAACAATACCCCTTCGGAAACAGCCGCCCTCCCGCAGGCTTCCGGCCAGCCCGAGCCCCCGGCCGGGGAAGAGGCCTCCGGGAGCCATCAGCCCTCCACAGGAACGGCCGGCGACGAGCAGGAACCGAACGAACACCCACGGGCGGCCTCCGAGCCGGACCTGGCTGAGGTTGAAGCGCGGATGCGGCCTGGAGTCATGTCCCCTATCGGCTTCCTGGGACCGGATGAGTCCTTGAAAGAAACCATTACTCGGGACGCGGAAACGGTGGACCGGCTCGGCCTGTCTTATGACCGGCTGGCCGGCGCGCTCGAGAGTCTCCTTAACCAGGCGCTGGAAATGTTCCGCCGGCCGGTGCCACCAGAAGAGATTCCCCGGGCCCTTGCCCGCCAGACGACTTTCCCCAATCTCAAGAACCCGGAAACCATCCCGCATTTTGACCTGCAAGCCATGCCGGATCCCGAGTCTGGTTTTATGCTCGGCCATCTGCAAGTATTCGTCATCAGTTATAAAGATATGCAGGGCTGTCCTTGGGGAGACATCATAACAGGCAACACAGACCTGATGATTTTCAACCGGGAAACCGGTGAATCTGTGACTTTCCCCGCACTGATGCCGCACCTGATCCGGGCACATCATTTCTTCGGTGGTTTAGACTCACCTTATCGCACCGAACCTGAACAGTTGGCGACTGTTTTAGGGCTGGAGAACGGCTAAAAGTGCGGAGAGATTCATGGATGGTGGGTTCATGTTCCTTGAAGTGCCGGTTATTTAGGCTACAGTGTACCAGAGACTGCAAACAGGATCGTCAATCTTCGATTAAGTGGACGGAAACCGCCCGGCAATAGTCCGGATGGGGAGCGGGACAACAGAAATGGAAGATAACGAGAGCGCAGTCCATTACCAAACATCGAATGGCAGAATGCCCGCGAGCAGCGGTGCAACAACCGGGCTGTGGCCGTTCCTGCCTCGTACGGCCCTTATCGCGTCTGTTGTCCTAATGACCCTGCTGTTGATCCTGCTCGCCACCGCCAGAACAACGCTTGACTGGCCGGCCCAGGAGTCGGAACGCTTCGCCTTGCTGGGGATTTTCATTCTTGGTCTCGTGCCTATCCTGCTGGTGCTGGTCGACGTCGTTGTCGAGCGGGGCGCGAAGGTCGAATACAAAGGTATCGTCTTCGATTTCTCACAAGCGAAGTTGCCTGCCACGCCGGGCATCACCATCCCGGCTAACATCGGTGTCCAGGGCCTGGGGGTGTGGGACAGTGGCAGGGAACGAATTCTGGACACCCTGCGGAGCGCGGTAGCGAGTGATATAGTCACCATCGATCTCGAAGATGGACGAGCCTGGTGGGAAACCAGACTACTTGTTCTGCTGGCGGGCGCAGTCCGGCACGGCCATCCAAAGATACTGGTCTTCATAGCCACCG
>JACDJC010002318.1_pt1 | contig 15169 bp, 17 predicted proteins | sample 7454191 | NCBI WGS metagenome assembly JACDJC01 (sample SAMN14253291, study PRJNA609438) | sludge metagenome | isolation source: sludge after 25d culture with pyrite and EDTA | collected 2018-12-20 | reverse complement strand
TGACCGATCCCGATGAAGCCGCTGATTTCGTCAAGAAAACCGGCGTGGACGCATTGGCCATCGCCATCGGCACCTCGCACGGCGCCTACAAGTTCACCCAGAAGCCCACCGGCAAAGTGCTGCGTATCGACCGCGTCAAGGAAATCCACGCCCGCATCCCCAACGTGCATCTCGTCATGCATGGCTCGTCTTCCGTCCCGGAAGACTGGCTCGCCATCATCAACAGCTACGGTGGCGACATGGGCCAGACCTACGGCGTGCCGGTCAGCGAAATCGTCGAAGGCATCAAGAACGGCGTGCGCAAGGTCAACATCGACACCGACCTGCGCATGGCCTCCACCGGCTCGATCCGCAAGCATCTGGCCGAGAACAAGGCCAACTTCGACCCGCGCAAGTTCCTCAAGGAAGCCACCAAGGCCATGAGCGGCATCTGCCAGGCCCGCTACGAAGCCTTCGGCTCCGCCGGCATGGCGAGCAAGATCGGCAAGGTCTTCAGCCTGGAAGACATGCAGAAGCGCTACGACAAGGGCGAGCTGGATCCCAAGGTCAACTGATCAGCCAGGGTTTTACCTTATGAAGGGCGGTTCCGGATGGGCCGCCCTTTTTGGTTCTGGCGGGCACGCCTGGCCAGGCGTCAAGTGACACCTTACGCTTGCCGCCTGATCGAGAGTCGCTTGATTCGTTGGGAAACCTCAGAGTCAGACTCGCTCTTGAGTATGGGACCATGCAGTCCGCCCCATTCTTGATTTGCGGACACGCGTCTATTTCAGTACCTGAATGACGACGCGCCGGTTTTGCTGGCGCCCTTCGAGGGATGTGTTGGTCGCCAGTGGCTTGAGATCGCCGTAGGAAATCGTCGACATGCGGTGCAGGGGGATGCCGCCGGTCTCGTGCAGGTAGCGCCGTGCGGACTCGGCACGTTCCAGGGCGATCAGGCGGTTGCGGCTGCCGAGACTGAGGTCGTCGCTGAAACCGATGATTTCGATGAAGGCGTGGGGCATGAGCGGCTTGACGTCGGCGATGAGCTTGTCCATCGCCTCGCGGCCCTTGGCGGTGAGTTCCGGTTGTTCATAGCCGTACAGCACCATGTCGGGGCCGAGGGTGAGTGACTCGACGATCTTCCCGGCCACCAGGCGGCTGTCGCGCGCAATCCTGATGGCGTCCTCGGCCGATTCGCGTGCCAGCGCCAATGTGGTTCCCTGTTGCTCGACCTTGCCGGTGAGCGCGGACAGGCCGCTTGCCGTGGCGTTCGCTTCCGTGCGCAGCCGTTCAACCTGTTGCGCGAGTTCGCTGCTGGCGGCGCCAAGCGCATCGAGGCGCGAAGCCTGGAGCGCGCGGTCGCTTTCCAGCCGGGTGAGCCGCGCTTCCAGCTTTGTCTGGGCAGCGACAAGGGCGGCATGGGATTGCTTCAGTTCCGTGATCTGCGGGTTGGGTGCGTCCGCCTCGACACGTTCGACTTTCTGGGTGGCGCAGCCCGTCACGGCCAGGGCGGGAACGAGCAGGTAGACGGCAGCACGCACGAAACACTCCTTTTTACATGGGAAATCTCGCTCGATGATACCAGCATATTAGCCATCGCTTATAGAGTATGCGTGGGCGCCGTACGTAGTCTTTCAAGACCATGTCGGCTAGACTGCCGAGGTTCGGCAAGACCCGCCGGGGCATCGCTCGATGGTCTGCTGTCGGGCCTTCCGCGCGCCGCCGTCTGCACGGCTTCGTAACGGACACGCGTTCGCGGGCGCCCGGCGTGCTTCTGGCCGACCCCATCGCGGACCCTGCACGAAGATCGAGAGGAAGCGCCATGCTCATTTTCGGTACCCACGACGAGCAGACGCTCGCACAGTTGGAGGACGTGGCCACGCGCGCGCGCCGTGTGGCCTTGATGGCCGACGGTCATGTCGGCTACGTCATGCCGATTGGCGGCGTCGCGGCCTATCGGAACCAGGTCTCGGTGGTCGGCGTGGGTTTCGATATCGCCTGCGGCAACTGCGCCATCCGCACCCATCTGCGCGCGGCGGATTTTTCCCGTCAGCAACTTCTGGAATTTGCCGACGAGATCGCCGATACCATCAGCTTCGGCCTGGGGCGCACCAACAAGTCGGCTGACGCGCCCGTCGATCATCCACTGTTCGCGTCGTCCGCCTGGGTGGCGTTGCCGGACCACGACCGGGAGCGTTTGCGCGACATCGCGCGGTCTCAGTTGGGGACGGTGGGCAGCGGCAACCATTACGTCGATGTCTTCGCCGACGCGGCGGATGACCACGTCTGGGTCGGCGTGCACTTCGGCAGCCGCCAGCTTGGTCACGCCATCGCCTCCGGCTTCATGGCGCTTGGCCAGGGCATGAAATGGGGCGAGCGGGTACCGGAGAAGGAGGTGCTGTTCGACCTCGATTCGGCGCTCGGCGAACGTTACTGGGCGGCGATGAAACTGGCCGGGCAGTACGCTTACGCCGGGCGTGAGTACGTGGTGCACAAGGTGGTCGAGATTCTCGGTGGTGAAAAACTCGACCTGGTTCACAATCACCACAACTACGCGTGGGAAGAACGACATTTCGACGAAGACCTGATCGTCGTGCGCAAGGGAGCGACCCCGGCGTTTCCCGGTCAGCGCGGTTTCATCGGCGGCTCGATGGGCGACGATGCGGTGATCGTCGCGGGTTACGAGAGCCCGCCGGGTGTTGTCGATGACCCCATCCGCGCGTTGCAGCAACAGGCGCTGTTCAGCACCGTTCATGGCGCCGGGCGGATCATGAGCCGCACGGCGGCGAAAGGCCAGCGCCGGTGGGGGCGCGGCCCGCGCAAGGGGGGCGCCATCACCCGGCAGATGATGCACGAGTGGATCAGCGCGCGCGGCATCATCGTGCGTGGTGGCGATGTCGACGAGAGTCCGCACGTGTACCGGCGTCTTGAAGAAGTGCTGCGCGATCAGCGCGGCACCGTCGTGGTCCAGCACACGCTTCGCCCACTCATCGTTGCGATGGCCGGTCCGGACGTGGTGGATCCGTTCAAGGATTGAGTCGTGGCACGGGCGGAACCCGGGCAAATGAGACCGCGCGCCGGCCTGTTCGCGGACGGAACCGGCGCCGGCGGCGGCGGTCATGTACGTATCATGAGCGAAATGACATCCCCGCTTCACTTGCTTGCAACCGTCCTCGGAGGTCTGCTGCTCGCTGCCTGCGAGAAGGCGCCCGACAAACCACCGGTCAGCGCGTTGGACCGCCCTGCGGCTGTCAACGCGGCGATCGGCGATCCGCCTTCCCGCAGCGAGGCCGCGCCGCAGGCGGCGCGGGGACTGGCGATCTACCGGCGGCATTGTCTCGAGTGCCATGGCGAGCAGGGCCGGGGGCAAGCCGGCGACTGGCGCGTGCGCGACGCGGAGGGCCATTACCCGCCGCCGCCGCTCGACGACAGCGCGCATGCCTGGCATCACCCCACGGCGGTGCTGCTGGAGGCGATCCGCGACGGCAGCCCGCAGGGGCAGGGCAAGATGCCGGCTTGGCAGGGGAAGCTTTCCGAACAGGAGATGCAGGACGTGGTCGCCTACATCAAGTCGCTGTGGTCCGACGAGGTATATCGGCTGTGGTGGAAGATGGAGTGGCAGTCTCTGGAACCTTGATCTCGCCGCCGTGTGCGCCATCGGGCGGCGGCAGGGTCCGGTTTCAAGCGATCAAAATTGCGTTGAACGCTGTAACATTCAATGTTGGAGGGAAGCGCAGCCGGCAAGCCGGTTTCGCGCCTCCGGGCTTCAACGCCAGCCGTCAGTGCACGGATGGTGGGTGTATGCAATGAAGCGCCACAACCCGTCCGTCCGCTTCCCGCGGATGCTCACAGGAGATATGCCATGCTGCCAGCACGTGTACCGGTGGACGAATTCACCACCCCCGACCCCATCACCACGAACGAAGACACGAGCATCGACGATCTGCGACGTCTGATGGAGGAGCACGGTATCCGCCATCTCCCCGTGGTTCGCGGCGATACCGTCGTGGGCGTGATCAGCGACCGGGATGTGCGTGTCGTTTCGGGTTTGACGGTTACGGAAAAGCTCCAGGTGCGCGCCGCCGACATCATGGCGCCCGACCCGCTGACGGTGAGTGCCACGATGCCGCTGGACGACGTGGCGTACGCGATGTCCGAACAGAAGGTCGGCAGCGTGATCGTCAACGATGACAACGGCCGGTTTATCGGTATCTTCACGGCCAGCGACGCCTTGAATGCGTTGATCGAGATCGTTCGCAGCGGACGCGTGTCGGCACCGCGCGCCGAGTGACGGCAAAGCAGGGGCGGCCGGTCCGTTGGGACTTCTTCGCGGGTGACGCGAGGTGACCGGCTGACCGTCGAGTGCCGACCTGTCGGCACAACGCGGGTCCATCCCGTCGTCGCGATCCGGACGATATCGACATGCCGGACTGAAGCCCGGCCTATGGTCTGTTGGGTAATTCGGGTCCATGGGGCGGGCGGCACGGAGGAACATTGATGCAGTTCGACACCTGGCTCTTCTATCTTGCCGCTTCGGTGGGCCTGTCGCTGTCACCCGGCCCGAACGGGCTGCTTGCCCTCACGCATGGTGCATTGCATGGCCGGCGCAAGACGCTGTTCACCATCTCTGGCGGCGCGCTGGGCTTCGTCTTCATCATCGCCCTGTCGATGTTCGGCATCGGCGCGCTGATCAAATCGTCCGCCGGCTGGCTCGGCGCCTTGAAGTGGATTGGTGGCGCGTACCTCGTCTGGCTTGGCGTACAGGTCTGGCGCTCGCCGCCGCTGGCGGTCGAACTGAACGGCGGGTCGTCCCAGGCGAGACCCGGGTCGCTGTTTCGTCAGGGCGCCCTGTCTGCGGCCACGAATCCGAAGGGCCTCCTGTTCTTCAGCGCGTTCCTGCCGCAGTTCATCGATCCTGGCCGAAGCCTGGTGATCCAGTTCACGATCATGGCGGCAAGTTTCGTGGTCATCGAGATTGTTGCCGAGTATGCGCTGGCCAGTGCGGCAAACCGCGTTCGCCCGTGGCTGACCCGGGTTGGCAGGCGATTCAACCGGGTGTGCGGCGGGGTGTTTGCGGTCATTGGCGTGGCATTGCCCTTGCGCATGTGACGCCTGCAGGCGCGCAGTCTCGCATGAGTTCGATCTGTATCGATGGCAGCCACGGCGAGGGTGGCGGCCAACTCGCGCGCATGGCGGTGGCCTTGGCAGCGATCACCGGCCGGACGCTGCACCTGACCAACATCCGAGCCGGGCGCGCCAGGCCGGGCCTGATGGCGCAGCACCTCGCCGCGCTCAAGGCGGTGGCGACACTCAGCAGCGGTGAACTCAGTGGTGCCGAACCGGGCGCCCGCGAGATCCGCTTCCGGCCGGGGTCCATCCGTGGCGGCGACTACCGTTTCGAGGTCGGTACGGCCGGCAGCATTGCGCTGGTGTTGCAGGCGGTGCTGCCGGTTGCGCTGCACGCCGATGTGCCCTGTCGGTTCGCTGTAACTGGCGGCACCGACGTCAAGGGCGCGCCGACGTGGGACTACGTGCAGCGGGTCTTTCTGCCCTGGCTCGCGCGCCTGGGTGTCGAGGTGCAGATCGAGTCGGTGCGCCACGGCTACTACCCACGTGGTGGCGGCGAGATATGTCTGACGCTCGCGCCGTGCCGCCACCTGAAACCCCTGATGCTCGATACCGCAGGATGCCTGCGTGACATCCGCGGCATGGCCCACGTCGCCCGCCTGCCGCTGCACATCCCGCAGCGCATGGCCGCCAGCGCCCGTGCTGCCCTCGCTGATTTCGGCCCGGTGGCCATCGAAGCGCGGGTCGTGGAGGAACCTGAGGCCTGCGGCACGGGTGGCGCGCTGACGCTGGTGGCGGAGACCGAACACAGCTTGCTTGGGGCCGCCACCGTGGCCGAGCGTGGCGTGCCGGCCGAGCGCCTGGGCGAGGCGGCGGCCGCGGCCTTGCGTGCGGAAGTGCGGAGCGGTGCGGCGCTGGATGTTCATGCCGCCGATCAACTGCTCGTCTATCTGGCCCAGGCTGAAGGCGTTTCCCGCTTTACCGTGCGCGAACTGAGCCTGCACGCGCGGACCGCGATCTGGGTGACGGGACAGTTTCTGCCGGTCGGGTTCGACGTGTCGCACGGACAAGGGCTGGACCGCGTGACGGTTCTTCCCCGCAATAACGAGATCGGGGCATGTCGCAACTGCTGAGGAAATCGCTGAACACCCTCGCCGAAAGTGCGCTGACGCTGACGCCGCTGGCTGCGGTGCTGCTCGGCTTTTCGTTCGCCTTCGGTGCGGCGTTGCCGGCGCCGGGCGAACTGCTGTACGGCGGTGTGGTGCTCGTGCTGGGCCTCACCCTGGTGGTCAAGGGTCTCGAACTCACCCTGTTTCCGCTCGCCGAAGGCATCGCCCATGACTTCGTCAGCAAGGGCAGTCTGCGCGGACTGCTGGCTTTCGGCTTGACGCTGGGTTTTGGCGCCACGGTCGCGGAACCGGCGCTGGCGGCGGTGGCCGGCCAGGCGGCGCGCAGCGCGGTGGCGCAGGCACACATTCAGGAAGCCGAGGCCGCGGCCTTCGCCTGGGGGCTGCGGCTGGCGACGGCGTCGGGCATCGCGCTTGGCGTGGCGCTGGGCATCCTGCGCATCGTGCGCGGCTGGTCCCTGCCGCGCCTGCTGGTGGGGCTGTTGCTGCCCCTGCTGCCGCTTTCGCAAATGGTGCCCGCGCCGGTCGCCACGCTGGCCTTCGACATGGGGATCTCCGCCATGTCCACGCTTGCGGTGCCGGTGGTCGTGGCTCTGGGCATTGGCCTGGCCGGGAGCCTGGGGCGCCGTTCGGCGCTGGCCGACGGCTTCGGTATGGCTGCTCCTGCCTTGCTCGTGCCGCCCCTGTGCGTATTGCTGTGGGGCTGGATGCAATGATCCTAAAAACCGCAGTTGACCGCTCCATTCTCTTACGGACATCGTATGAACGGTGAATTTTCAGGCTTTGTTCCCCGCCACCTGTTGGGTGAGACCGCTACGCACCCGCTGGCACGCCGGCTCACGCACCTGCCTTTGTCGCGCCTCCTTGCAGGCCCCGGCCTGCGGCGTCGTTGCTTCGCGGCAGGCACGCGATCCGACGCACCATCGGGCGCGTCCAACTGCGGTTTTTAGGATGATTGCCCACGCCGCACGCGTGCTGCTGGCCGTGCTGCGCGACCTGCTGCCGATCGCCGTGGTGCTCGCAGTGTTTCAGGGTGCGCTGCTGCGCCGCCCGCTGCGCCGGCCGGCGCGTGTGCTCATTGGTCTTTGCATGCTGGTGCCGGGTCTGGCCCTGGTGTTGTATGGTCTGGAAACCCTGGTGTTTCCGCTCGGCGGCGAGGTGGCGGGTACGCTGACGGCTGCCGCAGGCGAGACGCCCGGAACGGGCGTGGCGCGGCTTTACCTGTTTCTTGGCGTACTCGGCTTCGCGGCGGCGCTCGCCGAGCCGGTGCTGACGGCGGTGGCGCACCGTGCCGCGCAGTTGTCTGCGGGCACGATCCGGCCCTGGGGGCTGCGCGTCGCCGTGGCCAGCGGTATCGGTCTGGGCGCCTGCCTCGGCCTGCTGCGCATGCGGCTCGGCGTGCCCTTGTTTCCGCTGCTCGCCACGCTGTTCGTCGTCCTATATCTGCAGGCGCGCGCGACCCCGCGCCGGGTGATCAATCTGGCACTGGATGCCGGCGTGGTGACCATCTCCACGGTCACCGCGCCGCTCTTGGTGGCGGTGGGGCTTGGTGTGGCGAACCGTCTGGAGGGTGGCGGCGCTGCGGACGGCTTCGGCCTGCTCGCCGTCACCGCCGCGGGTCCTGCGCTCACCGTGATGGGTTACGCGCAACTGGCGGCGTGGCGCGCACGACGTGGCGAAATTTCATGAAGGAGGCAACATGCATTTCAAGCTGCTGATCGCCCTGGTGGATGATGACAAGACCGACGCGGTGATCCGCGCGGCGCGCGCCGCGGGCGCCACGGGTGCCACCGTGGTCAGTCAGGCGCGCGGTGAAGGCGCCAGGCCGGCGCGCACTTTTTTTGGTCTCGCGGTGGAAGCGCAGCGCGACATGGTGCTGTTCCTCGTTGAAGAGCATCTGGCGCGCGCCATTCTGGAACGGATCGCCGAGATCGGTGAATTCGACGGCACGCCGGGAACCGGCATCGCCTTTCAGCTCGATGTGGAGGACGCGATCGGTCTCGCCCAGCAGATGCGGCAACTGAACCCGGTGGTGGAGGACAAGCTATGAGTGCACCCAGGATCGTGCGGGTTGGCGAAGTGATGAACCCCCGCTTTCATACCATCGACGGCATGGCCATGGTGAGCGAGGCGCTGGCGCTGATGTGCCAGCACGAGGCCGAATGCCTGATCGTCGACAAGCGCCATGCCGATGACGAGTACGGCCTCCTGCTCGCGTCCGACATCGCGCGCCAGGTATTGGGCAAGGATCGTGCGCCGGAACGGGTCAACGTCTACGAGATCAGCGCCAAGCCGGTGCTCGCCGTGCCGCCGCAGATGGACATCCGCTATTGCGCGCGACTGTTCACCCGCTTCGACCTCAGCCGCGCGCCGGTGATCGAGACGGGCAAGGTGATGGGTATCGTCAGCCTCGCCAATCTGGTGTTCGGTGGCCTGTGCCAGTTCTGAGGCACACTGGCCTCACCTGGCTTTCGCCTTGCCTCCCAGCGGCGCGAGTCCCTTGCAATCGGGGCCGAGATAGGTCATCCGCGATTCCGTCTGCATGCTGTGGTGACCGTCGGGACCCGTCGTCGTCATGTCCATGCGCGAGTGCACGCTGTCGCCGGAGAAGGTGCTTTCACCCTTGCCCTGGGTGCGGCGCCCGTCCATCGTGCAGTCGATCTCGAAGCGCACGGTGTTGCCGCTGCGCGTGAGCATCCTGGGCTGGCACTCGCCCTTGGGGTCGATCACCGGCGCGTTGCGGCGCGCCGCTTCCTCGCTGATGCAGATGCGCACCGCGCCGCTGTCGCTCATGCCGACCCCCTGGCCCGCCATCATCGCCTCCATCTGCTTGCGCTGCGCTGCGGGCAGCGCCGCCAGCTGCTTCTGCATGGCCTGCATCTGCGCGTGGATGTCCTGACCGTCGACAACCTGCCTGAGGGTCTTGATTTCCCACAGGCCGGGTTTCATGTCGGCGGCCGGCGCGGGGGTCGCGAAAAAACCGAGAACGAGGATGGAGAGGATTTTTTTCACGAAGGGCTCCTTGTGGGTGGACACGGACACGCGCCGATGTTTCCAGTTCGCGTGCGGCTTGTCCATCATCCTAGAAACCGCAGTTGGACGCACCCGATGGTACGTCTGATCGCGTGGCTGCCGCGAAGCAACGACGCCGCAGGCCGGGGCCTGCAAGGAGGCGCGACAAAGGCAGGCGCGTGAGCAGGCGTGCCAGCGGGTGCGTAGCGGTCTCACCCAACAGGTGAAGGCGAATGAAGCCTGAAGGTTCAGTGTTCATGCGATGTTCGCAAGGGGATGGAGCGGTCAACTGCGGTTTTTAGGATCACTTTGCGTGGGACCTGCTATCCCAGCATCGCCTTCAGCGCCGCCAGCCGGTCGCTGCCTTGCGCCTTCGCTTCGGCGTCGCCGGGTTGCGCCGGCTGGCGTACGTCGTCGCCGAGTTCGTCGATGAAGCGCGACGGCTCGCAGGCGACGGTTTCACGCGCGCGCTTGCGGCGTGCGCAGTGCGACAGGGTGAGCGATCTCTGCGCGCGGGTGACGCCGACGTACATCAGGCGCCGTTCTTCCTCCAGCCGGCCTTCGTCGACCGCGTCGCGGTGCGGCAGGATGTTCTCCTCGACGCCGACCAGGAACACATGGCCGAATTCGAGGCCCTTCGCGGCGTGCAGGGTGGACAGGCGTACGGCGTCGGGCTCCTCGTCCTCGCGGCCTTCGAGCAGGGTGATGAGCGCGATGGTCTGGGTGAGCTGCAGCAGGTTCTTTTCGTCTTCCTCGCCTTTCTTCGCGATCCACGCGGCGAATTCGAGCACGTTGTTCCAGCGCGTCTGGGCGACGCGCTCGTCGTCCTGGTCGAAGAGATACGCCTCGTAGCCGATGGCCTGCAACAGGTCGTTCAGCACTTCGCCCGCGGGTTCGCGCGTCACGCGCGCCTCGAAGCGGTTGATGAAGTGGCAGAATTCGGTGAGCGGCGCGAGCTGGCGCTCGCCGATCTGCGCGGTGGCCGCGGCGGAGAATACCGCCTCGAACAGGCTGACGTGCAGCGTGGCGGCGACCTGGCCGAGTTTTTCCAACGTCGCTGCGCCGATGCCGCGCTTCGGTGTGGTGACCGCGCGGATGAAGGCGGGATCGTCGTCGCCGTTGGCGATCAGGCGCAGATAGGCGATGACGTCCTTGATCTCCGTCCGGTCGAAAAACGACTGCCCGCCGGAGAGCTGATAGGGCACTTTCTCGTTCCTCAGCGCCTGCTCGAACACGCGCGCCTGGTAGTTGCCGCGATAGAGGATGGCGTAGTCGCGCCAGCGGGTGCGGTGCTGGAACTTGTGCGAGAGCAGGCGCATGACCACCGACTCGGCCTCGTGCTCGTCGTCGCGCGCGGCGGGCAGCACCTGGATCGGATCGCCCAGGCCGAGCTCGCTCCACAGACGCTTCTCGAAGAGCTTGGGATTGTTGGCGATGAGGGCGTTGGCGGCCTTGAGAATGCGCACCGTCGAGCGGTAGTTCTGCTCCAGCTTCACCACGTGCAGGTGCGGGTAGTCGTCACGCAGCTGCCTGAGGTTGTCGGCCGACGCGCCGCGCCAGCCGTAGATCGCCTGGTCGTCGTCACCCACCGCGGTGAACGCGGCGCGCACGCCGGTGAGTTTTCTCAGGAGCTGATACTGGGCGGCGTTGGTGTCCTGGTATTCGTCGACGAGGACGTGGCGCAGGCGGTTCTGCCATTTTTCGCGCAGCTCGGCATGGGTGTCCAATAGCTCTGCGGGCAGGCGGATGAGGTCGTCGAAATCGACCGCCTGGTAGGCGCGCAGGGTGGCGTCGTAGCGGTCGTAAATCTTCGCGTAGGCGCGCGCGTTGTCGTCCTCGGCCGCAGCCAGCGCGGCGGCGGGCGACTTCAGCTCGTTCTTCCACAGCGAGATGCGCGTGACCGCGCGGCGGATCTCCTGCTTGTCGGTGGTCTTGAGGATTTCCGCGACGATGCCGGCGGCATCCGCGGCGTCGAGGATGGAGAAGGCGGGTTTCAGGCCGGCGCACGCGGCGTCCTCGCGCAGCATGCGCAGGCCCATGGAGTGGAAGGTGGTGACGATGAGGCCCTTGGTGTTCTGGTCCTGCAGCAGCTTGCCGGCGCGCGCCTGCATTTCGCGCGCGGCCTTGTTGGTGAAGGTGATCGCGGCGATCGAGCCGGGCCGGTAGCCGCACTCACCGATGAGGAACGCGATCTTGTGGGTGATGACGCGCGTCTTGCCGGAGCCGGCGCCGGCCAGCACCAGCAAGGGCCCGTCGAGATATTGCGCCGCTTCGCGCTGTGGCGGATTGAGGGCCGCGAGCAGAGTCATGCCGCGCCGAATTCGCGGTCGAGCCAGGCGATGATGGCGTCCGACTCATACAGCCAGGTGACGCTGCCGTCCTCGGCGCTGATCGCGAGGCACGGCACCTGCGGCTTGCCGCCGCCGGCGATCAGCGCCGCGCGGTGCGGGCCCTCGTGGCGTGCGTCACGCAGTTCGATGTCGAGCGATAAACGGCGCATCGCGCGGCGCACCTTGAGGCAGAACGGACAGGTGGGGAAGTGGTAGAGGGCGAGCTGGCGCGTGCGCGCGTCGACCGCCGCCTGCGCGGCGGGCGTGCGCACGACGCCGCGCGGCTGGGTGATCGCATACCCGAGCAGCACGAAGGGGGTGAGGACGAGGCGGAGGGTGCGGAAGAAAAGGCGAATCAGGGGTTTCATGGCGCGGGCGTCACGGGAGGGTCGGGCGGGGCGTTATGATGGGCAGGGGCGCGGGCGAGCCGCCGACCCAAGAGTCCGGCGTGCGCCGGAACGACAGACACAGGCTTACACAACGCAAACGAAACCGTATTTTATATGCCCACCTATGCCATTGGCGATATCCAGGGCTGCCATGCTTCCCTCTTGCGCCTGCTCGATGCCATCCACTTCGATCCCGCCACCGACCACCTGTGGTTCGTCGGCGATCTCGTCAACCGCGGCCCGGATTCGCTCGCGGTGCTGCGCTTCATTCGCGATCTCGGCGAAGCCGCGATATGCGTGCTCGGCAATCACGATCTGCACCTCCTGGCGCTGGCGGAGGGCGTCGGCCGCATTTACAAGGGCGACACGCTCGATGCCGTGCTGGCGGCCCCCGATCGTAACGAGTTACTGTACTGGCTGCGCCATCGCCGGCTTGCCTGGAGTGAGAGCGGCTATCTGCTGGTGCACGCCGGGGTCTTGCCGCAATGGAGCGTGGACGACACGCTGGCGTACGCGGCGGAAGTGGAAGCGGTGCTGCGTGGGCCGCATTACCTGGAGTTCTTCAGGCAGATGTACGGCAACGTGCCCGCCGCGTGGGACGACACGCTCACGGGGATCGACCGTCTACGCGTGATCGTCAACGCCTTCACGCGCTTGCGCTATTGTTCGGCGGCGGGCGAGATGGAGTTCCACCACAAGGGCGCGCCCGGCACGCAGCCCGCGGGCTGGCTGCCGTGGTTCGAGGCGCCGGGGCGCAGGACTACCGACGCGACGCTCATCATCGGCCACTGGTCGACGCTGGGGCTGGTCAATCGTCCCGAGCTCGTCGCGCTCGACACCGGCTGCCTGTGGGGTGGCGGCCTGACGGCGTTCAGGCTGGAGGACCGGCAGGTGTTCGCGGTGCCGTGTCCGCAGGCGCGATCCCCAGTAACCTAGCCGTCGCCGCTTCCGCCGCCGCTGCGAGGTCGCGCCGGTGGCCGTTGGGCAGAATGGGCTCGCCGAAGCGCAGTTCCGCAACGAGACCAGGCGCGCCGGTGATGGCGAGCAGGCTGCGCCACAGACTCATCCCGTCGACATAGGCCGGGGTGGCACTGTAGGCGCCGTCGAGGGTGCGATAGCGCAGCGCGGCCGGCACGACGGGGCAGTCCAGGTCCACCGCCGGCTGTAGCAGCGAAGGCAGAAAGCGGCGCAGGATGCGTCCGTCGCTGGTCGTGCCTTCCGGGAATACCGCCACGCATGCACCGTCGCGCAACAGGGCTGCCATGTCGCCGTTGACGCGCAGTGTGTCGACGCGGCGGCCGCGTTCGAGGAACAGCGTGCCGGCCTTGTGCGCCAGCCAGCCGGCCACCGGCCAGGCGCGCACCTCGGATTTGGAAACGAAGTGCACACGGCGGGCAAGAAAAATGACGAAGATGTCGAGCCAGGAGATGTGGTTGCACACCAGCAGCGCGCCGCCAGGCGCCGCGGGCGCAGGCGCGGTGACGGCGCGTACACCCAGCAGTCCGAGCAGCATGCGCGACCACGCCACGATCAGCGCATCGCGCTGGCGCGCGCCCAGCAGCGGCAGCGCCAGGGCCGCGAGCAGCACGCCTGCGCTCGTGTGCAGCAGCAGCAGCGCGATACGGGCAAGACGGCGAAGGAAGACGGGCATCCGTGCCGCGATCATGAGCGCTGCATCCCGCCGGACCGGCCCGGAGACTGCGGCGATGTGCCTGCTCAGTGCGACACGCGCGTGGTACCACCGCCGGTGAGAACGCGCACGCGGTCGCCGACGCGGAATTCCTCGTCGGCGGCCTGGGTGATGGCGATGAGCCGGCCGGAATCGAGCTTGACGGTGATCTCGACGCCCTTCTGGCGGGTGACCGCTTCCTCGGCCGCCGCGCCGCCGACACCGCCGAGCACCGCGCCGACGGTCGCGCCGATGACGCTACCACGGCCGCCGCCGACCGTGCTGCCGGCGACACCGCCGACCACCGCGCCGGCACCGGCGCCGATCGGCGTCTTGGTGCCTTCGATGTTCACCTCGCGCACCGACTCCACCACCCCCATCTGTACCTGCTGCACCACGCGCGCCTGCTCGCGGCTGTAATCCTTGCCGCCGAGGCCGGACGCGCAGCCACCGAGCGTGAGGAAGGGGACAACGAGAAGAACGGGTACCAGGGTTCGCGTCTGCATTGCAGGATTCCTTCGGTCAATCAATTCACTATAGGCCACGAGAGGGCCGGAATGTTCCCGGCCGATGCGCGTCGCGTAACCGCCTTACAGCGTCCAGCCGAAGGCATCGCGCAGGCGTGTGGAAATGTCCTCGCGCGTCGGTGCATGGTTCTGTCCACCGCGCTGCTCGATTTTCAGCGATCCCATCACGCTCGCCAGCTGGCCGGTGGCCTCCCAGTCCCAGCCGCGGGCGATGCCGTGGAGCAGGCCGGCGCGGTAGGCGTCGCCGCAGCCGGTCGGATCGACCACTGTGCGTGCCGGCACCACCGGAATGTCGAAGCGGCGGCCATCGACGTGAAAACGCGAGCCCGCCTCGCCGCGTGTCACCACCAGACATTTCACGCGTGCCGCCAGCGCGTCGAGCGGTTGGCCGGTGCGCGTCTGCAGCAACTCGGCCTCGTAGTCGTTGAGCGTCACGTAGTCGGCGAGGTCGACCATTTCCAGCAGTGCCGCACCGGAAAACAGTGGCATGCCCTGGCCCGGGTCGAACGCGAAGGGAATCCCCGCGGCGTGGAATTGACGGCAGTGGTTGAGCATGCCTTCGCGGCCGTCGGGCGAAACGATGCCCAAGCCAATGTCCGGTACGCCGCCGGCGTCGTTCTCGTGCGAGAAATTCATCGCGCCGGGGTGGAAGGCGGTGATCTGGTTGTCGGCGAGATCGGTGGTGATGAAGGCCTGTGCGGTGAAGGTACCGGGCAGGCGGCGCACCGCTTCGCGTGTAAGGCCGAGCGTGTCGAGGCGGTCGGCGTAGGCGCCGAAGTCGTCGCCGACGGTGGCCATGATGACCGGCTCGCCGCCCAGCAGCCTCAGGTTGTACGCGATGTTTCCGGCGCAGCCGCCGAACTCGCGGCGCATCTCCGGCACCAGGAAGGACACGTTCAGCATGTGGATCTTGTCGGGCAGGATGTGATGCTTGAAGTGGTCCTGGAAGACCATGATGGAATCGAAGGCGAGCGAGCCGCAGATGAGGGTGCGCATGATGAAACCGGGTTGAATGAGACTACGGGATTATACGCAGCGGGGTGCGGCAGATTCATGCATGGCCGGCGGG
>JACDJC010002314.1_pt1 | contig 15192 bp, 13 predicted proteins | sample 7454191 | NCBI WGS metagenome assembly JACDJC01 (sample SAMN14253291, study PRJNA609438) | sludge metagenome | isolation source: sludge after 25d culture with pyrite and EDTA | collected 2018-12-20 | reverse complement strand
GGCGGGCAGTGCCCGCCCTACGATCGCCGCGCCGTAGGGCGGGCACTGCCCGCCGCTCTTGTCACGACATTCAATCGAGATGTGATCAAGAGACATCGTGTGGAGAATGGCCATGGCGGCTGAGCTTCGGCGCTGACCAGGTCTTCATATGGATCTTCGAATGACTCCTCATGTCGACATGACGGCACGTCATGGATATCCACCCGGCGTGCAATACGCGCCAAGCAACACGGTGGCAACCGCCGATCATCCATGCGGCCGGCTCATTCCAGCACGGGATAGGCCGGTTGCGCATCCAGCGTCGCCGCACAGACCGCCGCCAGTTCCAGCAGGCGCAGATCCGAACCGCGCGGCCCGACCAGTTGCAGCCCGACCGGCAGTCCGTTGGGCAGGTTGCCCATCGGCAGGCTCACCGCCGGACAGCCGGCGAGACTGGCGAAACTGGTGAGGTCGGCGACCGAGTCCGGCACCGGGCCGTCCAGCGCAAAGGCCGCCTGCGGCGTGGTCGGCAGTACCAGCACGTCGACCTGGGAAAACAGGCGACGCATCTTCAGCGTGGCCGCATCGAGTACGCGATCGGCTACCGCATAGTCGGCGGCGCTCTTGCCGGCGGCATAGCCCAGCATCCGGCGAAAGTGGTCCGACACCGGATGCACCGTGGTGTCGGCCAGATCGTCCGCAAACGTGCCCAGCATCTCCGCTTCCATCAAGAGCAGGCCAGCGCGGCGCGTGCGGATGAAATCCCAGTCGGCGAAGTCGACCGTGCGGCGATCGGCCAGCGCATGCGACAACCTGACCATGGCGGCCTCGAAGACCTCGATCACCTCGGCTTCCACCCCGACCGCCGCCAGATCCGGCAGCACCCCCGCACGCAGATGAGCCGGATCCCAGTCCGGCAGCGCAAATGCCACCCGACGCCCACGTGAGCGCGCGTCATCGGCGTCATAACCGGCCAGCACCTGCAGCAGCACGGTCAGATCCTCGACGCTGCGCGCCAGCAGGCCCACCGCATCCAGCCGCCGCGCCGCCGGTACCAGGCCGCGCGTGGAAATCTCCCCGTGGGTGGGTTTCAGTGCGTAGATGCCGCAATAGCTGGCCGGAATGCGGATCGAGCCGAGGCTGTCCGAGCCCACCGCCGCCACCGCCAGGCCCGCGGCCACGGCGACCGCGGCGCCACCGGAGGATCCGCCTGCGCTGTAGCCATGCCGGTGCGGATTGTGGGTGGCGCCGAAATGCGGGTTGTCGGTGGCCACCCCCAGCGCGCCCTCGTCCATGTTGGTCTTGCCGATCACCACCGCACCCGAAACGCGCAGCCGCGCCACCACGTGCGCGTCGCTCGCTGCCGGCTTGCCGCGTCCGGGCAGGCCGACCCGGGTCGGCCAACCGGCCATGTCGAGATTGTCCTTGAGCGCCAGCGGAATGCCGTCCAGCCGTCCAATCATGCCGTCACGCCGGCGCCGCCCCGCCATATGCGCCTGTTCCTGCATCAGGCCGGAGCGCTGGTCGACATAACAATGGAGCTGCGGGTCAAGCCGTTCGATCGCCTGCTGATAGGCGTCGGCCAGCGCCTCGGGTCGCACCCTGCCCGCCGCCAGGCAGTGCAGCAGCTGGCACAGCGTGGCGCGGCGCAGGTCGACATCGGCGATCGGCGGCATCGAACTCATGAACTCTCCTTGCAAACTGGTTGGGATTATCGCCGCGTCACCCGTAATGATTGCAAGCGGTGGCGCAACACGCGTTGCCCCACGTGGCCCGAACCCGCACAATGCGGCAGAGTATTGTTTGTCAGCCACAGCGCAGACACACCACCCACCGTACTGCCCGAAGGAGTCCGCCATGAGCGAGCGCGAAACCATGGAATACGATGTCATCGTGGTCGGCGCGGGGCCGGCGGGCCTGTCGTTCGCGATCCGGCTCAAGCAATTGAAGCCGGACGTCAGCGTCTGTGTGATCGAGAAATCCTCGACCATCGGCGCGCACATCCTCTCTGGCGCCGTCATCGAACCACAGCCGCTGGATGCGCTGCTGCCGGGCTGGCGCGACAATCCGCCGCCGATCTGCGTGCCGGCCGGCCCCGACGAGTTCTACCTGTTCGGCAAGACCCGCGCTCACAAGCTGCCGCTGCCACCGGGCATGCACAATCACGGCAATTTCATCGTCTCGCTGGGCGCCATGTGCGCATGGATGGCGCCGCAGGCCGAGGCGCTGGGCGTGGACGTGTTCCCCGGCTTCGCCGCGGCCGACACCGTCCACAACGACGACGGTTCTGTCGCCGGCGTGCGCATCGGCGACATGGGGGTGGCGAAGGACGGCTCGCACAAGCCCAATTACACGCAGGGCATCGACATCAAGGCCAAGGTTACCGTACTGGCCGAAGGCGCCCGTGGCAGCCTGACCAAGGTGCTGGTCAAGCGCTTCAAGCTGGACGAACACAGCGATCCGCAAGGCTATTCCATCGGCATCAAGGAACTGTGGCAGGTCCCGGCCGGGCGCGCGACGCCGGGCAAGATCGTGCACAGCTTCGGCTGGCCAGCTGACACCCGCACCTACGGCGGCGGCTTCATCTATCACCTGGATGGCGATCAGATCGCGGTGGGCTATGTCAGCGGTCTCGACTACAGTGACCCCAAGTACAAGCCGTGGGAAGCGTTCCAGCAATGGAAGCACCACCCACTGGTCAAGCCGCTGCTGGAAGGCGGCAGCATCCTCTCCGCCGGTGCCCGCGCAATGACCACCGGCGGCTACCAGTCACTGCCGAAAGTGGAGATGCCTGGCGCGCTGCTGATCGGCGACACCGCCGGCCTGCTCAACGTGCCCAAGATCAAGGGTACCCACCAGGCGATCAAGAGCGGCATGCTCGCCGCCGAACACCTGGCCAGCAAGCTCGACAGCACCGGCTTCGATGCGAAGCTGCGCGGCTCGGACGTGATGGCCGAGCTGAAGAAAGTGCGCAACGTGAAGCCCGGCTTCAAGAAAGGCCTGTGGTTCGGCATGTTGAACGCCAGCTGGGAAACCGTCACCGCCGGCCTGTCGCCCTGGACGCTGAGGAACAAGGCCGACTGGTCCAGCCTGCACAAGCTGGGCGAATACGAAGAGCCGCTCCGCGACTACGTGCAGCGCACCCTTCCCCCGCGTGATCGCCTGGCCGGCGTCTACTTCGCCGCCACCGAACATGACGAAGACCAGCCGGTCCACCTGGTGGTAGCCGACACCAACATCTGCGCCACCCAGTGCCTGGAGGAATACGACAACCCGTGCACCCGCTACTGCCCGGCCCAGGTCTATGAAATGGTCGACGATGCGAGCATGCCGCACGGCAAGCGCCTGCAGATCAACGCCGCCAACTGCGTGCACTGCAAGACCTGCGACATCAAGGACCCGTACGAGATCATCACCTGGGTCACACCCGAGGGCGGTTCGGGACCGAATTACCAGAATCTGTAGCAGGAAGCCGGCGGGCAGTGCCCGCCCTACAACCGCCACACCGGAGAGCGGGCGCCGCCCCCGAAGCAACCGCCACCCCGTAGGGCGGGCACCGCCCGCCGGCTCTTGCCGCGGTATTCAATTGAGAGCTGATCAAGAGACAGATGCAAGCGATATCCCATTGCTTCACCCTGCCTCACAACCCCACGTCACCGGATGACCAGCATTCGCTGTTGACAAGCTCTTCCCGCTTGCACGGGACTGACGACTCTTGCGGGAATTGCCATCAAGCAAGTGCTATTCGTGCCTGGATCCATGATCAGCGAGGAAGATCGGCCGGCGCTTCGCCCCGGCGGCCACGCAGGCCGTCGAGGAGCCCACGCAGCATGCAACGCAGATTGCGCCAGCGCGGTCCGATCAACACGCCGAACAGCAACAATTTCACGATGACTCGTGGCAGGTCCTGCGCAACCCACACCCGCGGCACATGCGCCATCCGGTACAACCGCACGCGGTTGCGCATCATGTAGTAAAGGCGTGATGGCCCATGCACCACCACCTGCCCCAGCCCGAACGGCAGCACGCGGCGGGTATCCCCCAGACGATGATGCATGCTCGCCGCGCATACGCCGTGCAAAGCGTAGCCTTGCGCCTGCGCGCGAAAGCCCCACTCCAAGTCCACGTTGTCGATGAACAACCCCGAATCCATCGGGCCGACGCGGTCGAGCACGGCCAGCGGAATCAGCATGCCCGAGCTGATCAGGAAATCGCAGGCGATGGTCTGCCTGGAGTGGTCGCACCAAAGCTTGCGATTGAATGGAAAGCGGATCCGCACGAATGGCGCATGCCGATGTTCGCGCAAATCATGGAATCGCGGCCCGACCGCAGCCACCTGGCCGATTTCGGACAACGCCACCAGCGCTCCGTGCAAGGACGCCACCATGTCCTCATCCGGCCTGCTGTCCTGATCCAGCAACAAGACGTATCGATAACCATGCGCACGTGCCCAGCCGATCCCGATGTTTTGCGCAGCCGCCAAGCCGAGATTCCGCACTTGCTGTATCAGGGCACCCCCCGCGGCCTGCAAGGAGGCCGCCAAAGCCGGCTGCCAGTCGCCGTCGCTGGCATTGTCGATCAGTACCACCGCGCCCACCTGCCCGACGACGATGTCGACCAGCCCCGCCACAGCGCTCGGGTCGGGGTGATGGCTCACCACCACCGCACAGACATCGGGGCTGGCACGCTCAGTCATGGCGCAGCAAATCCCGCAGCATCGAGCGAGCCCCGGTGCCGTAGCGCCGATAGCAACCCAGCCGTGCCTCGTGCAGGATCGCCGGCACACGCCGCCAGCGTGGTCGCCGGCCGATCGCTACGCGCCGCTCGAAATGCGCACGCTTGTGCTCGACCTGGCGGGCACGGTCGGCGGCACCCACAAACGGGGCCTGCTGCAGGAACTGCTCCAGTCGCTGCAGCCGCCGCGCCTCGTCGGACAACAGGCGTCCTCGCGGCAGCAACAGTTCGCGCCACTTCATCGTCAGGGTGCGCTTGCGTGCGCCAATCTGGTTCGCATCGTGCTGGCGATAGTCGATCAACGCATCCTCGATGACATCCAGCCGCCCCGCAGCCGCCGCCACGGCGGCCAGCCATTCGTCATGGATCCACTCCGCCGCCACAGGCAGAGCCAGATCGACCAGCTCACGCCGCAAGGCCGCCGTCGCGCCCGTCACGAAGCTGCGACGCAGGACCACCTCAAACGCGCCGCCCGCGTGAATCGCCTGCCGTTCCTGCGCAGTCAGTTGCAAGGCTTCAAACATCGAACATTGGAGCGACTCGCCTTGTGCATCCACCAGCCTTGCATCGCTGTGCAGCAGCGACAACGACGGATCATGCTCAAACGCTGCCGCCATCCGCGCCAGCTTTTCGACATGCCAGACATCGTCCTGGTCACACAGGAAAAACACGTCACCACGCGCCTGGCGCAATCCCACCGTGAAGTTCTCGACGTAACCCAGGTTATGGAGGTTCTGGCGCAGCACGACCTGGATGCCTACCTGCCGCGCGTGCTCGTCAAATCGCCGCAGGATATCCATCGTCGCGTCGGTAGAGCCGTCGTCACCAATCACGATCTCGTCGGGCAGACGCGTCTGAACCAGCAAACTGTCCAATTGCTGCTGCAGATAGGCGGCACCATTGTAGGTACACATCACGATGGAAAGACGGAGTCGGGTCATCGTCACTCAACGGTACGGATGGCGAGCCCGCGTGTGCCAGCGCCGGCACGATGCCTTGCGGCAGGAACCGGGCGGTCGCCCAGAGCTGCCGACCGGATCAACGCGCTGACCAGGCCGAGTTGCATCTTGCCAAACCGCGTCATCATACCGGACAGCCGCACAGCGGCCAGCGGGCAATGGTCAAGTCCTTCACACGCATGATGGAACCGCTCGCGTTAGAATGACTCTTTGTGTCATTGCCAAATGCGTCCTTTCGGACCCCTCGCAAGAAGGAAACATTGATGAAGATTCTGGTCGGCTACAAGCGGGTCGTGGACTTCAACGTTCGCATCCAGGTCAAACCCGACGGCAGCGGCGTGGTCACCGATGGCGTGAAGCTTTCCGCCAACCCGTTCGACGACATCGCGCTTGAAGAGGCGTTGCGCCTGCGCGAGAAAGGCATAGCCGACGAGGTGGTGGTGGTCGGCATCGGCCCGGCCAACCTGACCGCCCACCTGCGCAACGGTCTGGCCATGGGGGCCAATCGCGCCATCCATGTCAGCACTGCCGAAATCGTGGAGCCTCTGACCGCCGCCCACGTCTTCCTCAAACTGATTGAAAAGGAGCAGCCGGGCCTGGTGATCCTCGGCAAGCAGGCGATCGACGACGATGCCAACCAGACCGGCCAGATGCTGGCCGCGCTGTGGGATCGCCCGCAGGCGACGTTCGCCAGCAAGGTGGAGATTGCCGACAACAAGGCCAGGGTGACCCGTGAGGTCGACGCCGGGCTCGAAGTGATCGAGGTCGAATTGCCGGCGGTGATCACCGCCGATCTGCGTCTGAACGAGCCCCGCTTCATCAAGCTGCCGGACATCATGAAGGCCAAGTCCAAGCCGATCGACACGATCGAATTCGATTCGCTGGGCGTGACCGCACACGAGCAGCAGAAAGTGACCGCGTATGCCCCGCCGCCCAAGCGCAGCAAGGGCGTCATGGTGAAGGACGCCGCCGAACTGGTGAGTGCGCTGAAAGAAAAAGGCCTGCTGTAACACACGACCCGTAGGGCGGGCACTGCCCGCCGTCGCCCCGCGCAGAAGCGAAAAGCCGGCGGGCAGTGCCCGCCCTACAAGTAACAAAGCCCAATTTCGAGACAAAAGGTTGCCCCCATCATGAGCAAGATCCTGGTCATCGCCGAACATCTGGACGGCAAACTCAACCCCTCCACCGCACGCGCAGTGAGCGCCGCCAGCGCGATCAAGCCGGAGGCCATCGACGTCCTGGTACTGTCCGACGCACCAGACGCGATCGCCGCCGACGCCGCAAAAACCGATGGCGTCAGCCGCGTGCTCACCGTCGCGCGGGGCGAAAACGCCCATGCGCTGGCCGCCATACTGGCACCCCAGGTCGCCAAAGCCGCCGACGGCTACAGCCACGTCTTCGTGCCCTCCACCACCTTCGGCAAGGATCTCGCCCCGCGCGTGGCCGCCCTGCTCGGCGTAACCCAGGTCAGCGACGTGATGAGCATCGAGGGCAGCCACACATTCAAGCGCCCGATCTACGCCGGTAACGCGATCATCACGGTCGAGGCGGACCCCGCCCGTGTCGTGGTCGCCACCATCCGCACCGCGTCCTGGTCCGCAGCCACCAACGGCGCTGCCAGTGCGCCGGTCGAAGCCCTGGCCATCGATGCCACGCTGCCGACTCACACCCGCTTCATCGAACTGCAACAAGGCAGCAGCGACCGTCCCGACCTGCAAAGTGCCGGCAAGGTGGTCTCCGGTGGCCGCGGCGTCGGCTCGAAGGAAAACTTCGACATCGTCTACAAATTCGCCGACAGGATCGGCGCTGCCGTCGGCGCCTCCCGCGCCGCCGTCGATGCCGGCTACTGCCCCAACGAAATGCAAGTCGGCCAGACCGGCAAGATCATCGCACCCGAGCTCTACATGGCGATCGGCATCTCCGGTGCCATCCAGCACCTCACCGGCATCAAGGACGCCGGCACCATCGTGGCGATCAACAAGGATGGAGAGGCGCCGATCTTCGAGGTGGCTGATTTCGGACTGGTGGGGGATCTGTTCAAGATCATCCCGGAGCTTGAAGCGGCCTTGGCTTGAGAGATGCCCGTCTCGTTTGTTGAATTGGCAAGCTGACGTCATGCGTATTCTTTGCTGGGGCACCTACGACACGGGTAAACCACGCACTCGAGTACTCATTGACGGCCTCAAATTGTCTGGTGCGGAAGTAAAGGAGTGCCACGCGAATGTCTGGCATGGCGTAAGCGACAAATCCCAGGTTCGTGGCTTAGGGCAGCGCCTGCGACTCACGCTGCGATGGTTGTTTTCCTACCCTGGACTGGCATGGCGATTGGCACGCGCGTCGCGACCCGACGTCGTGCTGATTGGCTTTCCAGGCATCTTGGACATGTTGGTGGCAGCGCCAATCGCGCGATGGCGCGGCATCCCGCTGGCATGGGACATGTTCATGTCACTGTACGACACAGTTGTCGAGGATCGGAAACTGCTGCGGCAGGGCAGACTGCCTGCACGTCTGCTGCACGCACTGGAAGGATTCGCCCTTCGCCGCGCGGATCTTGTCTTCCTTGACACCCAAACTCACGCGCGCCGCATCGAAACCCTGTTCAAGCTCGATCATGGAACTGCATCCGCGGTGTGGGTTGGGGCTGAAACAACATGTTTCCACGCCAAACCCGACCACCGGCCTGCCGCCGTGGCCACAGATGGCTGTACCGACCTGCGCGTACTTTTCTACGGTCAATTCATCCCGTTGCATGGCATCGAAACGATCGTCCGTGCCGCACGTTTGACCCGGAATGAGCCCATCGAATGGAAACTGATTGGCAAGGGCCAGGAAACGGATCGAATCAAAGTCATGCTGACCGAACAACCCTTACCGAAACTGCGCTGGGATCCTTGGGTGAATTACGAGGAGTTGCCACAACTCATCGCCAACGCCGATGTCTGCCTCGGCATATTCGGCAGCTCGGAGAAAGCAGCCAGCGTCATTCCCAACAAGGTCTTCCAGATAGTCGCCATGGGCAGGCCCCTGATCACCAGAGACTCTCCGGCCATCCGCGAGATGCTGGATGACGCACATCCCTGCGTCTACCTGATTCCGGCCGCCGATCCTTCAGCATTGGCAGATGCCGTTCGGACCCATGCAAGGCAGGAGCGTTCTCCAAAACAATGCCATGCCGCGCTCGAGGGCAAGCTGGACGCCGCAGCGATTGGAAGACAATGCACCGAACTCCTGACAAGCCATCTCGGACTGGAAGCCTGACTCATGGAAAATCTGCCTCTGCTTGGTCCAGCTGCGCCCGAGGAAGGCTGGGTGCCGGCGCCACGCTATCTCTTGCGGCGCGATCGCATCAAGCGCGCCCTGACGAAGATAACGCCTTGCGACATGCTGGAAATTGGCTGTGGCCCAGGCATGCTATTGCACGAGCTTGCGCAGAGCGGTTTCCAATGCAATGCACTTGAAACCTCCGACGCCGCCCGTTCGCTCGGGATCAAGCTCGCCAACCTGGCCGACCGAGATATCCAGTTCTATGCCCAAGAATCGGAGGACTGGAACGAGCGCTTTCCACTCCTCATGGCGTTCGAAGTGCTCGAACACATCGAGGACGACGTAAGCGCACTGCAGCTGTGGAAATCATGGATGAAACCCGGTGGAAAACTGCTGCTGTCCGTACCCGCACACCAGCACCGCTGGAATGCCCGCGATGTCTGGGCGGGGCACGTTCGCCGTTACGAGCGAAAGCAGCTCGTCAAATGCTTTGCCGACGCCGGACTGCAGGTTGAGCGTGTGGAGTGCTACGGGTTTCCGCTGGCCAACGTCCTGGAGCGCATGGGAGAGCGACGCTATACCGGGCATGAGCGCGTTGCGGTAGCCAACACCACAGAACAGCGCGACGCAAATACTGCGCAAAGTGGAGTCGACCGGTCGTCGGATGCAAAGTGGTACCCGCTACTGCGCAGCCTTCCCGGCCGTGCCGCCCTCGCCATCGCCATCGGCATACAACGCCCCTTTCTCGCCACGGAGCGCGGCAACGGCTACTTGGTAACGGCACGCAAGCCGTGAAGCGTCTCTTGTGGTGGGTAGGCATTGCGCTAGCGCTCGCGGCGAGCGTCTACTTCATGCTGTACGCTCATCGCTCGCTGGCAGGCAGGAACCTGTCTGGCTTGCTGGCAGGCCCCGTGTTGTTGGCCGTGGCGGTACTGACCGCACTATATGCACTCCTGATTCCCACCACGGCCCTAGCTTGGTCGTGGACATTGCAGGCTATGGGGCAGCGCACACGTTTTGGGCGTCTGCTGCCGATTCTCGCCACCACGCAGTTCGGCAAATACCTGCCTGGCAACGTCGCCCAGCATATCGGCCGGATCGCTATGGCGCGTACGGCAGGGGTGTCGCTATCGGCAGCCCTGTTTTCGGTGGCTTACGAAATGCTATTGCTACTGGTTGCCGGCGCGCATGTAACGGCCCTGACCTTGCTGTGGGCACCACCGCAGGCGCTGTCGCACTGGAAATTGGTGCAATACCGCCTACCGATATTGATCATCGTGACACTTGGCTCGCTTGCGATCCTGCTGGCGGCCCCGCGGGTGGCCTCGTGGTTGGCTCGTTATCGTGCCAGCAAACGCGGCGACCAGAACTACGTGCCTCCCAAGCTGCATCTTGACCCCAGGACCGTAGCAAGCTGTTACGTTATCTACGCCATCAATTTTTGTTTGGTCGGCGCTGGCCTGTGGCTGGTTTCCCACGCCCTGCTGGCTGGCAGTGCGCCAACACCGAATGTAATATTTTTGGTGGGCGCCTTCGCCGGCAGCTGGATCCTCGGGTTCGCTGCACCCGGGGCACCGGCCGGGTTGGGCATCCGCGAAGCCATTCTCAGCGCATGGCTGAGCGGTTCGATGCCACCGGCACAGATCGTCTTGCTGGTTGTGGCACTCCGCATCGCGACAACGCTGGGCGATCTTCTCAACCTGGTATACGGGAGTGTCGCGACCGCGCGGTATCGAAAGTACCTGCTTTGAGCGCGACAAATCAGCTGCATTTCAGAACCGTCTTGGATCCAAGCCGCTAATATCTTGTTCCAGAGCCTTTCCAGAGATGGAGCCGGAGTTCGCAAGTAATCATCAGGTTCGCGCACAAGGAACAAGCACTCATGAAGCTCATCATCCAGATCCCCTGCCTCAACGAGTCCGAGACATTGGCCATCGCGCTGGCCGAGCTGCCGCGCGAAGTCGAGGGGTTTGATACGGTCGAATGGCTGATCATCGACGATGGTTCGACGGATGACACTGCAAAGGTTGCGCGCCAGAACGGCGCCCACCATGTCATCCGTCATCCCGTGAATCGAGGGCTGGCGGTGGGCTTCATGACCGGCCTGGATGCCTGCCTGAGCCTGGGTGCCGACGTCATCGTCAACACCGATGCGGACAACCAGTACTGCGGCGCAGACATTCCCAAGCTCACCGCACCAGTGCTGGCACATGAGGCCGACATCGTCATCGGTGCGCGGCCCATCGACGAAACGGAGCACTTTTCCTGGATCAAGAAGAAGTTGCAGCGCCTCGGCAGCTGGGCGGTGCGCATGGCGAGCAAGACCAATGTCGCCGACGCTCCCAGCGGCTTTCGCGCCATGTCGCGTGAAGCGGCGATGCGCCTCAACGTGTTTAACGCCTATACCTACACGCTGGAAACCATTATCCAGGCCGGGCAGAGCAACCTAACTATTCTCTCGGTACCGGTCCGCACCAATGACGACCTGCGCCCGTCACGTCTGGTCAAGAGCATCCCCAGCTACGTCAAGCGATCGCTGATGACCATCCTGCGGGTATTCGTGATCTACCGCCCGCTGGCGCTGTTCTTCTACGTGGGCTCGGTGTTCTGGCTGATCGGACTGGCTGCCGGTGCGCGCTTCCTCTACTTCTACTACTTCCAGCATAGCGGTGACGGACACGTGCAGTCGGTTATTCTTGCCTCCCTGTGCATCACACTCGGCATGCTGCTGTACATGATGGGGCTTATCGGCGACCTGATCGCGACCAATCGCAAGCTGATTGAAAATATCAACACGCGACTCAAGAAAATGAGCTACGGGGATCACAAGCGAGGCTGACCCGGAATGACTACGTCGTCACCTCCGTCCATCGTCGTTGCAACCTCCGCGATCGTCACTCACGTTGACTGAGGATGCACAGGACATGGGCTCGCCAGATGGAACGGAAAGATCATGGTGTTCTTAGATTCGAATCGGTGAACTGATCGGTTCTGCGCTGACATCCCACTTGGCCCAGCGGGACATGGACATGAAGGCGCGCTTTTCCCCCACCCGAAACTCGCAAGGGAGTTCTTCATGTCAATTCCCGTGACCTTCAGTGGCGGTAGCGGCACTCTGCCAAGGTCGGTGTCGCGCAATAACCAGCCCAAACAAGTCCTGCCGCTCGTAGGTGATTCAAGCCTCTTCCAACAGACCACGACGCGCGCTCAGGCGCGGCCCGGCGCGGGCAGCCCGATCATAGTCTGCGGCCACGACCATCGCTTTCTGGCCACCAGGCAGCTACAGGTGCTCAGCGCAACCAATGCGTTCCGTGCTTGAGCCGCTCGCCCGCAATACTGCGCTTGCGATTGCGCTGGCGGCATTGCAAGCCTTGAGCAATAAATCCGGTATCACGTTGCTGGTGCTTCCGGCCGATCACCTGATCGGGGACACCCACAGTTCCGACGATCAAATCGCCGCCTGCCGCTGCGCTGAGCTTTTTTTCGTACCAGTATCCATCACGTTCGGCATGTTGTTCAGGATGATTGGACTGATCGGCGATTTGATAGCGACCAATCGCGAACTGCTGGAGCGAATCGATGTTCGTCTCAAGCATCGGAAATTCGGAAGCAGCAATTGGAGTCAAAGTAATGACGAGGATGGATGAAAGCATGAATACTCGACCTAATTCGGAGTACCTTGCGAAAGTACTCCCTGTCGTTCTTTCCGTTTTTTTTGGATTGTTGTTATCTCTCCTTTTTCTCGGGACAGTTCGCGTGGCGATTCATTCGGCGCCTTCGTTCGACGGCGCCATGAATCTGGAGGTCGCCAGCTCTATCGCCAAAGGCGAAGGCTATCGTCGCCTCTATGCAGAACGCACAGTTTTCCCCCACGAGATACAAACAGGCGCCCCATACATCCTGCCGGCCGCCGTTATTTTCAAGGTTTGGGGCGTAGCTATTCCGCAGGCACAAGTAGTGAACATCGTCTATTTCACGTTGCTATTAATAGCCACCTTTCTTTTAGTAAGACAAACAGGGAGTCGTACCCTCGCACTCCTCGCAGCCTGTACCGCTACGGTCGTACCGGGCATGCTGGGGTTCGGGTTTAGGGGTTACGGCGAAATACCAGCTATTGCCTTGGTTTTTGCTGCTACCGTCATCTTCTACGACGAACGAAGCAAGCGCCCCCTGACAACCGCATTTGTGGCGGGCATACTTCTCGCGCTAGCCGCGATCACCAAAACAGTGATGCTCATCGGAGCAGGTGCCTTTTGTCTTTGTGTCATCCTGGAACTGGCCTTTCCAGCATATAGCCAGCGGGTGCCCCATATTAAGAGGATGGGTGCGCTGGCAGCCGGCGGCATCCTCACCATCCTAGCGATGGAGTCGTGGAGGACAGTGGCACTGGGCGGCGCCAACGCCTGGGCAGATTGGTGGGCAGGGGAGACATCGGGAATCTTTAAGCAGGCAGGCATTCGTACTGGGTTTGGCGATACAACGACGAATGTGTTTGAAAAATTAAGCTTACATCTGCACCATTTAAGTCATGATTATCGGCTTGCTGTGTGGGCTGTCGCCTTGTGGCTTGTCCTCCTCTGCCTTGCCGGAATAGCAACGCTCTTCCGTTCACCCAAGCGAGCGGGTAAATGGAGCACGCTGACTATCCTGATCACCGCTATTGTCTATATGGCATGGTGGTTACTCGTTACGCCCACAGCGAAGGCGTGGCACCGACGCATCATTGACGGCATGATCTGCGCAGACGTCGGAATGCTCATGTTTATCGCAACTTGGCTCAAGGATTGGCGCAACCATGCACCTAGGAGACTAGCGACGATTTCGACCATGCTGACCACATGTCTAGTTCTCAGTCTGCCACTGACATGGCTGGCGAAGGGAGTCCAAACGCTCATCCATGCCAATTCGAATCTTGCCGACAATCATGCGCTCCTACATGTAGTTGAAGAGGTACGAGCGCTTCCGCAGAACGCCTATATTTTCGGCGTCGGCTGGTATTCTGCTCCAGTTATCGCGCTTCTCGCGCAGCGGAATATTTTGGATTTCAATGATATCCCCGTATCGCGAATAGATACCGGACGACCAGTCTATTTTGTACAGGCTCCAAGTGATTCCTCAGACTACCTTGAGCACGTGCGATCGAGTTATCGACTAACCGATGCACCGCGGCACAGCTATGCCCTGTTGAAGGCCCTCTCGTTGACGCCTTCGCCGCTTGTACCTCAGCATGAGGTGGTCCAGCGCCACATTAGAGCTGGCGACAACTACAGCTATATGCGTGGATTCAACGCCCCCGAGGGCAGCAATGGACGATGGCTTAGTGATGACAACCTTATTCTTCTGACGCCCAAGGCTGGCGATCACTTCGAGTTGGTTGTCTATACTCCTTCGCAAGCCAAGTACATGCACAACAGCGCCCCGAAAGTCACGGTCAGCTTCAATGGTTGCGTTGCCCCGGCCCAATACAGCAAACCCAACAGCGTCTCTAAACTGGACTTTCCGATTCCCGGAAACTGTGGCCTTCCGCCAGATCAACCTGTCAATGTCCGCATCGAAGTCGACAATCTTGTGAACGTAGCAATAACGCGCGACCAGCGTGCCCTCGCAGTCCTTGGCAAGGAGTTCGGGTTCGTGGGGCCAGAACCTTGAAACCGAATTCCTTGGGGCCAAAAAACAGCGCGACATTCAGGCAATAAGATTGCGCTCGGACCTCCACTCGAGGGGGAGGGTAATAAGGGCTTTGGCTGGAACCACAGCAAGCGTTCGCCTCCGTCACCTTATAGCCGCCGCCATAGTCGTCGACCATCAGCGCACCGTGGTACTTGACGAGAAAATTCCGAACGTTTCACCACTGCGGCTGATACAGAAGTCGAAGACGATGATCGGTGGCCCGATGCCGCTGCGGGCCGCTCCTGCGCAACCTGCGCTCGCGTCACTCGGCCATCCATAGCCAGCGTACGCGAAGAGATAGCTGCGATGGGTCTTGCGTATGCCCGGCTCCAGCATCGCCAGCGGGGTTTCATCGGCGTGCAGGATCGGCTGTGCCCGTAGCTCACGTTGCAAGCGATTCGCCAGCGGCTGCAAGGCCAGTTCGCGGACCAGCCCTTACCGTCTGCCCCCTCTGTCACGATAGTTGTCCGCTCATTTGAATCCACCTTTGAGGGGGCGGATAGAGCGAGACCATGCCAAGTTATAGCCCAGAGCTCAAGGAGCAGATGGTGCGCAAGATGATGCCGCCTCGTAGCCAGAGTGTGGC
>JACDJC010002313.1_pt1 | contig 15201 bp, 9 predicted proteins | sample 7454191 | NCBI WGS metagenome assembly JACDJC01 (sample SAMN14253291, study PRJNA609438) | sludge metagenome | isolation source: sludge after 25d culture with pyrite and EDTA | collected 2018-12-20 | reverse complement strand
GTGAACGGCGAGGCCACCGACATGGACTTCATGGCCACCGCCGTGGTGCGCGGCGGCATCTCAGAGGTGCTGCCCCTGCTGGTCGCCAGCGGGTTTCGGGAATGTTGACCAGTTCGGTAGGGTTTTACCCGTGTGAGCCGCACGACCTGCGGTGACGTCCGAACAAGTGGAGCACGAAGATGGCGAGTTTCCGGGATCTCCTCAACGCAGCGAAATCCGAGATCCGTGAGGTCACCACGGCCGAGGCCGAGGACCTGATCGCCGGTGGGGCCACGTTGCTCGACGTGCGCGAAGCCGACGAGTTCGAGCAGGGCGCCGTGCCCGGTTCGGTGTTCCTGCCCCGCGGCCACCTCGAGAGCCAGGTCGAGGGCAGGCTCGGCGACAAGTCCGGCACCGTCGTCGTCATGTGCGCCGGTGGTGTGCGCTCGGCGTTCGCCGCCCGTACGTTGCAGGAGCTCGGCTACGCGGACGTGGTGTCCATGGCCGGCGGCTTCAACCGCTGGAAGGACGAGGGACGCAACTGGCGCACGCCCGAGGTGCTGAACCCCGACCAGCGCAACCGCTACAGCCGTCACCTGCTCCTTCCCGAGGTCGGCGAGGAGGGCCAGCAGAAGCTGCTCGGCGCCAAGGTCCTGTTGCTCGGAGCCGGCGGTCTGGGCTCGCCCGCCGCGCTGTACCTGGCCGCGGCCGGCGTCGGCACGATCGGCATCGTCGACATGGATGTCGTCGACGACTCCAACCTCCAGCGCCAGATCCTCCACAACGTGGACAGGGTGGGGGAGCGCAAGGTCGACTCCGCCAAGAAGACGATCACGCTGCTCAACCCCGACGTGAACGTCATCGCGTTCGACGTGCGCCTCGACGCCTCGAACATCGCCGAGATCATCAGCCAGTTCGACATCGTCGTCGACGGCGCCGACAACTTCCCGGTGCGCTACATGCTCAACGACGCGTCGGTGAAGCTCGGCATCCCGGTGGTGCACGGCTCGATCTTCCGCTTCGAGGGCAACGTCACGGTGTTCGACCCCAAGCACGGTCCGACCTACCGCGACATGCTCCCCGAGCCGCCGCCGGCCGAGCTGGCCCCCAGCTGCTCGGAGGCCGGGGTGCTGGGCGTGCTGCCCGGCATCGTCGGCTCCATCCAGGCACTCGAGGCGATCAAGCTCATCCTGGGCATCGGTGACCCCCTCATCGGCCGCTACCTGGCGTTCGACGCGCTGGACATGGAGTTCCGCGAGTTCAAGATCCGCAAGGACCCGAGCAACCAGATCACCTGGGAGAATCGGGACCAGATCCAGGTCGTCGAGCTCGACGGGCACTGCCAGCCGGCACCCCTCCAGGCCCCGCTGACCTGAGCCCGAGCCTGTTCTGGCTGTCGTTCGGGTCGCCGTGACGACCGGAACGACAGGCCAGGACGCGCAGGTCAGGAGTGGGACGCGAGCCGACGGGCGATCTCGGCGCCGATCTCGAGCGAGCTCGTCGCCGCCGGTGACGGAGCGTTGAGCACGTGCAGCTCACCGGGCCGCTCGACGAGCAGGAAGTCGTCGACGAGCGACCCGTCGGGCAGCACCGCCTGGGCACGGACACCGGAGGGCGACGGCACCAGGTCAGCCTCGGTCAGCTCGGGCACCAGCTGTTGCAGGCTGGTCAGGAACCGGCGCCGTGACACCGACCGCAGCATCTCATCGAGACCCTGACGGGCGTGGCGCGCCACGAGGTGGCGGAAGCCGGGCGCACGCAGCGTGCCGACCAGCTCGGCCGGTACCACGTCGCGCCAGCGGTAGCCCTCGCGGGCCAGCGCGAGCACCGCGTTCGGTCCGGCGTGCACCGAGCCGTCCACGCCGCGGGTCAGGTGCACGCCCAGGAACGGGAAGTCCGGGTCGGGCACCGGGTAGATGAGGCCACGGACCAGGTGGCGGGCGTGCGGTGCCAACTCGTAGTACTCGCCGCGGAAGGCCACGATCGTCGCCGGCGGCTCCGCTCCGGCAGAGCGGGCCACGAGATCGCTCTGCAGGCCGGCGCAGTTCACGAGCTGGCGAGCCCGGACGTCGCCGGTGGTGGTGGCGATGCGGTGCACGCCGTTCACCTCGACCGCCGCGAGCACCCGACATCCGGTCCGGACCTCACCGCCCATCTCTTCCACGTCGTCGGCCAGGTGCCTGCTCACCCCGACGAAGTCGATGACGCCGGTCTCCGCCACGCGGAGCGCGGCGAGGCAGTCGAGGTGCGGCTCCTGCTCCCGCGCTTCCTCCGATGACAGCCGGGTGACGACGAGGCCGTGGTCGTTCCCACGCGACGCGAGGGCCGACAACACGTCGAGCTCGTCGGGCCGGGTCGCCGCGATCAACTTGCCGGTGATGTCGACGGGCACGCCGCGCTCCCGGGCGTACGCAGCGATCGACGAGCTGCCCGCCCTGCAGAGCCGGGCCTTCAACGACCCGGGCCGGTAGTAGATGCCGGAGTGGATCACCCCGCTGTTGCGGCCGCTCTGGTGCCGGGCCACGCCGGGCTCCTTCTCGAGCAGGACCACTCGTCGTTCGGGACTGCGGAGCAGCAGCGCCCGCGCTGTCGCCAGCCCGACGATGCCCCCGCCGATCACCGCGACGTCGCGGATCGCAGTCACAGGGTCGGTGTCTCGATGCGCTGCTCGTCGGGGTGGCGCAGCTCCAACAGGACGAGTCCGACGACGATCACGACCGCTGCCGTCCCGGCGCCCACCATGCCCAGCTCGACCCGCAGGAAGAGGTCCCGGCCGTTGGTCGCGACGATGGCGAGGAACGCGGCGGTGGCGATTCCCCACGGCCAGCCGGTCTGGCGCTGGTGGTGCAGCGCGATCTGGGCCTGGTTGAGCGTGAGCGCCGCGGTCATGAGCATCGACGCCAGCGTCAGCAGGGCCATGTCCCGGTGTCCGAGCAGCGCGAACTCGTCGCCGAAGAGGATCCGCACAGCGAGCGGCCCGAACGCGCCCGCCGCGACGGTCGCGGTGACGGTGCAGGCGATCATCGCCAGGTTCAGTCGACGGAGATCGGACCTGAAGCCATCGAAGTCGCCCAGGGCGGCGAGCCGGGAAAGCCGAGGCAGGACGATCGCCTGGATCGCCTGGAACAGGAACAGGGGGATCCGGGCGATCACCAGGCCCGACAGGAAGATGCCCGCCTTGGCGGCGTCGACGCGGTCGCCGACGACCTCGATCGCCAGCGTCCCGATGTTGATCACCAGAGCGCTGAGGAAGGAGGTCAGGAGGAGGAACCCCATCGACGTCGACAGGCGTCCCCATTCCGGCGGTTCGTCAGGACCCGCTGCTGCCGTCGGCAACGCTGCTGCAGCATCGCGTCGCCGTCGGAACCGAAGGGCCGCGTAGGAGATGGCGATGCCGACGTACGCGCTACCCGCGACGATGAAGCCATAGGAGGACGGGCGCATCGCCCCCCACCAGAGCAGGCAGACGCCCGGGATCGCCTTGGCGAGCGCATCGGCAGCGAACATCAGGCCGTACGCGTGGAGGTGGTGCTCCCCGGACAGCGCGCCGCGGAGCACGAACATCAGCCACATGCCGCACAGGCCCAGCATCAGCAGCCAGACGAAGGTGACGTCGCCCCGGAACAGCGAGTCCGCGATCCGGTCTCGGGTGACGATGGTGACGACCAGCGCGGCGGCCAGCAGCGCCCCGGACGCGACCGACACCCGCCGGACCAGCGAGTGCCATCCGGCACCGCGGGCAGCGCGTGCGGCGATCGAGCGCGACAGCTCCTGTTCGACCGGGATGAACAGCCCGTTGCCGACCAGGAACAGGACGACCCACAGCACCGACACCACGGCGAAGCGGTCCGGGCCGAGGTCCCGCCCCGCAGCGGACAGGAACACGTAGGACGCCACGCCGTCGAACAGCAGGCCCAGCGTCAGCAGCGACCGGCCGTCGGCTGCTGCGGTGCGCAACCAGCCCGCAGCGCTGCGCGGGAGGCGTGGGGCGGGGATCGCGGTCGTCTGGGTGTGGACCGCGCCTCCGCCACGGTCTTCGACGTCGGGATCGGCGAGCCGACCGGTGGCGTCACGGGCGGGCACAGCGCCGAGCTTACGTGTGGAACCGATCGCCGCCTCGTGACCGCTGGCGTGCGGTTCACGATCCGCGTCGCGTCCGACTCCTGGGTGAAATCAGGTTGCGACGGTTCAGCGACCGAGCCCGAACGGCCGATAATGGCTCCATGGGTCGTCGCATCCCCTCGTTCGCTCTCGTCCTCGTGCTCGCGGTGTCCCCGGCGGTCGCGACCGGATTGGTCATCGACGCGCCGCAGGTCGCCGCGCAGGCATCCACGGTGACGCCGAACCGAGCGACGGTGCCACCGCCGGAGGAGTACTTCCAGTCGCTCTGGCAGGACCCGATGGACTTCAACAACGCGGAGGACTTCAACACCACCCCGGGCCACATGGTGCAGCAGGGGACGGCGTCGATGAGCGGCGGTCGGCTCCACATGCAAGGGGTCCAGCAGGCGTTCCTGCTCCGGTCCGATCCTGGGTCGGCCCCGACGACAGCGACACGCGATCCGCGCTCACGGCCGCTGAACGGGTGGAAGTTCCGACGGACGACCTTCCGCATGTACTCCGATCGCCAGTCCAACGCGGCGATCTTCTTCCGTCAGTGCAACTCGTGCGAGAACGGCATCAAGTACTTCGAGATCAAGCCGGGATGGCACTCCTACGACCTGGACATGACAGGTCCGTGGGATGCAGACGCCCTGATCACGAACCTGCCGATGCGAGGGGCGCCGTGGACCGGCTGGATCGAGATGGTGTGGATGATCACTTCGTTCGATCCCGCCAGCACCCCCGTGCTGGCCATGGAGGACTTCGGGATCATCGACCCGTCACCCGACGTCGCGCTGTCTGTCAACGCGCCGGTGGGCTCCGAGCTCTGGATGGACCTCGATGGCAACCAGGGTAACGACGGCAGGTCCAACGGTGCGGGCGAGTCGGCGTCGTACCTGGGGACCGTCGCTCGGCAACCAACCGTGGTCGGTGCCGCGTCCGGGATCATCCCCCGCGGCGCGACCGCTCGCTTCTACACGGTCACGAACGGCGTCCGCTCAGCCCCGTCGAACCCCGTGACGGTCCCAGCCAACGGCCGCCCGTCGCCCCGTGCGTTGTCGCCGTGGGAGGGCTCGGGTGACGACTGGTCCGCGGTGGCCCGGTGGGATCCGTTCGACATGGATCAGGCGTCCGACGCCTCGGTCAACAACGCCGGCGCGGCGTTCAGGTGGGGGGCGCTGTTCGGGTGGACCGCCGGTCCACGACCGAACGACCCGGAGGTGGTGCTCAACCTGGGCAAACCGCTCGATGGCCAGCTGTTCCACAAGGTGGCGATCACGATCAACTACGAGGGCGGATGGGGGCTCCACGGCTGGCCCGGTGGCGGCATGGTCGGGCGGATCATGTGGCACCCCTACGGTGCCGGCCCCGGATCGTGGCAGGTCTCCGACGACATCGTGGTCCGCACCGGGCGGGCTACCTACATCGTCGAGATGCAGACGTGGCCGCCCCATGCGATCCTCGAGCCTGGCGCCGTCCGTGACCCGATCGGATGGGGCGTCGGCCGTTCCGTGTGGATCGACGGCCTGACGTTCCATCCGCACGAGGACCCGGGCGCACGGAACTGGCAGATCGAGGACGTCAAGATCCTGCGCAACGCCGTCGTGGATCCGGCTCAGGGCGGCTACGACGTCTACTTCATCGACGACACGTGGGCACCGGGGACGACGGCGACGATCGTCGCGGATCCCAACCTCGATGTCGGCGATCCCGCCCAGGTGGTGTTGGCGAGCGGTCTGGCCGTCGGACCGGGTGTGAACCGGTTCCGCTGGAGCGGGTGGCCTGCGGCGCCGGGCTCGTACCACATCCGGGTGGACCTCCATCGCAACGGCGTGTCGGCTGGGAGCTACTCCGGTGGAAGGGTCGACTACGGCCCTGTGGCTGCGACCTGGCCCCCTCGTGTGAAGTGACGCGACTCGACGCAGCGGTCGATCCGGAAGCCGTCGTCGGCCGTCGCAGCGGCGTCTGATCGCAGATCATCCGAGCCGGTACGGTTGGCCCGTGCCGTCCCAAGTCGTTGGTCGCGCCGCCGAGCCGTTCGTGCGCGTCGTGGTGCTGAACTGGAACTCGGCCTGGTTCACGCGCCGTTGCATCCGCGCGTTGCAGGAGACCGACTACCCGGCTGATCGCGTCGAGGTGGTGCTCGTCGACAACGGCTCGATCGACGGCTCGTTGGAGCTGCTCCGACGGGAGTTCCCGGAGCTTCGCATCATCGCCAACGGGGTGAACCTCGGGTTCGCCGAGGGCTGCAACCGCGGGATGCGCGACCGAGGCGGCGTCGACCACGTCGCGCTGGTGAACAACGACACGGTCGTCGAGCCCGGGTGGTTGCGATCCCTCGTGGACGTGCTCGAGTCGGATCCGGACGTCGGTGCCGTGGCGGCGCGCCTGGTGCTCGAACCGGCGTTCGTGCCGGTGGAGGTCGCGGCCGTCGGGTCCCTGTCGCTGCACCGGGTGACCGTCGACGGCATGGACGTGACCGCAGCAGTGCGACCGGACGGCTTCGAGGCGTCGTCTGCCGCCGAGTGGCCGCTCGACATCACGTTCCGATTGGCTGACGCCGCCGGGTGCCTGTGGGTGCCGGCGGGGCCCGCTGCACGAGAGGTCGCTGTGTCGGTGCTCGGTCCCGGTCGGCTGGCGAACCCGCCGGTCGGCGCTGTCGTGGCTGCAGACGGGCGTTCGATGGTCATGGAGGTTCCTGCCATCCGCACGCAGCTGCTCAACGGCGTGGGAACAGCGCTCAACGAGCGCTGCGAGGGCTACGACATCGGCTACGGCAAGGTCGACCGTGACGACCTCTCGAGCGCCGAGGTGGACGGCTTCTGCGGCGGAGGTGCGCTGCTGCGCGGTCGGATGCTCGACGAGGTCGGCCTCTTCCAGCCCCGGTTGTTCGCCTACTACGAGGACAGCGACCTGTCGTGGAGGGCGCGTCGGGCGGGATGGAGGATCGTGACCGCTCCGGACTCCGTGATCCACCACGCATTCGGTGCTTCCGCCGGTACTCGCGCCCGTGGGTTCTTCTACCTCGATCGAAGGAACTGGTGGCTCACCGCCGAGCGCAACGGCACTCCGGAGCAGATCGCCGAGGTCCGGGCCACCGCGATGCGATCGGTGCGAGCAGCGTTCCGTGCGAACGTCCTCGCCCGGGCACGCCACGGTCGCCGTCCGTCGTTCACCCTGCTCGCCACCTGGGCGCGGGTCGCGATCGATGTCCTCATCGAGAGGAGGCGCTCTGGCGAGGCCGCCGGTCCTGTGGGGCTGAGCCCGGTCAGGTCCGTCACGGGGCGCTTCCAGCCCCGACCGAGTCCTCGCCCGGCGACGCCGCGACCGTGGGGACCGCAACTCGTCTACTTCGACGTGACAGGTGCGCCCGACGACGACAGCACGGGACGGGGTGAACTGATCGTGCGCATCCTGACGCTGTGCTCGCGGGTCGAGTCGCTCGACCTGGTTCCGATCCTCCGTGGCCCCGACGGCTCGGTTCGACGCATCGCGTCCGATGAGATGGCGGTTCTGGTGGAGCGGGCAGCCCGTCGGGACCACCACCGGGGGGTCGACTCGGGGCTCCGCTCCGGGTCGACTGGTGACGGCGCGCCGACCCACCACCGCACCTGGCGCCGGTTGGTCTCGCTGGTCTCGCGACGTCTGCGGCGACCGGTGACCCTCGACAGGGACCGCTCCCCGCTCGAGCTCGATTCGATGGCGGTCGGATCCGTGGAGCTCACCGTCGACGTCGACTCCACCGCATCGACGATCCCGACCCGCGATGCAGCGGTGCCCCGGGTGACCGTCGCCCATTCCGACGGCCGTCTTCGTGCGGGTGGGGACTCTGCGTCCGACACGTTCGTGGCGGATGCAGGGTCGTTCGACGAGCTGGCAGCGGCCGAGCTGGCGGAGGTGCTGGCGCGGGTGGGTCGAGCGGCGTGGACGGCGCGTGCGTCGCAGTGCCGAGATCATCGGGAGGCCCCTGTCTAGACTCACCCTCCGTGTCTGTACCACCACTGGTCCGCGCGTCGATCGAGTCCGGGGCGACGACCCCCTCGACCCGCTCCCGGCTGCTGCGCCGTGCGGCGCTCGCGATGGGTGTCGGTCTTCTCCTGCCCTTCGTCCCGTTGCCGGGCCTCGAGTTCTCGACTCGGTCGGTCGGGGCGACGGCGGACCTGCCGGCGCCTGCACCGATCGGGGTCGATGAGCTCGCTGCAGCACAAGCTGCGGCCGATGAGCCCCTCGGTGCTGATCGGGTGATCAGCAGCGCGCCCTACGTCGAGTCGTTCACCGCCATCGGGCTGACCTTCGACACGCCGCCGAGCGCCCCCGTGATGATCCGCATCAAGGACGACGGCGGCCGGTTCGGAGGTTGGCGCGAACTGCAGCTCGAGGACGACGACGGCCCTGACCGTGGGTCGCCCGAGGACACCGGTGCTGGAACCGAACCGGTCTGGGTCGGCGCCGCCACGGGCTACCAGGTCAGCGTCGCGACCGAGGATGTGGGGTCGGCCAAGGTCGTCACCGTGCACGACGAGCTGCAGCGCAGCGTCGTCGACGCCACGCCGCTCGCCGACGCCGCGGTTCCTCCCCCGTTCGGGATCAGCTACCGCTCGGCCTGGGGTGCGCGGGCGACGGCGACGCCGAGCTACGGCAGCACGGTCAAGCTCGCCGTCGTCCACCACTCCGACAGCTCCAACGCCTATTCGCCCGCCGAGGTGCCCGGTGTCCTGCGGTCGATCCAGGCGTTCCACATGGACGGTCGGGGATGGTCCGACATCGCGTACAACTTCGTCGTCGACAAGTTCGGCGGCATCTGGGAGGGACGCGCCGGGGGCATCGATCGATCCGTCATCGGTGCCCATTCGATGGGCTTCAACACCAACACCGTGGGCGTGATGGTGATCGGGGACTACACAGCTGCGACGCCGAGCGGTGCCGCGGTCGAATCGGTGTCGAAGGTGATCGGCTGGAAGCTGGCGATCAACGGCGTCGACCCGAACGGACGGATCGATTTCACCTCTGGTGGCTCGACGTCGATCCCGGCTGGACGGGTCGTGAACCTCCCCAGGGTCGTCGGTCACCAGGACGTCGGTTCGACGAGCTGTCCCGGGAGCATCCAGGGCTACCTCGGCCAGATCCGCTCCCGCTCGCAGGACTGGACGAACTGGGTTCGGGTGACGAGCGGGCCGATCGGTCAGATCGACCGGATCGTGAGCGGTCCGGGCTCGCTCACCGTGACCGGCTGGGCGGTCGACCTCGACGCCGACGGACCCGTGCAGGTCGCGGTCATCGTCGACGGCGTCGCCCGGTGGCAGTCCGCCGATGGGCCACGCCCCGATGTGGCCGCTGCGTACCCGACGGCAGGTCCCAACCACGGCTTCTGGGTCGAGGTCGGCGGTCTGTCGCCGGGCTGGCACGACGTCTGCGTCCTGGCGCGCAACCGCGGCGACGGGCAGGACACCTCCTTCGGCTGCTCTGGAACAGCCGTTCCCGAGCCGTCGGGTCGGAGTCCGGTCGGAGCGATCACGAGTGCCACCGCGTTCCCAGGTGGCATCGATGTCGCCGGTTGGGCGGCCGATCCCGACGCGACGAGCCTCCATGTACCGCTCCTGGTCGACGGGCAGTGGCGTCGGACGGAGGTCACCGGTGCAGGCGGGGCGTTCTCCGCCCGTCTCCTGGGGATCCCCTCCGGGTGGCGTTCGGTGTGCGGTCACGGTGTCAACCAGGGCCCGGGCATCGATCTGAAGTTCGGATGCGCCAACGTGACGGTTCCTGCAGCCAGCCCGCGAGGCGGTGTCGATTCGTTGGGCGCCGCAAACGGGATGATCGTGGCGAGCGGCTGGGCGGTCGACGACGAGAGCTTGGATCCGATCGTGGTCGCGCTCGACATCGACGGCCACCGCAGCACCACCTGGGCCGACCGCCGTCGCGACGGCTGGAGCAGCGCGTACCCGGGCTATGGCGATGTGCACGGCTTCGCGATCAACGTGCCGGCATCGAAGGGTCGCCACCGGGCCTGCGTCGTCGCGTTGAACGTGGCCGGCGGAGCCGACCGCACGCTCGCCTGCGCCGACGTCGTGGTCAAGTAGCGGGCCGGGCGTGGTCGGGTCCGCCGGGTTGATCTCGGTCCTCACCCCCGTTCACGACCCTGGTCCCGACGTGCTGGCTGAGTGCCTGGCGTCGGTGGCGTCGCAGCGGTTCACGAACTGGGAGCACGTCCTCGTCGACGACGCGTCGAGCGCGCCGCACGTCGCTGAGATGCTCGATGCGGCAGCCCGCGACCCGCGCGTCACTGTGGTCCGCTCGGAGCGCAACCTGGGCATCGCCGGGGCCAGCCAGCTGGCACTCGACGCCGCACGGGGCGGCGTGGTCGCGCTGCTCGATCACGACGACGTCCTCACCCCGGATGCGCTCGGGACCATGTCGTCGGTCTTCGACGATCCCGAAGTGGACTATGCATACAGCGACGAGGACGTCCTGGAGCCCGGTGGTCGGTTCGTGGAGCCGTTCTTCAAGCCCGACTGGTCACCCGAGCGCTTCCGCGGCCAGATGTACACGTGCCACCTGTCCGCGATGCGCGCCGACCTCGCTCGTGAGGTCGGCGGGTTCCGTTCGGGGTTCGACGGCTCGCAGGACTGGGACCTGATCCTCCGGGTCACCGAACGCGCTCGCCGGATCGTGCACGTCCCGGAGGTGCTGTACCACTGGCGGGTGGTGCCGACGTCGGTGCTCGCCGGAACCGACGTCAAGCCGTATGCGTACGAGGCCGCGCTCGCGGCGCTGGAGGAGCACGCGTCGCGCGTGGGCATCGACGCGGACGTGGTCGAGCAGTCGAACCGCGGCTACTTCCACCTGGTCCGTCGGCACGACGGGCACCCGTTGGTCAGCATCGTGATCCCGACCAGGGGCTCGGTCGGGCGGGTGTGGGGCGTCGACCGCGTCATGGTGGTCGAAGCGGTCCGCAGCATCGTCGAACGATCGACGTGGCCGGCCTACGAACTGGTCGTCGTGGCCGACGACGACACGCCGCCCGACGTGCTCGAGGAGGTCGTCGAGCTCGCAGGCGGCCGAGCCCGGGTCGTGACCTACGACCGGCCGTTCAACTTCTCGGCCAAGTGCAACCTCGGCGCGTCGGTGGCTCATGGCGAGCACCTGGTGATCCTCAACGACGACATCGACGTGATCGACTCGAACTGGATGGAGGTGCTCGTCGGCTTCACGCGGGAACCCGACGTCGGCGCCGCCGGGCTGGTGTTGCTGTTCGAAGATGGACGGGTGCAGCACGCCGGACACGTGCACCTCGCCGGAAACCCCGGGCACCTCATGTTCGGCCAACTTCCGGACAGCCCCAAGAACCGCTCCGCCCTGTCGCTCGACCGCGAGGTGGCCGGCATCACGGGGGCGTGCCTGGCGATCCGCCGGGACGTGTTCGACCTGGTCGGCGGCTTCAGCGAGGCGTTCGCCTCCAACTACAACGACGTGGATCTGAGCTTGAAGCTCCGCGCCGCGGGCTTCCGGCTCGTCGTGTCGGCCCAGGCGCGGCTGCACCACTTCGAGTCGGTGTCGCGGGACCCGACGGTGAGCCCGGTCGAGATCGCGGCGCTGCGCGCCCGGTGGGGGGCTGACCTGCTCGGAGACCCGTACTACAACCCGAACTACGGCATGTCGTGGGACAACTACCCCGTGCCGCTCGACTACGTCTGAGGCCTCGTCGAGTCGGCGGCCGCAGCGATCAGCTGCGCCTCGGTGCACCGTCGGAGCTCGTCGCGGAGCGCGTCGAGTGCCGATTCGAGGTCGTCGACCCGCTGCTGCAGGGCAGCGACGGTCTGCTCGACGTCACCGAAGCGCCCGACGGCGCGAGGGATCGCTCTGATCTGTCCTGCGGTGGGCACGGCGCTGATCGTAGTTCTGCGATCGGCCCCCGGTCGTCGTGATGGCCACTTGGAGCGAGCACAATGGGTCCGTGCCCGCCCTGGTCCTCACGACGTCGTCCCGACGCGCGTTCAGCGCACCGCTCGTGATGTCGCTACGGCGTCACCACCCTGACGTCGCGGTGCTGCTCGTCGACTGCGACCGCGTCGGCGCTGACGTCGCAGCAGCGGGATCGTCGGCCGGCGGCCCTGTGGTCGTGGGACTGCCCCACATCGGTCTCGCGACCGCCGGCCACGTCACCGAGCTGGCACCCGTACGGTCGGTCGACCTCGTGATGGCGTTGGGAGCGCGGTCCGCGGGTTGGGCGGCGCTCGCCGAGGTGGTCGCGGCCAGCGGTTCGGGTGCATCGGTGGTCGTGCTGGCCGACACCGTTCGACTGCTCGCACCCGTACCGGAGCTGTTCGACGCGGTTCGCCCCGCGGTGCTCGCCGCCCGCGTCGACGACGCGACATCCATTCCGTTCGGTGGTGCGCTCCCGGGCGTGATCGCACTTGGAGCCGATCCCGCTCCGGTCCTGACGTGGTGGGCGGACCGAGCCCACGAGGTCGTCCGTTCCAGCTCGGCGGCCGGTATGGACGAGCTGTGGCGTGACGTTCCCATCGGCACCGCGGTCGACCCGCTGGTCTCCCCAGAGCTGCGCCTCCACGTCCGCACCGTGGATCGGATCGATCTGGACGAGGATGCCGAGGGCCGCCCGCTCGTCGGGGGGAAGCCGGTGCGGCTGGTCGACCTCGATCACCTCGATCCGCTCCGGCCCTGGTGGTGGACCGACGGGGCGGCGCCACGCCGCTTGGCGAGCTCATCGCCGCCGTTGCGTCACCTCCTCCACTCGTGCTCCGACGAGGTGCTCGCCGGCGGATGGACGGGGCAGGTGGCCGAAGCGCCCGACGACGTGGTCCCGGTCACGCCGGCGCTGCGACGCTGGTTCGGCACCGAGCTGGCATCCGGACGCACGCCCCCCAATCCGCTCGTGGCCGCAGAGGTCGGCGCGTTCCTTGCTGTGCTGTCAGGTCCGGGAGCAGCGGACGGCTCGGGCATCTCGCTCGCCGCGGACCTGGTCCTCGCTGACCGTTCCGACGTCGCTGCGGCGTTCCCGTCGGTGCGGTGGGCCGACCGCGATGCGTTCGTGCGGTGGCTGTGGACCCACGGCGTCCGCGAGCGAGCGATCGCTCCGGCGGCGCTGCCGGACCGGCCGCTCGGTCGCCTGTCGGTCAGAACCGCGAGGCCGAGGAGGGGCGGCGTCAACCTGGTCGGCTACCTCGATGGCGATCTGGGCCTGGGGGTCGCGGCGCGCCACCTGCGCACTGCCCTGGAATCCGCCGGTGTCGGTGTCGCCAGCGTCTCCTACGACCGGACCAGCAGCCGTCGCACCGAGGGTGGGACGCGCGCTGTCGACGCGCCGTACGCCACGAACCTGCTGATGATCACGCCGGACCAGCTGCCGTACTTCGTGGCCGACATCGGATCTGAGTTCCTGGCCGGTCGGTACAACATCGGGCTCTGGTACTGGGAGACCGACGTGCTCACCGAGCGGCAGCTGTCGTCCTTCGGTCACGTCGACGAGGTCTGGGCCTCGACCCGCTACCTGGCCGACGTGTTCGGCGCCTACGACCGGAAGCCGGTGACGTTGGTGCCGGTCCCGCTGCACTTCGAGGTCCCGGCGGTCGCGCCGCAGGACCGTCGGCGTCTGGGACTCGACGATCGCTTCACCGTGCTGTTCTCGTTCGACTTCCTGTCGGTGATGGAGCGCAAGAACCCGATCGGTCTCGTGGAAGCGTTCACGATGGCGTTCTCTCCACAGGACGGCGCACGACTCATCCTGAAGTCGATCAACGGCGACGTGTTCCCGGAGCAGAAGGAGCGGCTGCTCGACGCGATCGGCGACCGCTCCGACATCGAGCTGTGGGACCGCTACCTCAGCGCGGAGGATCGGCTCGCGCTCGTCGCCGTCGCCGACTGCTACGCGTCGCTGCACCGATCCGAAGGTCTCGGCCTGACGATGGCCGAGGCGATGGCGGTCGGCACGCCGGTCGTCGCCACCGCGTACTCGGGGAACCTGGACTTCATGGACGCCGACGACGCCCTGCTCGTCCCAGCGGAGGTCGTGCGGATCGGTCCAGGGCAGTTCTACCCGGCCGACGGCCACTGGGCTGCCCCCGACCTGGATGCGGCCGCAGCAGCCCTGAGGCGGCTCTCGGTGGACCCGACGCTCGGGGTGGAGCTCGCCGTGCGCGCCCGCGAGTCGATCGCTCGGATCGGGGTGGAGGCGGTGGGGATGATCGCGACGGCACGGCTGCGTGAACTAGGACTAGTCCGATGAGGCAGCGACTCAAGCAGTTGATCCGCGTCGCGATGGCACCTGCAGTCCGATGGATCCAAGCCCAGTTGGCCGTGCTGGACCAGCGTCTCACCCTGCTGCAGCACGGCCAGGACGACCTCGGCAGGCTCAACCAGGCCGCGTTGGAGGCGAACTCCGCCAGCATCGACATCATCGGTCGTGAGCTCGCGAAGCAGCGCCTGCTGCTCGAGTCGCTGGAGCAGGCCCAGGTGGAGCTCCTCGCGGAGGTGCGTGCGGCCGGGCCCGCCCAGGTGGCGCAGCCCGCCGCAGCCGACTGATCGGCATGGGAGGCGTCGCTGTCGACCTGCGCGCGCTGCAGGCCCACGACCACGCAGTTCGAGGCATCGGTCGCTACACCCAGCAGCTCATCCGGGCGATCGAGGCCGTCGACCCATCGGCGATCAGCGTGCTGGTCGCTGATCCGATGCTGCCGATGCACGAGGAGATGCTCCGTCTTCTGCCGACGGGCAAGGTGCGTCGCAGCGACGATCGGGAGCTCGCGCTCGACCCGCCCACGGTGTTCCACGTCACGAGCCCGTTCGTCGAAGCCGTCACGAACGTGACCCTGCTCCCATCCTGGGTCGGCCCCCGAACCGCGGTGCTGGCGACCGCATACGACCTGATCCCGGCGCGGTTCCCAGAGGTGTACCTGCGTGACCCCGTTCAGAAGGTGCGCTACAGCCAGCGTCTCGGGTTCCTGCGCTCCTGTGACCGTCTCCTGTCGATCTCGATGGCGACGAGCCGTGACCTGACCGAGCTCGCGGGGATCGACCCGGAGCGGATCGCGACCGTCTTCGGCGGGGTCGGGGAGCAGTTCCATCCTGGCGACGTCTTGCGGTCCGAGACCGTACGGCGCATCT
>JACDJC010002312.1_pt1 | contig 15201 bp, 8 predicted proteins | sample 7454191 | NCBI WGS metagenome assembly JACDJC01 (sample SAMN14253291, study PRJNA609438) | sludge metagenome | isolation source: sludge after 25d culture with pyrite and EDTA | collected 2018-12-20 | reverse complement strand
TATCAAATTCCGGCACCATCGACTCCTCACTGCCTTTGGGGAATCCCGCGCTGCGAAAATTGTTCTGTTCAATCAGAAATAGAAGTAATTGAATGCCCGGGGAAGCCTGCCAGGTAAATTGAATTTGCGGGCTGCGATTAAGGGGATGAAAAGGGGCGCCGGCATTGGAACCTATCGTGCCGGGGCAGTTTTCGGGGATAAATAACGGATGCCAGGTCTGGCCGGCAAGCAGCGACCATCGCTCCCCGGTAAACCGCAAGTAGGCATGTCGCAGGCGCACATTAGAATCACCGCTCCCCTTACCCAGGAAATCGCCTTCTATCATAGCGGTGGTTTGAATGTCTTTAAAACCGGGGCCGGTCAGGTCGAGACCGAGGCGGCTGTGGGCTGCATCGATGTTCAATTCGCCACGTTTGTTCAGGTCTTCACCATTCTGGCTTAGATTCCGGCCGTGCGGATAGAGATAGATGTGTCCGTTGCGAGTGGTTGCACTGCTGCGTGAGTCGCTAAAGGCACTCACTCCAGCAAAACCATGAAATCCTACTTGTAAAGGTAGCTTTTGGGCCGTGCATAGGCCTGAAAGACCACCAGCAACAGTGAGCATCAATAAAAATCGTAACATAAAATTTTGAAAGGAATGGTCAAAACGAATGCGAAACAACAAAAAAATAACCAATGTCGCAAATAATGGTCAATCCAATAAATACTGCAGGAACGCTTCCTGAAAATATTTGTTATTTTAGCAACGTAAAAAAAATGATTTTGGGGATGTGGTGATGAAATGATGTGATGATTTGATGATTCGGTGATGTGACGATGAATTGATGAGATAATTAATTCGTAAAAATTTGGACCATCACCACATCAACTAATCACCACATCAGCAAATCACCACATCATCACATCATCACATCATCAAATCACCACATCATCAAATCACCACATCATCACATCAACAAATCAAAAAGCTATGAATCGAATCTATAAAATACTGATCTCCCGCGAAACCATGGGGGGGCTCTTCATATTTCTGGCAATGATACTGGCCGTAGCCACCTTCATCGAAAACGATTTTGGTTATCAGGCGGCACGCGCGATTGTGTACAATACATGGTGGTTTGAACTTATTTTTCTGCTTTTAGGCATCAACATGCTGGGAAATATGCTTACGTTTAATATGTGGCGAAAACGAAAACTTTCCGTGTCACTGTTCCATTTCTCTTTTTTTCTCATTGTACTTGGAGCGGCCATCACCCGGTATATTGGTTACGAAGGCAATATGCCCATTCGCGAAGGCCAAACCACCAACACGTTTTTTTCTTCTGACGCCTATGTAACCGTTGAAGCTGAGGGAGAAGTTGTTCACGAAAAGGTTTATCTTTCTCCTGCTACCCCCCGCGAGTTTTCAAAAAAATTAACGCTGGGCGATCTTACAGTGCATATTTCCAGCGAAGCCTACCTGCCGGATGCCGCCATGCGCCCAATGCGCAGCCCGGGTGGTAAACCATTGTTGGGCCTTTTGGTTTCGGCACCGGGCCAGCGCGAAGAGTTTTTTATGGCGCCCGGCGAAATCCTGCGTTCGGGCAACCTGCGCATAGGTTTCCAACCGCCCGATACGGCTGGTGTGGATGTTACCATCCTGTTGGCCGGCGACGAAGCGCTTACGATAAACAGTACTCAATCGTTGAAAAAAGTCTCCATGGGCAGCGGCAGCGAAGATGTTCTAACGATGGGCCAAAGAGAGCCATTGGCTACCGGATCGGTTTACACAATAGGTGATACACGTCTGGCTCTGAGCCGCTTCTGGCCCGAGGCAGAGTATCGACCCGTTTCCATGCCGCCCTCCGCACAGGGTGGTTCGTACCCCAGTGCGGTGATATTCTCCCTCAAGGCCAACGACCGGGAGGAGACGCTCTATGCTTTTGGACGTCCGGGCGAGGTTGGAGAGCCTGTTTCTACCCAGATAGGAGGCAAAAGTGTTAGTATCCGGTACGGGTCCCTTCCCATGGAACTTCCTTTTTCGTTGCGTCTTAACCAATTTGAACTGGAACGTTACCCCGGCTCACAAAGTCCCTCGTCGTACGCCAGTGAAGTAACCCTTTTCGACCCCTCCAAAAACTCGCAGATGGACTACCGGATATTTATGAACAATATCCTCAATTATGGAGGCTACCGTTTCTATCAATCCTCCTACGACTCCGATGAAAAAGGTACCATCCTGTCGGTGAATCACGATTTTTGGGGTACGCTGATCACCTATATCGGTTATTTTATAATGAGTATGAGTATGTTTTGGGCATTGGCCGCACCCGGCACCCGTTTCCGGCAACTGCTTGATAAAACCAATCGCATCTATCAAAAACGTAAGGGCCTGGCAGTATTGGCGCTTCTGCTTTTTTCGTCACCGCTGTGGTCGCAGAATATGCCTCCGCTGCCCGATGGCGGGGTGGCTAAAGCGCTTGGCCGGTTGTGGGTGCAGGATAATGGTGGTCGCATCAAACCGTTGAACACCATGCATCAGGAGGTGATGGTGAAGCTGGTGAAGCACAACTCGTTTAATGGGTTTAATCCCGACCAGATGTTATTGGGAATGCTTACCCACCCCGCTTTGTGGCAAAAGGTGCCCCTCATTACGGTTAATCACCCCGAATTGAAACGGATTTTGGGTGTGAGAGGCCGTAAAGCCTCCTTCAGTCAGTTTTTCGATGCACAACAAAGTTATAAAATCCATGAAAGGGTGGAAGCTGCTTATCGCAAAAAGCCCAATGAGCGCGATAAACTGGAGCAGGAGATCATCAAGGTAGATGAGCAAATCAATGTATTTTACCTGGCACAGTCGGGCAACCTGCATAAGCTGTTTCCTGTGAACAACATCCGGGAGAAACCCTGGCTCACTCCATCCAAAGCTCCCGAGGGCCTTTCGCACACCGATAGTTTGTTTGTGACTTCAGCCCTGCCGGCGCTCATAGTGGCCTCGCGCGAGCACAATCCGCAAAGAGCACTTCAGATAATCGACGACATTAAAGCCTTTCAGGTGGCGCACGGTGGCGAACTTTTGCCTTCGGAGAGTGTGATGAACGCGGAGCTGCTTTACAACCGGCTTAATATATTTTTGTGGCTGGCCACTTTTTTCTTTGCACTGGGCATTGTTCTGGTGCTCTACAATATCGCGGGGCTGGTATTTCCCGCCTTGATGAACAAATGGGTATTGCGTGCGGCCTCCTGGTTGGTGGTAGGCGGTTTTGCTTACCAGACTTTTGGCCTGGCACTGCGCTGGTACATATCGGGTCATGCCCCCTGGAGCAATGGTTACGAATCGATGCTGTTTATTGGATGGGCCCTGTTGCTGGCAGGATTGATATTTAGCCGCCGCAGCCCATTGGTGATGGCTGTAACGGCTTTGTTTGCCGGGGTGGTGCTGGTAGTGGCACACCTTAGCTGGATGAACCCGGAGATTACCAACCTGGTTCCGGTGCTTAAGTCGTACTGGCTCACCCTCCATGTGGCCATCATCATCGGGGGTTATGGCTTTCTCACGCTGGGGGCACTGCTGGGTTTTCTCAACCTGCTGCTTACCGGCCTTAAATCGCCGGCCAATCGGAAAAGGATTGACCTCACCGTTGAAGAGCTCACGGCCATTAACGAGATGAGCCTTACTGTTGGTCTCTACCTCATGACCATCGGCTCCTTTCTGGGTGGCGTGTGGGCAAACGAGTCCTGGGGCCGCTACTGGGGATGGGACCCAAAGGAGACCTGGTCGCTCATCACCATCCTCATTTATGCTTTTGTGCTGCACATGCGTCTCATCCCGGGACTAAAGGGTAAGATGGCATTTAATACCGCTTCGCTGCTCTCTTTCGCGTCGGTAATTATGACCTATCTGGGCGTGAACTATTACCTGAGTGGTATGCACAGCTACGCAGCCGGCGATCCGGTACCTGTGCCGGTGGCTGTTTACTATGCAGTAGTGACGGTGGCGGTGTTGATTGGATATGCGTATTGGAAGGAAGGAAAAATGCTTAGTAGCGGCGAAGGCACAAAGGATTAAAAAAAATAGTAGCCACGAAGACACGAAGGAAAAGGATTTAAAAAATATTAGCCACGAAGACGCGAAGGCACAAAGGAAAAGGATTTAAAAAAATGGTAGCCACGAAGATGCAAAGGAAAAGAATAAAAAAAATTTCTTCGTGTCTTCGGTACGCCATGAAGCGTGCGTAAATATATAAATAACCCAGTAATATGAAAGGATTACACAGGCCAATTTGTCGTTCAGCCTGAAGCAGCCATGAGGTGCGTGCGGGAAACCAATCGTGCTAAGTTCGTGGTAAGCGTCCATGTAAGCCGTAATGCAAATGAATCCAGTTAGGCCTCGTTACACTAAATGCAGTGGTCAACCTTCCGAAGGTGGCGAAACCTGAAACATAACGGGAAGCAACGACAGAGTGCACCGTTGTGGCTGCACGGGGTAATATGGGATGGCGTGCATGGAGAGGGATACGCATGAACATGGGAAGCCCTAACGGTACCAGCCAGCCAGTTGGTAGCTGAGGGTGTCGGATATGCCCATAGTACTGATGATATTCAGGACAACATAACCTGAAAGGAGGGAAGGGAGCATTACTTGCAACCAACGTTTTAGATAAGAGTCACCAGATCGAATTAAGGAAATGAGTAATTATCAAAAGATTGAAAGTGAGATTGAGCTACTCTCGTGCAAGAAGCGCAGAGAGCAGACCTCACATGAACGCGTGCGGCTCTTACAACTGAAACTATATCTGAAAGCCAAGCAGGAAAGGGCGTATAAGTTCTATATTCTCTATGACAAGATTTCCCTGTCCTACGTTTTAAAGGAAGCCTACGCACGCTGTAAAGCGAACAATGGCAGTCCAGGGATAGATAAGAAATCGTTTGCCGAGGTGGAAGCCTACGGAGTAGAGAAGTTTCTGACCGAGCTTCGGGAAGAACTTCGCACACGTAGCTACAAACCACAAGCGGTAAAACGGGTTTGGATAGAGAAGGATAACGGAGGAGAGCGCCCACTTGGGATACCCACTATAAAAGATAGGGTTGCACAGCAAGCCTGCAAGATAGTGATAGAACCAATTTGGGAAGCCGACTTCGACGATTCATCTCACGGATTTCGACCAAAACGCTCTGCAAAAGGAGCAGTCAGAGAAATACGTGACAACCTGAAACAAGGAAATCAAGTGGTCTATGATGCAGACTTGAGTAAGTATTTCGATACAATACCGCACGATAAGCTTGAAATAGCCTTAAAGGAACGTATTGCTGACCCCCGAGTATTAACCCTGATAAAACAATGGTTAAAAGCTCCCATCGTGGAGAAAGACGGGAAATATACAGGGGGAAAGAAGAATACTCAAGGCACACCGCAAGGAGGAGTAATCTCACCGTTGTTGGCCAATATCTACATGAATTTGTTGGATAGGATAGTCAACAACCCGGGAGGGTACTTCCGTGGCAAGGGCATTAAAATGATACGCTATGCCGACGATTTTATATTGATGGCAAGGCATATAAATCAGGATGCACTGACCAGGCTGCAAGGTTATCTTGATAGAATGGGGTTAACGTTAAATACAGAAAAGAGCAGATTAGTGGAAGCCCGGAAAACGCCATTTGATTTTCTGGGATTTACCTTTCGGCATGACCGAAGTATCCTTTTCAAAGGGACAAAGTTTTGGAATATTTTGCCCAAAGCAAAGTCTCAACAAAAGATACGACAAAAGTTAAACAAAAGGCTGAAAGAGATAGGCCACTACAACGCTCAAAATCTGGTGTTGGAATTGAATCCCATTATAGCAGGTTGGATGAATTATTATCGCATAGATAAAGTCAGTTACACACAGATAGCTTTCAAACAACTTGAAAGCTATCTACGCCAACGACTTACCCGCTACTACAATCGTAAAAGTCAGAGAAAGTCCTGCTTGTATGGCAAACAAGCATTTGAAATATTGGTCAAGGACTATGGATTAGTTCAACCATACAGGACTTCCGGCATACGACCTGTGAATGCCCAACGATGAAAGTGCAAGGAAAGCCGTATGCGGGAAAACCGCACGTACGGTTTGAAGAGGGGACTACAAAGCTAACAAACTGTTAGCTTTGTACCCTACTCTACTGTCTTTGTGGCTCTAATCTTCATGCCTTTGAGTCTTCGGGGATATTTATTCTTACCGGATAAAACGCTTTATACCCTGTTTTATCAAAGGGACGTTAAAGTTTATCAAAAAACCCAACCTCCTATTTGTTAACTTTAAGTGGCTGATTATTTGTGCCTGCCACAATGGATTGACTGTTTCAACTGCTTTCAACTCGCAAATAACTGCCTCTTCAACCAACACATCCACGCGTAAACCTTCATCAAATTCCAATCCATCGTAAAAAAAGGGAATTTCCACCTGCCGACGACACTCTAAGCCTCTTTTAGTCAGTTCATAGCAAAAACATGCCTCATATATTTTCTCGAGCAATCCCGGCCCCAGTTGGCGATGGACTTCAAAGGCAGCTTCTACAATTATTTTGGCGATGCGCTCCAACTCTTCAGACGTCTTTTCAAAGGCTCTGCCCTCTTTTTGGTAAATCTCTCTTTTCATGTTCATTTTATAGGGTTTTTTGCATCCTGGTAGCTCCCCTTTCATTCTATCAAACCGCCTGTTCCCAACACACAAGTAGTTTTATATTCCTGTACACGGCCCTCAAGGTTAAACACACGGCCCCAAACTATGTATATGCCGGGAGGACAGCGGCTTCCATCATCGCGGGTGCCATCCCAGGTTATCTGGCCGGAAGTGCCCAGGGAGCGGTTGTTAAGCAATTGACGCTCCACTTCGCCCAGGGTGTTGAATATTTTTATCGTTCCGGTATTTCCGGGCTCCGGATAGTCATAGGAAATCACCAACACATCCAGAAAACCATCCTGATTGGGTGTAAAAACATCGGGACTTACCGTAAAGAGCTGTTGGGATACAAGCATGGCCTCCTCAATATGTTGCGAGTTCTTGCCGGTGGGCGTTCCATAGCCAGCGGTAGCAGCCGCCGAATGCCAGGTGGAAGGCTGGTTGGTAACGGCATGGGGCATGGTACGCTCCAATGTAACCCCTTTGGTATTTACCAATAGCGGAAAGTGAAGGTCGGGCGAGTAATTAAAATAATCCACTGTTTGACCATTCAAACGGGTTAAAAACACGGTGCCCCCCTCATTGGTGAAGTTGGGAAGCGAAGGCAAAGGTCTCAGATGATGAGGTTTTTCGCAAAGGTAATGCGTCTGTATAAAGGCTGTGTCCGGAGTAAAGCTGAGCCGTTGTCCGGGCAGGAACCATCGACGCCTGTCACTTAGCAGGTTGAGTTTTTCAGGCTTCCCATCCATCGAGGCCCTGCTGATGCAAAGTGCTGCCAGGTCGCCGATGTGCTCCGAACGGTTATAAAGCTCCACGTAATCGCTCCCGCTACCCGGTGGGTCGTAAAGCAGTTCGTTGATCGCAATGTCGAAACTGTCGATGGCGCCGGGCCGACCGAACTCAAAGTCGTATGAAGCCTTAAACGGGTTGCCGGCCAGGTCGGTGAGATTCTCCGGCATTCTTAATTCGTAAACCTGGTGAGGAGGAAGGGCTTCGGGAAATGAAAGCCGGAATCCATCCTGAAACAAAGTTTCCTGCTCAATACCTTGAATCGTCAGGCTGCTGCCGGAAAGAGTAAAAGGCCCGGTTACTTCCTGCATGGGTTCCGAAAAAAGAAGCATCAATGTAGAGTCGTCCTCCAGCCAGGCATCGGTGATGGAAGGCGGGAGCAGGTCCGGGTTGGATGCGAAAAGGGAGTTGGCTTCTCCCGGGGTGCCACCATTGGGACTGGCGGAATATCCACGGTTGCCGGCATCGTTGGAGAGGTTGTCGGGGTCAATTATTTCCATGGACCAGCCGCCCTCCTGTTTAAAGGCTTCGCCCGGTAGTGTGTCTGTGTATCTGAGCGCCGTCACCACTTTTTCTGATGGATTATACACTATTATTTCTCCGCCACTGTTGGGCAGTCCGGGCCATTGGGGAACTGCCACCCCATTTACAAAACCGGTAGCCTGCGAAATATCTGCCACAGAATACAACACGGCATATTCCCCGGGAAAGATAAGATGCGGGGGGAGAAGAGTCCGCTTGTTATTTATCACGAGCGCCATGTTCCCAAGGTTAACAGGCAGTTGCGACCGGTTAAACAACTCCAGATATTCAACCGGAGGCAGGAGAGCAGGCGGAACCGGATCGTGCATTACTTCATTCATCACCAGATCGTAACGGGCTGCCTCGTGATAATAAAGCACATAAGGTCCGCGGGGAGCTGCATCACCATTGGGCAGAATGAGGTTTTCGATAAACAGGTCGTATTCGGTTCCATCGGCCAGAGGTGTATCCAGCAAGAGCCGGTAGCAACGCTCCCCTTCAGGGGTAACAGAAATGACGTTACCCGAAAATCCTTCAATAGTGAAATGATGCGGCTGCAGCCAACCTGAGGGCATCTCCACGTTAAAGCAAACCTGAAGTGTGGAATAATCCATCACTGAAATCGCCGTTATTTGAGGCGGACGATAGGAGAAGAGGAGGGTTGTATCCTTCACTGCATTTCCAGCTGCATCGCGCCAGCCCGAAAGAGTCAGGGAGGCATTCTCTAATGGTGGAAGCGGGGATTCCAAAAAAAGTAACACCCTGGTCATGGACGGATCAAAGGTGATGCGCTTCACAGCTGGAGCTGGTGGTGAAAAAGTGAGAGTCAGTGGCCGCACTGTGAGTGTATCCAGGGGTTCGGATACGTCGATTTGAATTTGCCGGCTGTTGAGCACATCAAACTCCCTTACGGTTGGCGGGATGGTGTCGGCATAAGGCTTACCGGTAATGGTGATGGGGCCTGCAAAGAATTTGTCACTGCGGGTAGATGTGTAATGGCAACTTAAACCAAAATATCCGGCGTCGAATCCAAGGGAGCTGTGGGCGCTTCCCTCGGTTTGCCAGCCGGTTCCCGTGTCGGATTCCAGAAGCCAGGCGCCACCGGTCGTTCGGTTTACCCGCACTGTTCCTTCGGCCAGGCTGCTGTTCAGTCTCTCTGCTACTCCCTCCACCAAAATGGAATCCTTGCCGCTGCGTCGTTGCCAAAGCGAAATATTGTCGTCAGTGGTGCCCAACACCAGATAAAAGCCATGGTCGAAACCGGGGCTTTCGTCGGTGGCTAAGTAAACCTTCATGTAGTTGGATGAGGAGGGATTGAACTCCATGCGGAACGCGATAAGCCACTCTGCATTTTCTATCGAAGCACTGGTGGTGAAGATGAAGGCTTCGCCGGTCACGGCAGGTGCTTTTAGCTGGAGACGGCTCTCCTGGGCATCGGTCTCAAACAAGGCGATATCGCCTGTCCACCCTTCGGGATACCCGATAACCGGATTTACCGGTGGCGTGGTTTGAGAAAAGCACGTGCTGCTCAGAAAAAGCAAAATGGCGAAAATCAGTCTCATTGCGCAATGAATTGTAATAAATTAAGACTATTTTTGCAGCGAATGTAAAAGGTGACCGTAAAAAAGTGCCATTCAAAAAGGGAATGTGGGATTTCTTGAACATCTTCAATCACAGAAAGTCAAGTTAACCCTTTTTCTGTTAATTTACAATATAAAGAATAAATCTTTTAACCATGAAAATAGCAGTGGTAGGTGCCAGTGGTGCCGTAGGACAGGAGTTTTTAAATGTATTGGAAAAGAGGGAACCCCCTTTGGGTGAACTTGTTTTGTTCGGTTCGACACGAAGCGCAGGAAAAAAATACACCTTTAGGGGGAAGGAGCTGATTGTTAAAGAGCTGAAGCACAACGACGACTTTAAGGACATTGCCATTGCTCTTACCAGTGCAGGAGCCGGGATTTCAAAGGAATTTGCCGACACCATTACCAAACATGGTACGGTGATGATCGACAACTCCAGCGCGTTCCGTATGGATGCAGACGTGCCACTGGTGGTGCCCGAGGTAAATGCCGAAGATTGTGCTCACATTCCGCGCAATATAATTGCCAACCCAAATTGTACTACCATACAGATGGTGGTTGCGCTAAAGGTGATTGAAAACCTGTCGCACATTCGCCGGGTGCATGTCTCCACCTATCAGGCTGCCAGTGGCGCCGGTGCCAGCGGAATGGACGAGCTCGACCTGCAGATACGCCAGGTGGTAAAAGGCGAGCAACCCACGGTTCAAAAGTTTCAGCATCAGCTGGCTATGAACATCATCCCTCATGTAGATGTGTTTACCGATAACGGCTACACCAGGGAGGAGATGAAGATGTACCACGAAACACGCAAGATTATGCACTCCGATGTTCAGGTGAGTGCCACCTGCGTGCGCATTCCTGTAATGCGGGCTCACTCCGAAGCCATGTGGGTGGAAACCGAACGACCGGTCAGCGTGGAAGAGGCCCGTGAGGCGTTTGCCAATGCTAAAGGGATAGTGCTGATAGACAATCCTCAAAAGAATGAGTACCCTATGCCGCTGTTTCTCACCGGACGCGATGAGGTTTTTGTAGGACGCATCCGTGCCGACCTGGCCAATCCCAATGGGCTTACTTTCTGGACTGTTTCGGACCAGATACGCAAGGGGGCTGCCCTTAATGCCGTGCAAATTGCAGAGTATATGATTAAAAACAACCTGGTAAAGAAGTAGTTTAACCCATTATGCGCAAGGCTGTTTGCCTGCTGCCAGCGATTTTTGGATTAAATGAAGCAGGTCCTTGTAGTTTATGGGTTTGGCAATGTATCCGTCGCAACCCGCCTTTATCGATTTCTCCCTCTCTTCGGCCATTGAATAGGCAGTTTGCGCAATTATCGGCACCCCGGGTTTAATAGATTTAATGGCATGGGTAGCCTGATAGCCATCCATTTTGGGCATTTTAATGTCCATCAGCACCAGGTCGATATGCTCTGTTTTTCGGAACAGCTCTACCGCTTCCTCCCCGTCGCGCGCCCAAATAAGGCTGGCATTGTTAAGAGAAAGTGCCACTTCGAGGTACCGAAAGTTGTCCTCTTCATCTTCGGCCACCAAAAATGTTTTCCCTGCCCAGTTGATGACAGGTTTGTTTCTCATGGGTTGTTCGGTTCCCGGAGCAACACCTAATCGTTGGTAGGGAAGGGTAAAGAAAATGGTGGTGCCGGCCATCGGCTCCGATCTGGCCCATATTTCACCCCCCATCAACTCCACCAGATGCCTGGCAATGGTGAGCCCAATGCCGGTTCCACCATAGAGCCGTTCAGTACCGGGTTTTCCTTTCACGAACCGCCCAAAGACTTCATGCTCTTTCCCTTTGGGGATACCTATCCCGGTATCTTTCACATAAAACTCCAGGTAGTGCTCACGGATATGACTGTATCCAAACTCAATAAATCCTTTATCGGTAAATTTGATGGCATTACTCAGCAAGCTGGATAAAACTTTTGCCAGTCTGGGTCCATCGGTGAGTATCTGGACATTGGTTTCGGCGATTCCCTTTTTCAGATAAAACCGGATGTTGACAATGCCCCGGCGGATCATATCTTCGGAGAAAGTATGATGAATTTCATCCAGTAGCTTATGAAGCTGGCAGGGAGCATTCTTTATCCTGAATTGTCCGCTCTCAATCATTGAAATATCGACGATGTCGTCCACCAGCGTCATCAGGCTTTGGCTGTTGTGCCTGATGAGTTCAACAAACTCTTTCTTCTCCGGTTCGCTTATTTCGGGATGCGAAAGCAGGTTGGAGAATCCTAAGATGGCATTCATTGGTGTCCTGATTTCATGTGACATATTTGCCAGAAAGGCCGACTTTAGGCGATCCGATTCTTCAGCTTTTTTTATGGCCCTGGCCAGTTCTTTTCGTTCGCCGGCCAGCAACCTTTGAAATCGTTTCTCTTTATTAAGGCTGAACAACAAGCCATTGATCAGGGAAAGAAGTGGAACTATGGTCACCACATTCAGTATAACAAAGCTAAAGGTCAGACTAACATAGGTTTGGAGAGAGAGTTCCGGTGAAAGGTCCGGTATCCATCCGCTGTAACGGTAAAGACCTCCCAGCCCGATGGCCAGGAGGTTGTAGACAATGGAGCGCAAGGCTGCCGTTTGTCCTGCTATGGTGACGGCCATAATGGAGTAGGAGAGGAAAAAGAGCATCCCCGGAACCGGGTGAGCGCCGGCAAACAGCAGAAAACAACCGGTAAGATAAAACATGAGCAACAACCATCCAACCCGGAATTTAACAGGAATTCGTTCAATGGATACGATGAGAACCGTTGAGAAGAAGGCGAAGGTAGAAAACAGCGCAAATTCTGGCTGATTATTAACAATAAAAAGAAGCGTGTAGTATAGATAGGCAATTACCCCCAGAAAGATAACAGCCATGCACAAATAGTGAAAAACCCTCTGGCGCCAGTAGTTAATTCCTTCTCCCGGGATGGATACAGGTCCCAGGCGTCGGTTAACGAATGCTTTTATCTTTCGAAACAACAGAGGGTCGGGTGAAATGCCCATTCTAAAAATTCTTAACTATTATTTGGGGAATATGGCTCTCTAAAAGTAACAACAATAAATTGGATAATACACTTTTTGGTCAAAAAGTTATCGGGCTTTGTGCTCTTCTGGCGGTTATTGCCGTAAAGGTGGGATTTAAATCCAAAATTTCCGGCCTTCGGGACAGGAGTGGCAGATGTGGATTTGATGCTTATCCTTTAAAATCTGACGGCGGTACTCAGTAAGCGCTTCTTCCTGCCAGATTGCTTTAAGCGATTGCCCGTTGATTGTGCCGGGAGAATGCTCCAGGTTTTTGTCGTAGCAACATGGTGCAACTGCGCCATTCCAGGCAACTACTGCACTGCTCCACTGTCGCCAGCAGTGGTTGCGCATGCGGTTTTTGAGCTCGAACCTTCCGTTGGTCTCGCCCTTGTAACGCGACCATCGTTTTTCGCGGGGTGGGCGGATGGTTGTGCCGGCCAGACCCCCGATCTGTGCCGTTTTTATTTCAAGTTTATCCACCCCGGTTTGGCTGCACCAATCTTGTATAGCCGGCAACTCATGTTGATTGTGCTCAAAGGCCAAAAACTGAACCACCACCAGAGGCAGGTCTGCATTCATCTTTTCCCGCGCAGCAAGCAGGCGTTGTATTCCCTCTTTCACGATATCTACATCTCCACCCTTACGATATTTTTGATAGGTTTCCTGTGTAATCCCGTCGAGTGATATTAATACCCGGGAGAGGCCTGCCGTAACCAGGGCTTCACAGATGGTTGCATGGAGCAACAAACCGTTGGTGCTGATGGTGGTGTAGATGTTATGGGTCCGGGCGCTCTTTACCATTTTGGCAATATGCAGGTTCAGTAGCGGCTCTCCCTGGAAAAATAGATTCAGATACATCAGCCCGGGAGCCGAATCATCCAGTGCTTTTTGGAATATTTGAGGGGTCATTGTGCCCTTTACCCGGTTGAGGGTGCCGGCACCGGTGGGGCATTCGGGACATTTAAGCTGGCAGTGGCCCGAAGGCTCTGTCGAAAGGGCAAAGGGCATACCCCACATCACCGGTCTTCTCGCAATTCTCGATGTGTAATAACCTGTCAGCAACTTAAGCATATTAAATATCCGATGGAAAGAGAGCGTGCGCAGGTATTCCAGGGCATTGGTTCGGCGAGCTTTTGCTGAGTACCACATATTCACCATCCTCAAATGTTTATCTGGTCTCCAGCAGGTTCAATATCTTATCCAGTTCGGGCGTCAGAATGATTTCGGTGCGCCGGTTTTTTTGCCTGCCGGCAGCTGTGTCGTTTGAGGTTACCGGAACAAATTCACCCCGGCCGGCTGCAATAATGCGTGAGGGGTCTATGTTTTTGTTTTCGAGCAGTATGCGGACTACCGAGGTGGCTCTTTTCACGCTGAGGTCCCAGTTGTCAAGCAATACACCGCTGCGGTAAGGCACCGGGTCGGTGTGTCCCTCTACCATCACGTTGATGTCGGTATTTTGAGCCAGCACTTCAGCCACCTTGCGAATGGCCGACGCTCCCTGGGCACCTACCTGGTAGCTGCCCGAGCCAAAGAGCAGTTTCTCTTCCAGGGAAACGTAAACCTTGCCGTTTTTGATGTGCACGTTGAGCTGGCTTTTATCAAAGCCGGTGAGCGCGTTGGCTACCGCCTGCCGAAGCGCATTGCTGGCGCTGTCCTTACGGGCCAGGGCACGTTCCAGCTCCTGGAGTCGCAGGGTTTGGCTGCTCAGCTGGCTTTGGGAAGCATCCAGCTCTTGTTGCCTCATCGCCAGGTCGCGCTCTGCCTTGCGCAGGGCATCTTCGCGTGCTTGCAGCTCTTCCTGAAGTGTTTGCAGATAGGTGAGAAGTTCTTTGGAACCACCTGCACCTGTTTGGTTGCGCAGTTGAGCCAACAGTTGATCGTATTCTTCCCTCATCCGGGCCAGCTTTTCACGGCAATCCCGATGGTCCCGGCCCAACCGGAGCGTGTCGGCAGCCATTGCAGACACTTGCGATCGGAGTTTTTCTAACTGTTTTTGCAATTCCGTATTTCTGCCGGACAGCAATTCATTTTCGCTCTTCACCTGGTCCATCTCGCCGGTGAGCGCGTTGGTTTGTTTCTCTAAATCCTGAAACTGCCGAATGGGAACACAGGAAATCAACAATGAGACAACAAAAGTTGTAATATAAATTAGGGGGAGTGATTTCATAATGTTTGGGTTGTTAAGAAACCTGGTAAACCGGACACTTAATAGTAAGTTTCATAATTCTGCCTTTTCTTTTTACAAAGATAGTATTTCCATCTTGTAATGACAATGAACCGATGAGTAAAACAATTAATTATCAATTGGTTCATATATTCCCACTAAGATGCGATAAATAAGAAAGATCGTTGCTGTTTGGGAAGGTTTTTTTAGCTTGTACTAAGATATAGGTTGGACGATACCATTTTTTGAAGTTGAAATAAAGGAATACTATTAGAGGAATCTTTTCATGCTGGCAAGTTATTTATTTTAAAGCGTTAACTTATAATCACTTATTAATACCATAGGCGAAATATTCAGCCGACAGTTTTTCTCTGGTGAATAGTTTTGAATTGGGTAAAGTCTTAACAATATTTTATCTTTGCATTATAATTGCCAATAGCATTGTTTTAAACAGGATACAAAGAGATGGAGGAGGC
>JACDJC010002309.1_pt1 | contig 15207 bp, 19 predicted proteins | sample 7454191 | NCBI WGS metagenome assembly JACDJC01 (sample SAMN14253291, study PRJNA609438) | sludge metagenome | isolation source: sludge after 25d culture with pyrite and EDTA | collected 2018-12-20 | reverse complement strand
GCTCCGGGCCTTTCCAAAGCGGGAGAGCGTTGGTACATAGCCCTCGCGCCACGGGCATTCGCCCGGCCGCATTCTCTCGCTTCGGACGGGCCTGATGGACGCCTCTGGCGTCGATCAATCGTTCGTCCCGGGAGGGCGGCAGGCACCAGTTTATCGCGGGGTGGAGCAGCCCGGTAGCTCGTCAGGCTCATAACCTGAAGGTCGTAGGTTCAAATCCTACTCCCGCAACCAAACTTCGATCGCAAGATCAATGATTTAGCCCGCCTCTGGCGGGCTTTTTCATGCCTGTTCCGTCCCTTACATCCGGTTACGATACATTCCAGCGCATTACCCTTATTTCGCAATGGGTTACCCTGATTCTTGCCGTTCGTTGCCGTGGCATACGATTCGCTCTTAGGCACATTTTAGGCACATGGAAGTGGCCGGAAGTCCCTCGCAAGTCAGGATTATTTCGAAGAAGGTCTCGGCAAAAGATAAAAACTGCGGAACGAAGGCAGTACAGTTCTCCGCTTGGGTTTTCGAGCGCGGCTTTTCCACAGGGGTATGTTCGTCGGCTGAGTGTCTGGGCAAGGAAGCTTCCCAGAAATAGCCTGGAAGGCTTCGAGGGAAGTCTTGGCCAGCTCCTTCCGATCAGACCAAACCGGCGGCGAGGCCTTAGCTAGGCGACGAGCTTCGTGTGGGGACGCACGTAGGAGCCAAGCGTAAGAGTCTCGCCAGCTGCCGGACCTCGATATTTTATAAAGAAGCACTCAAATTGAAAGATATGCTCCTCGCCGTTGTCGTCCATCAGAACAAGTTCAGCTGTTCCGAGAGGTCCGCCCTGCTGCGCGCCACAGAACTGCGATACGGCATTGAATAAATCGGCTTCAGATATGCGGCTGAATCGGCTCGCAAATGCGGTCGATTGTATGAAGTGGCGACAGGGTTGTGCGGGGTCAAAATTCGCCGGTCGGCGGCTCCGGTGTGGATGGCAACTAATCATGCCAATCATAGGCCGTTGTACTCCCGCCGTTTCCACGAAACGCCAGAGGGTACTTGATATGGTGTTTCCGAATCCTTTGTGAAGGCTTTGTACGGAATTTATTGAGATCGGAAGGTCCAAAGCTTCCGCGCTGAATCTGTCGCGCAAGAATAGCAGCCGACCGGCACCATAGTTGGCTTCGGCCTCGACCTCTTCGTGGCAGCTCGCGGTGAGGGTGTGGCGATTGTCGCCATGCATCACGTCGTCGTGCCAGGGTATCAGGCTATCCGCATAACCCCACGGTGCCTTACACCGTCAGCTACACCAAAGGCCCCAACAACAAGCCCGAAGGTGATCTGGCCAAGGGGGAGTCCGTTCACGTTCGCGATGGGATGAGGTTCCATGTATCGCAAACTGGCGAATCGTAACGACGACATTCGTCGCTTGATCGAGCGAGGATACGCGGTTGCCGTGGATAGCACTAGCTATCTTATCGTCCGCGATATCCCCTATTTGGATTCTAACCTTACGCTTCAGTGGGGTGCGTTTGTCACCGCGCTTGTTTACCTTACACCAGAAACGGTGACGCAACAGAACCATCAAGTCTACTTTGCCGGATCGCACCCCTACAATATTGATGGAAGCAAGATCGCCAATATCGGTGGGGGAGGAGAGGCGGTTGTTTCACTTAGCCCGGCTTCTGCGGACGTGGTGGTTCAGCGCCAGTTCTCGAACAAGCTGATCGTGGGCGGGCAAATGATGGACTATCCAAATTTCTTTGAAAAGATTGAGAACTACCGGAAGATTATTTCCGGACCGGCCATGGCACTCTATCCAGATAAGGCCAATCCATTCACTTTCCGGGCTGTCGAAACTGATGATGATTCAGTTTTCAAGATACGCGACACGCTATCAAGCCGTGCATCGATTACCGATCTTGCCCAGAAATTCAAAGAAGAAGTAGTTGCGGTAATCGGCTTGGGGGGTACCGGAGCCTATGTTCTGGACCTTCTGACCAAGACGCCCATCAAAGAGATACGTGGGTTTGACGGCGACCGATACCACATTCACAATGCCTTTCGTTCGCCGGGGCGCTATGAAACCGACGAGTTTGATACGCCGAAGGCGAATGTGTATCAGAAGCGCTACGAGAACTTCCGTCACGGTGTGTCGCTAAAGCCGAAATACATTGACGGGACCTGCGGCGAGGACCTGGAAGGCGTCACTTTCGCCTTTGTTTGTGTGGATAAGGCTGCGGCAAGAAGCGAAATCTTCGACCTGCTGATCTCTAAGCGGATTCCATTTATTGATGTAGGGATGGGGCTTAATCGTAAGCAGGGGCCGATCTCCGGCCAGTTGCGGACGACCTACTTCTCCGCCGATACCGCCGAGGCTCGCAAACAGAAAGAATACGCTCCACTCACCGATCACCCAAACGAAGAGTATCGGATAAACATCCAGATTGCCGAATTGAACGCGATCAATGCCGCTTTGGCTATTGTCGAATACAAAAAACTGAAAGGCTTCTATTACGACGAGAATCAAGACTTTCAGTTCATTTTCCGAGTTGCCGATTGCAGAATTGCAGGCAGGTCAAAGGACGATGAAGCTAGACAGGATTAGCCTGCAACGGGTGCACCATATGCCGAAGGTGCTCGAACCCGGAATTTTATATGTGTCGGAAGAATTCGGCGCAGCGGCGCACCTTTGTGCGTGCGGTTGTGGTGTTAAGGCGAGTGCTCAAAAGCTTCTAATGCAATCGGCAAAGCTCCATGCGGGTTATCGGGAAAGCAATCATAATAATGCCTACCCGCATAGGCCGCAGATTATTGACGATGGCCCTTACATTCTTCCAACAGGATGGTGTTGGACAACTCTAGCGTCTGTGCTCACGCACATGGTCGATTGCGTCAACGACACTCCGAATTTTTCGGACATTGACACGGGGCTTCTAGGGTTAAAGACCACAAACATCAGACCCTATCGGCTTGATCTGCAACGTCGCTGGTACATGTCTCCAGACGATTTTGTCTTATGGAATCGTCGGCAATCGCCACAAGCAGGGGACATTGTTCTCACACGGGAAGCACCCGTCGGAAACGTGTGCATGATTCCGGAAGGCATTAGGACTGCTTCACCTGGTCCATTCCTGCATCGCACGGCTCACCATGCGCGAGGGATGGACGCCCGAAGGGCCGGGACCCCGGCATAGCCGAAGGCGACGACGGGGCCCGGTTCACGACAGCCCGGTCAGCGTCAGCGGACGCGCCCACCTTCATCCTGATTGCGAAAGACCATTGTTGTGCCTCTGTTCGCCCTCAAGATGCTTCCGTCGCTGACACGTTACTTTCCGATGTCTGGGGGATGACCGGTGCCGAAGCTCGATCTCGATCCAGCCGTTGATACGCTGGCACCCTCGGTGCCGCACCTGACGCCTTATGATGACCTTCACCGCGTCACGTATCTGCGGCTGCTCGATGCCGATGACGAAGGAGCCGACTGCCAGGAGGTTGCTCGCATCGTTCTTCGCCTCGACCCGCTATCACAGCCCGACGCCGCACGGCGAACCTATGAAAGCCACCTCGCCCGCGCCAAGTGGATGACGGAAGTCGGCTATCGCCACCTGTTACGCAAAGGCATTTGAGCGATGAACCGGCGCCTAAGTTCAAACAGGGCGGACAATATCAGTCCAAGCGCGCCCTTCCCCGCCACTGTGCGGAAGATCGCAGTCCGCAACGGCACGTTACTCGCCTCCTTCGTTGGGATGAACAGTTGGTACACCGTCCCGGCGCATCTCGAACCCATCATCCGGCAGGCCGCCGGTGACCGAACGTCGCTCGCCATCACGACAGCTCCGAACGCGGTCGTGACAGCAGAGCCAGCCGCGCTTCAGGAGCAAGACCGATGCTGAAGCTGCTTGATCTTCCCAAGGCGAGCGAACGAAAGCGCAAGAGCCTCACCTGCACCGACGGATGTGGCAGGAGACTCACCCTTGCATCCCGGGAGGGCTACGTTTCATGGCCCGCGTGGTGAGACGGACGCCGAATGACGGTGCTTATCAGCCTCCGCGAGTTGGCGCGGCTGGCCGGTCTCCCCTTCCCAATGACCGAGCGCCAGATCACGGCGGCGCTAAAGAAGCACGAGGAATTGATCGAGGCGCGCGCGGGCATACATTATTCGGCGATCAGCGAAATCCTGCTCGGCGACGGCAGCCTGAAACGGCAATCAAAGAAACGATCGACCCGCTCACAGCAACCCGCGTACAGCGGGCCGTCGCTTGAGGCCTATATCAAGCGCTCTCCAGCCGCGCGCCCTCGCTCTGGCGGCGAGCCACATCACTAGCGCCCGCGATTGGGAATGGTCTAAGGCAGTCAGTTCACCCGCACCGCATTGAACGACTTGAACCAGGTGTCTGCGGTTGACAATGACATGCCTCCTGCATTCGTAAAATCCATTGCAACAATATAGAGACGCTTCGTTGCACCAGTTGCGTTGAGGTATTTGTAGTTCGCGATAGTCAGACCGCTGTATTGCGAATATGCGCAACTGACCTCAGCCGCAGCTCCTTGAGGTTGAGTGCTCGTTGGACTTCCAGCCTGGCTGACCTCCACTATGCGGGCGTCAATCCATCCGTGGGTCGGCGTGCCACTTGTGGGGTACGCGTAAGTTTTGTAAGTGACCAGCCACGTGCCCGGTGGAAGATCGATATAGTCACCCGTCGGTGACCACGTTGCCTTTGAGAGAGCAACCGCAGATGTGTCAATATGACCGTCAACCACGGTCACCCCTATTGATCCAGCGCCGGTCGCTTTGATATCCCCCGCAACTTCGAGCTTATATCCTGGGGACGTCGTCCCAATGCCAACGTTGCCAGAATTGGTAGCTACAAGCGGATATCCACCACCTGTCTGCAATCTCAATTCCGTCGTTCCACCAATGTAGTTAAAGTTACCAAGCCCGTCGTTCGCATGCCCCCACCAAGCCGACTTGATGCCCGTCTCGTTGTAAATGTCGATGGATGAGTAACCGTTGCTGTTTGTATTCTGCAGGGAAATCTCGGCAGTTAAATCCGTCCTACTATCTATGATATGTAGCTTTGAACTTGGTATTGCCGTCCCCACCCCCAGCCGCTTGTTCGTGTTGTCCCAAACGAGGGCGCTGTCCGCCGCCAGCACGCCCGAGCCGTTGTTGAACTGCACGCCGCCAGCAGGGGCCGCAGCGCTCGCCAGAGAGGAGCCCATGAAGTTGAAGGCCTGACCGTAGGCGTAGAGTTGAGAAATGCTGGAGGACGTACAATTTCCGGTAATGGTGCTGGACGTGTTAAATGTGCCATCAGCGTTATAGATGACTTCCACCGCAGGGCTGTCGACATGTTGATATATGTATCGTCCGTTCGCGTGCGGCCCAAACGTCAGGTACAAATAGATATAGGAACTATCTGTGCTTCGCTGACACTTCAGCGCATCGGGCCAATTCGGCATCATCGTCGTAGTGCCCATGGCAGTTCCGGCATTCGCGTTCACCCACTTGCTGCCGTTGTAGGTGAGCACGTTGCCATTCGCGGGGCTGGTGAGCGTCACGTCGGACAGTGACGAGAGCGCACCGCCGCTCACTGCCGCCCACGCGCCATCGCCGCGCAGATAGGTGCTGGCGCTCGCCGTGCCGCTGCCGAGACGGACCGCGGGCACGGTGCCGCTGGCGAGGTTGGTGGCGCTCAGGTTCGTGAGGGCCGATCCATCGCCCGAGTGCGCGCCGCTGAAGGTGGTGGCCGTGGCGGTGCCAATGACCTGCAACGTGCTTGAAGGCGAAGACGTGCCGATGCCAAGCTTCTTTCCGCTGTTGTCCCAGTAAAGCGCTGTGTCGCTGTTCAGCGTGGTGCCGTTGCTGAACTGCACGAGGCCACTGGTGCCGCTGGCGCCCGCCGTGGCGGTGCCGGGAATCCATTTGCTTGATGCCGTGTTGTAGACAAGCGCTTGAGGGCGCAATCGGGCGCGGCCATCTGTCAAGATTCCAGGATGTGGAAGCGAAGACACCGGTTATCCTTACCTCATCGCAACTTCTGACGACCGGCGTTGACGCACCGACGTGCAAGAATGTCGTTCTGGCGCGTGTCGTCGGGTCCATGAGCGAGTTCAAGCAAATCATTGGACGAGGGACACGCCTGCGCGATGACTATGGCAAGCTGTGGTTCAATATCCTCGACTATACCGGCTCGGCAACCCGCATGTTCGCTGACCCGGACTTCGATGGCGACCCGGCCCGGATCACGGAAGAAGAAGTGAACGATGCCGGGGAAACGACTGCAACGACGGAGATCGTTCCCGAAGGTCAGGAACCGGACGCTGCGCAACCAGAGGAAGGTGAACCCGTCGCGATCGAACCGCCTACCAACGGCGATAACCGCCGCGACGTGATCGCCACGGTGTTCAAGGGTGTCGATAACCGCATGAAGAGCGGTTATCTGCTCCGCGACATCATCAACAAAGTCGGCGGGATTCACTTCACCTCGTCGGACGAACTTCACACCCTCGGCTCGCTGTATGAGTCGATGCTCCGCGAGATGCGGGATGCGGCGGGCGATTCCGGTGAATTCTACACACCGCGCGCGGTTGTTCGCTTCATGGTGGAAGTCACCGATCCGCGCCTTGGAGAAACGGTCCTCGACCCGGCGAGCGGCACGGGCGGCTTTCTTGTCGAGACGTACAACCACCTTGAAAAGCAGGTGAAGACGGTCGCAGACCGCAAGCGCCTGCAAAGCGACACCATCACCGGTTGCGAACCCAAGTCCCTGCCCTATCTGCTATGCCAAATGAACCTGCTCCTGCATGGGCTGGATGCCCCGCAGATCGACCCGGGCAACGCCCTGCGTTTCAAGCTCTCCGAAATCGGCGAGAAGGAGCGGGTCGATGTCATCCTCACCAACCCGCCCTTTGGCGGGGAGGAGGAAAAGGGCATCCAGGGTAACTTCCCGGAAGATCGCCAGACGTCGGAAACCGCGCTTCTGTTCCTCCAGCTCATCATGCGCAAGCTCAAACGCCAGCCGACACCTGAGGGACGTCCCGCGCGTGCTGCCGTTGTTGTGCCCAACGGCACGCTATTCGGCGACGGCGTATGTGCCCGCATTAAGGAAGAGCTTCTCAAAGAGTTTAGCCTTCATACAATTGTGCGGCTGCCCAACGGCGTATTCGCACCGTACACGAGTATCCCGACCAATATCCTGTTCTTCGACCGCTCTGGCGCAACGAAAGATGTTTGGTATTACGAGCTACCCTTGCCCGAAGGCCGCAAGAATTACACCAAGACCCAGCCGATGCAGTTCGACGAGTTCAAAGGCTGTATGGCGTGGTGGGCCAAGCGGAAGGAGAACGATCAGGCGTGGAAGGTGCCGGTCACGGAATTGCTTGACGCAGGCTGTAACCTCGATCGCAAGAACCCGCGCGCAAAGGTTGATTTCGAGCATCTACCGCCGGATCAGCTCGCCGACGACATCCTCGAGAAGGAACTGCGGATCGCAGAGCTGATGCGGGAAATCAAGATGGCGTTGGGGACGAACGCATGAGCGCAGTTTGGCCGACCGTCGCGCTTGGAGAGGTGATCGACCATCGAAAGGAATTCATCATCATTGATGACGTCGAAATCTACCGTCGCCCGCGCGTACAGCTTCACGCGCAGGGTATCATCCTGCGAGATGCGGTACCCGGTGCGGAGATTAAAACAAAGAAACAACAAGTTGCCCGCGAAGGCGAACTTCTGGTCGCCGAAATTGATGCCAAGGTGGGCGGCTTTGGCATCGTTCCCAACGAGCTGGATGGGTCAATCGTTAGCAGTCACTATTTTCTCTACCGCCACCGCCCTGATCGCCTCGACAACAGATATCTCGGATGGTTTGTCAAGACCCGCGCTTTCCGTCAACAGGTCGAGGCACAGGGGTCAACAAACTACGCTGCGATCCGGGCGAACGACGTGCTCGGTTATCAAATCCCCCTCCCGCCGCTCCCGGAGCAGCGCCGTATCGTCGCGCGTATCGAGCAACTGGCCGCGAAGGTAGAAGAAGCGCGGAAATTTCGGACTACTGCTACCGACGAAGTCGATGCCCATTGGCCCGCTACACTCAAACTTGCTTTCGATGGGCGGCTTGTCGGCGCCGTTCCGTTCAATGCCAGGCAAGCCTTGGCACCCCATGCGCAGGCGCTTCATTCTGGGAAGTTTTGCGGGTCGGCATTCGGCACGGCAAAGCGTATAGCTCGGCCGAAGAGGATAGCGAGTTGTCGTTTCCGTTACCGGAAACGAAAGCTCGCCAGGGGCCGGTGGTGGCCCCTGGACCCCGGACGCATGCGCTCAACGGCAAAGCCCGACAATGGCAAGACCACGACAAATCGAAGTTCGAGATCACCAGATGAATATCAAGCTGACCCAGCGGGAGTTTGAATTCGTCTGTCAGTGTGCGGCTGCCAAAGGGATGAGGCCCGTGGATTACAGCCGTGCACGTCTTCTGACCGAATGGCAGTCGAGCTCCGCGATAGTCACGGTCGGCGCGCAAAGCGATCCGGCGTTTCGGGCGCAATTGTCGAGGCTCGGTAACAATTTGAACCAGATCGTCCGGCGGATGAATACCTATGACGAGCCGGGGCCGCCCACGCTTGAACCGCTGCTTGAGAAAATCCGCACGCTGATCACCCGGAGTAACGGCGATGATCGTTAAGTTCAACCGGCCGGGAAAATCCTTTGCCGGACTTGCGGCGTATCTGACGCATGACGCCGGTAAGGCGAAAAGTTCGGAAAGGGTGCGCTGGACCCATACGCTGAATCTCGCCCATGACGAAATCCCCCACGCCGTCGATGAAATGCTTTGGACGGTTCGCGCCGCCGACGACCTCAAACGGGAAGCGGGCGTGTCGGCGGGCGGCCGAAAGCTGGAAAATCCGGTCAAGCATTTCTCGTTGAACTGGCATCCATCGGACAAGCCGAGCCGCGACGAGATGATCGAGGCGGTGCAGGACTTCTTGAAGGACATGGGCTGGGAGGATCGGCAGGCCATGCTGGTGGCCCATACCGACAAGCAATATCCGCACGTTCACGTGATGCTCAATACCGTCTCGCCGGAAGACGGGCGCAGCATCAATATGGGCTTCGAGCAGGTCCGGGCGTCGTTCTGGGCTTTGAGGTACGAGCGCAGCCAGTTTCGCATTCATTGCGAGCAGCGCCTTCGCCCCTATGAGGAGCGCGAGCCATCTCCCACCCGTGACGTTTGGCAGCGAATGAAGGAAGCGGAGCGGGAGAACGACAAGGCAGAGGTTGAGAGGTGCAGGGAGACGCCGGACTATTTCGAGCGCGGGGACGTGGACGAGCGCAACAGCCATGAATGGGTGCTGCTGAAGACGCACCAGCGAAAGGAGCGCGAAGCGTTCTTCGTGGAGGGAAAGAAGGAGTTTCGGCGCGTGCGTAACATGGTCTACCGGCATGTGCGCACCGAGTACCGGGGCGAATGGGTGACCTATTTCGATTCCGAGCGTCGGGGCCTTGATGCCGACAGCCTCGCCGAGATGAAGACGGACATCGTTACCCGCCAGACTGAAGAGCTGGAGAAGAGGCGGGAAGAAGCCTGCAAGGAGCTTCGCGAGCGGCGCGACAAGGAATACAAGGATCTTCTGCTCCACCAGAAGGAGGAGCGCGCCGAGCTTCGCGCGCGGCAGAAGGAGGGCGAAGCGTCGCCTCATTTGCTTGGCCTCGCTTTCCCTGAGAATAACAAGGACGGCCGGACCGAGTCCGACGAACTGGAGGGCTACTTCCGCCTTGCAGGCCGCGAGGTGACGTCGCCATCGGGCGAGCAGCGGCCTGCCTTTGAGCGTCATGATGATCATCATCATCATGATCATCGTCGGCACCTCCATGATGGCGAATCCAGTCGCGTCCATGATGGCGCGAGCCTCGCCGGCGGACTTGGGCTTGGCGCTCTTGGCGGCATCGCCGCCATCGGCGAACGCCTCTTCGACGGTTTCTTTGGTGGAGGACCAGCCGTGAAACGATCGGATGAAACGCCGCGCGAGAGAAGCAAGGAAGCTTTCAATCAGCGCGCGCGCCAGAACGAAGAGCAGATCAGAGGCCAGGAAGCGCGGACCGAGGCCGAGAAGCTGCTGGCCTGGTGGCAGGAGCGGCGCGAGCGGAAACGCGAACGGGACTGAGCGCGGGTTTGGGGCAGGGAGCGCCTCCAGACCCGGGAGGCGACGGCTCCGGTTCAGGCGCAGCTCACGCAACGATGCGGCTGCTGTCGAATGCGCGCGCATCGCCGCCGCCTTTGAAAATCTGCTCACGGCCGAGGTGGCCCAGCTCCTTCAGTACTATGGAGCCCGCCTTGCCGCCGTCGAACTTGCGCGACCGGGGGAGCGGCAGGCCGCGTTGGCGGCGCTGCGTTCGGAGCAGAACGCCGCCCTCAAATCTTTGCGGCTGGCAATCCGCGCGCGAAAGAGGGAGGCGCTGTCGGCGGCACGTCTGAGACGACGTGCCCAGACACTGGCGACGGCGGCCCCGATTGTCACAGCGCCCGAACGCCCGTCGAGGCCGGGGCAAGCGGGTTCTCTCCTTCGACCGGGCCAACATCAGCCCAGCCCATGAAAGGCGCGCCACTGGCTCTTGGAGAGACAGACGGCCCCGTTTAACTTCAGGAAGCCTGCCGCTTCCTTCCGGTCGCGGTAATGGGCCCACAGAAGACCCGGCGGCGGGAGCGGTTGTCGTCATCCCCGAAGATGAAACGGGCGATCGCCTTCGCGCCATAAAGAATGTCGCCATTGTCCGGCTTTACCGCCGCGCCTTTGGTGGCCTCCGGAGCCGGAGAGGGCATCGAGGCGGACTTCACCGCTCCATCCATCCGGACGCGCTCGTGATGGCGTGTCATGGCTTCGAAGCATTCGTCGGCCGAGGTCGGACGGCGCAGGCGGCTACCTGAACTATCAGGCCGGGAATACCGCTCATTTTGGCGGGTGCTTTGGTATGAGGACATGGGACACCTCTCGGGGGTGGAGACGATCCGATTATCGGTCGAGGTGTCCGGAAAAGTCCCCGAAAGGCCCGTAACAGGCGGAAAAGTTCGGAAAAGTGGCGCGATATTCAAAGATACTGCCGCAGGATCGCGAGGATTACAGTTTCGGCGATCTCGTTTATTGGCACCTGTTTGTTTACGGCACCCGGCCACAGGGCGACCCATCCGCCAAGGCCGGTCGGAAGTGGGAGGCCGCCGCCATTTGCGGCCTGCTCGGCATCACCGAGAAGACGCTCGGCAACTGGATGGCCGACAAGCACTTCCCGCAATACACCAACGACCTCGAACGGGAACTGTTCGGTGAGAACAGCGCCTGGGATGATGCCCGCCTTGAACTGGCCGAAGCACTCCGCCGGACCCGCGATCTGAAACGCCGCAAGGCCGCGTCCGCCGGGCAGGCGACCGAAGACCCGCCATCCGAGGAGCCACGGCCCGATGAAGGTCAGCCCGGGGAGCCCGCCAGCTCAACTCCCGGGGGAGCGCTGATCCCGTCTGTTGACGATGAAGTAAGTCAGCCGGTCGGTTCAAACGACCTGATCATCATCGAGCCCCACGGGGAAAAGTTCCGAAAAGATCGAACAAGCCCCGGTCCCCAAGCCGTCATTCGTCGGGAGAAGCCATCGGCTCGCCGTCCATTCTGGAGCCGGTCGAGGCTGGCGGCCGCGATGGGCGTAACCAGCATCACCGTGGCGCTTGGCATGTATGCCTGGGTGTCGAACCCGTCGGCGACCATGGTGGCGACAACGACAAAGGCTCCGCCGAAGTCGCCGTCCGCGTCGGCACCGGCAACGCCGCCGCCGATCAAGACGACCCAGCCATCGCCAGCACCGCCGGAGCCGAAGCCCGACGCGTGTCTGGCCGACAATGCCAAACCGGCAGGGTTCAAGATCACCTGCGACACAATCCTGACCGGCGGCACCACGCTGGGGTCGAACAGGCTGACCTATCCTGTCACCAGCGTCGAGGCGTGCGCTAGCAAGTGCCGTCCGATCGAGCGCTGCGTCGCCTTCACGGTCGGCCCGCCGGAATCGGACGGCAAGCGAAGCTGCACGATCTTTGGCCCGACGCCGGAGGGGCGGGAGTCGACCGGGTGGATTTCGGGAATGCGTTAGCGAGCTGTGATCAGGGGGGCTTCGGCCTGACCCGCGGCGGCCAAGGTCGCCGCGCTCTCCTGACGACCGATCCAGTCCAGCAGAACGCTCTTGCGGGCGCAGATATTCGCGCCAAGCCGGAAGACCGGAAGCTGTCCGGTCTCGACCAGATTGTAGACCTTGCGGCGGTGCTTCCGATCGCCGAACAGGAATTCGGCGATGCCATCCGCGCCGTATAGCATATCGCCCGAAAGTGGCGGTGCCGAAGCTGCCAATGCTGCCCGATCTGTGGGGCGGACCGCTACCTCTTCAATTTCGTGCATTGCCAACCTCCTCCATTCATGACTTCAGAGAAGTGTAGGTTGTTCGCAATCAAGGAGTCCGTGAAGAAAATGATTCAAAGAATGAAAGACGGTCAAATCGGATAGGATGTGTTGCGCCACCGGAACAGAATCTTGGCAGCGGTGTGCGCCCTATGATTGATCGTGAGATGGGAGTGGTTTGCCAGCCTCTCTTTGCCGTCGCTCACCGGGAGTCCGTTGCTATGCGCGCGAATAGTGTGATTTGCTAGGTGGAGCGAGGTCGATGACCGTGGACAACAACAATTTTCTGCGTGTCGGCGCAATAAGCAATACGCAGGCCGGAAACGACTTTGAAGCCGCCGCACGTGTATTCTTCATGCAGCAGAGAATCTCACTAGTGAAGAATTTCACGGTGCCGGTTGGAATTGGCGAAGCCAAGAAGCCGCATCGCTTTGACCTCGGTAGCGAAGACCCGCCTGTTCTTGTGGAATGCAAGTCGCACACCTGGACGCAGGGCGGCAATATGCCGAGTGCAAAGATGACCGTTTGGAACGAGGCGATGTACTATTTTTATGCGGCGCCCGCTCATTACCGGAAGATTTTCTTTGTCTTAAAACACAGCCGACGGGATCAAAGTCTCGCGACCTACTACCTCAAAACGCACGGACATATGGTTCCGGAAGGTGTCGAGCTGTGGGAGTTGGATATTGAATCTGGCTCTGGAGAGCGGCTTCGCTGACCCTCATAAGTCGAGGGTGCTGTCGCTCGGGAGGTTTGAAAAGGACGGCGGGAAAGCAGCCCGTTGCGCTCCATTGCTGTATCTTCCTGCCCATTCCCAGTCGATCACTTCGAAATCACTCTTTAAAGAAGCCTGCACCCTCGTCAATTCGAGAGCCATGCCGTCTCCTGCGGTGAACGCAACAAAGGAGGGTGTCATGTCAAATATGTTCATCATTGGAAAGCGGCTTGTTCCGGTCGATCATGTCGCGCTTGTGGAAGGGTATCAGCCGACATCCAGTACGCGGCTCCAGACGACACGAGAGTTCAGCGCGCGCGTCGTCTTGATCAATCGGGATAGCATCCTGACGGAAGACACCGTCGAGATGTTTGCGGCGGACAAGAATTTCAAGGTCATTCCGGGCGAGAGTGTCGCGATCAATCCACGCGTGCGGTTTCGGATCGAGACCTTCACGCCGGCCGAAGGATTCACGCCGACAAAGCCTTATCGAACCCGGCTGATCTGGCGCGATCTCGACGGTAACGATCAGAGCAAACTGTTGTTGGCCGAGCCGGAGACGGTGCTGGAAATCGCGACAGGGACGGCCAGGGCGACCTCACCGGAGGAGAACGGCGCACCGGGGCAGCAGAGCCGACGCGCAACGACACGGCGAAAGCCGCGACACAGCAATCCCGTCGCTACAGTCTGATCTTTCAATCCTCAAAGAAGAGCGTGGGCATTCTGAAGGGGCTCTGCCCCTCGCGCCCGCAAGGCATCCAAACACGCGCCGCCGCATCCACTCGTATCCCCGCTTCGCGGGGCCCCTCGTGCGGAGCCTCGGCGTCGCGCGTTCGGAGCCTCCTTGCGGTCGCTACCCCCGTTCTCGCCGAAGGGCAGGGGTGCAGCAGCTGCTGCACCCCATACCCAAGGGAAGAGGGCGATCTAGTCGCGCGAAATCTTTTGAACACGTCGGCAACCCACGGGAAGCCGGTCTGGCGAAGTCCGCGCGGCGCATTCACAGAACTACCATGGCTAAGATACGCAAGAGAAAGTGGACCAAACCGAAACCGATATTCCCTTCATGAAGGGATACACGGTGTTCAACGTCGAACAGATCGACGATTTGCCCGCGCATTATTACGCAGCACCCGCGCCGCGCGCCGAGCCTCCGCAGCGGATTGAATGTGCGGAAGTGTTCTTTGCCGCAATCGGGGCGACCGTGGTGCACGGCGGCTCGCGCGCCTGTTACGTTCATCGCACTGACAGTATTCATCTTCCATGCCTCGACTTCTTCAAGGACGCCGAGAGCTACTACGCCACCCGCGCCCATGAGACGATCCACTGGACGCGCCATGAATCCCGCCTCAATCGGGAATTTGGGCGGAAGCGCTGGGGCGATGAAGGCTATGCGATGGAGGAACTGGTCGCCGAACTCGGCTCGGCCTTCCTCTCTGCCGACCTCGAACTGACCCCGGAAGTCCGGGACGACCACGCCGCCTATATCGCAAGCTGGCTCGAAGTGCTGATAGCGATCGACGCGAGTGACGATCGTCACTTCCGCCTTCTCTAGGTCGACGTGCTTCCAACGCAATGCATGCAATTCACTCGCGCGCACGCCGGTCATGGCAGCGAAGAGCAGCTTGGTACGGAATGTTTCGTCAGCCACGGCAATCAGGCGCCTCATATTCTCCTTGGTTGGAGGGACGACACGTTTGTATTCCTCATCGCGCCGACCGATAACACGGACATCCGAGTTCGCCGCAACCTGCAATCCGCGTCGGGATCTGGCGCTGCGCTATGTCGAAAGCTCCGCGCCAGCTCCCGCCGCCCACACGGGCACATCCAACCGTCCGAACGAACTCAGAATTGGATAAAAACTGGGGGCAAGGTCAAAGCCGAAGGCCGAGACCCCGGCATAGCCGAAGGCGGCGACGGGGGCTCGTTTCACGAAAGCCCGACCCGCTTCAGCGGGCGCGCCCTTACCGTGACGCGCTACTTGCAGCTACTTCTGAAGACAACTCTTGATCCACGCCAGGAAGCGGTTGAACCAGCCACGATTTTTGTAGAGAGCATCATAGTAAGATTGACGGCGCGCCTTC
>JACDJC010002308.1_pt1 | contig 15208 bp, 16 predicted proteins | sample 7454191 | NCBI WGS metagenome assembly JACDJC01 (sample SAMN14253291, study PRJNA609438) | sludge metagenome | isolation source: sludge after 25d culture with pyrite and EDTA | collected 2018-12-20 | reverse complement strand
GTCGATCCTGCACGCCATCATGATGTGCGGCGCGATCCCGATCTTCCTCACGCCGACCCGCAACCATTACGGCATCATCGGACCGATCCCGCTGGATGAATTCCGCCCGGAAAACATCGAGAAGAAAATTGCCGCACATCCGTTTGCCAAGGATGTGAAGCGCAAGCCGCGCATTCTCACCATCACCCAGTCGACCTACGACGGCATCGTCTACAACGTCGACATGATCAAGGAATTGCTCGGCGACTACATCGACACCCTGCATTTCGACGAGGCCTGGCTGCCGCACGCGACCTTCCACGACTTTTATCGCGGCATGCACGCCATCGGCAAAAACCGCCCCCGCGCCAAGGACGCACTGGTGTTCGCCACCCAGTCGACCCACAAGCTGCTGGCGGGCCTCTCCCAGGCGTCGCAGATCCTGGTGCAGGACTCGGAGACCCGCAAGCTTGACTTCCACCGCTTCAACGAAGCCTACCTGATGCATACCTCGACCTCGCCGCAGTATGCCATCATCGCCTCGTGCGACGTGGCGGCGGCGATGATGGAGCCGCCCGGCGGCCCCGCGCTGGTCGAGGAATCGATCAAGGAAGCGCTGGATTTCCGCCGCGCGATGCGCAAGGTCGACGAGGAGTTCGGCGATTCCTGGTGGTTCAAGGTATGGGGACCACAGAAGCTGGCCGAGGAGGGCGTGGGCGATCGCGAGGACTGGATGCTGGAGGCGGGAGCGCGCTGGCACGAGTTCGGCAACATCGCCCCCGGCTTCAACATGCTCGACCCGATCAAGGCCACCGTCATCACCCCTGGCCTGGACATGGACGGCGCGTTTGCCGACTGGGGCATCCCGGCGGCGATCGTCACCAAGTATCTCGCCGAGCACGGCGTCATCGTCGAGAAGACCGGGCTGTATTCCTTCTTCATCATGTTCACCATCGGCATCACCAAGGGCCGCTGGAATACGCAGGTGACCGCGCTGCAGCAGTTCAAGGCCGACTACGACGAAAACCAGCCATTGTGGCGGGTGCTGCCCGAGTTCATCGAAAAATATCCGCGCTATGAAAAAACCGGGCTCAAGGACTTGTGTGACGAGATCCACACCATCTACAAGGCCAACGATGTCGCACGCCTGACCACCGAAATGTACCTGTCGGAAATGGCGCCGGCGATGAAGCCGGCGGATGCGTTTGCCAAGATGGCGCACCGTGAAATCGAACGGGTTGAACTGGACGATCTGGAAGGCCGCATCACCGCCATGCTGGTGACGCCGTACCCTCCCGGCATTCCCTTGCTGATTCCGGGCGAGCGCTTCAATGCCACCATCGTGCGCTATCTGCAGTTCACCCGTGATTTCAACGAGAAATTTCCGGGCTTCGAGACCGACGTGCACGGCTTTGTCGAACAAGTGGTCGACGGCAAGGTCCGGTATTACGTTGACTGCGTGATCTGAGGCGACGCCGTCATGCTTGATTTGTCAGGCAAAAAGCGTATGATCTGCCGTCCCCAGTTTGCTCGGGGACTGTTGTCTTGAGCAGTTTTTTCCCCTGCTCACTTTAAACCTTGCTCCACCGCACCGCAAGCGGGGGGCTTAACCGAAAGGAAACCTGATGCGGCATTATGAAATTGTATTTATCGTCCACCCCGATCAGAGCGAGCAGGTGCCCGCCATGATCGAGCGCTATCGCGGCAATCTCGCGGCACGCGGCGGCAGTGTTCACCGCCTCGAAGACTGGGGTCGCCGTCAGATGGCCTACCCGATCCAGAAAGTCCACAAGGCCCACTACGTGCTGATGAACATCGAGTGCGACCAGGAAACCCTGGACGAACTCGAACACGGCTTCAAGTTCAATGACGCCGTACTGCGTCATCCGACCATCAAGCGCGACGACGCGGTCACCACCGCGTCGCCGATGATGAAAGAAGAGAAGTCGCGCGACATTCTGGAAACGGCCAAGCCCGATGCGGCGAAAGAAGGGCCCGCCAAGGCGGAAGCCGCGGCTGACCAGCCCGCTGCTGCCTGAGTGAGTGAACCGGCTGGTCATCAGCGGAGCGCTGATCCAGGTTGATCCTGTGCGTTACAGCCCGGCGGGCGTGCCGATCGCTGAAGCGGTGATTCATCACCGTGGCAGCCAGGCAGTGGCAGCGCAGACCCGGCAGATGGAATGCGAGTTGAACGTGCAGGCGAGTGGATCGCTGGCGACCCAACTGGCAGCCCTGTCCACCGGAACCCCGGTCCGCCTCGAAGGCTCGTTGAACCGGCGCAGCGTGAACAGCAGACAGTTGATCCTGATAGTGAATCGAATCGAAAAGGAATAATCATGGCACGTCCCATGGGTAAAGGCGGAAAGTTCGCCAACAAGCGCCGCGACAGCGGTAATCGTGGTCTGTTCAAACGTCGCAAGTTCTGTCGCTTCACCGCTGACAAGGTGGTGGAAGTCGATTACAAGGACATCGACGTACTGAAGGAATTCATCGCCGAAAACGGCCGCATCATCCCGGCCCGCATCACCGGCACCAAGGCGCACTACCAGCGCCAGCTGGGCACTGCGATCAAGCGTGCGCGCTTCCTGGCGCTGATGCCGTACACCGACCTGCATTGATTAGGAGACGACCATGCAAGTGATACTGATGGACAAAGTCGGCAACCTGGGCAATCTGGGTGACGTGGTCAGGGTGAAAGACGGCTATGCCCGCAACTTTCTGATCCCGACTGGCCGTGCGCGCCGCGCGACCCAGGCCAACATGGACGCGTTTGCCGCGCAGAAGGCCGAGCTGGAGCGCGTCGCCGCTGAGAAGCTGGCCGACGCCCAGCGCCGTGCCGAGAAAGTGGAAGGCTTCAGCGTGACGATCGCGCAGAAAGCCGGCGTCGATGGCCGGCTGTTCGGTTCGATCACCCATGCCGACATCGCCGACGCACTGAAGGCGCAAGGCCATGATGTGCTCAAGGCCGACGTCCGTTTGCCCGACGGTCCGTTCAAGACGATCGGCGAATACCCGGTGTCGCTGGCCTTGCATCATGACGTCATCGCCCAAATCACCGTGGTGGTGGTCAGCGAGCAGTAATTCGGTCGACCCGCTCAAAAAGGGAGCCTCGGCTCCCTTTTTGTTTGGGGCGGCCGGATATTCCAGGTTTTACATGCTTTATCCACAGCCTTATCCCTTGGAGGGGGTGAGGCGCAAGACTAGAATCCTGCCATGGCCGCCATCCACTCGCTTTCCGTCAATTCAGATCCCCAACTGGCGCAGATTCGCCTGCCGCCGCACTCGCTCGAAGCCGAGCAGGCGGTACTGGGCGGCCTGCTGCTCGACAACAGCGCCTGGGATCGCATCGGCGACGTGGTCGCGGAAAGCGATTTCTACCGCCAGGATCATCGCCAGGTCCTGCGTGCGATCGTGCGGCAGATCGCCGAAAACCGGCCGGCCGACGCGGTGACGGTGTCCGAGGCGCTGCAGTCGATGGGCCAGCTCGAAAACGTCGGTGGGCTCGCGTATATCGTCGCGCTGGCCAGCAACACGCCGTCGGCGGCCAACATTCGCCGCTATGCCGAAATCGTCCGCGAACGTTCGGTGATGCGCCGGCTCGCCGACGTGGCAACCGGGATTGCCGATACCGCCTACGCACCGGCCGGACGCAGCGCCTCGCAACTACTCGACGAGGCTGAAGCCAAGGTATTCGAGATCGCCGAATCGGGCAGCCGTGGCCAGGCGGGCTTCGTCGAGATCAAGCCGCTGCTGAAGGAGGTGGTCGAGCGCATCGACGAGCTGTACCACCGCGACAACGATTCCGGCATCACCGGCGTGCCGACCGGGTTTCATGACCTCGACCAGAAAACATCGGGTTTCCAACCAGGTGATTTGATCATTGTCGCCGGCCGACCGTCGATGGGCAAAACCGCGTTCTCACTCAATATGGCGGAAAACGTCGCGCTCGACACCGGCCTGCCGGTGGCGGTGTTCTCGATGGAAATGGGCGGTGCGCAGCTGGTGATGCGGATGATCGGTTCGGTTGGCAAGCTCGACCAGCACCGATTGCGTACCGGCAAGCTGGGCGAGGACGACTGGCAGCGCCTGACCTACGCGCTCGGCAAGCTCAACGAGGCGCCGGTCTTCATCGACGAGACGCCCGGGCTCAACGTGCTGGAACTGCGCGCGCGCGCGCGCCGGCTGATGCGCCAGTGCGGCAAGCTCGGCCTGATCGTGATCGACTACCTGCAGTTGATGTCGGGTAGCAGTTCGGGCGAAAACCGTGCCACCGAAATTTCCGAAATCTCGCGCGCGCTGAAGGGACTGGCGAAGGAGTTGCAGGTGCCGGTGGTCGCGCTGTCGCAGCTGAACCGCGGACTCGAGCAGCGCCCCAACAAGCGGCCGGTGATGTCGGATCTGCGTGAATCGGGCGCCATCGAGCAGGATGCCGACGTGATCCTGTTCATCTATCGCGACGAAGTCTACAACCCCGACACCCAGGACAAGGGCACCGCGGAAATCATCATCAGCAAGCAGCGCAACGGCCCGATCGGAACGGTGCGGCTGGCCTTCATCGGCGAATACACGCGCTTCGAATCGCTGGCCCAGCCAGGTTCGTACTAAGAATCTGTCCATGCGTCCCATCCTGGCGCGAGTCTCGATTGGCGCAATGGCGCACAATCTGCGGGTGGCACGCAGTCACGCCGGTCCCGCGCGGGTGCTTGCGGTGGTCAAGGCCAATGCCTACGGACACGGCCTGTCGCGCGCACGGCGCGGGTTTCAGGCGGCCGACGGCTACGCCGTACTGACCCTGGAAGAGGCGGCCAATCTGCGCCTGATGGGGGTCGAGCAGCCCATCATGCTGCTCGAAGGGGTGTTCGGCGCGGACGAGATCGCGACCTGCGCCGAACTCGACTTGTCGCCGGTGCTGCACCATGCGGCACAACTCGACTGGTGGCAGCGACAGCCGCCGACGCGGCCGCTGCAGGTATTCCTCAAGTTCGACAGCGGCATGCACCGGCTCGGCTTTCCACTCGCCGACCATGCGGCCGTCGTCGCGCGGGTGCGCGGCCTGCCGGGGGTGGCGGGGATTGCGTTGATGACCCACTTTGCCCAGGCAGACGAAGCAGCCGGCGTGAACTGGCAACTGCAACCGTTTCTCGACCGAGTGGCGGGCCAGGGCCTGCCGTGGAGCAGCGCCAATTCGGCCGCGCTATTACGCTATCCCGAAACCCGGGGCGAGTGGGTGCGCCCCGGCATCATGCTCTACGGGGCGTCGCCGTTTGCCGAGCAATCGGCTGCCGAACTGGAGTTGCGGCCGGCGATGACCCTGCAGTCGGAAATCATCGGGGTGCAGGCACTGCAGGCCGGCGAGGGCGCCGGCTACGGCCAGCTGTTTCGCGCCGAGCGTGCAATCCGTGTCGGTGTGGTCGCCTGCGGTTATGCCGACGGCTATCCGCGCCATGCGCTGACCGGGACCCCGGTTCTGGTCAATGGCAGGATGAGCCGCACCCTGGGACGCGTCTCGATGGACATGTTGTGCGTCGATCTGAGTGACTGTGCGGACGCCGGAATCGGCAGCCCGGTGGTGCTGTGGGGGGAAGGATTGCCGGTGGATGCCGTCGCCGCAGCCGCGGAAACCAGCAGCTATGAATTGCTGTGTGCCGTGGCTGCGCGCGTTCCGGTGGAGGAAACCGAATAACCTGACTTGGCATGCGTGGCGAACGACAGGTCGCGTGTATCGAATGGCGTCGGACACCCGGCACGGCGAGCGCTCCCGGTTTTTTCGTGCCTCCGTTATGGCGCCGGGGCCGGCTCGGTGAAGCACTCCCGGTGACGCTCCTCCAGGGTGAACTTGGTGCAGTCGATTGTTCGCAGCGCGCGATCCAGAGCCGCTGAAAACACGTCCAGATCGGCGACGCCTTCGTAGATTTCCATCCAGGTGGCGGGATCGCTGCAGCGGTTCAGTCGCCGCGGCGGCTGGCGGCAATACGGCACCATCGCGTTCAGGAGGAGGCCGATCCGGGTCGCGGCCAGATCCGCCTGCGCCAGGTCGATGCGGTAATAGATGTAAACGTGTCGCACCTATTCGGGCAGGGCGTAGGGCAGGGGTTTCAGGCTCAATGCGGCGCCGTCGGCGGCTTTCAGGTGCAGCGTCTGAGTGTGTGCGCTTTCCACCTGGGCTACCGCCAGCAGGTCGAACCCGCCGCTCGGCGCAGGAGCGGCGTTGACCACCGTGCCGGTGGCCTGACCCTCGATGTCCGCGCTGTACAGGCTGTCGCCCGGCGCCGCATCGGCGTCAACATGCGCCAGGAACATGCGGCGCTTGAGCTTGCCGAGGTACTGGCTGCGGGCGACGATTTCCTGGCCGGGGTAGCAGCCTTTCTGAAAGCTCACGCCGCCGATGGCCTCGAGGTTGACCATCTGCGGGACGAATTGCTCCTGGGTCGCGGTGACGATCATCGGAATACCCGCGTTGAGCCGCAGCCAGTCCCAAACCGGCGCACCGACCGGGGTGGCGGATTGGCGCACGCTCTGCCACACCGTGGTGGCGCGCTCGGGGGTAATCGACAGCACGAACTTGTCGTCGCCAACCCGGATCACCTGCCCGACTTCGGTTGCGATCGAACGCATGGCCGCTTCCGGTGCCGCGCCCATCGCGGCGGTGACTGCCGCCAGCGCCTGCTTGCCCGCCACCACCAGGCGCACCGATTCCTCGCTGGCGTCGCGTCCCTGCACCTTGGCGCGCAGGATGAACATCGACAGTCGTTTGAGGACCCCGGGGAGGATGTCGCCCGACAGCTGCAGGCAATAATCCTCGCCCTGCCGCCAGACCAGGAAGTTGCCGAGCAGCCGCCCCTTGGGGCTGCAGTAGCCGCTCCACTGCGCGCCATCGACGTCCAGGCTGCGCAGGTCGTTGGTCAGCTGGCCCTGCAGGAAGGCGACGGTTTCCTCGCCACGGAATGCGATGACACCGAGTTGCGAAAGATCCGCGACAATGGTGCCGTCCAAGGCCGCCGCGCGCTCGGCGGCCGGATCGCCGTAGTGCTGCACGGTGGCGTTTTCGATTGCAGCGCCCTGGGCGTGCAGAAAGGTGTTCCAGGATTCGATCACGATGCGGTCCAGTCAAAAAAGGGAATGCGATGAAGCGCAAAAGTGTACACGCTGATGCAGCAGATTGAGCTCAAACCCTCGCGCCTGTTGGGGCTGTTGCTGGCGGGGATGCTGGCGCTTGCACTGATCGCCCTGCAGCTGGCGGCCCTGCCGGAAGCCGTCCGGTGGGCGCTGGCAATCGCAGCAATCGGCTTGAGCGGATGGGGCGGGTGGCGCGCGCGCGGCCTGGAAACCTTGCGCATCGACGGCGACGGTCAGCTGCAATGCTTGGATCGGGAAGGGGCGTGGCGCGAGGTCGAGGTGCTGGGCGACAGTCTGGTGTCACCCGCGCTGATCGTGCTGCGTTATCGCACCCCAGCGGGGCAGGTCCGCAACCTGACCCTGTTGCCCGACAGCGCCGATGCCGACGCCCTGCGCCGCCTCAGGGTGACGCTTCGCTGGGCACCCCGCAGACGCTCGGACACAGGGTTCCCGGACGCGGGTTGAGTACGGTATTGCCGGCGATCGGCAGCGTCTCGGGGTAGTCGCGGCTGTAGTGTAGCCCCCGGCTTTCCTGCCGCAACTGGGCCGAGCGGATGATCAGATCGGCGCTTTGCACCAGGTTGCGCAATTCGATCAGGTCGTTGGAGACCCGGAAATTCCGGTAGAACTCGTCGATTTCGTCCCGCAGCAGGCGGATCCGGTGGGTCGCGCGCGCCAGCCGCTTGTTGGTGCGGACGATGCCGACGTAGTCCCACATGAACCGGCGCAGTTCGTCCCAGTTGTGCGAGATCACCACCTCTTCGTCGGGATCGGTGACCCGCGACGCATCCCATAGCGGCAGGTCGAGCGCGGGGGCAGGCGGCGTCGCGAGGATGTCGGCGGCGGCGGCGTGGCCGAATACCAGGCATTCCAGCAAGGAGTTCGATGCCAGCCGGTTGGCGCCGTGCAGCCCGGTAAAGGTGACTTCACCCACCGCATACAGGTTGCACAGGTCGGTACGCGCATGGATGTCGGTGACGACTCCGCCGCAGGTGTAGTGCGCAGCCGGCACCACCGGGATTGGCTGGCGGGTGATGTCGATGCCGAGTTCGAGGCAGCGACGGTGGATCGTGGGGAAGTGTTCGCGCACGAAGTCAGCCGGCTTGTGGCTGATGTCGAGATAGACGCAGTCGATACCGCGTTTTTTCATCTCGAAGTCGATCGCCCGCGCCACCACGTCGCGCGGCGCGAGTTCGGCGCGTTGGTCGTGATCGTGCATGAAGCGGCTGCCATCGGGCAGCAGCAGATGCCCGCCTTCGCCGCGCACCGCTTCTGAAATGAGGAAGGATTTGGCGTGCGGATGAAACAGGCAGGTGGGGTGGAACTGCACGAACTCGAGATTGGCGACGCGGCAGCCTGCGCGCCAGGCCATCGCGATGCCGTCGCCGGTCGCGGTGTCGGGATTGGTGGTGTAGAGATAGACCTTGCCGGCGCCACCGGTGGCGAGCACGGTGTGTCCGGCAGCAAAGGTTTCAACCTCGCCGCTGCCCCGGTTCAGCGCATACGCGCCATGGATCTGCGATTCCTCGCCGCCGGCGCGGCTGCCGCTGATCAGGTCGATGGCGACGTGCTGTTCGAAGGTGTCGATGTTGGGATGGGCCCGCACGCGGTCGAGCAGGCTGATCTGCACTGCGTGGCCGGTGGCGTCGGCCGCATGCACGACGCGGCGCTTGGAGTGGCCGCCCTCGCGCGCCAGATGCAGGCCGCCAGGTGACTGCGGGTCGGTGGTGAAGGCGACGCCGTTGGCCGTCAGCCAGGCGATCATCTCGCGCGCCTGGCTCGCGACCAGCCGGGTCACCGCTTCGTCGCACAGGCCGCCGCCGGCGACCAGGGTGTCGTGCACGTGCGCCTCCACCGAGTCGCCGCTGTCGATCGCCGCCGCAATCCCGCCCTGCGCCCAGTCGCTGGCGCCGTCGCTCATCCGGCGTTTGGTGACAATGGCAACGCGGCGCTGGTCGGCGAGCCTGAGCGCGGTTGTCAGCGCGGCGAGGCCGCTGCCGAGGATGAGGACGTCGTGTCTATGCATGGTGTCGGGACATGGTGTCGGGCGATCATAGCAGGCTTGGGGCACGCTCGAATCAGCCGATGTGGGTGAACTTTCCTGCGCCGGGCTGCTCTCATTCGGCAGAAGGTGCGGTCACGTATACTTCGGCATGAAAAATATGCAGCAGGGAGATATGTCGGACCGCGAATTGGATCAGGTGCTGGTTGAGCGCGCCCAACAGGGCGACAAGCACGCGTTCGAACTGCTGGTGATCAAATATCACCGCAAGCTCGGGCGGTTGCTGTCGCGCATGGTGCGCGATGCGGCGGAGGTGGAAGATATTACGCAGGAAGCATTTATCAAGGCGTATCGGGCATTGCCGGGTTTCCGCGGCGAAAGTGCTTTTTACACCTGGCTGTATCGGATTGCCGTCAACACCGCGAAAAATTATCTGGTGGCGAACAAGCGCCGACCGGGGGCGGGTGATGTCCAGGCGGAGGATGCGGAAAACTATGAAGATGGCGATTTGCTGCGCGATATCGCGACGCCGGACGCGGAACTCCAGACCAAACAGATCGCCAAAGCAGTCAACGAGGCGGTCGATGCGCTGCCCGAGGAATTGAGGACGGCGATTACGCTGCGCGAAATCGAAGGCATGAGTTACGAGGAAATTGCGCAGATGATGGAATGTCCAATCGGTACCGTGCGCTCGCGGATTTTTCGCGCGCGTGAGGCCATTGCGGAAAAAATACGCCCGATGCTGGGCACCAGTCAGGATAAAAGGTGGTAACCATGTCAGCACTTCGCAAATTAGACGTCCCTTTCCACGCCGAACAGGCTGATGACTGACAGTCGCTGCTGTCAGCCGCGCTCGACGGCGAAACGCAACGTGACGATACTCAGGCCTGTATTACCGCGCTCAAACGCGACGGCGGATTGCGACAAAGCTGGTCCGAATACCATCTCATCGGCGACCTGATGCGCGGTGTGGACAGTGCGCCGGACGACTTCATGGCACGCTTCTCGACCCGACTGGCCGGCGAGCCGACCGTGCTCGCACCGCGTCGCAGCGTCTGGCCGCAACGGCTGGCAGTAGCCTCGTTCGCCTCGCTGGCGGTGTGGGGCGCCGTCTCGCTGACCGGGTTGATCTCGGATACCCCGGCACCGCTGCCGATGGCCGCGGCGCCGGGTATTCAGCAAGGAGTTCAGCAGGCCGCACTGGATTCGGAGCCCGCTCCGGCGGATAGTCGCCTGGTTCCTTACCTGGTGGCGCATCAGGAATTTGCGCCGATGGCCGTGGCGTCGCCTTATCAGCGCGTGGCGGTGGTTGCGGAGGAGCCGCACTGATGCACGCAGTATCCGGTTGGCGGCAGGGATGGATGATCGCAGGGTTTGCCGGGCTGATGGCCTTGGCCGGTGCAGCGCAGGCCGACGCGGTGGCCGACTGGCTCAACCGCGCCGCTGCCGCAGCCAAACAATTGAACTACAGCGGCATCTACGTGTATCACCACGGCGAACACGTCGAGGTACTGCGCGTGCTGCACCGTACCGATGCGAGCGGCGAGCAGGAAAAGATCGAGGTCATGGACGGCAGTCCGCGCCAGTTCCTGCGCATCAACAACGATGTCTACTGCCATCTTCCGGACGGCAAGAACGTGCGCCTGGAGCGCAATGCACCGCGCCGTTTTTTCCCGGCTTTTTTGCCCGCGCAGCCGGTCGGCCTGCTCGAGTATTACGATGCGAAGCTCGGCGGGTCCGAGCGGGTGGCGGGGCGTTCCTGCCAGGTGGTGACGCTGGAGCCGCGCGATGGCTATCGCTACGCCTACAACCTGTGGCTGGACAAGCACACCGGATTGCCGCTCAAGTCGCGCATCGTCGATGGCAATGGCGCCGTGGTGTCGATGTTCGTATTTTCCGAAATCCAGATCGGCAGAGCACCCGATGCCCAGTTGTTCCGTAACGATCTGGCCGGCAAGCGGATCCAGAAAGCCAGTCTCGACAAGCCGGCCGGGGTGAGTTGGGAGGTGACGCCGCCGCCGGGTTTCGAGCAGGTGCAGGAAGCGCTGCGTTCCTTGCCCGGCAAGCAGGCGCCGGTCACCCACCTGGTGTTTTCGGACGGACTCAGCGTGCTGTCGATGTTCGTCGAACCGGTCGATCCCCGGGTGCAAAGCCTGCAGGGGCTTTCGGCCGAGGGTACGATCGGGGTCTATGGGCGCCAGGTTGACGGTTACAACGTGACGACGCTGGGCGAAGTGCCCAACATGGCGCTGATCGAAACCGGCAACTCGGTGAAAAGAAAGTAAGCGTCGCCATGCTCGAGCAAACTGCCGAGGTCATCAAAACCGCACCCGACGGGATCTGGGTGCAGGCGGTCGAGCCTTCGGGATGCGGCACCTGCGGCGGCCAGGGCTGTTCGTCGCGCCGCCTTGCCGAAATGTTCCAGCGCAGGCCGCGTCTTTTTCTGGTCGACTGCGATTTGTCGCTGTCGCCGGGTGATCGCGTGGTCGTCGGCATCGCCGATGGCAGCGTGCTCAGGAGCGCAATGCGGGTTTACGGCGTGCCCCTGACGCTGATGTTCGCAGGCGCACTGCTGGCGCAGGCGTGGCAGTCGGGCGACGGCGCCGCCGTGGTCGGCGTGCTGCTGGGCGGCGTGACCGGCTGGCTGGCGACCCGCGGCGGGCGGGCGGCGCGTCCGCTGGTGCTCAGGCGCGAGGACAACACTTCGATTCATCTGATGAAAGGATCGCCATGATGAGAACGACTCTGGCAACGACCGCGCTGGTGTTCGCCCTGTCGGCACCGGCACTGGCAAAGGATGTGGTGGATGTGGCCGACCTGGTTGAAAAGCAGGGTCCGGCGGTGGTCAACATCAGTACCACGCGGCTGGTAAAACGTGGCACCGGCGAACTGCCGTTCGTGATTCCGGACGAAGAGGACATGCAGGAGTTTTTTCGCCGCTTCTTCCCCCCCCGTCATCCGGGCGGCGAGAGCGGTCCGATGCGGGAAATCCCCGCACGCGGCGCGGGATCGGGTTTCATCGTCAGCAGCGACGGCTATATTCTGACCAATGCCCATGTGGTCAAAGGGGCGGATGAAGTCGTGGTCAAGCTGATCGACAAGCGCAAGTTCATCGCCAAGGTGATCGGAACCGATGCCCGCAGCGATGTCGCTGTCATCAAGATTGTCGCCAACAACCTGCCGGCGGTGAAACTGGGTGACCCCACCAAGCTGCGCGTCGGCGAGGCAGTGGCGGCGATTGGCTCGCCGTTCGGCTTCGAAAACTCGGTCACCGCAGGCATCGTCTCGGCCAAGGGCCGTTCGCTGCCGTCGGAGAGCTACGTGTCCTACATCCAGACCGATGTACCGATCAATCCCGGAAACTCGGGTGGGCCGCTATTCAACATGCGGGGCGAGGTGGTTGGCATGAACTCGCAGATCTACAGCCGGAGCGGGGGTTACCAGGGCGTATCGTTTGCGATTCCGATCGATGTCGCGATGGAGGTGGTGGACCAGCTGAAAAGCGGCGGCAGGGTTTCGCGCGGCTGGCTGGGGGTGGTGATCCAGGAAGTGACCGCCGATCTCGCCGAGTCGTTCGGGCTGGATCGTCCGCGTGGTGCGCTGGTCGCACAGGTGCAGGAAGACAGCCCCGCGCACAAGGCGGGTCTGCAGACGGCCGATGTGATCCTCGCATTCAATGGCAAGCCGGTGGAGAACTCAGGCGATCTGCCGCGCATTGTCGGGCTGGTCAAACCCGGCAGCACCATCCCGCTGGAAGTCTGGCGCAAGGGTAAGGTCCAGCGGCTTAGCGTGGTGCTGGGCGAACTGCCGGCCGAAGACCAGGCCTCCGGCAAGGACAGCAAGTCGTTTTCGCGCGGCGGACTGGCATTGTCGGAACTGAGTGTGGAACAGCGGCGCGCCCTTGAGCTCGATCATGGCCTGCTGGTCGAGGACGTTTCGGGCGACGCGACGCGTGCGGGGATCCGCGTGGGCGATGTCATCCTGGCGGTGAACAACAGCAAGGTTGCCACGGTGGAAGCCTTTCGCAAGGCCATCGCCGCGGTGGCGGTCGGCAAGAGCGCCGCGATTCTGGTGCGACGCGGCGATGGCTCGCTGTATATCCCGCTGAAGATTTCGGGTGAGTAAAACGCTCACTCTGTACACACGGGCGGACTGCCCGTTGTGCGAAGAGATGGCGCGGGCGGTTGGTGAATTGATTGCGGAAACCGGGCACAGCCTGGTCCCGCTCGACGTCGATACCGACCCGTCGCTCAAGCTCAGATACGGCTGGGACGTGCCGCTGCTGTTCGACGGCCCCATCGAGCTGTGCCGCCATGAGCTTGATCGATCGGCTTTTCTGCAATGGCTGGGCGCCAACCGGTAGCACCGGCTGACCCGGTTTCACCCGGAAAGGGCCGGTCGGCGTGTGAAATTGGTGTCAACAGGGCCGGAACTCCGTTAAAATTCTGCAAGTTATCTCATCCCTAGCCGGGCACGGAAACGTGCCCGTTTTGCTGTGTCGCAGAATCTGATTCGCAATTTTTCCATCATCGCCCACATCGACCACGGCAAGTCCACGCTGGCCGATCGGCTGATCCAGTTTTGTGGCGGCCTGTCTGAGCGCGAGATGGAGGCGCAGGTGCTCGATTCCATGGATCTGGAAAGGGAGCGCGGCATCACCATCAAGGCACAGACCGCCTCGCTTGCCTACAAGGCACAGGACGGCCAGACCTATCGCCTGAACCTGATCGACACCCCTGGCCACGTCGACTTCTCCTATGAAGTCTCGCGTTCGCTGTCGGCCTGCGAAGGCGCGCTGCTGGTGGTCGACGCCTCGCAGGGGGTGGAAGCGCAGACGGTGGCCAACTGCTACACCGCGATCGATCTCGGCGTCGAAGTCATTCCGGTGCTGAACAAGATCGACTTGCCCGCGGCCGACCCCGACCGGGTGGCCGAAGAAATCGAGGACATCGTCGGCCTGGATGCAACCGATGCGGTGCGCGCCTCGGCCAAGAGTGGAATCGGCATTCTCGAAATCCTCGAAGTGGTGGTGAAGCAGGTGCCGCCGCCGCGCGGTGACGAGAGTGCGCCGCTGAAGGCGCTGATCATCGATTCGTGGTTCGACAACTACGTCGGCGTGGTGATGCTGGTGCGGGTGGTCGACGGCGTGCTGAAACCCAAGGACAAGATCCGCTTCATGGCGAGCGGTGCGCAGCACCTGACCGAACACGTCGGCGTATTCACCCCCAAATCGGTCGACAAGCCCCAGCTGTCGGCGGGCGAGGTGGGCTTCGTGATCGCCGGCATCAAGGAGCTTAAATCGGCGCAGGTGGGCGACACCATCACCCTGATCGAGCGTCCGGCCAGCGAACCCTTGCCCGGTTTCAAGAAGGTCCAGCCGCAAGTGTTCGCCGGCCTCTATCCGGTCGAGTCGCACGACTTCGAGGCGCTGCGCGACGCGCTGACCAAGCTGCAGCTGAACGATGCGGCGCTGCAGTTCGAACCCGAAGTCTCGCAGGCGCTCGGGTTCGGCTTTCGCTGCGGTTTCCTCGGCCTGCTGCACATGGATATCGTGCAGGAGCGGCTGGAACGCGAGTATGGAATGGACCTCATCACCACCGCGCCGACGGTGGTGTACGAAGTGCTGATGAAGGACGGCACCCTCATCAACGTCGAGAATCCGTTCAAGTTGCCGGAGCTGTCAAAGATCGAGGAAATTCGCGAGCCCATCATCACCACCACGATCTTCGTGCCGGAAGAATACGTCGGCAACGTGATCACCCTGTGCAACCAGAAGCGCGGGATGCAGCTCGATATGCAGTACCACGGCAAGCAGGTGATGCTGCGTTACGACCTGCCGATGAACGAAGTGGTGATGGATTTCTTCGACAAGCTGAAGTCGACCAGCCGTGGCTATGCCTCGCTCGATTATGAGTTCAAGGAATTCCGTCCGGGCGATCTGGTCAGGCTCGACATCCTGGTCAACAACGAAAAGGTCGATGCGCTGTCGCTGATCGTGCACCGTGCCACCAGTGTCTATCGTGGACGCGAACTCGCTTCCAAGATGCGCGAACTGATCCCGCGCCAGATGTTCGACGTCGCGGTACAGGCAGCGATCGGCGCCAACATCAT
>JACDJC010002307.1_pt1 | contig 15212 bp, 11 predicted proteins | sample 7454191 | NCBI WGS metagenome assembly JACDJC01 (sample SAMN14253291, study PRJNA609438) | sludge metagenome | isolation source: sludge after 25d culture with pyrite and EDTA | collected 2018-12-20 | reverse complement strand
CATCAAAACCTGAACAGGTTTTAGGGTTGTGGCTGCATTATCGAAATATATTAACGGTTTTCCGTAAACTTCCTGTTTTAGTATAGGAAAAAATTTTCGTATAGTATCCGTATCGTAAGCCATATAGCAATTTTTTTAGGCTATAAAGGTAAATAAACCAATTCAAATACAATAACCGTAAAATTCCAGAATAAATACTGAGAATCTTCAGGTTATCTGTGAAAAAGTGAGCCGGTAGAAATTTCACTAACAGTTATAGCCATTTTCGTGGCATCTTGCCACCTCTCCCCTCAGTGCCTTGTCAACCAGTGAGTCAATACGTTTGCGGAAAGGAACCACGGAAATTTGCTGAATAACCTCATGGGCAAAGGCGTTCATCATCATTAACCTCGCCTGATCCTCGTCAATTCCCCGGGAACGGAGGTAAAACAATGCCTCCTCATCAATTTGCCCCACTGTTGCTCCGTGGCTGCATTTCACATCATCTGCATCAATGATTAGTTGCGGCTTGGTTTGCATTGTAGCATGGTCGGTCAGGAGCAGGTTGTTGTTACGCTGAAATGCATTGGTTTTCTGAGCATCCGGTTTGACCGTGATTTGTCCGGTAAATGCACCGGTTGAGTGGTGATTCAGGACATTCTTATATATCTGATTACTCTGGCAATGTGGTTTTTCATGAACTACCTGTGTAAAGTTATCCACATGTTGTTTCTGGTCTATAAATGCCATCCCAAACATATTGGCTTCTGCATTTTCACCGCCAAGAACAAATCTGAGATTGTTACGTATTAATCCGCCATGGAGCGAAGAGAAGAGCGTACTGGCTCTGGAGTCTCTCTCCTGATGCACAAAAACTGAATTCATGCTGGTAGTTTTGTTGTTTTGATTCTGCAGTGTATAATACTCAAAATTGGCGTTTGCCCCCACAAAAATTTCAGTTACGGTATTGCACAGATAGGCATTCAGATTAAGCGTATGCTCGCAGGAGATTATTTTCACTTCGGCGCCTTCATCAACATAAATAAAGTTACGCTGAGTCACAAAAGAATCCTGATCTGCCCTGAGAAAGTTCACCAGCTGCAAGGGTTTTTCAAATATTGTGTTTTTCGGCACATAAAGAAAATATCCGTCTTTGGCGTAGGCAGTATTTAGAGCCACCAGCGGGTCTGCTGCACTATCTGCCAATGAGGCATATCTTTTAAGGAGTTCAGGCTTTTCGCGTGCAACCTTTTCCAGACTGTCAAAAACCACCCCCTCAGGCAATTTTCCTATGCGCTGGTTATCTTCATAGTACCATCCGTTATAAACAAATGCAAGATGGGTATTCAGTTTTGGCACATCACAGCGCAAAACATCATTCAGGTCAATTTCAACAGGCTCGCGCCGGTGAATAAACTGAAAATCTGAAATAAACTGCGGCTGCAGATTGGTATATTTGTAATTTTCATTCTTACGTGTAGGAATTCCCTGTTCCACAAAATCCTGAAATGCCTTAAACCGCGGGGCGTTAAGCACGCCGGGTGAATTCTTCAGTAAGCTTTCTTTCACATCATTGTAATGAGCGGCATATTTTAATGAAATATCAACATTATCAGTTAGTAAACTACTCATTTTAAACTCCGTTTTCTTGTTTTAACCAGTCGTATCCTCTCTCTTCAAGTTGCAAAGCCAGCTCTTTTCCTGCTGATTTCACAATTCTTCCCTCGTGCATCACATGAACGTAATCGGGAACAATGTGCTCCAGCAAGCGCTGATAGTGCGTAACAATAATGGTTGCATTATTTGGAGTGCGCAACGCATTTACACCAACAGCCACGGTTTTCAGCGCATCTATATCCAGACCGGAATCGGTTTCATCCAGAATAGCCAGTCTGGGTTCCAGAAGCGCCATTTGAAAAATTTCATTTTTCTTCTTTTCTCCCCCGGAGAATCCCTCATTCACCGAGCGGTTGGTCAGCTGTGCATGCAAGTCCACCAGTTCCATTCTTTCACGCATAAACCTCAGAAACTGTCCGGCATTCAGCTCTTCTTCTCCGCGATACTTCCGATGTTCATTAACTGCAGTTTTCAGAAAATTAACCATTGGGACTCCGGGAATTTCAACGGGATACTGAAAGCTCATAAAAAGTCCCTCTTTTGCCCTGTTCTCAGGCGCCATTTCCAGAAGGTCTTCACCCATATAGGTTACAGAACCGTGGGTTACTTCGTACTCCTCTTTTCCGGCGAGTACGTTTGCCAGGGTGCTTTTGCCTGAACCGTTGGGTCCCATGAGAGCATGAATTTCACCAGCTTTTATTTCCAGATTGATTCCTTTCAGGATTTCCATTCCTTCAACGGATACATATAAATCTTTAATTGACAGCATAATATAAGGCAGCCCTCCAACTCCCCCGAAAGGAGAGAAGAGAGCATTTTTTTAGTTGTTAATATATTTTTTATTCATTTTATAGTTTGTATTTCCCGAAACTCCTCCCCTTCGGTGAGGTTGGTAGGAGCCGGTGCTTCTTACCCCACACTTCCTTCAAGACTGATTTCCAGCAGTTTCTGTGCTTCCACTGCAAATTCCATCGGCAATTTGTTCAGCACCTCTTTTGCATATCCGTTCACAATCATACTGATAGCCTTTTCAGTATCGATTCCGCGCTGATTACAATAGAAAATCTGGTCTTCTCCAATTTTTGAAGTGGTTGCTTCGTGCTCCACAACAGATGACTTATTGCCCACCTCAATATATGGGAAAGTATGTGCCCCGCAGGTATCATTCAGCAGCAGGGAATCGCACTGGGAAAAATTCCGGGAATTGGTTGCACCGGGTAAAATTTTCACCAGTCCGCGATAGGAGTTGCTACTCTTTCCGGCAGAAATACCTTTTGAAACGATTGTACTTTTTGTGTTTTTGCCGATATGTATCATTTTCGTTCCGGTGTCTGCCTGCTGAAAACCATTGGTTACAGCAACCGAGTTAAATTCTCCCACAGAGTTATTTCCCATGAGAATGCAGCTTGGATATTTCCATGTGATTGCCGAACCTGTTTCCACCTGGGTCCAGCTTATTTTGGATGATACACCACGGCATATCCCACGTTTTGTAACAAAGTTATAGACGCCGCCTACTCCCTCTTTGTCTCCGGGATACCAGTTCTGAACGGTTGAATATTTCACATGGGCACGATCCATTGCAATGATTTCAACAACTGCCGCATGGAGCTGATTCTCGTCACGCATAGGGGCTGTGCAGCCTTCCAGATAGCTCACGTAGCTGTCGTCGTCTGCGATGATGAGCGTGCGTTCAAACTGCCCGGTATTTGCGGCATTAATCCTGAAATAGGTGGATAATTCCATAGGACATTTCACTCCTTTCGGAATATAGCAAAATGAGCCGTCACTAAATACTGCCGAATTAAGCGTAGCAAAGAAATTATCACCCATCGGAACAGCCTGCCCCAAATACTTTTGCACCAAATCGGGATGCTCCTGCAAAGCGTTGTTAAAAGAGGAGAAGATGATTCCCTGCTCAGCAAGAACTTCCTTGAAAGTGGTCTTTACTGAAACGCTGTCAATCACTGCATCCACTGCAACTCCTGCCAGGCGTTTCTGCTCTTCAAGCGGAATACCCAACTTATTGAACGTATCAATCAACTCCGGATCAACCTCTTCAATGCTGTTGTACTTGGGCTTGTTCTTTGGTGCTGCATAGTAGCTTATACTCTGATAATCAAAAGGTGGTATATTCAGATATGCCCAGTTGGGCATTTTCATTTTTTGCCATTTCCTAAATGCAGTCAATCTGAATTCAAGCATGAAGTCGGGTTCATTCTTCTTTTCCCAAATCGTACGAATCACATCCTCGTTTAAACCCGGTGGGATGATGTCAGTCTCAATATCTGTGTAAAATCCGTATTTATATTCTCTTTGGGTTACTTCCGCCAATAATTTATCCTGATCTATCATTTTGTTTTCTGTATTTTTTATCTGTTCTCGATTATTAACAAACATTTTCCCAAACTGTTTATTTATATAATTGCAAAGATACAAAACTATGAATATTTTTGCGCGGTATTGAGACAACAACGCACTTATAACTCTTTTATTAACAATGGGAAATCAAAAAAAACAAACCCTTATATCGGAATTGGGCGAATTTGGTCTGATTGACCGCCTGACAAGTCAAATTGAGATAAAAAACAGAAGCACCCTGAAAGGTGTAGGCGATGATGCTGCCGTGCTTGATTACCACGATAAATGTGTTTTGCTGTCCACGGATCTGCTCACCGAGGGAGTCCATTTCAACCTGATGTATTTTCCCTTGAAATATTTGGGATACAAATCCGTCATTGTGAATCTTTCGGATATCTGCGCAATGAATGCCCGTTCAAAACAGATAACGGTGAGCCTGGCAATATCAAATAAATTTTCTGTGGAGGCAATTGAAGAGCTCTATTCAGGAATTTATCAAGCCTGTGAAAATTATGGTGTTGATCTGGTTGGGGGAGACACAACCAGTTCGCTAACCGGTTTAACTATAAGTATCAGCGTTTTAGGTGAAGCACACCGGGACGACATTGTTTACCGAAGCGGTGCTCAACCGGGAGATCTGCTCTGTGTTTCCGGAGATTTAGGCGGGGCATATATGGGATTGCAACTGTTAGAGCGGGAAAACGAAGTGTTTAAAGTCAACCGGGACATGCAGCCCCAGCTTTCTGGCTACGACTACATTCTTCAGCGGCAGATGATGCCGGAAGCACGTGCCGATGTTATCAATATTTTTGAAAAACTGAAAATAAAGCCAACCGCAATGATTGATATTTCCGACGGGCTCTCTTCAGAAATCCTGCACCTGTGCAAAAACTCAGAAGTTGGCTGCAGGTTGTTTGAAGAGAAAATCCCAATGGATTCCCAAACCAAGAAAATGGCTGAGGAGATGAATATCATCCCGATTGTGGCTGCGCTAAACGGCGGTGAAGATTACGAACTGTTATTTACCCTTTCACCCGAAGATGCGGAAAAAATCAAAAACGACCCGGATTTCAGCATTATTGGTGAAATAACCAATGCTGATGAGGGCGCACACCTGCTCACCACTGGCGGCTCAAAAATTGCACTGCAAGCGCAGGGATGGAATCATGGAAGAGCGTGAATCTATTCGCCGAGAAATAATTTCTGGTTGAGTGTTCAATTCACAAATTTAAGATTTCACAGTCCCATCCCTACATGCACGCCCACTGAAAAGTGGGCATCTTCCCTGTCGAATCCAAAGCCGGCCATAGGGCCAAGATGGAATTTTCCGACATTAAATTCGTAAACGGCTTCGGTGTGGAATGCCGGCTTCCTTTCATTTTCTCCGTCATGCTCACTTAAAACAACTCCTGGCCCCGCATTAATTGATAAGTGCTTCAGAGGATGGCAATTAATCAGAAAATTGACTCCATTGTGCTTGTGTTCGTCAAAAATGGCTTCAAAACCCAGTCCTATTCCCCAGCGGTTTTGGTGCCCGAACTGACGAATAAAATGCAGGTGAGCACCGGGAGCAAAACCTGGTTCACCTTTTAAATATGCAACTGTTCCGCCCACCCCGAAGTGGTATTTATGCAAATCGGTGTGCTCATGCCCATGATGATCTTGCGCTGAAGCAAAAAATGAAACCAGCAGAAGAGTGTTGAACAATATAACACGTATCATAAATTCAATCGGGAAAATATCCCCTGATTATTCCCCTCTTTGAATCCTTCACAAAAAGCAGGATTTCATCACGCTCCTGCGACGCCGGCATGTCTGCTTCAATAAGTTCCAAAGCCTGAGCGATATTCAGCCCTTTTTGATAGATATATCTGTAAATATCCTGAATTTCTCTTATTTTTTCGTTCTGATAATTTCTGCGTCTCAGTCCGATGGAGTTGATTCCGATATAGGAAAGAGGTTCGCGCCCTGCTTTAATAAATGGCGGGACATCTTTCCGAACCAGCGAGCCGCCGCCAATCATCACATGAGAACCAATCCGGCAAAACTGATGAACACCGGTCAAGCCCGAAATAATTGCCCAATCATCAACTATCACTTCTCCTGCCAATTGGGTATTGTTACCAAGAATCACAGAATTCCCCAGAATGCAGTCGTGTGCAATATGAACATAAGCCATTAGCAGGTTATTATCTCCAATCACGGTTTTCCCTTTTGCCAAGGTTCCCCTGTTGATGGTAACAAACTCTCTGATGGTGTTGTTATTCCCGATTTCCACGGTACTGTATTCACCTTTGAATTTCATATCCTGTGGAATGGCGCCAATTACAGCTCCGGGAAAGATATTACAGTTTTTACCAATTCGCGTTCCCGGAAGTATGGTTGCACTGGAACCTATACGGGATCCTTCTTCGATTACAACATCTCTGTCGATAGATGCAAATGGCTCTATGACAACATTATCCGACACTTTTGCGTCGGGATGCACGTATGCCAGCGGTTGTTTCATGTTTTTAATAATTGTTAATTTTTTTTATGATAAAACATGGATTTAGCCATTACAAAAACACTGATACGAGTGACAATTCCTATGGCTTACTAAAAATTCACGTATAACTTTAATTAAATATCATTTTGTTTTACTATTTGCGCCATAAACTCTCCTTCTGCAACAATCTTTGAACCTACATAGGTAACTCCTTTCATGGTTGCAATTCCCCGTCTGATGGGAGAGGTGAGTTTTACCTTAAAGATAAGGGTGTCGCCTGGCACAACTTTTTTTCTGAACCGTACATTATCCACGCGGATGAAGTAGGTCGAATATTTCTCTTCGAGTTCATGGAGAACCAATAGTCCTCCGGTTTGTGCCATTGCTTCAATAAGCATTACGCCCGGCATAACCGGCTCATCGGGAAAGTGCCCCGGGAAAAAAGGTTCGTTGTGAGTAACATTCTTGATTCCCACAACCTCTTTTTCGGTGATGGACAAAATCTTGTCCACCATCAGAAAAGGATAGCGATGGGGCAAAAGTTCCTTTATCTGAACGGTATCAAGTAACGGTTCAACATCCGGATCGTATTCCGGCGGACGGCTCAATTTATTTTTCCATGCATCCTTAAGGGCATGTGCAAAAATTGTATTAATCCTGTGCCCGGGTTTGGAAGCGATTATTCTGCCTTTTATCTTTTTACCGCAGAGTGTGAGGTCTCCAATAACATCCAGTAATTTATGCCGTGCACACTCATTGTCAAAGTGAAGCTCGAGGTTGTTCAAAATACCCTGTGGTTTAACCTCAATCCTGTCATGTTTGAACAAATCAGCCAGGCGATTCATTTCGTCCTGCCCTACTTCCTTATCAATAATAACAATGGCGCTATTAAGGTCTCCTCCCTTAATAAGATTATTTTTCAGCAAGAACTCCAATTCGTGCAAAAACACAAATGTGCGGCACATTGATATTTCATCTTTAAACTCACTGATGGAATTCAGGGTGGCAAATTGGTTGTTGAGCACCCTCGATTTGAATGAAATCATAACATTCAGCCGATAGTCATCATCCGGGAGGGCAATAATGTGTGAACCGCTGTGTTCATCATAAATTTCAATTTTTTCCAGTATTTCAAAATATTCTCTTTCAGCGTTCTGCTCAACAATTCCTGCCTGTTCTATTGCTTCGACAAAAAATCTTGAACTTCCATCCATAATCGGCGCTTCTTCGTTGTCCACTTCGATAAGCACATTATCGAGGTCCATGCCGGTCATAGCGGCTAATGCATGTTCAATAGTACCGATGCGGGCGCCGTTCTTTTCGAGAAGAGTTCCGCGTGATGTGTCAATCACCAATTCTACGTCGGCATCAATAATGGGTTGATTTTTTAAATCTACTCTTTTGAATTTGAATCCGTGATTGATAGGGGCAGGTTTAAAAACCATAGTGACATTTACGCCCGTGTGCAAACCTTTACCCTCTATTGTAAATGCTTTAGCTAATGTTTTTTGTTTTACCATACTTTCCTGAAATTTATTTTGAGGCTATTGAAATAGCCTCTTTCAAGGATTTAACATCTTTACTGAGTTGGATTATTTCATCCCGGAGTTTAGGTAAATTTCTGATTATAGTATAGGTCTTAATTGCCTCTTTATAGTTGACTGCCGGAGATGACAATACAATCTGATTGTCTTTAATGGATTTGGTGACACCCGACTGAGCTCCAATCTGAACATTGTCGCCAATAGTCAGATGCCCGGCAAGTCCCACCTGCCCGGCAAGTTTACAGTTTTTTCCGATTTTTGTAGAACCGGCCATCCCCACCATTCCGGCAATGACGGTATTCTCTCCGATTTCGCAGTTGTGTGCAATTTGCACAAGGTTGTCAATTTTTGCTCCCCTGCGGATAATGGTGGGGCTGAAAGTACCGCAATCCACCGTAGTGTTTGCACCGATTTCCACATCATCTTCAATTATTACATTCCCAATCTGTGGAATCTTTTTGTATGTGCCATCATCCTGAGGTGCAAAGCCAAAACCGTCTGAGCCAATAACAGCTCCGGAATGCAAAATACAGTTGCTTCCAATCACACAGTCATCATAAATCTTAACACCAGAATATAGTATGGTGTTGTCCCCAATGGTTACATTATCACCCACATAAGCCTGCGGAAAAATTTTTACATTTTCCCCGATTTTAGCATTCTTCCCGATAACTGCAAAAACGCCGACATAGATGTCGGCTCCATACTCAGCTGAATCACTGATAAAACTGGGTGATTCAATTCCTTTTTTCTTTATCTGAGTTGTCTGCGCAAACAAATCAAGCAGTGAAGCAAATGCCTGATAGGCATCGTCCACCTTAATCAATGTGGCTCCTATCTCAGCTCTTGGTTCAAATTCCTTGTTTACCAAAACAACTGATGCGCGGGTGGTGTATAGATAGTTTTCATATTTCGGATTGGAAAGAAAGGAAAGGGAACCGGGTTCTCCTTCCTCAATTTTCGAAACTTTGAATATTCTTACATTACTGTTTCCAACTATCTCACCATTGAGAAACGAAGCAATGTCTTTTGCCTGAAATTCCATTCATTCATTTTTTTGCCTTGCAAATATAGGTTTAAACTAATAAATGTCCAATTCTTTTGGAAAACAAGCAAAATATTTCCTGACAGTTTTAGTTAAAGCCGATAGATTTATGTCTGATGCGGTCTGTAAATCCTTTACCTTTCCGTCTTTCTTTAAGATTTTAATATATCCTGAATGTCTGTCGTAAGCACTGTTGGTTATTTCGCCCGTTATTAAAAAGTAGTGAGATAAACTGGCATCACCGGTAATTTTATCTGTAATTTTCTGAAGCATTTTTTCCCTCCGGCTGCCGGGCATTGGTTTATCCGTAAGGTTTGTCCTGAACAGCTTTCTGTTTATCAGGTTCCGCGCAAGCAGCGAGAGCACTTTATCGGGATGAAACTGCCATTCTTTAACAGAAGATAAAATATCGTTATCGTCCAACATGGCATACCATTCCAGCACTCCCCTTCTCTCTGTTTCAATATTTTTCAAAAAATCCTCCTCTTTATAGTCCTTCAGCAGAAAAACTTTCAAAGCCGGTGTGGTAAAAATGGTATTCTCCTCTCTCAACAGTTCCTTTGCACGCCTAAGCACCTGAACCAAAAGATATTCTGCTGAAATCACCGTTTTGTGCAGATAAACCTGCCAATACATGAGCCTCCGTGCAATCAGGAACTTTTCTACGGAATAAATTCCTTTATAATCCACTGCAAGCTGGTCATTCCATACTGTTAACATTTTGATAATCCGGTCAATTCCGACAATTCCTTCTGCAACACCGGTAAAAAAGCTGTCGCGGCTCAGGTAGTCAAGGCGATCCATGTCGAGCTGGCTTGACACCAGCTGATGCAAAAACTGCTTTTTATATTCATTTCTGAATATCTTAATAGCCAGTTCCAGTTTTCCGCCAAACTGCCTGTTCAACTCGTTCATCATCAGCAGCGAAATGGTTTCGTGGGGAATATCCACTATTATATTTTCAAGCACATGCGAAAACGGCGCATGTCCAATATCATGCAGAAGAATTGCAACGGTTACCGCATCGGCTTCTTCATCGGTGATTTCATGCCCTTTCATTCTCAAAACGGAAATGGACTGGCGCATGAGATGGCTTGCCCCCAGCACATGTTCAAACCGTGAATGATTGGCGCCCGGATAGACCAGAAAGGAGAGTCCAAGCTGTTTGATGCGGCGAAGGCGCTGCAGATAGGGGTGCTCAATTAAATCAAAAATCAGTTCGGAATGGAGGTTAATAAATCCAAAAACCGGATCGTTGATAATCTTATTCTTATTGATGTAATAATCTGTCATCTGTATCTTTTATACCTGCCTCAAAAATACGAAAGAATGTGTGATTTCCTGATTACCCGTTGAAAAGCTGTTATTTATTGCCGTTATAAAAACCTGAGCCAGGTTTTGACAACTAAATCAGGGCAAAATCAGAAACCCGGAGAAGGGTACTACTGCACGTTTATTTCAGATATTTCTCCAAAAAATCATCCATTTTCTGTTGAGAAAAGCGATTTACCCGTTTGGCAACATCCATTGTATGGGGCCACAAAGGGAGGCGGTAATAAACACAGGGAACACCTAATCTGTCGAGCTCCGCTTTAAGTAAGTCAGACTGGCTGACAGGTACGAGCCTGTCAGATGTTCCATGCAAAATCATGGTAGGTGGCAGTGTACTCTTAAGATAAGTAACCGGCGAAGCTTCTTTAAACAACTGCGGTTTCTCTTCATAGGAGTGCCCGATAAAGCCGGTTACCAGTGATTGTGTTTGTGCATATTCAGAGGTCAGGTCTGTTGGGCCGTAAATATCAACCACTGCTTTGATGCGATGATATTCAGGTGGATTACCAGAAAATCTTTCCGGTTGAACGGATTCACCCCAGCCATATCCGGCAAGCATTGCGAGGTGTGCACCTGCAGAGCCGCCAATCAAAGCAATGCGGTGAGAGTCGTAACCGTAATTTTCACCGTTTGCAAACAACCACTGCACCGCATCATTCACATCTTCAACGGCAGCCGGATAGATACTGTCGCGCTTCAGCCGGTAGGAAATTGTTGCTGTCATATATCCCTTTTGGGCAAAGCTCACCAGATAAGAAAGATAATCCGAGCGTTTGCCGCCTCTCCAGCCACCGCCATGGATAAAAACCAGAAGCGGCAGCGGTTCTGTTTCATTTTTCGGGCGATAAAAGTTTATTTGCAGCGATTTCCCGTTCACATTTTTATATTCAACATCCTTAACTTCAGAGATATTTCCCGGAATTTCGGGCTCCCTGTCGATAAGCTGCTCAAGTCCGACACCCAATGCAAGATAAGACAACACATCGTAGTGATATCCGATTGGCGGTTTTGAGGGAAATATAAAACCGATAATCCGGGGTGTGCTCATCAGCAGCGCAAAAAGCAGAAAAACAGACAACAGCCCTTTCAGGATATTTTTTAAAACCGGTGATTTCATAATTTCATAATTTCATAATTTTCTTAATCTCCTTTTTATAAGCTCTTTAATGATTTTTTTGATGTTCTGTCTTAATCCTCCAGCTCTGCCAGCATCTCTTTAATATTCCGATGCAAAACCGGTGCGGTTTCAGGTCCTAATGAATTCGCCTCACCATACTGTGCCTTGTCTCTTCCATATGCAAAAGGAGCTTTCACATCCCACTGGCTTTTCGGAATGATATATCCAATTTCATCATTTGCCAAACCGATAATGAATTTGTGTTTACCGGGCATCATTTCCCGGATTGGAGGTACTTCCACCGGTTCAATTCCAAAATCTGCCCCTTCGGGCGACTCAATGCCGCCGTTTACAATCTCAGGATAAATTTCCCCCGGAACTGTAACAATGGAAAGAGGGCCAATTTTGATCACTGCCAGCTCCGAGCGCATTTTCATCCACCCAACGGTGCCGCGGTTCAATATGCCCAATGCAGCACCCAAGCGGAAAAGTTTATTTTTTATGGGCAGTACCAATGTGCGCACTACCAGGGAAATGCCGGCATTCTCAATCACTTCCGCAGGATTTTTCATGGCATCCAGCGCCAACATGGAGAGTTGGTTTCCTTCGGCAGCCGCTTTTTCAAATGACGGCTTCTTCAACTCTTCCCCGGTAAAGGGGTTCACCACGCCAAGACTGGGATGCGTACACATTAACCCGCCAACTGCACCGTTCACATACACGGCAACGCCGCCAATCCCCGGCTTCACCAAAGTGTCTCCATGAAAAACTCCTTTTTCAACACCTTCTCTGAAAAAATGGGGAAAATCCGACGAAATGAGTAAATTCTCACTCCACAGCGTTTCAGGATGATTCCCCCATGAGAGAATGCTGCCCATCACCGAACCGTCTTCCTTATTAATTGCTTTGATGAAGCGAAGCCCCGAGTCAAAAACTTCCGGCTTGCGGGTATCTTTCACCAAATGGGCGGCACCGGACAAATTCTGAGAGATTTCCAAAATTGCCGGACGTAAATTCCTTACAGCCTGAGAAATCGACATTACTGTCTGCTCCTTTACAAACTTCATATATTCGGGATTCACACCACTTTTCAGCGGCGATTTTCCCCAGATTCCCATCAAATCGGGCCCTTCATGCGTATGAGTTGAGGCAATAATAGTATATGTCAAACCCAGCTCATCCGGCAACATTTTCCGGACATCCACCACATCATCGTGCATAAACCCGATAACATCAAGGATTACGATAGCCAGGCGCGTTTTGCCGTCATCAATAACCATTGTTCTTGCCCAGATGTCATCGTGCACTCCGTTTGCTGGTTTGTTATTGCTGAATCCTGCAATCCAAACCGGATCAAACTTTCCGTTGCCGTTTCCATCGATAAAATAATCGCCGTCACGGGGTTTATACTTTGAATCACCATTTACATCAACCCACCGGTCGGGCACTTCGGGAGTTATGACAAATGCAGCAAATCCGGCTTTCAGCGCTGCTTCGGGGCTGTTCAGAATTTTCATATCCGCACTGTAACCGCGATGGCGGTCTTTCATATTGGAAAAACCCCGGAATGAGATTCCTGCAATTATTATTAGGAAAACCAAACCTGCTATTTTAAAGAATTTTTTCATCAAGAATAAGATTTAAGTATAGAACAATGCGAATCAAACTCAGTGTAAAATAAAATTATCAATCTCCCAATCAATCTATTTCAATCTAACTCAATCTATTTCAATCTATTTCAATCTATTTCAATCTATTTCAATCTATTTCAATCTAAGCAAGCACCATACATGCTCACTTCTTCTCAAACTTTTCCATCACTTCACGCCAAGTTGTGAGTATGATGCCATTCTTTTTGAAATAGTCAATCACTTCCGGGTCGGCAAACATTTGTGCTTCCCATGCCCTCTGCTGCCACGAGCCTGTGATGGTTTTCATGTTCTCGGTTTCGAAAGAGGGATGAAAGATGATTTCCGTCAATCCGGGTTCGAGAGAATCGACCAGTTTAAAGAAATTTGACTTTACCTCTTCATAACTATTCCCTTTAGGGACGCTGCCAAAGTTATCGAGATGCGGGAGATTGTAATTTCCCAGCATGCCAACCACTTCCGCGTTCACGGGGTAACCTTCGGCACTGTAAAACGCAGCCACTTTCGGATTGGACAGGTCGATGGCGTTTGCCGGAATTTTATATTCTTCTGCCACTTTCAGAAAAACCTTTAAAAACTCCGGCGAACCATATAATGTCCCCATGTGTGTATCGATATGTGTTGGAGTTAATCCGAGCGCCAGCATTTTATCAATTTGTGCTCTGATTTCGATTTCCACTTCCTGTGGCGATGCATTCATCACCACCTCTTGCACACTGCGCCACATTTTGCCTTCGGGATCAATTAACCCGGGCACTTTTTCTGCATCGGTTAGCGGTGCCCAGCGCCACGTTTTCCATTCGCTGGTGAGGGTAAGATGAACCCCTATATCACCTTTGGGCTGTGTTTTTGCCCATTCCACAAATTCTTCTGCATTGGGACAGGGCATCATAACTGCACCCGAAAGAATGAAATTATTTTCGATGTAATATCTCCCGGCATCGTTGGCTTCATCACACATTCCCAAATCATCCATGTGCAGAAGCAGCACTTTTTTTCCTTTGGGGAATCCCAGCTTCTCGGCGTTGTTAGCACCTAAAGATTGCTCTTTCACCCACTCCGGAGAGAAAGAAACATGCCGGATTGATTTTCCTTCAGGGGTGTGGCAGGAATAGGTTATGTGCACCAAGCCGTCATTAGACTGAATTGCAGACGGATAGGAGTAGCTCCCCTTTCCTTTTGGTGAATATTCCAGATACCTTTTCCATTTCCATGTTTTTCCTTCATCACCGGAAAGAGAAACTGCAAGGCGGTTTCTGCCTTGTTCCAGATCATTGTTCACCATGAGCCAGTGCCCGTCACTTAACGATATGACTTCCACACTGGCTCCCGGATTGGGGATGCCGGTTTTATGGGAAACACTCCATGTGTATCCGTTATCGTTTGAACTGCTGAAAATTACCCGTTGGGGAGCGTCGCCGTTGTCGCGCATGAAAGCCACAATGGTTCCGTCCTTTTTTTGCAACAGCGCAGGCTGAATGTTCCCGCGCCCCACGATGGGCAGGCTGGGCTTCCATGTGTCTCCGTTATCGTCGGAGATGGCTACCAACGACACGTTATATCCATCGGAATATAGCGGCATTAACATTCGTCCATTTTTTAACATGAGCGGTTGGATACGTCCCATCCAGCCCACTTCACGTTTTACGGGGTTTTGGGCAGCTTCCACAATCATCCGTTCGTATTGCGGCGCATATTCAGCCCACGCCAAGCCCGGCGGGTCCATTTCCCTGAATCCTTTTTCAAGCGCTTCGGCAAATTCATCTCCCGGTTTCAGCAGAATAATATCCTGCCAATCCCATTTTGGCGGACCATCTGCAAGATAATCAGTTGATATGCGGGTTTTCAGCAATGAAGTTTCCCAGCGGTTGGCAACCACCACTACCCAGGTAAGGTGCAAGCGGTTTTTGGCATCGAGGAAAAGAACCGGGTTACAATCGGGATTATCGGGCGTATCAGCCATTAAAAACGGTTGACTCCATTTATTTTGTCCCTTTTTAAGCCGGGCACCTTTTACCATTACATCGTTTGATTTACGTTCGCCCGAACCTTCAAACCAGCATGCCAGCAAATCGCCGTT